>LNFM01002340.1_pt1 | contig 39956 bp, 35 predicted proteins | sample 596031 | NCBI WGS metagenome assembly LNFM01 (sample SAMN04254537, study PRJNA301005) | activated carbon metagenome | isolation source: dual media filters at the Ann Arbor, Michigan drinking water treatment plant | place: USA: Ann Arbor | reverse complement strand
CCGCCGTTCGAGGATGATCCGGCCCGCGTCGCGACGGAGATCGATCGGATCGTCGCGGGAGGCGGCCGCCGATTCCACCTCGGCCACGGCGGTCCCGTCGGGGCGCCAGAAGCGTGCCGCCACGCCGATCGCCTGCGCCACGTCGTGCCCTCGATGCCACGGCCGCAACGCATGGCCCAGGTGCTGCGTGGAGCGGAGTGAGGGGGACATCGCGGAGGTACGTCGGTCCGGTCACTCGCGGTCGGGACGCGCTTCGGCGAACATCGGATCGCGAATGCAATGGTTCGGCCATCGCCCCGGCTGCGCGCGCCAGCGCTGGCCGGACTACCGCGGGCCCGACGTGCTGGCGTGTGCGACGTGCACGGCGGATCTCGTCCCGCGCTGCGGGATGTGTGACGTCGAGGCGCGGATGCTCGGTGTCGAGGTCGGCTTCCGCCACTTCGCGTTCGTCGGCCTGTGTCCGGCCTGCGTCGCGACCGTGCGCGCTGCCGGACCGTGGCGGTCGCGTCGCGCGGCCGCGCTCGCGGCCCGTGTCCGCACGCTCCACGAGGTCTACCCGGACCTCGAGATCGAGCACGCGCCGTCGGGCAAGCGCGTCGTGATGTCGGGGGTGATCGGCGATCGCCACGTCCGCGCCACGCTGCGCACCGGCACCCGGGAGCACGAGTACGAGCGCTACGTCTTTCGCGTCGCGCTGCTCGGCGAGCACGAGGTCGGCCCGCTCGAGCGGGACGTCCTCGACTTCGGCGAGGCCTTCGCGCCCACCCCGAGCGAAGGCTCACCGAAGATCACCCGCGACGATCATCGGTGGCTACGCGTCGCGTTCTTGCACCTGGGCCGCACCGACACGCTCACGGTCGTCGACGCGATGCTCGTCGCCGCCGCACGCCTCGACGCGCGGTGATCGTCGTGGCCACGGAGCCGGATCGCCGATGAATTCCCCGGGGTGATGGGGGTGGCCGACCGGACTTGCCTCTGGTCACGGCGCATACGCCCGCACCCAGTACGCATCCGGCTCTTGGCCCGTGGCGAAGTCGGACCCCGCGACGAGGATCAATCCTTCGCTCGTCGCGACCACATCGCACGGCCTCACGTTGAGCCCCGCCTGTGCGCGCCAGATCGATCGCCAGCGCTCAACCCCGTCGCCGTCGTACTTCGCGAGGAATCCGCCGTTGCCCGTGTCCTTGCGCGACCACCCCGCGACGACGATGTCGTCCGCGCCATCCACCGTGACATGCAGCGGCTCGTCCGCGCTCGGTATGTCGCCCACTTCGACGGGTACGCGCCAAAGCTCGCTCCCGTCGGGACCGAAGCGACGGATCCACTGCGCATCTGGTTCGCCCTGATCCGTGCCGCTGACGATCGCGTCTCCGCTCGCCGTGCTCGCGAGCCCGAGGGTGTACGGCACCGAGTCGATCGGCGCGGTGTACTGCATCGACCAGATGACGACACCCTCGCGGTCGACGCGGGTCAGCGTGCCGGCGTCGGCGTCGGCCGTCACGTACGCCCCCCCGGCGGGGCCGCTGGCGAGCTGGATGTCGAACGCGTCGACGAGGAGCGAGGTCGCCGAGGTCGGTGGGTCGTCGAATCCGCGGAACAGCAGCGACCGCGGGCCCAACCCATCGGCACCGACGATCCAGTACGACGCCGCGTCGCGCCGTTCGATGTTGGAGATCTGGTCGCCGAGTTCGTCCGTCCCGAGGAACACCTCGGCATCCACGACCCCGTCCGCGGTCCACCGCTGCATCCAGCCGACGGACCCATCCGGCGCGCTGTCCCCCCGTCCGACGACGACGAACCCGCCCGGCTCGGCGACGAGGTCGCTGGCGACGTCGAATTGCGAGTGCCCGCCCTGGAAGGTCCACCGCACGTTCCCATCGCCCTCGAGCACCAAGACGTGGGGGATCGACGCGTCGGGGACGAACTGCTCGTTCCCGAGGAGCGCGACGCCGCCGTCGTCGAGCGCCGCGAGACGCGGGCACGCCGACAACGGCGGCAGGAACACCTGCCACAGCTCGATCCCGGTCACGCGGCACTGCGAATCGCAGCCATCGAGCTCATCGGCGTTGCCGTCGTCGCATGCCTCGCGCTCGGCGACGCTCCCGTCCCCGCACACCGCCGAGGGTAGGCCGCTCGAAGCGTCCGCGCCCGACGAAGCACCGGCTTCGCTCGCGGCCGTGCTCGCCGCGTCGCCCTCCCCCGATCCATCGCCGCCCGACCCGTCGACACCCACGGCGGGACCGCAGGCCGCCGCGACGAGGACGAGGACGAGGACGAGGACGAGGACCCGAGCCACGCGACGACAAGCATAGCGCGCCCGGTTCCCACACGCGTTCACGACCGAGAGTCGCTGCACCGGCAAGGGGGCGTCGCTCGCTCGGACGCCCCCCTTCACTCCACCGCCGCGAGCCACTTGCACACCGGGGCCATGGTCGCGAAGTGCTCCATGCACTCGTCGGCGAAGCGGGCCGTGCTCGCGCTGCGCGGGACCGGGCCGTCGCGGCACACGAACAGGCCTGTGCGTCGCAGCAGATCGGCGCGCGGGTGCTCGGCGTCGAAGGCCGCCGGCACGCGCGTGAGCTGCTTGCCCGCGAGCTCGTAGCGACCGCGGGCGCACAGCGCCGTCAGCATCGCCGTCAGCCTCCGGCCGCGGCGCTCGTCGTGGACGGCCTCGCGGAAGAGGGCGAGCCGCTCGCCCTCGAGCTGGCGGATCCCCGCGCCGACCACGAGGCGATCCGCGTGCAGGCGCATGCCGAAGCTCGGCGCGTCGCGGCCCTTGTTCTCGCCGCGCCAGAACCACACATCGAGGTAGTCCTTGTACGGCTTCGCGTCGCGGACGAACCGCAGATCGCGATGGATGCGGAGCAGCGAGCCCCCGAGCGCCGCCTCGAACCGGATGCCCGGCCCGAGTGCCTTCACCCGTGGGCCGACGGCCGCCACGAACGCGAGCGCCGGCGCGACGCAGGCCTCGTCGTACTCGTCGCGGTGTGCCTCGAACCAGTCGCGATCGTTGTGGCGCGCGAGCGCTCCGAGGAAGGCGAAGGTCTCGGCGGGGAACCCGGTGAAGCGCGCGGCAGACATGTGCCGCCGCAAGAGCAGGATCCGTGCCCATCGCCGCGCGAAGGATCGCGACGTCGTCGCGGATCGACGTGGCCACTGCTGGCCCGAGGACGGGCCACTACTGGCCCGTGGACGGGCCACTGCTGGCCCGAGGACGGGCCACGCCGGCCACCACGCGCGCCGAACGGGCGCTGCCGCACGCACCCGAGACGGGCGTCGCCGTCGCGTGCCTGTATGCTCGCGCGGTGAAGTTCAATCCCGACGACCTGGTCGAGTACGTCAGCCACACCGCGGCGCGAGGCGTGTTCCGCGTCCGGTTCCGCGACGGCACCGAGACGCAGGTCCGCGCGAAGACGGCGAGCGAAGCCAAGTCCCTCGCGGCGAAGACCAAGGGGAATCGGCGGCTCTCGCCGGCCTCCGGCGGTGGGCTGACCCAGCCCAAGCCCGACAAGCCGGAGTGACGGCGCCCGGCTGCGATCGTCGGCGCCGCTACTTCGCCGCTGCGCGGGTCGTCGCCGCGCGGGCCGGCATCGCGCGGACCGGCTCGATCTTCACCTTGGGCAGCGGCCCGGTGACGTGCACGTCGAACGCGGTCTCCTTGCGCTTCGCGGTGACCAGTGTCGGGGCGCGCTCGGGCGACAGGCCCAGCAACGCGCCGAGGGAGGGCTCGCCCTGGGCGAAGCCAGGGACGCCACCCGGATCGATCGCGAACGACGCGGCGGCGAGGTGGTCCTTCGTCTTGTGTCCGGGCGTCGCGTCCTTGGTCGACTCGATCCACCGCGCGAGCGACTCGGTCGCGGTCGGGCCGACCGCGAGCATCACCGCGCCGGCGTTCTCCGAGCCGCCGAAGGCGATCCGCAGGTCGCCCTCGCCGTCGAGCAGGCCGGCGAACTCGGGGGGGATCGTCTTGCGCGCGTTCTCGAGGGTGACGACGTGGATCGACACGCCGGCGGCGACCATGCGGTTGCGCTTGAAGCGGATGCGCGGCACGGACACGCCGAAGGTCCGCGCGAGATCGAGGTTGTCGAGCACCGCAGCGATGAGGGCGGTGGCCGCGGCTGCGCCCTGCTTGGGGTTGTCGGCGCCGAGCGCCGCGACCACGTGGCCCTTGGGTCCGACGCCGACCATCACGCGGCCGTTCCAGCTGCGCAGCACCGCCTTGTAGTGCTTGAGCAGATCCTCGAGCACGCCGCGGACGAGGAAGTTCTGCTTGTCCACCGTGCGGGTCGCCTCGGAGATCATCGACTTGATCACCGACTCGTACTTCGCGTAGCGGCTGGTCGCGCCGGCGACGAGCTCGGGCGAGTCGAGCACGCCGGTGAGCGCACCCTCGGTGATCTGATCCAGGCCCTGCACCTTGCCGTCGCCCTCGGCGGCGACGTGGAAATCCGCGACGCTCTTGCCCTCGAGGCCGACGCGATCGAACGGGAACTCGGGCAGCGCCTTGCGGACCTCGGCGCCATCGAGGGTGAGGAACAGGCCGTGCTTGCCGTACGCGCCGGCGAGCTCGCGACCGGTGGCGAGCCCGCGCTCGTCGCCGGCGAAGGTGATCGTCGCGTCGCGATCGTCGAGCCACGCGAGGCGCGGCGGCGGCGGATCGACCGGCGTGCCCTCGCTGGGGCGGACGAACTCCACGGCGCCGAAGTCACCGACCGGGGTCTTGCCGGCGAGCAGGCGCTTGGCTTGCACGATCTGATCGCGGCGCAGCGCGACGCGGATCACGAGCTGACCCTCGACGAGCGCGGCGCTCCACGGGCGATCGAAGTCGGCGATGTCGGCGAAGCCGCTGAAGGCGGGGGCTCGGGCGGTGAGCGTGCGCAGCACCTTGCGGGGATCGGGGCCCTGACCGACGAGCTCGCCGATCGCCGCGAGCGCCTGGCCGGGCGCGGCGACGTGGGCCGCGAACTTGGCCTTGGCCGGCAGCGGCAGCGGGCGCGGCATGTTGCGCGGCCGCGGGGGCTCGCGCTCGACCCGGTGGTGCGCCCGCTTGGCGGCGGGCTCCCCGACGCCGGCGCGATCGGGCTTGCACGCCGGCGCGACGATCGAGCCGGCCAACAACAACATCGACGCGACGAGGAGCTTGGGCCGTGTGGGCATGGGGGCGTCAGAACCTATCAGGTCGGATGCGGCGGAGCACGCGGCCGCGATCACGACCGACGCGATCGTCGGTGTCCGACTTCAGCGGTGATGGGTTTGCGCCAGCCCGGCGTCGTCGGCGGGGTGGTGGGCGTCACTCGCGGGCGGGCGGCTCGAGCACGCAGCGAAACCCGATCGCGACGTGACGCAGGCCCGCGGCGAAGCGACGGCGCGCCGCGGAGCGGGCGGCGACGAGGTCGTCGCTCCATGACGCGCCCTTGACGATCGCTTCTCCGTCGACGACGCCGCGCGTCCACTCGGCCACGTTGCCGCCGACGTCGTGCACGCCGTGTGGACTGGCGCCCAACGTCGCGACGGCGATCGTGTCGCCGAAGCCCGACTCGCGGGTGTTGCCGCGGCCCGGCGCGAACGCGTCGCCCCACGGATATGCGCGGCCGTCGTCGCCCCGCGCCGCGCGTTCCCACTGCGCCTCGGTCGGGAGCATGCCGATGCGATCGTGCTGCTCGCCCCACCACGTGCAGTAGGCCTCGGCCTCGGCGTGGCTCACGAGCACCGCGGGGTGATCGAGCCGCTCGTCGCGGGGCCGGCCGTCCTTCCACGCGACGCGCTTCGGATCTTCACCGGTGCGATGGGGCGTGCGTGACCACGTGCGCGCATCGACCCACGGCTCGGGCACGCCCTCGGCGTAGACGTACGCGGCGTAGTCGGCCTGCGTCACCGGGTGGAGCATGATCGCGTAGCGCGGCAGCTCGCGGCGGCGCTCGGGGAGCTCGTCGTGCAGCCGCGTCGCGGCCGTGCGCGCGTCGCCGCCGTGTCGGACCGCGTCGTCGAGCGCCCGGGCGCGGGCGTCCAGCGACGAGCCCATCGTGAAGCTGCCGGGGGGAATCGTCGCGGTATCGCCGGCGTCGGCGTGGCCGCCGGCGCACGCGCCTGCGAGGGCGACGAGCACCGCGAGGGCGCAGGGGATCACGGCGTCGACGCGCACGCGATCGTCATCGGCCGCGTCGGCGTCGGACTACAGTCGGGTCGGGTCGGACGCGACGCTGCCGGCCGGCCCGAATCCGACCGCGATCAGAACTCGATGCGCCACGCCAGGGCGAGGCCGCGGTTGCGGAAGTAGCCGCGCAACACGTGTCGCGCGCGGAGCCGACCGCCGCGCCACACCGCGAGCACGGGCAGACCCGCGGTCACCATCGAGCCGATCGCCGAGACCGCGGACTCGCCGGCGCCCGGTCGCATCAGCGCGGCCTCGTCGCGGAAGCTCGCCAAGCTGAGCCAGGGCGCGGCCGGGTGGAGCTCGTCGGTGGGGCCCTGGCCGAGGTCGGGCGTCGCCCCGTCGCCGGCCATCATCCATCGGGCCCACGTCAGGTCGCGGCCCATGCGGGCCTCGAGCCCACGCCACGGCCGTAACACGACGCTCGGGTCCGGCGTCGTACTACGGACCAAGGTCGCGCCGTCGATCGGGGGATCCTCCGCCTTCGCGCTGGTCGCCCCGCCCAGGGTCACCGCGAGCACGACGCCCGCGCGCAGCGATCGCATCGCCGTCGGGACGAACCCTCGGTCGAGTCGCGGGCGGTATGTGCCGGCGGGCCGCATTGCTGTCGCGCGTGCGCCCGTCCCCACGAGCGCCAGCTCACAGAGTACGCGGGGGAGCCTCGACTTGGGAAGGGCCACGGGGCGGATTCCGATCGGGTTTTCACGGCGTGGTTCGACCATCGCCCGCACGAGTTGAGCGAAGATGCCGTCGATGACGGCACACCGTCCGACACGTCGGCGGTGCCCTCGCCGTGGGGGTGCCGCGGGCCCCGCGATGGTTCCGCAGCGGCTGATTCGCGCCGCCGTGCGCCGCAGGAGCCGGATCGCGCCGCGATGAGGCCGCCTGCCCCCGTGCGCGCTGCCGTCGTCGTCGCGGTGATCCTCGCCGTGGTGATCGCGCTCGCGCCGTCGTTGCAGTGGTCGGGCACACCGCTTTCGCTGAACGACGCGCGCATCGCCGGCCGCGCGCTGCTGCGCGGCGGCGCCCTGGCGGTGGCCGTCGCGGCGATCTCCTCACTGCTCGCGTGGCCGGTCGCGCGGGCGATGCCGCCGCTGCTGCTGCTCGCGTGGGCGATGGTGGGCCCGCTGCCGCGTGCCCTCGGGGTGCTCGCGCTGGGCCTCCCGCCGGGGTCGCTCGCGATCGTGCTCGCTGGCGTCGCGGGCGGCGTGCCGTGGATCGCGTTGTTGCTGCAGCTGCGGCTGCGATCGATCGACGGCGGCTTGCTCGACGCGGCGCGGAACCTCGGCGCGGGGCCATGGCAGCGGTGGTGGCGGATCGAGTGGCCTCAGGCCCGCGGCACGCTTGGCTTCGGCGCGCTGTGGATCGCGCTGCAGAGCAGCGGCGACACGGCGACCGCAGAGATCGCCGGCGGCGGCAAGGTCTACTCGGCGGCGCTGCTGCTGCGCGACGCGGCGCTCGTCGACGACGCGCCCGCGCTCATGGCGGTGCTGCTGCTGGCGTTGGTCGCCACGGCAGCGCCGGTGACGTACTGGGTCGCGCGGCGATTGCCGGATCTCGTGCTCGCGGCAGACACTTCGCCGCGCGCGGTCGAGCCGAGCGCGTTCGCTCGCGTGGCCGTCGTCGCGATCGTGGTCGTCGTCGCCGCGCTGCCGCTGCTCGCCGTGCTGCCGCAGGCTGCGTCGCCGTGGTCGCCCAGCGACGCTTCGATCGCGTCGCGGATCGATCGATCCCTCGGTGTCGCCGCGGCCGTCCTCGCGATCGCGCTGCCGGTGGGCGCGGCGGCGGCGATCGGGGCCCCGCGCGCCGGCCGTGCCGCGGGGTGGATCGCCGGCGCGATCCTGCTGCCGCTGGTGATCCCGCCCGTGGTCTACGGCTTGGCCGCCCTCGACCTCGCGCGGTGGTCCGGCGTCGCGCCGGGCCCGGTGTTCACCGTGCTCGGCACCGTGCCCGTGGGCATCGCGTTGGTGTTCGTCGCGACGATGATCGCGAGGCCCCGCGTCCCGCCGACGCTGATCGAGGCCGCCGCGAACCTCGGCGCCGGGCCGTGGATGCGTGCGCGACGGGTGTGGCTGCCGCGGATGGGCGCGGCGTGGGCGGCCGCGGCGTTGCTCGTCGTCGCGTGGTGCTGGTCGGACGCGATGATCGCCCCGTTCACGTCGGGCCCTGGCGACAGCACGGTCGCGGTCGCGATGACGCTGGCGGCCCGCGGCGCCGATGCCCACGCCGCGGCGCGCTGGGCGTGGGTGCAGATCGGCGTCACTGCGGCGGCGGTGGTGGGGGCGACGCGGCTCTGGGGGCGGCGGTGAGCGGGGCGATCGGGAGCGGAGCGCGGGTCACTCGAATCGGCGCTTCCGCCAGTAGCCGGGGCGTCGTTTGTGGTGGGCAATCGCGAAGACGCGAACCCACTCGTGCGACTCCGCATAGAGAACCGTGTAGGGGAACCGAGAGAGCACGAAGCGTCGGAGGCCATCTCCACGCCGCGTCGACGGCCATGTCGTCGGGGACGCGAGAATGGTGGCGAAGGCGCGCTGAACTTCCTCGAGAAGTTCGTAGCCGAGCCCATCGCGCTCGTGTTCGTACCAGGCGACGGCCGCTTCGAGTTCGGCACCCGCTTCACGATGGATCTGCAGTTTCACGGACGTGCTGCACGAAGTCGGTCGAGGATGCGGGCGCGCAGTTCGTCCCATGGCTCGAACGCGGAAGGATCATCGGCGGCCTCCCGTTGCCGCCGCTCGGCCTCGGCCAGCCATGCCTCCTCGACCCCTTCCTCGGGGGCTCCGTCGAGGCTCGCGATCAGCTCGAGCGCTACGCCGGCGCGCTCCCCCGGTGGGAGCTGCAGGCCGTCATGAAGGACGTTCTTCGCGGACGACACCCGACCACGATAGCGCGTCGGACGGCAGCGCGCTCCGACGAGGCGCGCGACGCCCGTGCGCGGCCGTCAGGGGCAACGGCTGCGCACGGGCGTCGCGGTATCGGCGCCCAGGCTCCTCGCGGGCATTCCACGGACGCGCTTGGATCGGACGCCGAACGCGTTCACGCTCCCTCTGCCGTGCAAGGGATCGACGCAAGGATGGGCCTGAGCATCCGTGGCATCACCAAGCGCCACGGCGGGACCGCGGCGTTGCGCGGCATCGATCTCGAGCTGCCGGCCGCGGGCTACGTGTGCATCATGGGGCCGTCGGGGTGTGGCAAGACCACGCTGCTGCGGATCCTCGCCGGGCTCGTCGCGGCCGATGGCGGATCGATCGCGTGGGACGGGCGCGTGCTCGACGACGTGCCGGCCGAGCGACGGCCGCTGCGCCTGGTGTTCCAGCACGGCGCTTTGTTCCCCCACCTCGACGTGGGGGCGAACGTCGGCTTCGCGCTGGCGCTCGCGGGGCTGCGGGGCGAGGCGCTGGCGCGCGAGGTGACGCGGCTGCTCGCGCTGGTCGAGCTGCCCCCGACGTTCGCCGCGCGCACGACCGAGGGGCTGTCGGGCGGCGAGCGGCAGCGCGTCGCGCTGGCGCGGGCGCTCGCGGGCGATCCCGCGGTGCTCATGCTCGACGAGCCGCTGACCGCGATCGATCGCCCGCAGCGCGCGGGCCTGCGCGATCGATTGCGGTCGCTGCAGCGCGAGCGCGGCGGGCTGTTCGTGCACGTGACCCACGACCCCGCCGAGGCGCTCGCGCTCGCCGATCACCTCGTGGTGCTCGATCGCGGGGTCGTGCTCGCCCAAGGCGATCCGGAGGCGCTGTACACCCGGCCGCCCGACGCCGCGACAGCGCGGCTGCTCGGGGGGCTCAGCGCGGTGCCGGGTGCGGAGACGCGATCGCTGCGGTGCGAGCGGCTGCGGATCGCCGAGGTGCAGCCGCGGGCCCACGGGCGCGTGGTGTCGCGGGCGGTGCTCGGCGAGATCGCGGAGATCGTGGTCGCCGTCGGATCGCAGCGCGTGTCGCTGCACGCCCCGCTCGAGGTGCGCGCGGCCGTCGACGACGCCGTGGGGTTGCGGTGGGAGGACGACGACGAGCTGCCCTTCGCGGCGGGCTCGGCGTAGCCGCGTCACAGCGGGCCGAGGTCGTTGCCTGCGACGACGGCCTGCTTCGCCGCGCCGTGCTCCCACCACACGAGGTAGGTCGTGACGCTGTTGTCGTCGCCCGCGGCGTGCTCGGCGACGACGACGAGATCGTCGGTGCCGTCGCCGTCGAGGTCGATGATCGATCGCAGCGCGATCGGGTCGTGGCGACCGCTGGCGAAGATCGACACGGCGTCCCCGCTGCCGTCGGGCAGGGTCCACACGCCCGCGACGCAGGAGCTCGTGCGCTCGCCCTCGGGGTCGCGCTCGCACAGCGACGCGGCGACCAGCCGGGTGTGCCCGGCCGCGAATCGACCGGGGACGACGACCGCATCGGCGACCGTCGGGCGCGCGAGGGGCGGGAGCACCGTCCCCGCGCGCTTCATCCCATCGACCACGCGCGCCAGCGTGGCTTCGTCGGGGTGCACGTCGAGCCCCGTGGAGCGGCTCGTGAGCCCGGGCGGAACCGAGGGGCTCGGCCACGCCAGCCCGCGGGTGTCGGTCGCGGGGACCTCGACGAAGGTCAGGGACGCCGAGATGCTGCCATCGTCGCTGTCGCCCTGGGGGAAGCTGAACTCGGCGAGCGTCGCCCGCGTCGCGGCGCCGTGCTGCGCGAGCACCCACGTGTCTCCGGCGTGGAAGCCCGGCGGTAGGCCCTTGGTCTTCGGGCTGACCGGCGCGCCGGCGGTTCGCCGCGCGATGGCGTCGAGATCGCGGCGGGTGCCGGGGACGCTGACCTCGCCGACGAGCTTGCCGTGGCGGACGCGGAGCATGACCGCCTGATCGATCGGAAAGCTGGGCGCGACGGGCTCGCGGATGGGCGCCGCGATCGCGACCGCGGGCGACGGGACTGGCGTCGCGGTGGCGGCCTTGGGCGGATCGACGACGACGGTCGCCGCGGTTGCCGACGGCTCGGCGCTGGCGACAGGGGACGCGGTGCTGGGTCGATCGCACGCGGCGACGGCGAGCAGGGGGAGCGCTCTGCACCACCGACGCACGGCGTGGCCGAGCTCGGTCGTGGCGGTCGCGAGGACGGGGGGATCGAGGGCGGACATCGATGGGGGAGTGTCCGCGGCGGTCCCGTCTGATCGTGGGCCCCGGACGCGGTGTCCCCCGCGATCACCGGGCCGTCAGCGACCCGACGATCTGGTCGAACCCCGGGCGCACCGTCGCGAGATCCTCGTCCGGCGCCTGCGTGAACACCATGATCGAGCGGTCGTCGAGCTCGGCGACGACGACCTCGAAGGTGTGCGGCACCTTCTGGCCGACGAGGGCGACCTCGAAGCTGGAGGCGCGCACCGGGCGTTCGGCGCCGAGCATGGTCCGCGTCGTGCTGCGCGAGCCCCCCTGCGCATAATCCAGGGCGCCCGCGAGCTGCTCGCCGGCCGCCTTGCGGAGCTCGGTGGTGAGCAGACCGAGCATCTCGTCGGGATCGATCGCGATCGCGGGCTTGAACTGCTGCACCATCGCGATCGCGGAGCCGGTGCTCTCGACGGTGACGAGCACGGTCTCGATCCCGTCGGCCGCGGTGACCTCGGCCTCGTGCTTCCAGTTGCCGGGGTAGTCGAACCGCAGGCCGTTGGCGTCGTACGCCTGCTTCGCCGCGACGTCGGGCGTGGGCTCGGAGAGCAGGCCGCAGGCGGGCGCGGCGGCGGCGAGCGTCAGGGGGAGGAGCCAACGAACGGCGCGGCGGGGCGAGCGGGCGAGCATGCGGCGATCCTCGCCCGGGCGCCGCTGGGGGGCAATGGGGCCGCATCGGCGGTCGAGGCCGCGCGCATGTGTCACGCTGTGGCGGATGGATCGGGTTGGGATCGGTGGCGTGGGTCTGCTCGCGATGGTGTCGCTGGCGTGCGTGGCACGTTCGGCATCGTCGGGTGATGCGGGCGACGAGTCGACGACCGGTGCCAGCACCGGCGTCGACGACACCGACGCGACCGCGACCTCGACCGCGTCCTCGTCGTCGACGGCCGGCACGGGCGCGTCGACGGAGTCCGACGGTGGCGTCGACGCTGGTCTCGACTCGACGGGCACGCAGCCGTCGGACGACGATGCGGCGTCCGATGACGGCTGCGGGTTCCTGTGCGCGCCCGATGTGCCCGACGACGGAACGTGCGACCTCTGGGCGCAGTCGTGTTCGCCCGGCGAGAAGTGCATGCCGTGGGGCCTGGAGGGCTGGTGGACCTCGACGCGGTGTGTCCCCATCGCGCCCGACCCCGCGGCGATCGGCGAGCCCTGCACGATCCAGGAGTCGACGCTCTCGGGGCTCGACGACTGCGCCGGCGGAGCGCTGTGCTGGTCCGTCGACGTGAACGTGCTCGAGGGCGTGTGCATGCCGCTGTGCCAGGGCAGCGAGGCGGAACCGGTGTGCGAGGGCCCCGCGCAGCAGTGTTTGATCGGCCGCGACGGCGTGCCCGCGGTGTGCCTCGAGCGGTGCGATCCGATCGTGCAGGACTGCGGGGAAGGCAGCGCCTGCGTGCCGATCGACGACGGCTTCGAGTGCATGCCCGACCCGGACAACGAACCGCTGGTCGGGGAACCGTGCGATCTCCACAACCAGTGCGATCCGGGCCTGTACTGCGCCCCCGCGGCCGAGGTGCCCGGTTGCGCGGCGGAGCAGTGCTGCGCGTCGCTGTGCGATCTCGGTGCCGCAGATCCGGACTCCGACTGCCAGACCCCAGACGGGCAGAGCTGCCTGCCGTACTTCGGCGACGGCATGGCGCCGCCGGGACTCGAGCACGTGGGTGGCTGTGCGATCCCCTGATCGAATTCGGGTGATCGGACGCGGGTGATCGAACGCAGGCCCCCGCGATTTTCACCGCCGATTCACGCGCGCTTGAACCCCGGTTGACGTCCGGGATCCATGCTCCGCAGACGGATGCGTGACCGGATCGTCTATGTCGCCCTCGCCGAGGCGCGCGGGCACCTGATGCGGGCCCACCTCCTGCGCGAGCGGTTGGCGGCCCATGGGATCGCGGTCGAGGTCGTGACGACGTCGGCTGCCGGAGCGCGGTTCCTCGCCGCCCTCGGCACGTCCGCGGAGGTGCTGCCGGGCGGCGCGGCGCTGGTGTTCGACGGGGCCCACGGCCTGCGGCGGCGCGCGACGACCACGGCGCTGCTGCGGTACCTCGCGCGGCCCTCGGGCATGCGCGCGGATCGGGCGTGGCTCGTCGCGCGGGCGCACGATGCTGCGTTCGTCGTGAGCGACTCGCTGCACCCCGCGCTGTTGTTCGCGCCGCCGTCCCTGCGGGTCGTCCAGGTCTTCGGCGAGAACATCCTGCGCGCCACGCAAGCCGAGCTCGCGGGGCTCGGGCCGCTCGCGCCGCTCGGCGCCCGCGTGCTCGCGCGCGCGATGGATCGGGCCTTCGCGCGCGTCGAGCATCGGCTCGGTGACGAACCCACCGACGATCGCGTGATCCGCCTGCCGCCGATCCTGCCGACGCCGATCCTGCCGACGCCGCGCGGGCCGACGCCGCGCGGGCCGACGCCGCGCGGGCTCGCGGGCGACGAACGACCCGTCGCGTACCTCAACCCGCACTTCACCGACGGCCGCATCGCCTCGGCGATCGAGGCCGCGCTGGGGCCCGATCTGCACGGCGTCGCGGAGGGCCTCGCGGCGCGGCCCGGATGGCGCGCGGTCGATCCGAGTCTGGTCGATCGTGTCGCGCACGCCTCGGTCTTCGTCACCGGCGCGGGCATGGGCGGCGTCGGCATGGCGCGGGCCTTCGCGGTGCCGACGATCGTGCTGCTGTCGGATCAGCCCGAGCAGCGCGCCAATGCCGAGCAGATCCGCGGCCTGCCCCACGTGCGCATCGTCGAGCTCGGCGACGATCTGCGCGTGCGACTCGTCGCCGCCGTCGCGTCGCTGCGCACCGAGCCCGTCCGGCGACCCGATCCCATCGCGGCCCCGCGCGCGAGCGAAGCCCGCTGGACCGAGACCTTCCTGCAGCTCGTCGATCGAGCACGGACCGACCCCAGGACCACCCATGACGAACACCCACGACACGCCATCCATCGCCCTCGTCCTCGAGACCAACAACCTCGGCGGCGGCCAGGCCGATCGCCTCGCGCTCGCCTCGCTGCGTCGCGTGCTCGACTCGCTGCGCGCGCAGACCCATGACCTCGCGGATCTCCACGACGTCGTGATCACGCACGACGGCTGGCTCGACGCCCACCATGCCACGATCGAGCGCGCACTCGGACGCCCGGTGCGGCTGGTCGCGCACGCCGCCGACGTCGACTACTACGGGGCCAAGAACGCCGGCTTCGACGCGACGGACGCGGACATCGTCGTGTTCGCCGACTCCGACTGCGTGCCCGAGCCGCAGTGGCTCGCGGCCCTCGTCGCGCCGTTCTCCGACGCGGAGCCCGACGCGCCCGTGGGCGTCGTCGCGGGCCGTACGAGCTACCGCGACGACGTCGTCGGTCGGGGCCTGAGCGCGATCGACTTCATGTACTTCGCCAGCGACCACGGTCCGCGGTGCCGTCGCAACTTCTACGCGAACAACGTCGCGTTCCGCCGCGAGGTGTTCGCGTCGCGGCGCTACCGCGTCGCGCCGGAGATCTACCGCGGTCCGTGTCAGGCCCTCGGCATGGCGCTGCACGCCGACGCCGTGCCCGTGCACTTCGCCCCCGACGCGCACACGGTGCCTCGATTCCCGGATACGTGGCGCGAGCTCGCGGCGCTGCGATGGCTCCGGGGCGGCGACACCACCGAGATGGCACCCGCGATCGCCGAGGCCGCGGGCGTGGATCCGGCGTGGATCCGACGACTCGGCACGGCGCTCCCGCTCGCGGTGCTCGGTGGCCGCCTGCGCTACAGCCTCGCCGCGACGATGGGCTCGCGCGCCCGCTGGACGCTGCGCGGCGATCCGCGAGCGCAGTCCGGCTCGCGATGGGCGAGCGCGGGTGTCGTGATCGGGGTGACCGCGCTGGATGCCGCGGGCGCGATGGGTCGCGTGATCACGGGTCGACGACACCGGGCGTCGCGTCGCGTGCTCTCGTACCACGCCGACGCGCCGCATCCACGCACGACACCGTAGCGCTCGCGTTCGACTTCGCGCCGAGAGGGATCGGACATCGGCATCCCACCTCTGGGCACGTCATGCCGCATGCACTCCCAGGCGCGGTCACGGTTCCGCGCTCGGACCGCGACTCGGGTTCCAGATCTGTTCGCTGCGTGACGATGAAATCTGCAGTGACCGATCGGTCGCTCCTGTCGCGCGGCGTAGGATCGATCCCATGGACAACGTCAGTCTCGACTCCTCGTCTGACATCGACACCGTCCACGTGATGGCTCCGCCGCGCGCGGACCTCGAGACCGGCGCGCACGCGCAGGCCGACGTCCCGCACCCGCAGGGGCACCTGCTCGGTCGCTACGTGATCGTCGAGCAGGCCGGACTCGGCGGGATGGGGCGGGTCTATCGCGCCTATGATCCAAAGTTGCGACGCGAGGTCGCGCTCAAGTCGCTGCGCCCGAGCAACGGCGACGGCGGGATGGCGCGCATGGTCCGCGAGGCCCAGGCGATGGCGCGACTCAGCCATCCCAACGTGGTCCCGATCTACGACGTCGAGGAGGTCGACGGTGCGGTGTTCATCACGATGGAGTACGTCGCGGGCGAGACGCTGCAGCGGTGGCTCGAATCGCCCAGGCCGTGGCACGACATCGTCGAGGTGTTCCGCGACGCGGGAAGGGGGCTGGCGGCCGCGCACGCCGCCGGGCTGGTCCACCGCGACTTCAAGCCGAGCAACGTGATGGTCGGCATCGATGGCCGCGCGCGCGTGATGGACTTCGGCCTCGCGCGCGCCGAGGGCGAGCCCGAGCACGACGCCGAGATCTCGACCGCGCACAGCGGCATGTCGGGGTTCAGCGCCGCCGCGTCACAGCCCCTCACGCAGGCGGGATTGGTGATGGGGACGCCGCCATACATGGCGCCGGAGGCCCATGGCGGCGAGTACGACGGGCGTGGCGATCAGTTCTCGCTCTGCGTCGCGCTCTTCGAGGCGCTGTATCGGCGGCGTCCGTTCGCGGCGACCCCTGGTCGAACCCTGCTGCAAGCCAAGCTGGAGGGGGCCATCGACATGCCGGAGGGTCCCGACGTGCCCGCGTGGCTGCACCGCGCGGTGGTCCGGGGACTCGCGGCGAGGCCCGAGGATCGCCATCCCGACATGGACGCGCTGCTCGCCGCCCTCGTCCACGACGATCCGCGTCGACGTCGACGCTGGGTCGCGGGGGCCGTCGCCGTCTCGGTCGTCGGCCTCGCGACGGTGGTCACGTTCCGAGCGACGGCCGCGCGTGCCGAGTTGTGCACGGGGGCGGCGGCTCGACTGGCGACCGCGTGGGATCCCTCGACACGCGAGGCGGTCACGCAGGCCTTCGCCGCGGTGGACAAACCGTACGCCGTCGACGCGTCCCAACGCGTGGTCGAGTCGCTCGACGCCTACGCCGATCGCTGGTCGGCGTCGTACGCCGAGGCGTGCCAGGCGACGCAGGTCCGCGGCGAGCAGTCGACGTCGCTGATGGACGCGCGCATCCGGTGCCTGGAGGGCCGGCTCGATCAGCTGCGCGCCGTCGGGCAGACGCTCGAGGACGCCGATGCGGGCGTGGTCGATCGCGCGTCCACGGTGGTCTCTCGGCTGCCGTCGATCGATCGCTGCGACGACGCGGCCTACGTCACGGCCCAGGTCGCGCCGCCCGAGGATCCCGCCATCGCCGCGGAGGTCGAGGTGCAGCGCCGCGAGCTCGCGCGGGCGAAGGCGTTGGCCGACGCCGGGCGCTACCGGGAGGCGATGAGCGTGGCGAAGGGTGTCGAGGCGTCCGCGCACGCGCTCGACGATCTGCCGCTGCGCGTGGCCACGCAGGCCCGCATCGGCCACCTGCACGACGACCTCGACGAGTTCGAGCCGGCCGTCGCAGCGCTCGAGACCGCGTTCCACGGCGCACGACGGGCCCGACTGGACGAGGTGCGGATCGACGCCGCGATCGGCCTGGTCCACGTCCTCGGCACGCGGCTCGAGCGATCGGAGCCGGCGCTGCTGTGGGCCGGGCACGCCGCGTCCGAGATCGATCTGGCGGGCGACGACGACGATCGTGCGCGGCTGGCGGGCGCACTCGGGGGCGCGCACTTCCATCGCGGAGACGTCGACGCGGCGCTCGCCGCCTACGAGCAGGCGCGCAGCTTCGCAGCGCGGGTGAACGGTGAACGCTCACCGCAGGTGGCCGGCGCGCTGAAGAACCTCGGTGGCATCTACGGCGCGACCGGTCGCTGGATCGAGGCGCAGGCCGTGCTCGAGCGTGCGGTCGAGCTCGGTGAGGCGATCTACGGCCCAGAGCACCCGGCGAATGTCGCTGCGATCGAGAACCTCGGCAACGTGTACAACCGCCTGGGCCGCGGCGACGAGGCGCTCGCTCTGCACCAGCGGTCGCTGCGGATCCAAGAGAACGCGATCGGCGTCGACGCGACGGGCGTGGGCGAGACCTGCGTGAACCTGGCGTACGACTACCTCGAGCGGTTGGACTACACGACCGCCCGGCGCCACTTCGAGCGCGCGCTCGCGATCTTCGAGTCGCAGCTCGGGCCCGACCATCCCAAGACGGGGCACGCCCACAGCACCTTGGCCCTCGCGCTGCTGTACGGTGGCGACGTCGATGCTGCGCTGGCCCACGCCGAGCGCGGCGCCGTGATCCTCGAGAGCGCGCACGGATCCGATCATCCCGCGTTCGCGGCTGCCCTCGGTCGGGTCGCCGAGGTCCAGCTCGGCGCGGGGCGGTACCGCGAGGCCGAGGCGAGCTCTCGGCGGTCCATGGAGATCTGGTCGAGCAAGCACGGCGCGGACAACCCCGAGCTGAGCTTCGTGCTGCATCGGCTGGGCCGCGCGCTGATCGGGCAAGGCCGACCACGCGAGGCCGTCGTGGAGCTGGAGCGCGCGCTCGAGATCCATGTCGGCGAAGACGCGGCGTTCCTGGCCGAGGCCCGCGCTGCCCTGGCCGCCGCGCTGTGGGACGCAGGCGGGGACCGTGCCCGCGCCGCCAGTCTCGCACGGGAGTCGCGCGATGCTCTGTTGCGCCTGGGGGATCCCGCACGCGGAGCGCTCGAGCGCATCGACGGTTGGTTGGCGCAGCACGACGTGTGACCGCGACCGCGCTCGTGTTCTACCTCGAGCCTTCGGCGAGGCGATGACTCCGGGTCACCGCGGACAGATGTCCGTCGGGCACGGCGTCCCGAGGCGCTCCCACACGTGCGAGGTGAGCGTCACCGGTCCGCCGTACAGCCCGACTCCGCCGGCCGCGAAGCCGCGGGCCGTGGGGTTGTGGGCCGGGGCGTTGCCGGGCGGTGGATCGTTGGGCTCGGCGAACAGGGCCGCGATCTCGGCCTCGCACGGCCACGGCCACAGCGGTTCGCCCGTCGGTTGATCGAAGCCGGGCTCGCCCCAGTGCGAGCCGCTCGCGCCGTAGCGCTCGAGCAGCCGCGCGCCCGGCGTGTTGTCGAGCAGAAGGGTGAGCTCCTGGTCCAGCGACGAGTCGAGTGGGTCACCGGCGTCGAGCGCCGCGGCCGTCCCGGTGAAGCCCCCGATCGTGACGTGGTGCGCTGCGCTCGCGCGCACGCCCACCGCGCCGTCGCTGATGCCCCACACCACCGAGTGCTCGACCGCGTTGTCGTCGCCCCACTCGGTGCCGAAGATGCCGGCGTGCGTGACCTGCTCGTCGAGCACGAGCACGCCCTGGAATCGCACGCCGCTGGCGTTCTTCGCCACGTAGATCCCGCCGTACTTGCCCTCGCCGCCGGTGTCGGGGGCGGCGCCGTCGATCGCGATCACGTTCTGGTAGAGGTGATCGCGGACCGAGTCGTCGTCGTTGTTGCCGTACGTGTTGAAGGCCGACTTCGGGAGCGGAGAGCTCGTGTAGTCCATGCGCACGACCACGCGTCGCCAGATGTTGCGCTGCGTGTGCGCGTCGGGTCCGCCCTGGATGAAGCACGCGCGGCACGAGCCGACGCCCGCGACGTCCTCGACCAGGTTGTCGTCGCCGTAGATCGCGAGCAGCGATCCCTGCTCGCCCGACTCGCCGTGCCGGCGGAACATCGACCGCGTGACACGGTTGTGCGCGCCCTCGATCACGCCGACGGACTCGCCGCCGGGACCGCCGTCGAAGATGATGCCGTCGACGTGGACGCGGTCGGTCAGGTGCAGGAGACCCGAACCACCCGTGACGCGGACCTGCATCGGATGGCGCGCCATGATCACCGTGAACCCGTCGTCGCCCGGCGGCACGTCCGCGATCGCCTGATCGTCGTAGACGCCGTCGTCGAGGACCAGCACGTCGCCGGCCTGCATCTGTGCGATCGCCCAGCCGAGGCTGCGCCACGGCGACGCCTCGGACCCATCCCCGGAGCCGTCGTCGCCGCGGGGGCTGACGTGCATCGTCGCGAGGAGGGCCAGCGGTTCGTCGCACTGGCTCGGCATCGCCGGCGGCTCGCTGCCGGTGGTGTCGCCGCTCGACTCGGAGGCGTCCCCGTGACCATCCGTCGAGGCCGTGCTCGAGGGATCCACCGCGCCGCTCGAGCCGGTCGCGATCGTCGGATCTGCCGTCGAGTCCGCCGGCTCCCCGCCCGTGGTCTCGGTCGCGCCACTCGCCGGGGTCGTCCCGCTGCACCCCGACGCGCCCCCCATCGCGACGGCGACGAGGAGCAGGGGAGCGAGGGACAGGGTACGGCTCGAGGGGGTGGAGCGACGCATCGCAGGCGTTGGTGGCCGGCCGGCCGCGAATCTGTGTGCCGCGACTGTCTGGTTCCCGCCACCGACCCGTGCCACGCTGGTGATGCACGGATGCACCCGCTGATCGCAGCTTGGAGCACGGTGGTCGCGTTGGCGGGACCCCAGCTGGTCGGTCCGACGCCGCGCGATCCGATCGTCGGCGGCACACCGACCGAGGCGGGCGCGTTCGAGGACGTGGTGCGGATCGTTCTGCCGGGCGGAGCTTGTTCAGGGGTCGTCGTCGCGCCGCGCGTCGTCCTGACGGCCGCGCATTGTGTCGACGATCTGCGCGCCGCAGACCCACTGCGCGTGTATCACGGCGCGTTCGAGGGCGAGCATCCCCCCGTCGAGGTGGTCCGGTTCGGCGCGCATCCGGACTACACGGGCGACCCCACGCAGGAGGACATCTTCGACTATGGCTTCGTCGAGCTCGGCGCCGACATCGACGTGCCCGGGGGGTTCGTCCCGCCGATCACGACGCAGGACGAGTGGGACGAAGCGATGGTCGAGGGGCGGGAGGTGGTGCTCGTCGGCTTCGGCGCCACGGCCCAGGATGTCGCCGACGACGGCACCAAGCGCGTGGTGACGACGACGATCACCCGCTTCAGCGAGCGCGGCCTCGAGTTCTACGCGGGCAAAGCGGGCCAGGACACCTGCGGTGGCGATTCCGGCGGGCCGGTCTACGTACGGCTCGACGACGGCGCGCTGCGCCTCGCCGGCATCACCTCGCGTGGCCCGGAGCCGTGCGGCAACGGTGGTTGGTACGGCACCCCATACCCTGCCCTGTGCTGGCTCGATTCGCAGACCGACGCGGGGCTGTCCGAACGGACGTGCAATACGTGCGACTGCCTCGACACGCGGACGTCGGACGAGGGCGGGTGCGCGATCGCGGGCGATCGCACCGGCTCGGCTTGGTGGCTCGTGGTGCTCGCCCTCGTACGTCGCCGACGGACGGCGGCTGCGGCGGGGCGACGCCGCGCGGCCTGACGTCAGAACACCTGCACCCAGCCCGCGGTGCTCGGCGTCTCGTTGTCGCCGATGTCGGTCGTGTTGCCGTAGCCGAGCACGCCCGCGGTGGCGAGGCCCCAGCAGCGCACGCCGCCGCTGTTGCTGCGGATGCAGGTGTGCGAGCCGCCGGCGTCGACGAAGGCGACGGGGACGCCCACGGTGACGTCGCCGGCGCTGGCCGGGGTCTCGTTGTCGCCGATGACGGTGGTGTTGCCGTAGCCGAGGCGGCCGTTGTTGCCCAGCCCCCAGCATCGCAGCGCGCCGCCGACGAGCAGCACGCAGGAATGCGAGCCGCCGACGGAGACCTGGCTGACCGCGCCGCCGACGTTCACGTCGCCCGCGGTCGAGGGCAGCTCGTCGTCACCGATGTTGCTGGTGTTGCCGTAGCCGATCCGTCCGCTCGCGCCGTTGCCCCAACACCGCACGGTGCCCGCGACCAGCCGGGCGCAGGTGAAGGTGTCCGCCGCGTCGATCGCCGCCACCGGTCCGCCGACGCTCACGTCACCCGCGGTCGAGGGCAGCTCGTCGTCGCCGATCGCGAGGAGGTTGCCGTAGCCGAGGCGGCCGTCGCCGGCGCTCCCCCAGCAGCGCACGTTGCCGGTGTCGAGCAGCGCACAGATGTGCTGGTTGCCCGCGGTGATCTGCACCGCGGTGCCGCCCACCGAGACGTCTCCCGCCGACGCGGGGGTCTCGTTGTCGCCGATGGTGGTCGTGTTGCCGTAGCCGAGCCGCCCGTTCGCGCCGTTGCCCCAGCACCGCACCGCGCCGCCCTGCAGCAGCGCGCAGGTGTGGCTGCCCGATGCCGCGAGCTGCGTGACCACGCCGCCGACGTTCACGTCACCCGCCGAGGCCGGCGTCTCGTCGTCGCCGATGTTGTTGAGGTTGCCGTAGCCGAGCCGCCCGTTGCTCGCCGCGCCCCAGCAGCGCACGGTGCCGCCCTGCAGCAGCGCGCAGGTGTGGAGGAACCCCGACGAGATCTGGATCACCGTGCCGCCGACGTTCACGTCGCCCGCGGCCGAGGGCAGCTCGTCGTCGCCGATGTTGGCGATGTTGCCGTATCCGAGCCGCCCGCTGCCACCCGCGCCCCAGCAGCGCACCGCGCCGGTGTCGAGCAGCACACAGGTGTGCCCGGTCCCCGAGCTGACCTGCACGACCTGCTGCGACGCGCACCCGCTCGAGCAGCCGTCGTTGGACACCAGGTTGCCGTCGTCGCAGGTCTCGCCCGCGGCCCCGTTGACCACGGTGTCGCTGCACAGCGGCGCGGTGCAGTCGGCATCGCAGGTCGCCGAGGCGCCCGCGGTGTCGCAGGCCTCGCCCGCGGCGGCGTTGACCGTACCGTCACCGCAGCTCACCGCCGTGCAATCGCCGTCGCAGCTCGCGGTGGTGGTGCCGTCGTCGCAGAGCTCGCCCGCGCTCGCGTTGGTCACCCCATCGCCGCAGGCCGCCGCCGTGCAGTCGGCGTCGCACGTCGCGCTCTCGCCCGCGTCGTCGCAGACCTCGCCGACCTCGACGTTGGTCACCCCGTCGCCGCACGCCGGCAGCGTGCAGTCGGCGTCGCAGGCCGCCGAGGCGCCGGCGTCGTCGCACAGCTCACCGGCGGCCGCGTTGACCGTGCCGTCGCCGCAGCTCGCGGGGGTGCAGTCGGCGTCGCACGCCGCGGAGGGACCCGCGTCGTCGCAGCCCTCGCCCGCGGCCGCGTTGGTCACCCCGTCGCCGCACAGCGCTGGCGTGCAGTCGACGTCGCAGGCCGCCGAGGCGCCGGCGTCGTCGCAGGTCTCGCCCGCGGCCGCGTTGGTCGTGCCGTCGCCGCAGGTCGCGTCGGTGCAGTCGGCGTCGCAGCTCGCCGAGGGCCCGACGTCGTCGCAGTCTTCGCCGGCGAGCAGGTTGGTCGTGCCGTCACCGCAGGCCGCGGCCGTGCAGTCGACGTCGCAGGTCGCCGAGGCGCCGCCGTCGTCGCACGCCTCGCCGGCCGCGTCGTTGACGAGGGCATCGCCGCACACGGGCGCCGTGCAATCGTCGTCGCACTCGAGCGTGTTGCCGCCGGTGTCGCAGGCCTCGCCGGCGAGCGTGTTCGCGACCAGATCGCCGCAGACCGGCGCGCTGCAGTCGGCGTCGCACGTCGCGCTCTCGCCCGCGTCGTCGCAGGTCTCGCCCGCCTCGGAGTTGGTGATCCCGTCGCCGCAATCCGCCAGCGTGCAATCGGCGTTGCACGTCGCGGACGCGCCCGCGTCGTCGCAGTCCTCGCCGGCAGCGGGGTTGGTGATCCCGTCGCCACACGACGACGGCGTACAGTCCGCGTTGCAGGTCGGCGAGGCGCCGCCGTTGTCGCAGCCCTCGCCCGCGGTCGCGTTGGTGACCCCGTCGCCGCACAGGGCCGCCGAGCAGTCGTCGTCACACGACGCGCTCTCGCCGGCGTCGTCGCAGGCCTCGCCCGCGGTCGCGTTGGTGTCCCCGTCGCCGCACGACGCCGCGGTGCAGTCTTCGTCGCAGGCCGCCGTCTCGCCGCCGCCGTCGCAGTCCTCGCCCGCGGCCGCGTTCGCGAGCCCGTCGCCGCACGACGCGGCGGTGCAATCGGCGTCGCACGTGGGGCTCTCCTCGCCGTCGTCGCAGGCCTCGCCCGCGGCCGCGTTCGGGGTCGCGTCTCCGCACTGCGCCCCGGTGCAATCGGCGTCGCACGTGGGCGACTCGCCTGCGTCGTCGCAGTCCTCGCCCATGTCGACCAGGCCGTCGCCGCACGTCGGCTCGGGCCCGCCGGTGGTGGTGTCGCTGCTGCTGCCGGGGTCGGTCGAGGAGCTACTGCTGGTCGAGGGATCGGTGGAGCTGCTGGTCGACGGATCGGTGGAGCTGCTCGACGCGTCGGTGCTGCTCGAGGAGCTCGATCCCGCGGTGGTGCTGGTGTCCGCGCTGGTGCTCGGACCGCCGCTGCTGCTGGTGTCGGCGGTGGTCGGCGACTCGGTGTCCGACGCGGTCGTGCTCGAGCCGTCGTCGGTGTCGACGCTGGTGCTGACGTCATCGTTGCACGCCGCCAGGGCGATGCCGAGCAGGAGTGCACTGCGCGTAGGGAACAGACCAAGCGATCGCATCGATCACGACGGTATCGCAAACCTCGACGGCGGACCACGGCGTAGAGGACGCCGCGGAGCGCGGGTTTGCCCCTGCTCGCGCCGAGGTGGTGTCACCGCGGCGACACGAGATCTCGACGCGCTCGGCATCGCCTTCCGGTAGGCTGTCCGACGTCGGTGCCCCCGTTGGGGAAGGACACGAGATGAAGATCGAAGGCGTTCCGTTCGGCGTCACGGATTGGTCCACCGTCCCCGAGACGACTCACCCGGGCACCTCCGGCGTCGCGCACTGGCGTACGGTGGAGGCCGGCAACGTTCGCATCCGCATGGTCACGTACTCGGCGGGCTATGTCGCGGACCACTGGTGTTCGCGGGGGCACGTCATCCTCGTCCTCGACGGCGTCCTGCGCACCGAGCTCCGCGACGGCTCCGTCCACACCCTGATACCGGGCATGTCCTATCGAGTCTCGGACGACGTCGCCCCGCATCGCTCCTCCACGGAGACGGGGGCGCGCCTGTTCATCGTCGATTGAGCGTTCCGCCCACGAGCGCGCGGGTCGACGCGTTCGATTCGTAGAGCTGCAGAGCTGTCCGCCCTAGGGCGGAACGGCCATCAACCCGCGATCCAATCGGGGGTCTCGGAGACGCACGGCTGCGAGGCCGGCGCAGGAAAAAGTTCGCGCCGCGGGAACCGTTCGCCGGACTGCGGTTACCCGGTAGGGCCTTGCCCCGAACACGCCCTTCGCCCCACGCCGCGGGCATCCTGCGCATGCTCGCCGTCCTCACCACGGGGCTGGCCGCCGCGTGCGCGCAATCCGACCCCGCGACCACCGGCGGAGGCGCGACCACCACGGGCGGCCCCGTCGCCGACACGGGCGAGGGCACCGCCGTGGCGACGGTCACGTCGGTGACGACCGAGGCGACCTCGAGCGGCGCGGGGACGTCGGCCGCGGAGTCGAGCGGCGGCGGCGGCCCGGTGCTCGAGCCGGGACCCGACGCCTCGGTCGTCGCCTTCGAGGGCGAGCCCGTGTTCTGGTTGGGCTGGGACGAGGGCCAGAATCGCCGCGAGGTCGACGTCGAGGTCGAGTTCCCCGACGCCGCGCTGGCCTACACCGCGGCCACGCTGCAGTTCGCGCTGTCGTGCCCGGACAACGCCTGCGACTGGTGGGATCGCAAGGGCAGCATCGGCATCGTCGAGGGCGCCGGTACCGACGCCGAGCGCGTCCTCGAGATCGCGCGCTTCGTGACGCCCTACCGCGTGGGCGGCACCTGGCAGCTCGACGTCACCGCACTGCGGCCGCTGCTGTCGGGTCCGCGAACGCTGCGGGTCTACATCGATACGTGGGTCGGTCCGGGCCACGCCAATGGCAACGGTTGGTTGGTCGACGCGCGCTTCGATCTCGTCGGTGGAATCCCGAGCGAGCGCCCGATCGCCGTGCTGCCGCTGTTCCCGCTCGTCGAGGTCGGCGTCGGCGATCCGATGGTGCCCATCGCCGACCAGATCGCCGCGGCCGACGTGATGGTCCCCGCCGACGCGTCGCGGGTCGAGCTCCGCAGCGTCATCACGGGGCACGGCCAGGGCAACGCCGACAACTGCGCCGAGTTCTGCGCCCTCGCGCACGGCTACGAGGTCGGGGGCGCCGGTGTGCAGCGCACGATCTGGCGCGACGACTGTGGCGACAATCCGATCAGCAACCAGCAGGGGACCTGGCAGCTGCCGCGCGCCGGCTGGTGCCCCGGCGACATCGTGCAGCCGTGGGTCGAGGACGTCACGACGATGGTGACCGCGGGGGCGAGCGTCTCGGTCCGCTACGACACCCAGGGCTACGAGAACACGTGTCGGCCCGAGGCGCCGGTGTGCACCGGGTGCGCGCTGGGGACCGGCTGCGAGTACGACGGCGGCAACCACACGCCACCGACGATGCTGATGTCGGCCCTGATGATCGTCTACCAGGAGGTGGAGCCATGATGACCGACGATTCGATTCGCAGCGTGCTTGCGGGGCTGTGTGCGGCGGCGATCGTCGGGTGTGGCGACCCTGCGTCGGGCGAGACCGGCGAGGGCACGACGGAGGCCGCGACGACGCAGACCCCGACGACCGACGATCCGGCCACGACCGCACCGACGGGCGCCGACACCGGCGCCGAGACCACGTCCAACGGCGAGAGCAGCGGCGGAACGACGGGGTCGGCGAGCACGACCTCGGAGTCGTCGAGCAGCTCCGACGACGCGCCGCCGGTGATCTTCGATGTCGGCACCGGCGACGAGTCCGGCGGCGGGACCGGCCGCGAGATGTGCATGGGCGGCGTCTCGGTGCTCCCGGCGACGATCCGCGACTTCGCGAGCTCGCACGTCGACTTCGAGGTGTTCTGGGGCAGCGTGCAGACCACGGGGCTCGTCCTGCCCACGCTCGATGTCGACGGCACGCCGCAGCACAACCCCGTGCCGCCGTTCTCACCGCCGGGGAGCTCACCGGTGCAGATCACCTCGGCGCAGAGCTTCTCGAACTGGTACCACGACGTCGACGGGATCAACCTCGCCGTCGAGATCGAGATCGAACTGACCGAGACCGAGGTTGGATCCGGGCTGTTCGTCTACGACGATCCGACGTTCTTCCCCATCGATGATGCGGGGTGGAACGGGGCCCCGGGCCCGAACAACGAGACGTTCCCCGACACCCTCGGCGAGCCGCACAACTTCCACTTCACGACCGAGATCCACACCAGCTTCGTCTACGAGCAGGGCCAGGTGTACGGCTTCATCGGCGACGACGATCTCTGGGTGTTCATCGACGGCGCGCTCGTGATCGATCTCGGCGGGCTCCACGGCGAGGTCGAGGGCACCGTCGACCTCGACACCCTCGGGCTCACCGAGGGCGTCGTCTACACGATGGACATCTTCCACGCGGAGCGCCGCCACGACGGCTCGCACTTCCGCATCGAGACGTCGATCGACTGCTTCTTGCCGCCTGCGGGGTGAGCCGTCGGCTACGCGCCGCTGCTCTCGCTCGCGCATCGCTCGAGCACGATCCGTCGCGATCCGTCCCGCGCCCACATCGGCATCGGTGGCGGGCCGCCGATGCCGCGCTCCCGCAGCCGCCGCACGGCGCCGCGGAAGGCCGCGTCCCGGCCGTCGAAGCCCTCGGCGCGCGCGAACAACCGCTCGACGTCCCGCCGCAGTGCCTCACCCTTGGCGGCGCGCGCGGTCTCCTCCAGCACCGCGATCCCGCGGGTCGTCTCGCCGAGGCCCGCGTAGCACCGCACCAATAGCTCGATGCCCTCGAGGCGCTCGGGGGCCAGCGCCCGCAGGGCCTCCAACCGCGCCGCCGCCTCGCGCACCTCGCCGCGGCCGAAGTAGACGCGGCCGAGCTCGAGCAGGGTGTCCGCGTCCTCCCAGCCGCTGGCGCGCGTGGCCTCGGCGACGCGGATGAACTCGCCGGTGCGCCCCGTGGCGTGCATGCGCGACGCGGTCTCGACGAGGGTCTCGGTCGCGCGGCCGCGGTCTCCGTGCTCGAGGCCGATCTCCGCGGCGCGCATCGTCTTGGTCACGCTGCCCGGATCGCACTCGACCAAGAGCTCGCGCAGGCGCACGGCGGCGTCGAAGCGACCTGCGGCCACGTGCCCGCGCGCCGCAGCCTCACACAGCGCCTCGGCCGGAGCGCCGCAGCGCCGCACGACGAGCTCGATGCGCTCGCGGACCACGGCGCCCGCGTCGATCTCCATCGCGCGACGCGCCAGGACCATCGCGGGGCCGCGCTGCCCGGCCGCCGCCCGCGCGTGCGCGGCCGCCAGGTAGGCCTCGGCCGCGCGCCCGGTCTGCCCGGCGCGCACGCACGCGTCGGCCCAGCGCAGCGCCAGCGTCGCGTCGGTCGGCACCAGGCGCACGGCGGCCTGCCACTCGAGCGCCGCGGCGAAGTGTCGCCCCTCGCGGTGCAGTCGCGTGGCCCGTTGCACGATCGCCTCCGCGGCGAAACCCAGCGGCCGTTGCTCGTCGGTACCCACGCCGAGTACGACACCAGGCCGGCGCGGAATTGCCGGAGGCCCCCTCACGCAAAGTGCTCCGAAGATTTCCGTGAACCAGGCGAGCCCGAATGACACGGGGGGCGCCGCGCCCTAGTTGCGGGGTCCCGGACCCCATGCCAGCCTCCGGCGGCAACGCCATGATCCGCCCCTCGCGACGCTCCGTCCTCGCGTCCCTCGCCGCGGCCCCGTTCGCGCTGTGGTCGTGCGGCGGCAACAAGTCCCGGCTGTCGCTCTACAACTGGGGCGACTACGTGGCGCGCACCGTCCTCGACGGCTTCGTCGCGCGCGAGGCCGCCGCCGGCCGCCCGCTCGAGATCACCGAGGACGTGTACCTCTCCGAGGCCGAGATGGTCGCGAAGCTGCGCACGCGCGCGGCCTACGACGTCGCGTTCCCGATCGACTACCTCCTCGATCAGCTCGTGCGCGACAAGTCGATCCGCCCGCTCGACGTCCTGCAGCTCCCGGGCGTCCGCAACCTCGCGCCGACGTTCGGGCCGTGGGTCGACAAGGCCGACATCGTCCACGCGATCCCGTACCTGTGGGGGACCACCGGCATCGGCTACGACAGCGAGAAGGTCGATCCGCCGACGAGCTGGAACGCCCTGTTCGATCCGCGCTACGAGGGGCGCATCAGCGTCATCGACAGCAAGGGCGACGTGATGGACCAGGCGCTGCTCGCCGCGGGCCTCGGGATCAACAGCATCGACAAAGAGCGCATCCGCACCCAGATCCACGACATGCTCTTCGAGCAGAAGGCGCTGCTGCGGGCCTACGACAGCAACCCCGCGCGGGCGCTCGTGGCCGGCGAGACCTGGATCGCGCAGATCGACAGCGGCGATCTCATGCGCGCCGCGGCCGAGCGCCCGAGCCTGCGCTACGTCATCCCCGACGAGGGCGCCGCGCTGTGGACCGACTACATGGCGGTCGCGGCGGCGAGCACGTCGGTCGGGCTGGCGATGCGGTTCATCGACTACCTGCTCGAGCCCGAGGTCGCGGCCGACAACGCGAACACGCTGTTCTTCGCCACGCCCAACCAGGCCGCGCTCGATCGCGGGCTCGTCACGCACGCCAGCGATCCGCACGTGTACCCGGGACCCGAGGTGATGGCCCGCCTGCAGCGCAGCGACAACTGGGTCGGCACCACCGGCGAGATCGTCGACGAGATCTGGGTCGAGCTGCGCGGCGGGTGAGGTGCGGATCAGGTCTCGCCGGCGGGCTCGGGCTTCGCGTCGTCCGAGGCGAGGCCGAAGTCCTTCTGCAGCGCGCTCGCCCAGCGATCGAGGTTGTCGACGGTGCTGCGGATCAGCGTGTCGGACTCGTGCATCGCGAGGATGCGCTCGCGCAGCATCTGTCGCGCGCGGAAGAGGCGGCTCTTGACCGTGCCGACCTGCACGCCGAGCACCTCGGCGATGTCGGCCACGCCCATGCCCTCCCAGTAGTGGAGCTCGACGCAGATCTGGAAGTCGATGGGGATGCTGCGCAGGCCCTCGAGCAGGAGCTTCTTCTCCTCGCTCGCGGCGCGGATCTGGCTCGGCGTGCCGCCCTGCAGATCCTCGGCGGACATCGACAGGAAGTCCTCGAGCTTGGCGTGGGTCCGCTTGCGCCGATACTGGTGGAACAGCAGGTGCCGGGCGATGCCCAGCAGATAGGCGCGGAAGGTGCCCTCGCGGATGCGATCGTAGCGCTCGAGGCTGGCGAGGAAGGTGCGCTGGGCGAGGTCGTCGACGTCGCTGTCGATCTTGCTGCGAAAGAAGCGATACACGCTGCTGAAGTGCCGATCGACGAGCTCGTTGCCCGCCGCCTTGTCGCCGTTCTTCCAGCGCCCGAGCAGCTCGAAATCGTCGGACAAGCCGACAGATGCTAGCACTACTCGGAGCGCGGGCGCAGGCCGGCGAGCCCCGGCTTGGGATCGGCCAGCACGTGGAGGAACCACGCTGCGCCGGCGCCGAGGACCGCCAGGGAGAACGCGCCGCAGGCGAGGCCCCACATCCAGTAGGTGCCGCCCAGCGACCTCGCGATGACGGCGGTGTCGCTCGGCATGGTGCCGCCGCCGGTGACCGCGACGTCGGTGAACAGGTAGTCGGCGCGCGAGAACACCGACAGCGCGAGCTGGGTCGCCAGGAACACGCAGCCGAGCTGCGTGGTGCCGGCGCTGCCGCGGATCCCCAGGCCCAGCGCGGTGACGACGACCGCGCCGGTGAACACCACGCCGAAGGGGTTGCGCACGACCATGGCCACGGCGATCGCGAGCGCGAGGCCGATCGCCAGCAGGAACACCCGGGCACCGCGGGCGGATCGGCCGGCCACGAACGCCATCGCCGCGACGATCGCCGGGCCGACCAGGCCGCCCGCAGCGGTCAGCGCCCGCACACCATCGCCGCCGCTGCTGCGGTGCGACGCGACGCCCGAGCCGTCGGCGTAGATCGCGAGCGACTCGAACGAGCCGCCGGTGACCATCGCCATCACACCGTGCCCGAGCTCGTGGAAGAGCGTCGAGAGCAGCAGCAGCGGGTAGGCCAGCAGCGCGCCGAAGGGGATCAGGTAGAGCGCGAGCGTGAGCCCGATGCTCCACTTGAGCGCACGGGCGGCGCGGCGGCGGGCTGCAGCGTCTTCGAGCCAGTCGAGGTGATGCATGACGGGTTGTCCGGGCCAGGTGGACGTACCAGCCGGCCCCGGGGTTTATTTGGACACGCGAACGCGGCGGGGGCAAGGCGCCGGCCGCGTTCACCCCAGCGGGGCGCGGCGGGTCCACGCGCCGCGGGCCGCTCTGCTACGCTTCCGCACGCGGATCCCCATGGCCACCCACGAACGCAAGCTGTTGGTGCGTCGACCCGAGTGCCGGATCGAGCGGTGCTCGTGCGGCGTCTACCACGTCAGCACGGGCGCGGTGACCCTGCGCATGACCGCCGAGCAGCTCACGGGCGTGTTCGAGGCGCTCGGCGAGGCGCTCGCGCCCGCGGTGCAGCCCGCCGACGACGGCGAGCCGCAGGTGCACTGAGGCGGTCGCCTCACGCCCCCGCGGACACCACCGGCTGGGCGTCGTTCTCCGAGCACAGCACCACCAGCAGGTTGCTCACCAGCGTCGCGGTGCGCGCCGCGTCGAGCTCGACGACCTTCTGTTCGCGGAGGTTGTCGAGGGCCATCTTCACCATCGTCACGGCGCCCTCGACGATGCGCTGGCGCGCGTCGATGATCGCCTCGGCCTGCTGGCGGCGGAGCATGACGCCAGCGATCTCCGGGGCGTACGCGAGGTGGCTGAGTCGGACCTCGAGCACCTCGACGCCAGCGTGGGAGAGTCGCTCGCGCAGCTGCGCCATCAGCTCGACGTTGACCTCCGAGGAGTCCCCGCGCAGCGAGACCTGGCCGGGCTGCGCCGCGTCGTAGGGGTGCTTGGCGGCGGTGGTGCGGATCGCGGACTCGGTCTGCACCGCGACGTACGACTCGTAGGCGTCGACGTCGAAGACGGCCTGCGCGGTGTCCTTGACGCGCCACACGACCACGGCGCCGATCTCGATCGGGTTGCCGCGCAGGTCGTTGACCTTGAGCTTCGCGCTGTCGAAGTTCCGCACGCGCAGCGAGATGTTGGTCCGCGAGGTGAATGGGTTGATCCAGTAGAACCCCGGCGTCCGCAGCGTGCCGCGGTAGCTGCCGAGGAACAGCACGACCTTGCCCATGTTGGGCTCGACCATCACGAGGCCGCGCAGGATGAAGATGCCGAGCCCGAACAGCAGGAGCATCGGCAGGCCGAGCAGCAGCATGAGCACGCCGGGCAGGCGGACGCCGCCGTACGGCTTCTCGCTGGTCGCCTGCACCGCGGACGGCTCGGGATTCGCGAGGTCGGTGGTCGAGTCGGTGCGGTACATCGAGTGGCTCCTAGCACGGTCGTGGGTCGGTCGGGTCCGGTGCGGACGGAACACCGATCGCGTGCCGAGATAGACCGGGAAACCGCGGAATCGATCACGACGATCGTCCGGGGCGGAGCGTTCGCGCCCGTGGGCGCAGGCGGATCGCCACCAGCACCACCACCGTGGACCCCGACGCGGCATACAACGCGAGCACGCCGGGTTGTCCGGTGTCCGTGCCGGCGAGCACGCCGTGCAGCAGCGCCATCGCGTAGACCCCGAACGAGACGAAGTGGAGCCGACGCCACGTCTTGGGCCCGAGTCGCTTGCGCTGCGCGAAGCTGCCGTGCACGACGAGCGCGCCCCAGGCCGCGAGGACACCGAGGCCCACCGCGACCGGCCGGTACGACGACGCCAGCGGCACCAGCAGGTCGAGCACGTCGTAGCCGACGAACGGATCTACGAGCAACGCGAGCAGGTGAGCCGCCGTCAGCGACAGCGCAGCGCTCGACAGCCATCGGTGCAGCTCGACGCTGCTCGCCCGCGGAACCAGGCGATCCGCAGCGCCCGTCGACACGAACAGTCCGAAGATCACGTCGAGCGACAGCGCGAGGAAGGCGGTGATCCCCGAGGCCCGCGCGATGCTCCACGCAGCGCCGCCGGGGAGATCGGGCACGAGCCCGCCGTCGAGCCCGAGCCTCCCCGCCACGGCGTCGAGGAGCAGCAGGCCGATCGCGCCGAGCGAGAGGCCGACGAGGATGGATCTACGCAGGGATTCGTCGGTCATGATCGGACTCCAGCTCGAGATCGCCCAGCCGCAGCGGCGGGCCGGTTCGGCGCACGAGGACGGCGGCGACGTCGGGGTGGCGCTCGAGCAGGCGGCGCGCCGCGTCGGTGCCCAGGACGAACGCGGCCTTGGCGAGGACGTCGGCGAGCTCGGCGGTCGGGGCGAGCACGGTCACCTGCGAGAGATCGCTCGATGCGGGCGCCTGCGTGCGCGGGTCGAAGATGTGGTGGGCCACGCCAGCACCCACGCGCCAGCGCCGACGATTCGCGGCGCTCGTGGCCACCGCGCGATCGCCGACGCGCAGCGACAGCAGCGTGCGGCGGGGATCGTCGGGGTCCTCGACGTCGATCGTCCAGTCGCGACCGCGGAGCCTCGCGTCGCCGCCGGCGTCGACGACCGAGAACGCCGGGAGCAGCGCGGACGCGGCGTCGACGGTGCTGCCCTTCATCATCCCGCCGAGATCGATCTGCACGGACTCGGGGCGGACGACCGTGCGCGTGTCCGGTCGGAGCTCGACGTCGAGGAAGCGACCCGCCCGCGGCGACGCGATGAGATCGTCGCGATCGAGGGCGCCCGGCGCGAATGAGCGGTCGTAGCCGTGGGCCGCCAGCGCGCTGCCCACCGCCGGATCGAAGGCGCCGTCGGTGAGCTCGACGTACGCGCGCGCCCGCGTCAGCGCGTCGAACATCGCGGCGGAGACGGCGACGGGTCCGCGGGCGCGGTTGAGGGTCGACAGCTCGCTGTCGACGATGAAGCGGCTGAAGCGGCGCTCGGCGGCGGCGAACGTGTGCGCGACCGCGTCCGCGAGATCCTGTCCGTCCTCGAGGGTCGGCAGCATCACCGTCACGTCCGTGTTCATCGCGCGGAAGGTGAACATCACGAGCTCCGGGTCCGGACGCGGCGCGAGGGCGACGCGACGCGGCGTACCCGGGGGACCGGTGTGGCGGCGGCGCGAGGGGACTGCTGCGCCGTAGTCGTCGTGCTGGCGATCGGCGGGCTCGGTGCGGGCGCGGGCGCGTCCGTCGGTGCCACCGACCACCAGGCCACGACGTAGGTGAGCGCGAGCGCGCTCGCGAGGTACAGGCGCAGATCGTGCAGTCGCGCCCTCGCGGTCGTGGGGTCAGTCGTCATCGTCGTCCCCGTGTCCGTCGTCGTGTTCGTGTTCCCCCTCGTCGCGCTCGTGGTGCTCGCCGCGCTCGCGGTGCTCACCGCGCTCGCGGTGCTCGCGATCGGGCCCCTCGTCGACGGGCTCCATCCACGCGAGCTGGGCCTCGGTCGGCGTCACCTCCGGCGGGGTGATCGGCGCCGGCGCGAGCTCGGCGTCGGATGCAGGCGGTGCGGGTGCGACGGTCGCCTCGGGCTCCGAGCGGCGCGGCGCGAGGGCGCCCGTGAGCGCCGCGGTCGTGACGCCGAGCGCGAGGGTGATGGACGCGGTGGCGAGGATCACGGCGAAGTTGCCGCGGGGTGTCGTGGGCTGGGTCATGGATGTCTCCTTGGGTCTCGTGGCGGTCTCGTGGCGGTCTCGCGAGGGGATGTGCTCCCGGCGGGGCGACGTCGCCATCCACCGGATGTGATAGGCGCGTGGTTTCGAGGGCTTGGCCCGAGTTCCCATCGCCAGGTCGGCTACGGATGGCGGATGCGCGATCAATCGTCGTCGTCGCGGACGCGGACGCTGCTCGGCCCCATCGTCGCAGCCGCATCGACGTACGCCTGCGCGGCGCCGTGGCGGTAGACGAGCTCGCCCCCGGCCTGGCCGGTGCGGTAGCCGAGCACGAACACGACGAGCGTGCCGAGGGAAGCAGCGAGCGCGGTCGCGGTGCCGGCGCGTCGTGACGACAGCGCCCAGGCGACGCCCATCAGCGCGAGCACACCGCCGCTGGCCCAGACGAAGAGCTCCGCGGCCTCCTCATGGGCCTCGATCGCGGCCTCGCCGACGATCCCCTCGACCGTCTCCTCCTCGGCCTCACCGCTGCGCAGGGACAAGACGCCGGAGCCGACGAGGATCGCCTGCAGCGCAGTCGCGACCAGCCACGTACGCGCGGGCAGCCAGCCCCGCCGCCATGCCAGCCACAGGCCGAAGGCGACCAGCGGCATGAGGATGGCGAGCGCCATCGGGAGGTGGACCAACTTGGGGTGGAACAGCAGGCTTTGCATGGTGGATCTCCGGTGCGGTGTCTCCCCCAGTCTGGTCACCGTGCCCGGGGTCGGCCATCCTCCACACGTGGCATCGGTGGATTCACGGCCGGCACACGGTGCCGATCCAACGTCCGAGGGACGCCGACTCGGCGCAGTGTTCATCGCCTTCGTCGTCGTCATCGCGCTCGCGGCCGCGGATGTCGTCGCCGATCTGCGTGAGGGCACCACGCTGCGCCATGTGCTGATGGAGATCGGAGTGGTCGTCGCCGGGCTCGCCGGCGCGTTGCTCGTCGCGCGGCAGCTCCTCCCGCTGCTGCGCCGCGGACGTGCGGCGGAGCACGAGCTCGAGCAGCTCGCCGCACGCCTCGCGGCGACGGAGGCCGAGGCCGCGCGCTGGCGCACGGAGGCCGGCGATCTGCTGCGCGGCCTCGGGGCCGCGCTCGATCAGCAGTTCGAGCGCTGGGCGCTCTCCCCCGCCGAAAAGGAGGTCGCGCTGCTCCTGCTGAAGGGCCTGAGCCACAAGGAGATCGCGGAGGTGCGCTCGATCGCCGACGCGACCGCGCGGCAGCAGGCCCGCGCCGTCTACAAGAAGGCGGGTTTGTCGGGGCGCAATGATCTCGCGGCGTTCTTCCTCGAGGATCTGCTGCTGCCGCGCGAGCCCGACCGCGCCTCGTGAGGCGCCCGTCACACCACGACTGACGGGGGGCCGCGGTGACGCGTCAGTCGAAGACGCCGGGCAGCGTGCACGCGCCGAGCCGAGGGAAGGGACCTTCGGCGCGCGCGCGATACGGGAACGCCTGACATATCGCCGCGGGATCGCTGCACACCGGTGCATCGAGATCACACCACTGCGTGCAGCAACGTTCGTCCGCGCACCCGGGCACGAGCTCTGCCGCGACACACGCGAGGCCGTCGCCGCACTGGCCGTAGTCGCACGGCTCGCCGAGGGCCAGCGTCGCGGTCGGCGGCAGGTGCCAGCACATGAGCGCGCCGTACAGGAACGCTGGATAGTACGTGCACGTCATCGTGTCGTCGGGGCACGGCGAAGCCGCGAGCGGATCGCACTCGTAGACGAGGCAGGCGGCGGGGAACTCCGAGCCGTTCTCGACCGCGGGCTGCGTCCCCGGATACGCCGAGCAGTCGTAGCCCGGCTGCATGTACGGCGCACAGAACCCGTGATCGGCGGTGCCGTACACCTCGAGGCAGTACGAGTTCGCGTCGCAATCGTCGGTGATGTCGGGCCCGATGCCGTGGGGCAACGTGCACGCATGGAACGGCGGCACCTCGCCGTCGACGGGGATGCAGATCGCGTCGTCGCGCCGCTGCAGGCCCGACGAATCGACGTACCACACGCACTTCTGCCCGTCGGGGCACTGGGCATCCGCGGGGTTGCAGTGTTGGGCGGGCCAGCCGAGGTCGAGGCAGGAATGACTGTAGCACTCGGCGGCACCGTCGTCGGACGTGTCGATCTCGCTGCCCGTCGTGCCGGTGTCGACGACCGTCGTCGCGGCGGTCGCCGTGCTCGCCGTGACGGGCGACGTGCCGCCGCCGTCCGCGACCGACGTCGTGCTCGTGGTCGTCGAGGTGGAGCCCGCATCTGCGAGCGGACGCCCACCGCAGGCGATGACGAACGATCCCACCGCGATCCCCCACACTCGAGCCATCGGTGCAGCGTGGCACGGATCACGCCGGACGTGCAGGCCGAGCAACGGCGACGGGCTTCGGGCAGTCCGGTCACGAGTGACGGGTCGCGATCGGGGTCCTCGACGTCCACCTCACGGGCACGGCCCGGGGAACCCGTCGACGACGCACTCTTCGTACGTGGGCAGCGGCGAGCCTCCGGGGCAGTCCGCGTGCACGTCGCGGTAGTGCTGGGTGACGCTGCCGTTCATCGACATTCCGCCGTTGCACTTCAGCAACCAACCCGACCCGCGCACCACGGTCATCGCGGGGCTCGAGTAGTAGGTGCGGAAGGTCGAGCGGATCGGGGCTGCCGTGGCGGTATTCGTCGTCGCCAACGCGGCGACGAGCGTGGCACCCAGGGCCCCGGCGACGACCAGCATGGTTCGGAGCGAACGAGACTTCGAGCTTCGCGTGTCCATGCCACCCATTGCGGGAGACCAAGCGCTCGATGACGAGTGATCGTCTCGCGGGAGCCTGGGTGGTCGCTGACGACGCTCGGGGCGGCTCGTCCTACGCGCGCGCCCTCGCCAGCCGCGCGCGCCGTTCGTCGACGCGACCGCGGTGCTCCGGCGCTCCGACGCGTGCGTCGAGCTCGTCGGCGCGCGCGTCGAGCTCGGCGAGCCACTCGCCGGCGCGTTCGAACGCGCCCTCGAACAGCGCGACCTCGAAGTTGTCCTGTATCGCGTTGAACAGCGCCTTCGGGCCGCCGACCCGCCGCGCGAGCTCGAGGATCCGATCGGCGGCGACGCGCGCCCCGGCGCCGTCGCCGACGGCGAGCCGAGCATCCACCGCGAGGCCGTACGCGGGGATCCGCTGGCGATCTTCCATCGTCTCGGCGACGGCGATCGCAGCGACGGCACAGCGCAGCGCCTCGTCGCTCGCCCCCCGCCGCAGCGCGTTGTGCCCGAGGTAGCAGTGGCTCGCGAGCTGATCGATGGGCGGCAACGCGGGCACGGCCAAGAGCTCGCGCAGCACCACCGCGGCCTCCTCGGGCTCACCACCGTGGTCGAGCGCGCGGCCGAGGTCGCGCAGCAGAGTCTCGAGCGTCATGCCGGGCGCATCGGGGAACCGTCGCTTGAGCGCCGCGGCCTCGCGCAGCAGCGGGATCGCGTCGACGTGGCGCTCGCGCGCGGTGAGGATCGCGGCGTGCTCGGCGAGCACACCGCTGCGCCACTCGCCGTGCCCCGTGGACTCGAGGAACGCCTCGGCCTGCCGCACGACGGCCGCGATCGCGTCGTAGCCGACGAGCGCGTGGCTGCGCGCGGCGTCGCACCACGCATAGAACGCCATCGTGATCTTCCATGCTGCCGAGCGCGACGAGAGGCGCGCGCGATTGCGAGGGTCACACGCGGTGCCGAGCGCCCAGCTCGCCCGCGCGAGCGCAATCTCGACGTCACCCAGCCGAGTGCACAGCATCGACTCGTTCATCGTCGCGTCGATCGCCGCCAGCACGTCGTCGCCCTCGCGCGCGGACGCGGCGAACGGTGTGATCAGGGAGAGCGCGTCGGCGATGCGCCCGGCGTGCTCGAGCCGACGGACCTGTGCCATGGTTGCGAGCGGATCGGTCATGGTGCTCCGAGCAGGGTGTGTAGCGCGTCCGCAGTGCCGCGCAGGAGCGCGAGTCGTTCGTTCGCGTCGAGCGGTGCGTCGGAGACGAGTGCAGCGACGTCGAGCACGACCCGCAGCACCGCACGCGCGCGGGCATCGTCGAGCGATTGCTCGGCCAGCGCCCGCACCACCGGATGCGCGACGTTGAGGTAGACGACGCCGGCTTCGACGGGTTGCGCGAGTGCGCCCGCCAACGCGTCCTGCAGGAACGAGGGCAGCCCGATCTCGTCGACGACGCCCCGCAACGCGCGTTGGCTGCGTCCCTTGGGGGTGTCGAGCCGCAGTGCGGGGAGCTCGGCCGGCTCGAAGCGCGCGAGCTCCACCCGATCGCCCCGCGAGAGCGCGTCCGCGAGCACCTCGAGCCGCCGCCAGGCCATGCGTTCGGCGAGGGGCAGCGGCTCGAGCAGCTCGCCGGCGCCGACCTCGTCGGCGCGCAGCGGCTGCAAACGGTCGGGCCACAGCTGCGCGTAGCGCAGGAGGAAGCGCTCGGCATGCGCCTCGCCGACGTCGACGAGCACGAGCCCAGCTGCATCGCACAGCGTCTGCACGGCGGGGCTCGGCGTTCGCCGCGTGGTGAAACGAAGGCGCGGGCCGTCACGGTTCGCGGCGACCGCCTCGGAGATCGTGAGCGGCCCCCGGTTGGTGCGCAGCGGGATGAGCGGCGCGACCTCGGCGAACAGCGCCTCGTCGCCGGCGTCGAGGGCGAGCCCCATCGCGGCCGCGGCGTGGATGCGCATGATCCCGACGAGCGTGGGCCGATCGTCGCGCGCGAGCGCTTGCAGGTGGCCGAGCACCGCGCGCTCGATCCGCTGCGCGGCGGCGCGCAATGTGTCGTCGACGAGCACGCGATCGCGGGCGGCGACCGGCACGAGCGCGTCGCACTCGATCACGCCGCGCACGAACGAGGCCCACACCGGCAAGAGCTCGGCCTGCTGGTCGGTGACGAACATGCGGCTGACGTAGAGCGCGATGCAGGCGCGCCCGAGCTCCGCGGGCCGGTCGGTGATCGCGAGGAGCCCGTGCATGCGGCCGGCGTCGCCGAGCGGCTCGTCGAGCACGAGCCACGTGAGCACGTTCTCGCCCGGGAAGCGCCGGGCGAGGAAGCGCTCGGCGGTGGGGCGATCGATCGCCGCGCGATCCCACGGGGCTTGCACCGCATTGGCGGGCAGTCTCGCGCCGTCGATGTGGATCGGGACGGGGACGAGCTCGGCGTACCGTCGCACGAGGTCGGCGATGCGGGTCACGCTGGCGTAGCCGGCGTGCTCGCGCTTCAGCGTGAGCGTCACGCTCGTGCCGATGGCGACGCGGTCGCCGGGCGCGAGCGTGTAGCGGGTGCCGCCGTCGAACGACCAGCGCCACGCGTCGTCGTCGGGATGGCGCGTGTGCACATCGACGCGATCGGCGACCATGAACGCGCTGAGCAGGCCGATGCCGAACTGACCGATGAGGGCGGCGGCCTCGCGGGGGTCGCCGTGGCGCAGGCGATCCTTCAGCTCCCCGGTGCCGGAGCGACCGATCGTGGAGAGGTAGCTGTGGATGTCGTCGCGCGTGAGCCCGATGCCGTCGTCCTCGATGGTGAGCGTGGCGCCGCCGCTGCGTGGCACGAGATCGATGCGACCCGCGTGGCCCGGCTCGCGGATGCGCCGCTTCACGATCGAGTCCTGGGCGTTCTGCACCATCTCGCGCACGAACACATCGGGATCGGCGTAGAGGTTCTGCGAGAGCAGCCGCACCACCCCCTCGAGCGCGATCTGGATCTCGTGCGTCGTCGGCATCGGCATCCCGATGGTAGCCCGGCCGCGCGGCGTTGCGCTGGAGGACTCGCAGCGCCGCGGGGGGCGCCCGATCGCGGT
>LNFM01002338.1_pt1 | contig 39958 bp, 36 predicted proteins | sample 596031 | NCBI WGS metagenome assembly LNFM01 (sample SAMN04254537, study PRJNA301005) | activated carbon metagenome | isolation source: dual media filters at the Ann Arbor, Michigan drinking water treatment plant | place: USA: Ann Arbor | reverse complement strand
CGTCGTGAGCACGAAGAGCTTCTCGATCCCCTTGCGACGGGCGACGTCCGCGAGCAGCTCGACGAGCTGCTCTCCGCGCCCAGCCTCTCGATAGGACGGGTGCACGGCGACGCAGTAGAGCTCGGCCATCTTCTCGGCCTCGAAGGCCTCGATCGCGGCGCAGCCGATGACCATCTTGTCGCGCTCGATCACGTAGAAGCGCTCGATCTCGTGCTCGAGCGACTCGCGGGTGCGTCGCACGAGAAACCCCTGCTCTTCGAGCGGCCCCAAGAGCTCGAGCAGCGCCGGGATATCATCGAGCTTGGCCGGGCGGAGTCCTTCATATTGCTCGGAGGTGACGAGCGTTCCGCGGCCTTCGCGGGTGAAGAGCTCTTGGAGGATCGCGCCGTCCTGCCTTCGCTCGACGAGGTGCACGCGTCGGACGCCCTCGCGACAAGCGCGCGCAGCGGCTTCGAGGTGCTTCACCGTGTCCAGGTGAAGGTGCTTGGCGGTCCGCGCAAACTCCACGGCTTCGGCGGGCGCGAGCTGCGGGACGAGCCTGCCTCGGCGATCGACGGCGCCCTTTCCTTCGACGAGGGCGATGAGCTTGTCCGCCTGTAGCGCGGCGGCGGCGGAGGCTGCCACTTCGTGCGACGAGAGGTTGAAGACCTCTCCGGTCGGCGAGTACCCGAGCGGCGACAAGAGCACGATGTCCGACGCGTCGAGCCGCGCGCGGATGGCGTCGACGTCGATCCGCCGAACGCTGCCGGTGAGCTGGTAATCGACGCCGCCCCGCACGCCCCACGGCCTCGCGAAGACGAAGTTGCCGCTCGCCACGCGAACGCGCGCGTGCGCCATCGGCGAGTTGGGCAGGCCCATCGACAAGAGGCCCTCGATGCGACCGCGGATGTTGCCGACGGCGTCTTCGACGCAGCTCATCGTGGCGCGGTCCGTCACGCGGGTGCCTTCGTGAAAGCGCGGCTTGATGTGCCGGTCGCGCAGGCGCTTCTCGATCTGCGGCCTCGATCCGTGCACCAGGACCAGGCGCACTCCGAGCGCGTGCAAGAGCGCGACGTCGTGCACGAGCTTCGCGAAGCCCTGATCGACCACCGCCTCTCCCCCGAACATCACCACGAAGGTCCTGCCCCGGTGCGCGTGGATGTACGGCGCCGACAGGCGAAAGAATTCAACGAACGAGCTGGGCGCTTCCACGGCCGGCGTGCAAGATACTGCAACTCTCCTCCGCCCGCGGGAGACAACGCATGTTCGTCGCGAGCGACCCGCGCAGCGACGAGCCATCCCGCGCTCGGCCGCGAGACGCTCGGCGCAGGGCGCTGACGTTCGCTGCTGCGCCCGAGCGCGCGCGGGGCTATCAATCACGGCCCCAACCCTCATGCTCAGCACGCACAGGCTCGCGAAATCCTACGGCGCGCGGACGCTCTTCGAAGACGTCTCGCTCGAGCTCGACGCTGGTTGTCGCTACGGCCTCGTCGGCGCGAACGGCTCGGGCAAGAGCACGCTCATGAACGTCCTTTTGGGACGCGACGCTCCGTCGGACGGCAGCGTCTCGATCGCCAAGCGGGTGCGCGTCGGAGCGCTCAGCCAGGATCAGTTTCTCGAAGACAGCGCTCGCATCGTCGACGTCGCGGCGAAGGGAGACGCGACGGTCTTCAACGCGCTGCGAGAGCTCGAGGCGCTCGGCGAGTCGAGCGGCGATCCGGTGCGGATCAGCGAGCTCGAAGAGCTCGTGCGCGTGTTCGACGGGTACACGCTCGAGGCCCGCGCCTCGTGGGTGCTCTCGGGGCTCGGCATCGCGGCGGAGCTTCACACCCAGCCGCTCTCTGTGCTGTCGGGAGGCTTCAAGCTCCGCGTGTTGCTCGCGCAGGCGCTGATCGGCGGGCCCGAGCTCTTGCTGCTCGACGAGCCCACCAATCACTTGGACATCATCTCGATTCGTTGGCTCGAGAAGTTTCTCGTCGACTACCGCGGGTGCGCCGTCATCATCTCGCACGACCAGCGCTTTCTCGACAACGTCGCGACGCACGTGCTCGACGTCGACTACGGAACGGTCACGAAATACACGGGAAACTACAGCGCGTTCGTCCTTCAGAAGGTCGCCGAGCGCGAGCGCAGGCAGCGCGAGATCGACAAGACCGAGGCGCTCATCGCCCACAAGCGCGAGTACGTCGAGCGCTTTCGCTACAAGGCGAGCAAGGCCAGCCAGGCGCAGAGCATCCTGAAGCAGCTCGAGAAGATCGAGGTCGACGAGCTCGAGGACAGCTCGAGGCGCGCCCCCAATTTTCGCTTCGTCGCCGAGCGCCCGAGCGGAAAAGATGTGCTGCAAATCAAAGACCTCGAGAAGCGCTACGGAGAAAAGCGCGTGCTCGAGAAGCTCTCGCTCGAGCTTCGGCGCGGCGAGCGCCTCGGCGTCATCGGCCCAAATGGACTGGGAAAGTCCACGCTCCTTCGCATCGCCGTCGGGCACCTCGCCAAGGACGCCGGCGAGGTGCGGTGGGGACACGAGGCTCGCGTCGGCTACTTCGCGCAGGACCACAGCGACGTGCTGAGCGACCCCGAGGCGACCGCCTTGTCGATCATGGAGTCGGTCAAGCCATCGGAGACCGTCGCGTTCGTGCGCTCGACCCTCGGACGAGTGCTCTTCACTGGCGAGACCGTGCACAAGCGCGTGAAGTCTCTCTCTGGCGGCGAGGCGGCGAGGCTGGTGTTCGGGACGCTCATGGCCCTCGCGCCCAACGTGCTCGTGCTCGACGAGCCCACGAACCACCTGGACATCGAGTCGATCGACGCGCTGGTCGAGGCGCTGCGGGCGTTCGAAGGGACGATTCTCTTCGTCTCCCACGACCGTCGGTTCGTCAGCGACGTCGCGACGCGCATCCTCGAGCTGCGCCCCGAGGGGCCGAATTTCTTTCCGGGGACCTTCGCGGAGTATCTCGAGAAGCAGGGGGACGATCACCTCGACGCCGAGTCCGCGACGCTCAGGGCGAAGCGCGCGACGGCCGAAGGCGACGACGCGCCGGACAAGCGCCGCGCGTACGAAGAGCAAAAGAAGCGCAGAAACCGCGTCGCTCAGCTCCCCAAGCTGCGCGACAAAGCCCTGGCTGCGGTCGAGGCCGCCGAGGCCCGACGGCGCGAGATCGACGAGCTCTATGGCAAAGAGGGCTTCTTCGACGTGACCTCCAAGGCAGAGCTCGCGGCGCTCGAGGCAGAGCACGCCGCGCTCGGCCCCAAGATCGACGCGCTGATGGCCGAGTGGGAGGCGCTCGAAGACGAGATCGCGCGCGAGTCCGCGGGCGGGTGAGCTACAACCTCCCGCGTCCAGGGAGCTTGACCATCGATGCTCGTCGTCATCAGCGATCTACACTTTCAGCACGTCGCGCTCGACTCGATTCGCTACGTCCAGGGAGAGGAGCTTCGTGAGACCGGCGTCGTGCGCAACGTCTCGCGCAGCGCCCTCTTGCTGCTGCTCGCGGACGTCGAGCGCTTCGCCGAGCGCGGGCGGTCCAAGCGCATCGAGCTCGTGTTCAACGGCGACATCTTCGAGCTGTGGCGATCGCCGCTCTGGTTCGCGAGCGGCGACGTCGAGCTGCGCCCCTACGGAGCGGAGCTCGGCCCCGACGACGAGTCCAACGCCTTGCGGCAAAAGACCCACGAAATCATCGAGGCGATCGCCGCGGACAACCAAGAGATCTGGAGCACCCTCGCCCGGTTCGTCTCGGACAAGAGCTTCGAGCGCTACGGGCAGGTCACGCGCCTCGCGAACGACGTCGAGGTGATCGTTCACTATGTTCCGGGCAACCACGATCGACTCGCCAACGCCTGGCCGTCGGTGCGACGACGCATCCGCGAGCTGCTCTCGATGGCGCCTGGCGACGCCGTGTTTCCCCATGTGATCGACCGCACGCGAAGCGATGGATACGGCGTCCGCATCCGTCACGGACACGAGTACGACCCTGCCAACATCGGCGTCGACGTCGCGCTCGGCGAGCCCATCGCGATCTCCGAAGAGGGCTACCTCGCTCCGTGCCTCGGCGACTACGTCACCATCGACGGCGTCGCCCGCCTGGGAACGGCGTTTCGCGCCCTCTACGCCACGCGCCTGCGGCAAGACAGCGAGGACGGCCAACGGCTGCGTCGCTTCTACAACGCGCTCGTCGAGTTCGACGACGTTCGACCGCCCACGCTGCTCATTCAGTACCTCATCAAGCGCCTCGGCGGCACGCGCAAGGACATCTTCGAGCTGCTCAGACCGGTCCTCGTCGACCTCTATCAAGCCGCCGCGCGCGACCCGTTTGTTCACTCGGTCGCCGGTCGCCTCGCGCTCTTGCGGTACGTGACAGACCCGATCGCGACCCTCGTTCGCGAGTCGTTGCGAGCCCTGTCGCCGGAGTCGCTCGAGCTCTTGATCCAGCGCGTGCAGTCGTTGGACAGCTCCAACTCCACCGCGCGCGGAGCGATCATGGCCTCGCGCGAAGACGTGATGGTGAACGGAGAGGTCGACGTCGTCATCGCCGGTCACACGCACCACCCCGACCAGGTTCCGCTGCCCAACCCCAACGAAGAAGACGCGTTCTTCCTCGACGTCGGGACGTGGCGCTCGACCATTCAACACGGCGTCGCGGGGGTGTTCGGCAGGCTCCGCGCGTACACGGCGGCCTTCGTCTACTCCGACGCCGAGCGCGCGATCGCCGGCGACGGGCGACGGTTCGAGACGTGGACGGGGCACCTCGCCGCTACAGACTTCGGCCCCTACGACAGACCCGTCGGGCCGCCCTCGGCGCCCACCCACGAGCTGTTGGTACGCTCGCTCGTCACCGCGCAGGTTGATGAAGGCAACACGCGCGACGGCGCAGAACTACGCATCGAAGTGGGCGTCGACGGCGAGCCGCGAGTGATCGAGCTCGAGGGCGTTCACAACGGCGAAGAGCGCGCGATCGAGGGGCTGAGCGTCCCTTTGTTTCGCGAAGGGCACGGCGAGCTGTGGGCCTTCGGCCGAGAGCTCGATCTCGGCGTCGACTCGTTTATCGACAGCGACGACGCGCTTCCCTGGGCGCTCAGATACCTGCCACGCAACGCAGACGGCACCTTCGTCACAGGCGAAGGCGAGCTCGCCCTGCGCGACCGCTCCGGAACCGACGTCCGCCTGCGATTCACCATCGTCCCGCGCGATTGACAGGCAGCGCACCGCTGCGCCACCGCGGCGAGCTCGGATCGTTGCCGCGCGCGCTGCCGCGATAGAGCTGACAGTCGGGCGGAGCCTCGAGCGGCGGAGGTCTCCGCGGGTCATCTGCGACCGCTTGCGCCGACGCCGCGGAAGCAAACGCGACGGTCGCCAACAACGAGAGCGAGCACAGTGCCGATCGAAGCACGGGAGCGACTATACCTCGCAGCGGACGCTCGAAACGCCGCGCCCTCGACGCAAAGTCATCGACCGAGCAACCAGCGACCCGCGAACGCCGAGGCGACCACGACGATCCACGGTGGGACCTTCCACCGCTCGAGGGCCAGGTACGCGACGATCACCGCCACGAGGTCGCTCGCGCTGCGAACGGACTCGGAGAACACCGGTCGGCAGAGCGCGGCGAGCAACAGCCCGACGACCGTCGCGTTCGCTCCAGCGAGCGCAGCGCGAGCCCAGCGCTTCGAGCGAAGAAGACTCCAGAACGGAAGCGCGCCGCCGATCAGCAACCACGCAGGCAAGAACAGCGCGAAGAGGCAAAACAACCCGTACAGCCACCGCGCGTGCCCCGAAGCCATGGACGCGCCCACGAACGCCGAAAAGGTAAACAACGGACCAGGAACAGCTTGCGCCGCCCCGTAGCCCGCGATGAACGTCGCCTCTGTCACCCACCCTCGAGGCACGACCTCTGCGCGCAAGAGCGGGAGCACCACGTGTCCGCCGCCGAACACCAGCGCGCCCGCCCGATAGAACGCGTCGAACACGAGCGCGTCGCGCGCGCCCGTGCCGCGAGCGAGCGCTGGCAAACCGAGCAACAGCGCGGAGAACAGCGCGAGGGCGAAGCGCGCGCCCCGCTTGGAGCGAAGCGTGACGGGGGCCGACGCGCGCTCGATCGGTTGGCCATCGTTGCGATAACGCACGTAGCCCGCGAGCGCGCCGAGCAAGAGGACGACGAGCTGCGCGAGCGCTCCCGGAGCCACGAGCAACACAGCCGCAGCGCAGACGCAAAGGACGATCCGCGCGCGATCGGTGCAGAGCTTCTCGCCCATCGATCGCACGGCTTGCGCGACGACAGCGACAGCGGCGAGCTCGAGTCCGTGCAGCCACCCGGCGTGAGACAGCGTCGCGATGGACGAGACGCCGTACGCGAACGCGATCATCGCGACCGCTGACGGAGCGGTGAAGCAGAAGGACGCTGCGAGGGCGCCTGCGAGACCTGCGCGACGCATTCCGAGCGCGAACACGAGCTGACTGCTCGCGGGCCCGGGCAAGAACTGACAGAGCGCGACGAGCTCGGCGAACTCGTCATCGTCGAGCCAGCGATCGCGATGGACGAACGCCTCGCGAAGATACCCGATGTGCGCGATCGGGCCGCCGAACGAAGTGCAGCCGAGGCGCAGAAACGCCAGCGCGACCTCGCCCACCCTCCCCTTCGACGCGCGTGGTTCGGACGGTGATTCCATGGCGAACGCGCGCGAGAGCTGAGCACGAAGCGCTCGAGCTCGTCGACAACTCGCGCTCAGCGACGCGCGACGGTCGAAGACGTGGGCGACACAGGATCGAGCCGCGCGACGATCTGCGCGCGACCGGTGTCCACGCGCATATCCCCTCGCTCGAAGTCCACCGAGATCGCCGGGTCTCCGTCGCGCTGTGGAAGCTCGTCGTCGGAGGCAGACACCCACTTGCCCGCGCGCGCCTCGCAGCGCGCATACCCGCCGGGAATGCGACCGCCAAACAACGGTACATCTCCGCACGTGATCTCGAGTCTGCACGGAAATCCGCCGCGCGATTCGTTGCGAACGCGCACCGTGCAACGCGCGCCCGGAGCGAGCTCGATCCCGCGCGCATCGGTGACGGTCGCGGCGCGCGTGACCTCTGCGCCCTTCTCCGCGGGGCGACACACGGCCAGGGCGACGACGGCGATGGAAGCGATGATCACGGCTCGGATCTTCATGGTGACAACCTCCGACCGAGGGCACTGCAGAGCCCATGCCGACGCGATACGACCAGAGAATATCCAGACGATTCAGCGACTCATGCGGTGAGCGCTTCACCGGACCGTCCTCGCGATCGTCCGCTCGAACGGACGACCGTCCGGCGCAGCGGACGCTTCGCGACGACACCGAGTTCAACCTCGACGTCGACCAGCGGATGTGAGCGCCGCGCCGCGAAGTGGGAGCCAATCCTCCCGCTCGCATCGCGCAGCGCCGGTCGAGCGCCCGCTGCGCCACGCGACATCTCGCTGAATTTGCAGGATGTTCACGAGCAACCGTTCGTCGCTCGTGCATGGCACGCGCGCTGCTTTGTCGGAATACATGGGCGATCTTTCTCGCCCTGCGACAGAGACAGAAGGAGTGCTCGAGATGCTTCGTTCGACGACGGTTGGCGCGGGTGTTCTGGCGATCAGCGTCTTGTTCGTTGGTTGCGCAGAGGTCCGCGAAGACCTCGATCCTGCGCACACGCTCGGCGACTCGGACCTGTCGCACGCCGGTCCTCCGCCCGGTGAAGAAGCCGAGTCCGAGCCGACGGGGCAGAGCGTCGAAGAGGTCGCGAACGCTCCGCGATTTCAGCTGCCGTTTCCGTGCGGGCAGGTGTGGGCCGGGCAGACGCGCGGCAACCACAGCCCCGTGAACTCGATCGACTTCAATCGCACCAACGACCTCGGAGACACGGTCGTCGCGGCCGCCGCGGGCACGGTCTCGCGCGTCGCCAACGAGGGCAGCACGAGCTACGGCAAGTGGGTCGAGATCGATCACGGCGGCGGCTATCGCACTCGCTATGCACACCTCGACACGCAAGCGGTCCGCGTCGGCCAGCGCGTGGCGGGCGGCGAGCGCATCGGAACCCTCGGAAACACGGGAGGCTCGACCGGACCGCACCTGCACTACGAAGTGCGTCGCAACGGAGTCGCGGTGCGACCGACGTTCAACGGCGCGGCGTCGTTCTTCTTCGGCACACGCAACTACACGAGCCAGAACGCTTGCGGTGGTGGAGGCGGCGGTGGCGGGAGCAGCAGCGGCGTCGTGGGACGCGTGAACACGAGCGGCATTTCGCTCACCGTGCGCTCCGGTCCCGGCACGGGATTTCGCGCGGTAGACTCGGTCGCGGACGGAGCCACCGTTCGAATCACCTGTCAGGCCCGCGGAACGTCCGTCACCGGCACCTACGGAACCTCGTCCCTCTGGGACTTCATCGGCACCGGCTACATCGCGGACGCGTACGTCTCCACTGGCTCGGACGGCCAGGTCGCGCCCACCTGCCGCTGAGCGCTCTGCATCGCCCGCCCCCTCGAAGATTCACCGAGAGGGTGCCTCGAGCAACGGGACAATACGCACGACCGGTATTGCAACTCAGAGTTGCTATACCCATACTCGTGCCACGAGGTCCTTTTGCCCCCGAACGATGCTCGATCGATTGCCCTGCTGCTCTTCAGCAACTTCGTCACCCAGGCCGTCGGCTACTTCACCGTGGTCTCATTGGTGTATTTCGTCGTGTGGCGCTGGGGACGCGAGCGCTTCGCGCGTCGCCGCATCGCGAGCCCCGCCCGCGCTGACCGCGCGCAGCTCCGGCACGAGCTCGGCAACACGCTCGTCGTGCTCGTCGTGGGAATGCTCAGCGTCGGCATCGTCCTCGCCCTGCAAGCCGCTGGACACACGCGCCTCGTGAGCGGCCCGAGCAACCCGCTGCTCGTGCTCCTGTGGGTCGTCGGCGGAGTGCTCTTCAACGACGCGTGGTTCTATTTCTGGCACCGATTGCTGCACCACCCGCGGATCTACCGGCACATCCACGCGGTCCATCACCGAAGCGTCGACGTCACCCCGTTCTCGTCGTACTCGTTTCACGCCGTCGAAGGCTTCGTCCTCGGCGCGTGGATCATCCCCGCGGCGATCTTTCTGCCCATGCCCATGGCGGCGCTCGGGGTGCTTCAGGTGTTCGGCCTCGCCAACAACGTGATGTCTCACCTCGGCTACGAGTTTCTTCCGCGGTGGATCCTGCGCGTGCCGGTGCTTCGATGGACCAACACGGCCACTTTTCACAGCCTTCACCACAAGGTTTTGCGCGGTAATTTCGGGCTCCATACCCGGCTGTGGGACCGCTTGTTCGGCACCGAAGTCGACGGCTACGAGGCGGCGTTCATCGCCCGCGGGACGGAGCCCTCGGGCCCCGAGTACACTTCGACCGATGACTCGAAGCGCGCCGAGTGAAGCGTCCCGTCCGTTGAAGCGTCGCGGAGCGCCCGTCGTCGATCGCGTCCTCGATGTCGCGCTCGAAGCGCTCGCCGAGCAGGGATTTCACGGGTTTTCGGTGCCCGCGGTCGCCGAGCGCGCCGGACTCAACAAGACCAGCGTCTACCGACGGTGGCCCACGAAGACCGCGCTCGTCTCCGCGGCGCTCGAGCGCGCGCTCGGGCACCGCGCGCAGCTCCCAGACACCGGCTCTTTGCGCGAAGATGTCCTCGCGTTCGCGCAGGGCGCGGTGGCGTTCGTGACCTCGCCCGTCGGCCGGGCGGTGATGCGCACGCTGCTCGCAGACGCCGATCACCCGGAGGTGCGCGAGCTCGCAGCGTCGATGCTCCGCGAGCAGACAAACGGGCCGCGCGCGATCTTTCGTCGCGCCCAAGCGCGCGGCGAGCTCGCCCGAGACGCCGACGTGACCATGGCGCTCACCGTCGTGGCGGGCGCGATCGTGCATCGAACGTTCATCGAGCACGGGGCCCTGACGCCCGCGTTCGTCACGCGTCTGGTGACGCTCGTGGTCGACGGGCTGTGCGCGAAGGCGCCGTAGGTCAGTCGCTCGCGTCGCCGCAGCACGCGCCAGAAGGAGCGACGATCGAGAGCCCCTCGGGCAGTCGCCCGTCCGGCCGAGGCGCACACGAAATCACGTTGCCCCGCGCGTCGAGCGCGATCGCGCAGCACTCTTCGAGCGACTTGCGGAGCATCGCGCGCCCGCGCTGGACGCGAGACTTCATCCCGGACAGCGACACGCCGAGCATCTCCGCGGCCTGCTTCTGCGTGAGCCCTTGCAGCTCGACGATCGTGAGCGCCTCTCGATAGGGAGAGGGCAGCGTCGCGATGAACGGCGCGAGATACGCTGCGACCTCTTCTTCTGCCGCGCGATCTTCCGCTTCGAGCTCGTCCGACTTCTCGTCGGGCGCTCGATCGACGACGGGATGCCTCGCGGCGACCCGATAGTGATCGACGATGGCGCTGCGGGCGACCTGATAGACCCAGGGACCGAAGCGCTCTTCGTCGCGTAGCGCACCGAGTCCGCGCTGCACCCGAAGAAACACCTCTTGCATCACGTCGTCGACGTCGACCTGCGAGCGCACCCGGCGAGCGACAAACGGGCGCAGCTTCGCGTCGAGCGCGCTCCAAGCGTCGCGCGACGCGGCGGAGATCACGCGTCGCCTCCGGGCTCGCAGCAAGTGGGAGCGCAGCACGAAGCCGCGCCTGGCTTGATCGCCTCGATCGTGGCCGACGCGACGTAGTCTTCGACACCCGAGCCCGGAAGCCAGTCGCGAATGAACTCCCGGCTCTCGGGCCGAACGTCGACCATGACCTTCTCGAAGCCCGCGCCCACGAGCATCGCGCGGAGCGCGTCGACCGTGACCGCGCCCGAGACGCACCCGGTAAGCGCGAGCACCTCGCTCGCGATCGCCGCCGGAAGCGGTTGGAGCTGAACGACGTCCGAGATCGCGAGCCTGCCGCCCGGCTTGAGCACGCGGATCGCTTCGCGAAACACCGATTCTTTGTCAGGGCTGAGGTTGATCACGCAGTTCGAAAGGATCACGTCGACCTCGCCGTCGCCGACGGGCAGGTGCTCGATCTCTCCGAGTCGAAAGTCGACGTTGGTCGCGTTGACGGTCTTGGCGTTGGTGCGCGCCTTGGAAACCATGTCCGGCGTCATGTCCACGCCGATCACGCGTCCGGAGGGTCCCACTTGTTTACCCGCGAGAAAGCAGTCGATTCCGCCGCCAGCGCCGAGGTCGAGCACGGTCTCGCCAGGCTTCAACGCGGCGATCGCGTGGGGATTTCCGCAGCCGAGACCCATGTTGGCGCCGTCCGGCAGCGCCGCGAGGTCGTCCGCTGCGTACCCGAGCTTCGCGCTCGGGATCGAGGCGATGGTGCCGCAGCAGCCCGGCGCGCAGGTGCTCGAGTTGCTGCGGGCCACCTTCGAGTACTCCTCGCGCACCGCGGCGCGAACGGCGTCATTTGTCTGATCCTTCATCGGTAGTGTGTCTCCTTCGAGGGTGAAGACGACGTCCTTCCGAAAAGGACGCAGGGATTGTTCGCGGCGGGGAGCGGGGCTGCTGAGCGGCGCCAACGATCGCCGCGGCTCACCGGCGCAGCGCAGCCCACACGAGGTTCGGAGACGCTCCGTGCGCGCGCACCATCCGGACCCACAAGAGCGTCATGTGCTCGAGATGCAGCGCTTGAACGAGCCCGCCGACGTCCACCGGCTCGAAGCCCACGTCCGTGATGAGCGACGCGACCTGCGATTTCGCCGTCGAATCATCGCCGCAAAACAGCATCGTCGGCTTCACTGCGCACGCGGGGTACGACGGGTCCTCGAGGTTCTCGTAGCCATAGATCGTAAACGCCTTGACGACCTTCGCCTTCGGGACGAGCGACTGAACGACCTCGCTCCCCGATCGCTCGCTCTTCAACGCTGCACCTCTTTGGGTGCGACGCGATCGCGTCGATCGGGGGTCGAACGAGCGCGCGAAGCGCATATTCCCCCACGAACGGTCGACGATCAGCCGAAGTTCGCGGCCGCGAAGTCCCAGTTCACGAGCTTGTCGAAGAAGGTCTCGACGAACTTCGCGCGGAGATTGCGGTAGTCGATGTAGTACGCGTGCTCCCAGACGTCGCACGTGATGAGCGGCTTCTGCCCACGCGTGAGCGGGGTCTCGGCGTTGCTCGTCGTGACGATCTTCAGGGATTCACCGTCCTTGACGAGCCACGCCCAACCCGAACCAAACTGCGCCACTGCGGCGTCGGCGAACTGCTTGCGAAAATCCGCGTAGCTGCCGAAGTCGCGCTTGATCGCGTCCGCGAGCGCGCCCGAGGGCTCGCCGCCGCCGGCGGGCTTCATCGAGGCCCAGAAGAAATCGTGGTTCCACACCTGGGCGGCGTTGTTGAAGACCTTGCCCGACGAGCTCTTCACGATGTCCTCGAGGGACTTCTCGGCGTCCGGTGATCCGCCGATGAGCTTCTCGAGGTTGGTCATGTACGCCTGGTGGTGCTTCTCGTAGTGAAAGCTAAACGACTCTTCCGAGAGGTGCGGCGCGAGCGCGTTCTTGGCGTACGGCAGCGGCTTCATTTCGAACTTCATCGACGGCTCCTGTGCGTTTGGAGAACCAGTGGCCCGAGCTTCATGCACCAAATCCTCGCCGTCGGGAGCGGGCGGCGCGTTTATTGGCAAACGGCCAATACGTTGGCAGCCGTGCGCTCAGAAGAGCGTCGAAGCTCAGCGGCGGGAGCGAGCGCGACGCGCTGCGGCGAGCGAGTGCACGGTCGCGACGGGCTCGGCGCCGATCGGGCGCGGACGAGGTCGCAGGTCGTCGCCGCGCATCACCGCCTCTTGCAGCGCCTCTCCCGTCGTACGCTGCCACTCCCACGCGGCGCCGTCTTCGGGCACGACCGCTCGCCAACGCCCGTGCCTCCCGCGCTCGTCGTCGGGATCGACCGCGACGCACTCGACGACGCGAAAGCCCGATCGACGCAGGGCTCGCTCGTGCCCCACGACCACGCGAAGCAGCGCCGCGGACACCGCCGACGGCCCCTCGACACGAAGCGTCGAGGGCTCGCCGTGAACCGCAGCGACGACCGCGTGATGCACCTCGGCCACGAGCGCAGCGCGGATCTTCTCGACGGCGCTCGGATGCTTGTCTTTCGAACGAGTCAAAGCGCTCGAAGTATGCCCCGAGCGACGGCCTCGATGGACCTCACGGCGCAGCGTTCGCGACGGCCCGCGTCGAACCAGAGAACCGAAGGCGCACCACGAACACGCTGGCGGCCTCGCGAACGACGAGCAAGACGCTCCCGTGAGGCTCTCGATCACCTCGTCCGCGTGACTCGACGACGGCTGAACCGCGCACGACGACGGCTGGCCCGTGCGCTGCCCGTTCGGCGAAGCGCGAACGAGCGCCAAGCCGAGCCCTCGACCGCGGCGATGGCGGTCGCCGCTCACGAACAACGCCGGGCCCGCGCTGGTGAAGTCCGTGAGATCGCTCTGAAACGGATCGGCAGCGCGGCGGAGATCGACGGCGCTCGCACGGTCTCGCGGCGCGATCAATCGCAGGCCATCGCAGCGAGCCACGCCTACGCGGAGCTGCGGTCCCGAGCGGACGATTCCGTGCTGCAGGGCCGCGGCGCTCACGATCACGCCGTCGGTGCGCAAAACGACGAGAGCGCCGTACGTCGTAGCGACCAGGAGATCGTCGCGGATCGCGCCGCGCGGGATCATGGGCTCGCGCACGCCCTGACACGGAGCGTATCGGCCCGTCTGTGTTCCAACAACGATGGGAACAGAGCCCCAACGGCCGCCGTCGCCGAGTATCCCGCGAATCGCATTCACCAGAAGGCAGGACGCTCGGGCATCAGGGCGTGGCACTTGTTGCAGGACGTGTGGTCGTCCGAGACGTCTTCGAGCGAACCGCACGCGGGGCATCGGACCCAGATGCGGTTGATGCGCGTCGCGGTCCACACGCTCGTCCAGACCGACGCGACGAAGCGCTCGCCGAACAGCTCCTTCATCGCGACCGCGTGGTGTTTGGCGAGCGCGCGCTTCATCGACGGCTCGTCCTCCCACGCGGTCACCGTGAATCCACGCAGGCCCGTGAAGCCTGTGACGATCGAGATGAAGCCGGGCTCGGCCACGAAATCTTGCACGTTCTGCCGCGAGTGCGCGCGGATGCGCTCTCGTTCGGCGGGGTCTTTTGCAGCGATCCACGTGAGCGCAACGACGCCCGGGGGCTGCTTGTTGCCCGACGCGGCGCGCAGCGCGTAGCCGTACTGAGCGGTGTCGGTGCCGATGGGCTCAGCGAGGGCGAGGGCGACGAAGTCTTCGGGCTTCATCGGGCCGACGCGCGGAGCGTCGTAGAAACCAGGCTTCTGCTCGAGCCAGAGGTTGTTGAGCACCTTGCGCGGCAGCGAGCGGTCGAAGAGCCCCGCGGACACCATGATGCGCGAGCCCTCGACGGGGCGCTTGGCGAGCCGGCTGCCGCAGTGCGCGCAGAAGCTCCGCTCGTTGGCCGGCGACGAGCGATACCACTGGATGTTCTCTTCGCCCTCCCAGAGCACCGCCGAACGCTCGGCGGCCAGCAGCGCGAAGAAGTTTCCGTGCAGCTTCTGGCAGTCTGCGCAGTGGCAGGCGATGACGCCTGTGCTGCTCGCGGGCATGGTGACCCGAACGCGGCCGCAATGGCAGGAGCCGTGGAGCTCGTCGCTGGGAGAAGTCATCGGGTTGAATCCCTCTCTTCTCAGCGCCCGAGCGTCTCGATGACGAGGTTGGCGGTCTCGGAGCCCGAGAAGTTCTGCTGCCCCGTGACGAGGTTTCCGTCTCGAACCGCGAACCCGCGCCACAGGCCGCCCTGAACGAAATTCGCGCCGGCTTTCTTCAGCTCGTCCTCGATGCGCCAAGGCATGAGGTGCTTGTCCCTCGGCATCGCGCCCATGCTCCAGACTGCGTTGTCAGCGAAGTCCTCTTCGACGTTGGCGAAGCCGGTGACCGTCTTGCCTTTCGCGAGCAGCTCGCCGTTCGAGAGCCGGGCGTATCGCAGGACCGCGACGCCGTGGCAGAGCGCCGCCGCGACCTTGCCTGCCTCGTAGAACTCGACGAACTTTGCGTGAAGGTCCGTGGCCTTGTCGTAGCTGAACATCGGCGCCTGACCGCCAGCCACGACGATGGCGTCGAAGCGCGCGACGTTGATCTCCGAGACGGGTTTGGTCTTCTCGACGAGCGCCGCCAGGCTCGGCGTGTGGATGAACCCCATGCTGATGAGATCCGACGCCGAGTAGCCGCTCGCGTCGCGCGGGTCGCTCATGCCGTCGGGATCGCACTTGCCGCCGGCCGGGCTGAAGACCTCGACCTCGTAGCCGGCTTCGTGAAAGGCGAAATACGGGTGGGTGAGCTCGGACCACCAGAACCCGACGGGCCAGCCGGTGGTGCTCGAGGTGGTCGGGTTCGCGATCACGATCGCGACGCGCTTGGGGCTCTTCTTGTTCGACGAATTCGGGTCTCTGAGGCTCATGGAATCAATCGCTCCGTCGAGGACACTGCGTCCTCTCACGAAGCGACTGTCGGCTCTGGAGCGTGTTCGAGCAATGCAACAGAAGCAAATGCGATGTTGCACAGCATGCAACTATCGTCGCGGACGCTTTCGACGCTGCCCCGACGTGGGATCGGTGACGTCCAGTCGCGTGCGAGCTTCTTTGTGGCGTTCGGCTGCCATTTCTTTCGACGCCCTCACGAAGGCGTCCCGCAGAAAACGGTGACCGGGGTCGGAGTCGACGCGGGGGTTCCACACGAGGCTCAGGGCGTACGGGCGCAGCTTGAGGGGAACTTCGAGCAACCGCAGCCCGAGCGCCGCCTCGTAGCGACGCGCGATCCGCTCGGAGATGGTCAACGCGTAGTCGGTCTCGGCGGCGAGCTGCAGCGCGGTGAGAAAGTACGGGACCGCGCGCGAGATCGTGCGAGAGAGCCCCCGCTGTCTGAGCACGTCATCGACATAGCCGCCAGGCTGGCCGCGGGGGGCGACCTGCACATGGAGCAAGCGAACAAACTGATCGAGCGTGAATCGCTCGGACACGACCGGATGCCCTTTGCGCACGGCGCAGACGAAGCGATCGGTCATCAACTGTCGGCTCAGCACCTCCTGCGGGAGCTCCCCGTAGATGCCGACCGCGAGGTCCGAGCCAGCCTCGCGCAAGAGCGCAGCGTCGTCGGGCGTGTTGGGCACGAAGCGCAGACACACCCCGGGAGCCTCTTCGCGAAGAATCCGATCGACCGCGGCGCCGAGGATCGTCAGGACGTAGTCCGTCGCGTGCACGACGAAGGTCCGCTCGAGCTCTTTTGCGACGAACGGCCGCGCTGGTTCGAGCGCGCGGCGCGCGTCAGCGACGACCTGACGCACCTGCGGTTTGAGCGCGATCGCCCGGGGCGTCAGGAGCATTCCGCGCCCCGAGCGGACGAGGATGGGGTCGCCGAGCCGCTCGCGGATCCGCGCGAGCGCGTGGCTCATCGCAGGGGTCGAGAGGCCGACGCGACGAGCGGCGCCAGTGACGCTCCCCTCCTGTAACAGCGCGTCGAGCGCGACGAGAACCCCGAAATCCGATGATTCCATGGGATGCAACTATGAGTGCGTGTCATTGCATGCGTCAACATGCTCGAGTCGGCTCAGCGGGTGGTCGCTGCGGCGCTCATCGCGAGGACGGAAACAGCGTCGGCAGCCGAGCCCTGACCTGCGCCCATAGGTCTTCGGGCACCGCGATCGGAGCGGGGCCCGCGAGCACCGCGCCGAGCCGACGTACTTCCCCGAGGCGCTCGGCGGCCACGACGATCTCGCCTTCTGCGACCATCGGAAGCTGGCGGACGTTCTTGTTGCCGACGAGCTTCTTCGCTCGCACTTGCCGCTCGCAGGTGCAGGGATTGCTGTCGGAGGTCAGGCCGCAGAGCTCTTCGAGGACCGGTCGTAGCTTCTCTCTCGCGCGCGAGAGGCGCTTTCGGTAGGTCGCGTCGGGCACTCCGCACAAACGCGCGCCGAGCGGGTCATCAGCCCCGAGGATCTCGGCGAGGACGATCGCCGCCCGCTCTTCGAGCGTGAGGCAGCGGAGCATCGCCCGAGTACACCCCACGCATGTCTCGTGCTGTTCGAACGCCAGTGCTGGGTCGAATGAGCTCGACGTCGTCAGCAGCAGCCCGGCGCGAATCCTGAGTTCGAGCACGAGGTGGCTTTGGGCTCGGTCGCGCGCGCGCCGAGAACGAAGGAAGTGTCGCACCGCGATCGAATACGCCCACGTCAACAGCTTGCTGTCCGCGCGAAAGGTCGACAGGTGCGTGATGACCAGCACGAGCGCCTCCTGGGTAGCGTCGCGCGCGTCCTCGGCGTGTTGAAGCACGCGCACTGCGAGTCGGTAGAGGGGGCCCTGCAGCGCGCGGCACAAGCTGTCGGTCGCGGCGGCATCACCCTCGAGCGAGCGTGTGGCCAGCGCCGCGAGCGGGTCCGGGGGATCGCTCGGTGGGCGTGGAGAGTCCATGTCCTCTTGGTAGCGCGCAGCGCTCTCGGGCGCTCGCGGGTCGGATCGAGGCAAGCTCATCGTTTGTCTCGGGTGAGAACGACCTTCGGGCCGCGATGCAAGAACGCCTCGGGCGCTTCGTCGAACGGCGCGAGCAGCGTGGTGATGCGGGAGGGAACGAGCCGGCCGCTCTCGATGAGCGCGAGCACCGCTGGCAGCTCGGCGCGAGAGCAGACGCGCGAGGTGTGGAAGTGAATTCCGTTCATGAACGCCGGCAATAGCGGAAAAGGCGTTCGCGTCGCGAAGTAGATCCCGACGCTCGTGCAGTCTCCTGCTGGTTCGGTGGAGAGGACAGCCGCGGCCAGGCCGTCTGGGTGGGCGCTCGCGTCGACGGTGATGGGGTAGTCGCGCGGCTGCTTGCGATAGCGCGTCGCGACGACGCGAGCTCCGAGGCGCTCGGCGATCGCGCATCGGATCGGATCGGGATCGAGGTAGTCGACCTGCTCGCTGCCGAGCGCGATCGCGCAAAGCGCCGCGTAGAGACCGACGCTCATGGCCTCGCCGCCGACCACGAGCACGGGCGCGCCGGGACGGGCGGCGAGAAACGGGGCGACGGTTCGATGCCCGTCCGCGACGTTGTCACCAGCGCTGGCGAGCTCGACCGGAGAGACGTCGGGCGCTCGTACGAGCATCGCGTCTGCGAACGGCACACGCACGACATCCGCCATCACCGAGCCCCAGTCTCCGCGACCGAGCCCGAAGGAAGCGGCGTGCGGAACCCCGGTGCAGCTCGCGGTCACGCCTCGGCGGCACCGATCGCAGCGGCCGCAAGAGATCTGAAACGGAACGACCACTCGATCCCCTGGCGCGACCGAGCGAACCTGCTCTCCGACCGAGAGCACCTCTGCGACGCACTCGTGCCCGAACGGAAAGGGTCCGCCGAACGGAAGCGATCGAAAGAGCCGCGGCACGACCGAGCGAAGCGCGTGCAAAGCGCGGCTGCGAAAGGGCGCGCGTCCGTGGACGATCGCCGCGTCGAGGTCACATCGCGCGACGGCCAGCGGCGTGACGAGCGCCTGCTCGGGCGCGGTGATCACGGGTGTGGCGGCCTCGCGAAAGGACAGCCGTCCGACACGCTCGAATACCAGATGTCTCATCGACGTCTTCCCGCGATGGTCCCAGAGAGTGCGTTCGGCGCTGCTGCGCGAGAGCGCCACACGGACACGCCCCCGAGGCGCCCGTCCTCCGTGACGATGACGTGCCTTTCAACCAACGCGCGCGCCGTGATTGCGCCCACCGACCCCAAGATACTGCGAGCAATGGCCATGTGCGTTCTCCTTATTGCTTCCCTGAGAGAACGGCGAGCAGGCGCTTGTGACCGGAAAAGAGCGGATCACGAGCGCACCGCGAAGTGTTGCAGTCGCCCCACCCAGAGCGATAACACTGGATGTGCTCGTCCAAATCATCGATATCGAGCGGTCGGCGTGACCGTCGACATCGCGACTATGCAACTCGCAGAACTACTTCGGACCAAAGTGCGCGTGCTGCCCAGCGAAGAGCTCCTGTGTGTTTCAGGAGCGTTTTCGCATTCCGTCATCGAGTCGCACGGGCGCCTCGTGCGCGAGCTGCTTCGCAAGGCGTCGGCCGACGCAGAGCGCAGCGACGACCTCTTCAGCGTGTTCATCGAGATGTCGCAGAACATTCAGAGCTACGCGCAGAGCGCGTTCGGCGGGGTGCTCGCCGCAGAGCGAGACCCCAACGCTCACGGCGCGTTACTTCTGCTGAAGCGCGGCGACCGCCTCCTCCTGTGCGGCGCGAATCAGGTGCGTTCGACGGACGTCGCGGCGTTGAAGTCGCGTCTGGCCTCGCTCGATGGCCTCGACAAAGCGGAGCTCAAGAAGCGGTACAAGCAGCAGTTGAAGGCGCCGGTGAGCGTCGATGGCAGCGCAGGCCTCGGGTTGCTGGCGATGGCGCGCATCGCCACGGCGCCGCTGCAGCACGAGTTCTTTCCGGCCCTCGCTGGCAAGACGACCTTCGTCCTTTGTGTGACGATTTGAGCTGGGAGGTACGCAGCGAGATTCGTCCTCGGGCTCACGTCCGGTCCGTTGGCAGACGATTTTCAGGCGTTGAGCGACGGCGCCCCTCGCCCGCAGCCGACCCTCGATACGCTGTCGACGATGCACCGCACGCTGATCCTCGTAGCCGTCTCGCTCGCATCCGCCTGTGAGCGAAGCGGCCCATCGACGAGGGACGAAATCGACCGCGTCACGCTGGACAGCGAGGCGCGCGTGCGGATGGACCTCCGCATTCGAGAGACCTTCTCCGACCCGGTCGCGGACTACACGGTGACCCTCGAACGCCGCGGACGACCGGCGCTCGCAGTGCTCTCGGGTGTCGCCGAGGCGCACCACGCTCGGCGGAGCCTGAAGCGGGCGACGAGGCGCGTCGACAAGAGCGGGTGCGTCGAGAGGTTGAGCATCGCGTCCGCGCACACGAGCGTGCGGCTGTGACGACGAAAGAAGACGACTTCGTTCTCGCGCCGCGACGAGAGATACACCTGGCCGAGCGCGTCCACCTGCGCGCGCGTCGCCTCGTCGAGGGCCACCGGCGAGTGCGCGAAGAGTCCGCCGCTCTTCATGCGGATCACCGTCATCCGAGAGCCGGTCTCGACGCCGAAGAACTTCGCCGAGCGGGCGTCCGTCTAGAGCTCGTCTGCAAATGGAATGAGCATGGCGCAGACGGTATCGCGACTCGGGCTCGACGCGCCGGCCGACTCGCCACCCGATCAGGCCTTGTGCTCGGCGACCGTGCCGTTCGATTTCGAGAAGGGCCGCGAGGGGCGGGTGCACTACTCGCTTCACCACGAAGTACCTCGTCTGGTCGCGCGCGACGCGTGGCTGGGTGAGGTGCGTCGTTGACTCACCACAGGGAGCGTTCAGTTGCAGAGTGTGTGGAGCAAGCGCGGAGCGATCCGCGGTGTATTTCTCTGTGTATTCGCCATCGGAGCGTGCAGCCCAGCGACGCGGCCACCGGAGCCGGACAGCAGCGCGACGATCGACGCGACGACGCAGGATCGCGCCTCGATCGTGGACGTCGCGAACGAGCGCGACGCGGAGGCAGACACCGCGACGGACGACGTCGGATCGGACACCGGAATCGACAGCGGAATCGAGATCGACGCGGCGGCAGAAGACGTAGCGCGCGAGGCCGAGAGCGATGTCGGTCCAGCGATCGACGTGGTCGACGTCCCCGACGCGCCCGACGTGCCCGACGCGCCCGATGTGCGCGATGTGCCCGACGTGCCCGATGTGCCGATGCCCACCGCGGCGCTGTGGGACATGGCTGAGTGGGATCGAAGCGTGTGGCAGTGAAGGAGCAAAGGATCATGACAACGAAGAAGCAGAGCAGCCCTCAACGAGTCATCGTACGCGCGACGCTGATCGCCGCGCTGGTGGCCGTCCCTCTAGCAGCGTGGGCGCGCGTCACGATTCCCCATAGATTTACGGCAGGGACGCCGATTCGGGCCGCCGAGGTAAACGCCAACATCGACGCCCTCAACGACGGAAAGCAGGATCGCATCGGCGCGCTGGTCGTTCGCACCCCCATGACGGCGACCCCGCGCTTCTTGATCGATCATCCCCTCGCCAACGGCAATCCCAACGCCGTGATCACGGCGAACCACGTCTCGCGTGTCTCGGGCGACGCCTTTCCGCACACGGTGGGCTTCTTCTACTCCGCGGGCGATTCGCGGTGGATGATCTACAACGAGGGGCCTGGGAACTTTCCGTCGAACACGCTCTTTCACGTGCTGATCGTCCGCGAAGCGCAGTGACCGAGCGGCGCGACGACGATCGTCCGACGGATTTCGCGATGGGCTGAGCGGGCTGCGCGCACGAGTAGTCGACGCAATGAATGGCTTCGGTCGTCGCGCAGCCGCGCGCAGTCGCGCGCTCGCCGCGCAGTCTCTCACAGTCGCTTTGATTTCGTGGGCTAGCGTCGGTCGCGCGCAGACCGCGCAGACGACGCCCGCGGCGCAGCCCACGCAGGGCGAGCCCGACCTCGCCACGCGACGAATGCTCATCGAGCAGGCGCAGCAGGCTCGTAGCTCGGGCGATCATCGGGTCGCGCTCGAGCGCGCCGAGCAGGCGATGCGGATTCAGCTCACGCCGTCGCTTCGGCTGTTCATCGCGCAGACGCTCGGATCGCTCGGTCGTCCGGCGGACGCGCTCACCCAGGCGGAGGCCTGCGTGCGCGAAGCAGAGCGAGACGCGGCGCTGCCCAACCGCGACGCGCTGCTCACTTCGTGCCGCCAGATCCTCGATGAATCCCGCCCCGCGATCGCGACGCTCACCGTCGAGGTTCGCGGCGCCGTGCCCCGAGACGCAACCATCGTGGCGGGATCGAGGAGCGTGGCCGCGGCGCTCGTGGGAGTTCCGATCGCGATCAACCCCGGGCGACTGACGGTGGTCGCGCGCGCAGTGGGCTTCGCGACCATCGAGCGCTCGATCGAGCTCGCGCGCGGGGAGCGTCGATCGATCGAGCTCTCTTTCGAGCCTGTGGTCGCGCCGTCCGCCCTCGCCCCACGGCCGAACCCATCAACGCCCCCCGTCGACGCGAGGCCGCGAACCACGGCGGCGAAGCCGTTTCCGATCGGTCCGGTCGTGACGCTCTCGATCGGCGGGGCGTCGCTCGTCGCGAGCGCGGTCACGTTTGCGCTGCGAAACGGCGCCATTTCTCCCTGTCCGATCGAGTCCGACCGCTTCGTCTGCGCCGACGCGCGGGCGGCGAACGCGCTGATCGCCGCTGCGAACAGCGCAGAGACTTTGAATACCATCACCAATATTACCCTGGTGACCGGAGGTGTCTTGCTCGCTGGGGGCGCGGCGTGGCTCGTCGTCGATCGGCTCCGGCCGGGCGAACGCGCGCCGGTTACGGTCGCGCCGTCCGCGAGCAACGCGCAGCTCGGCCTCGTCGCAGGAGGGCAGTTCTGATGAACCGCATGAAAGCGATGCCCGCGCTCGTTCTGCTCGCGCACTGCGCGAGCTGCGCGTTGCCGCCCAATCTGCGATCGCCGGACCTGCGAGACGGAGCGCGCTCCGAGCGCGAAGCCGCCCTGGACGCCGACGACGACGCGGGATCGCTCGACGCCTCGAGCGACGTCACGGCCGATCAACAGGCGATCGACGCAGAGCCCGTCGACACGATCGACGTGCTCGAGCTCGACCAGCAAGACAGCGCCGCGGACGCAGCGCTCGACAGCGCCGACACCCCCGCGCCCGACACCGGAGTCGACACCGGAATCGACGTCAGAAGCGACACTGGAAGTGACACTGGAGTCGACACAGGAAGTGACACTGGAGTCGACACAGGAGTCGACGTTCCGAACGATGTTCGGCCAGACGTCACGTGCCTCGCGCCGACGATGGCGTGCGGTGGAGCGTGCGTCGATGTGCTCTCGAGCTCTGCCCACTGTGGCGCGTGCGGGCGCGCCTGCACAGGGTCGAGCGGCTGCGTCTCGGGGGTGTGTCGATCGGTCAACGACCGCTGCGCCTCGGCGACGGTGCTCGGGACGGACCCGGTCAACCGCACGTTCTTCGGGACGCTTCGCGGCGCGACCGTCGAACCCGGCGACTGCACGGCGGCTGTGTCCACGGTGTTCTATTCGTGGACCGTCACAGCGCCGTCGCTCGTGTACGCGTCGGTCACCTCCAACACGAGCTTTCGACCGAAGGTCGCCTTTCGCGCGCGGTGCTCGGCGACGTCCACCTGCGGGAGCGACGGATGCAACGACCTGCGCTTCGAACAGTCGTTTGCCTACGTCAACTCCGGCACGGTGTACCTCGAGGTGGGAAGCACGACCGCGGGTGACGGAGACTTCACCCTCACCGTCAGCACGATTCGCACGCCCGTGAACAACCTGGGCGGGGTGAGCGAGGCCTCGGCGCTTCCGGTGGCAGCCACCTACGACCGAACGCAGACGCTGGTCACGACCACGACCGCGTCGACCGTGTGCGGCGGATTGGGAATGCTGCCAGGCATGATGCTCTTCTGGCTCTCTTGCCCGACGTCGCCGGGCGGCTCGCTCGTCGCGTCAACCTGCTTTCCGACACGCGCGCTCGACACCGTGCTCGAGTACCGAAGCGCGACCGGCGACACGACGTGCATCGACGACGTCGGCGCGTCCGCATGCGGGCCGTCGATCGCCGGCGCAGGCGTCGGCGCAGAGCTGGATCATCCGATCGCGCGCGGAGCCAACCTGCACACGGTCACGCTGCGACAAAAGACTGCTTCGCCGTACAACACCGGCGTCGTTCGACTGACGCTCACTCGCCCGCCTGGGATCTGAGCGCCCACGCCGATCAGTTCGCTGCCCGCACGGTCCAGGCGAAGCTCAGCGCTGACTGGGCATGCGACGAACGTTGCGTACGCGACGCGAGCCATCCGCCCGAGTAGCCTCCGTCGGGCCCCACGATGCGCTGCTCGTAGATCATCGCGGTCGCCGCGCCGCGAAACACCGCGAATCTCCCGCCAAACGAGCCGAACTCCGGCGCGCCGATCACGAGGTCCGAGAACCCGTCGCCGTTGAAGTCGCCGTGTCCGCCGACCGAGCGCCCGAAGCGTCCGCCTTCGGGTCCCACCAGCCACGAAGCGTTGTCGATCGTCGTCGAGGCAGAGCCGCGGTAGATCCTTACGAGGCCGTCCGACGCGATGCCCGGCAGCGCGGCGACGATGTCGTCGATGCCGTCGCCATCGACATCGCGAGCGTCCGAAACGCGATAGCCGAACGCACGATCAGGCATGGTCTCCAGGATCGTCCGCGTGGGTCGGGCCCCGGTCCAATCGAGTCGCGAGGAGTACACATGAATCGCTCCAGCGGTGGCGCGGTCGTTGGGTGAGCCGATGACCATGTCGCAGTGCCCGTCGTGATCGACGTCTCCCGCGCGCCGCACGGCGAACCCGAACCACTCGCTCGCCGCGACGCCGCGGAGCACGTCCGGCGAGGACAAGACCCTTCCACCGCCGACGAAGAACGCCGCGCCCTCGCCGCCTCGACCAAACGGCGCGCCGATGAAGACATCCGCCGTTCCGTCGCGATTGGCGTCGCACGCTCCCGAAACAGCGCTTCCGAACCCGCGATCGGCCATTCGATCGCCCTCGATCAGCGACACGCGACCGTTCAATCCTGTCGGTCCGCCGTAGTGCAGCGACGCGCGCCCCTCACCCGAGAAGGCTCCCGGGGCGCCCACGATCAAGTCGCCGTAGCCATCGCCGTCGACGTCGCCGGCCGCCGAAACGTCAGCACCAAACGCACCGCCCACAGCGGTTCCTGCGATCGACAGCGGGGTCGACGCGGGATCGATCCCGCGAGGCGAGCCGAAGAAGAGCGTCACCCTGCCAGTCGAGGCCGTGTCCATCGGAGCGCCCACCGCGAGATCGCCGTAGCCATCTCCGTTGAGATCGCCAGCGCTCTCGGCGACGAAGCCGAAGCGACCTGCGCCGCGCAACGTCGCCGAAGGGGTCGGGCTCAGCGCAGCCACGCGGCCGGGATAGATGTACACGCTACCTGCGCCGGGCGTCGGGGCGTCGGGGGCGCCCATGACCACGTCCGTCAGTCCATCGCCGTTGAAATCAGGGGTCGTGCCCCACGCCGACGTCGTCGCTGCAGGACGACGCGGAACATGAAACTGCCACGTGGCGCTCGAAATCGCTGACTGAAGCGCTCCTGTGCGCCCGAAGGCTCGCCAGAAGTGCGTCCCCGGCGGCAGCGGAGTGGACCACGTCGCGCTCGTCCCCGATACCGTTCGAGATCCCTCGAGCATCGTGCAGGCACGATCCGCGCACACCTCGATGACCGCGGTGTCGGTCGAGGGGCTGAGCTCCCAGCGCAACACAGGGCTTCCGCCGGTGAGAAAGCTCGTCGACATCGGCGCGACGAGTCTCGGCGGATCGGGAATGCGACGCGGCACATCCGCGACAACGTCCGGCAACGAGTCGGGCAACGAGTCGGGCAACGAGTCGGGCAACGAATCGAGCGCAGCGTCGAACGCACTCGCGTCGGGGACGTCCATGGTCGACCGCGTGTCCAACGGCGCGTCGTCCGTCATCACCGCGTCGGGCATCGTCTGATCGGCGTGGACGTCGCCTTCTCTCCCGTCTGCTGCGCCGTCGACGCGAACGATCGTGACGCGATCGACACAACCGCTGGCGAGCGCGCCGAGTATCACCCACGAATTCAAGTAACGATGACCGGTCATGAGTCTGTCCTCTGCCGTCGCAGCAGCGTCGCGTACACGCTGCTCGGAAACCGCCGCACGAGCGCGTCCGCGCGAGCGTTGGCCTGCTCGACCCGGCCCGAGCGCCGCAGCGCTTCGATCGCGATGTACTCGCTCTCGGCCAGGAGCTGCCCTTGCTCGAACGTGCGCTGGTAGCGCTCGATCGCCGCCAGCGCGGCGGCGGGGTCTCGCGCGAGCGCGGCGCGCGCGGGTTCGAGCATGAGCCGCTCGCGCGTGAGCACGTCCTCGTCGCGCTCTGCCGCGGGAGGCGAGGGAGCGTTGGTCATCGACGTCGACGGCGTCGACGGCAGCGATGATGGTGCCGACGACGGAGCGGCAACGGTCGCGACCGCAGACGCCTCCGTGGGGCTGGTCGGCGCAGGCCCGGTGATCGACGCGGCCTCGCTCGCCCGTGCGATGGGCCGCGCGACACGACGACGGCCGTCAACAGAAGGCGCGCTCGAGACCCCCAGCCGCACCACTGGACTCTCGGGCAGAGCGCTCGGCGCTGGGGTTGCCCGGGGCGCGGGCGACTCGACGCTCGGACCGACGGCGCGAGACGAGGGGACCATCGCCCGTGACGAGCGTTGTGCGGGGCGGGTTGTTCCGAGCTGCGCCACGGTGCGGCCGCGCGTTGCGTCGCGGGCGGCGAGCGTCGCCACGGTAGCGCCAGCGACGACCACGACCACGCCGAGCCCGGCGGCGAGCGCCTTCAGCCAGCCCACGAACACCGACGCGCCGATGGCGGTCGCAGAGACCGCCGCGACGCGCTGGCGCAGGCGCTTTCGCGTCGCCGAGTCGAGCGGACGTTTGGGTTGGGCCTTGCCTTGCGCGAGCAGCGAGCGGTGCTGCGAGTGATCGCTGTCATCGGTGTCGAGCCATCGTCGAGGTTCGTTCATCGCCGACCTCCGTGTCGCGCACGCGCGTTGTAGCGAGCGAGCGCTTGCTCGAACTGCTTTCGCGCTGCGTGCAAGCGCGAGTAGACCGTCCCGATCGGAACCCCGAGGCTCGTCGAGATCTCTTCGCACGAGAGCCCTTCGATCTCGAACATCACGAACGCCACTCGGCGCTCGGGGTCGAGCTCGTCGAGCAGCGCCGCCAGCACCGCTCGTCCCTCGTTTTCAGAGGCGTTGTCCTCTGGCGAGCTCGGCGGAGCAACCGCGCCCGGACCGGGGGCGGATGGCTCGGGCGTGTCTTCGACAACGTGCTCGCGCCTCGTGTGCGCGCGACGGCGATGAGCGGCCACCACGCGCACGCAGATCCCGAACAGCCACGCCCGAATCGTGCCTGCGCCCGCGTACGAGTGCAGCCGCTGGTGCACCACCACGAACACCTCCTGCGAGAGGTCCTCGAGCAGCGCGTCGCGAACGCCGAGGCGCAGCAACGTCGACCACACAAAGTCCGCGTACTGGTCGTACACAGCCAGCGTGTCGAGCGGAGGCTCCGCAGAACGACTGGTGACGGTGGCTAACTGAAAGAGCGCCTTCAATGCAGAGATAGCTCCGCCTGAAGTAGTGCCGGCCTGCTCACCGGCCCTTCTCGATTTCGTCGCTCGGAGAAAAAACATCGAGAAACACAGCGAGATCGTCAGCGAATTCGAGGACTTCTAGTTCACAGTGCGTCGGTCACGACGCTGACGCTCAGCGCCCCGTACCCGCCGACGACGGGCTGCTCGAACACGGTCGTGATGCGCGCCAGGTCGACAACCTCTTCGAGGTACGCGTTGCGTGCGAACGCGAAGGTGGCGCCGACACGCGCTTCGAGCGCGAGCGGACCGATCAGGCGAAGCCTCCCCCGAAGGGCCGGTCCGAGCGCGACCCACGGCCGAACGCCGCCGTCGATCGCGCGCTGGCGAAGGGCGGACGCCGAGATCGCTCCGATCGTGAGCGCAGCGCACAGGGCGAACGACGCGCGCGTGTCTGATAGAAACCCGAGCGGATCGACGCACACCGCGCCAGACGCGCTCGCCATGGACAACGCGTACTCGCTGAGCATCGTCGTCGCGCGTTGTTCAGCGAGCCAGCGCGCCGAAACATCCGCAGAAATCCAGCGCGAGAAGCGCAGCTCGCCATCGATCGAAGTCCCGAGCGCAACCGAGGGCAATACTCCCAGCGCTCCCGCGAAGGACGCCCCGAGCGAGAGGGCCATGGGCCGTGCTCGCATCGGCGCCGCGCGGGCTCTTCGCCGTGCGAGCGCGACGGGCGCGCTCGTGCTCTGCGACGCTGCGACGCCCGACGTTGTCAGCGTGGTTCGCGGCGGATCGGGGCGAAGCGCCACGGTGGGGTCGACCACGATCGCCAGCGCCAACGCGAGCGCTTCGGTGATCGGACCGCACGTGGGCGCGGCGCTCGTCAGCTCACGCGTCCCCAACGGTTCACCGTTCGGGCCGCGGACGAAGAAGCGCGCTGTATAGCCCGTCGGCGTGCGTCGGATGATCGCGTCGATCGAGTTGGGAGCCCCGTCGAGAAAGGGATCGCGGCCCACGCGATCGGTCACCGCGCGGCGCACGTCGGCCTCGTCCGGACAGGACTCTGCGCCCTCGTCGCGCGCCCATGCGAAGCGAACACTGTCGTCTCGCTCTTGCGCCGACGCAGAACGCGCCGCGAGCAACGCTGCCACCCACACGAGAGCGCCGCCTCTACGACGCATCGAACCCGAGGTCCACAGGGGTGAGTTGTACTCTACTCGTACCTCGAACGACAGCGGCACCAGAGAGGGTCAACCCCGCCCCCGATCGGGCAGACCGAGCTCGTCGCAGCGAGGTGGCAGTGAGGACTCGATCCCCCAACGGTGCTGCGGACTCGAGTCCGCATCGACGCCGCCGGCGCCAGATTTTCCGCAGAAAATCCATCGGTCCGAGCTCGCGAGGGCACGTCGAAGACGGCCCGAGGATTGCTCTATCGACCGGCAGGAGAACTGCCACGATGATTTCGGCACACAAATTCTTGCTGCCTCTCGCTGGGTGCCTGGCGCTGATGCCCGCGTGCGGCGACGGTGTGGGTCGCGACGGCGGTCGCGACAGCAACGCGAGTGACGGCAACGTCGTGGACAGCGGCGCCTCGCCAGACACCGGAGGCACGGAGGACAGCGGCGTCGCTGCGGACAGCGGACAGGCTGGAAGCGACGCTGGCGGGTCGTTCAGGCTCGAGGTCGTCAACGGGTTTGGCTCGGGCGTCTACGCTGCGGGCTCGACGGTGCACGTGTGGTCGGCAGCGTCGACGACCAACGAGGTCGCGCTCCCGTGGAGCGGGGATTCATCGCTGCTCGCCGAGCCCAACGAGTGGCACAGCAGCTTCGTGATGCCCGCGCGCAACGTCACGATGACAGCCAACCGGCAATCCCAGCCCGTCACGCTGACGGTCGAGACGTTCAACGGCAGCACGAGCAGGCCGAAGACGGTGCGCTATCACTTTCCGAGGGCGATGCGCGGCGTGGTGCTGTTCAGTCACGGCACCGGCGGCTCGAGCACCTATATTCAAAGCGCCGAGGCGTTTGCGCTCGCGCTCGCGCTCGTTCAGCGAGGCTACGGCGTCGTGGGAACCGAGGCCGAAGAAGCGGTCGCCGGAGACCTCAACGGCGATGGAAAGCAGCGATGGTTTTCGGGCCCCGCCTTCCGCGCGGACAACGTCGACCTTCGAAACATGCAGCTCCTCTTCGCGAGCTTCGAGATGCGCGGCCTCATTCCAGCGGGCACGCCGAAGTTCGCCCTCGGCATGTCCAACGGCGGCGCGTTCAGCCACTACCTCGGAACGGTGGGCTCGAGCCCGGTGGCGGGCGACTTTCCGCAGCTGCGCTTTCGAGCCATCGTGGGCTATTGCGCAGACGCGTCCGGCTCGCAGTCGGCCTCCATGACGATGACCCCGTCCGCGTGGTTCATGTGCGGAGCCGAGGACAACCCCGATGTCTCCAACACCGAGGCGCGAGCCAACTCGCTGATGCTCATGCGCCGTAGCATCCCGACGGACTACATCGAACACCCTCCCTCGCCGCTCTACGACGAGCGCTTCACGCGCATCGAGGGAATCTCCGTCGAGACCTCGAGGGCGATGGTCGCCGAGCTGCGGGCCGCGGGGTTCGTCGACGCTTCGGGCTTCGTCAACCGAGACGGCGACTCGATCGGGCAGTTCATCGTCGACAACCCGACGCGATTTCCGACCATCGTCCGCCAGAGGGACTCGCTCGGCTCGATCCGCTCGCAGGTCAAAGTCGTGCGCGCTGAACACTCCATGTACGCGGACTACGCGCAGCGAAACATCGCGTTCTTCGATCGCTTCAACCCCGCTCGATGAGGCGCGTCCGCGGTCGCCCTCGCGCAGGACGCCGACGAAGACCGCGCCGTCGCAGAGGACCGCTTCACGTCGCGCCGAACGCCTCGATGTCGTACTCGACGTCGACGATGTTGCCGTGAAAGTACTCGAGATCACCGTCTGGCAAACGCCAGCTCGCGCGCATGTGCGACGGGACGAGCACCCCGCCCATCTCGACGTACTGCGAGCACTCGGCGATCCAGCGGCGTCGAGTGTATTGGCCTTTTCCTTCGCTGATGTAACGGTCTTCGGTGACGAAGCGCGAACACAAGCCGCGCTCGTCGAAGTGAAAGACACCGCGAACGGACGTGTCCCCGAAGGTCAGCGTGGCGGCTGCAGAGCGGGCGTCGATCGCCTCCCACTCGATGTACTCCTGCACCGCGACGCTCGGCACGAGCAGCGCCTCCGCGAGAAACGTCACCAACGACGAGGTGTCCATCTCGCGGCCTCGCTCGTCACCGGCGGCGAAGGACGCCAGCGCCAGACGCATGCTCCCGTGGCCGTCGTGCGTCTCGTCGAGGCCCTCGAACGGAACCACTCCGAGCAGCTTCGCGCGCATGTACGCGAAGCGCGCCGGCGCGGCGACGGAGTTGAACTGGTGGCACTCGAGCTTCATCCACTGCGCGCTCGGCGAGCGCCTGAACGCGACGTCGTCCCAGCGAATCCTGGCGTTGTACGGCTTGGCCTTGCCGACCCACCGCGCCTGGTGGAGAAAATTCTCGATCGGGTCGGGCAGCGACACGAGCTCTTCGGCGCTGAACACCGACGGCACGCCGGGCGGGTGCTTCGCGATCTCCGCGGCGACCTCTGCGAAAAACAGCTTTTGCTGCGCGTGTGTGTCGAACATTCGGTGTGGACGCTCTTCTGTCTGCGACTCGGACGAGCGCAGAGTAGCGCACACGCCGGGTGTTCTGCGCCATGCGACAGAGCGCGAATCTCGCGACAGCGCGGGACTCTTTGGGACGGGATCCTCGCCGCTTGCTCCCTACGGCGCCTCACGCCCCGTCAGCGAGCAGACCGACGATCACCGAGCGCGACGGACCAAGCGTGTCCACGTAGAAGCCGAGCGAGCTCGCGCGCACCAACGGCTCGAAGGGGTTGGGATGCTGAGCGAACGACAGCCCCACGACCGAAGGATGCACGGGGATCGCGTAGCGGTCGTTGTCTTTGGAGGTGCGCCCCTGACGCGCAGCGAGGTCGTAGATCCCCATGTGTCCGACGTCCTGCTGGACCCAGTATCGATGCCCCAATGGCGAAGGCTTCGACGGGCCGCCGCGCATCGCTTGCCTCGGGGCATCGATCACGCCGCGCGCGAACAGAACCTCCCACGCCTCGCGAGGATCTCGGATGTTGCTGTGCGACCGCCCCTCGGTTCCATAGCGAAACCAGGGCCCGCCCGGGAGCGCCACCTGCGGTCCTTCGCCAGGGAGACAGCGCGCCTTGGATCCCTCGGGCAAGAGCGCGAGCGCGGCTCGCTCGAACGCCGCTCGTGGCGGAGGAGTCGCGAGCCGAAGCGCGTCGAGACCATAGAGTTCGTCATCCCGCACGCGCTGCGCCATGAAGTCCGAGCGGGATTCAACCATACCGAGGACGATGGACGTGCGGCAACGCTCCGCGAAATCCTCGGCTGTGGTTCAGGGCGCGGTGTCCGAGCAGCAGCGAAAGCCCAGCGTCGACTGAGCCGTGTCGCTGCGCGCTCGAGACAGGTCGGTCTGGCACGTGAGTCCGCGCTCGGGGCTCTCGATCGAGCCTCCGCGAATCACGTAGATCGGCGGAACGGACATGTCTCGCGCGTCGTTCGTCCACTCCTTCACGTTGCCCGACAGGTCCATGATCCCGTCGCTCGTACGGCACATCGCCAGCGCGCCGGTCGCCGCGACGCGATGGTCCACCATCCCGCCAGGAATCGCGTCGCGATCGCCTCCGTTGCAGGTGGCGCCGTTGTACATCGCCCCGTACGGATACACGTTGGCCGCGGCGCCTTCGCACGCGGCCTGCCACTCGGCGCCGGTGCACAGGCGCATCCCTGCGGCGGCGCAGGCGGCCGCGGCCGCGGGATAGCCCACTGTTGTCCACGGCAGAACACCCGCGCGCGAGCACGAGCGCGCCGAGGAGTCGCCGTCGCTCGTCGCGGTCGCGTTGGGGCGAGACGCTTCGTAGCGATAGATCCAGAAGTTGAGCGCGCCGCGACGGATGTTGACCATGTCCTCGCGAACCCGCGCGGGGTCCATTCGATCCGCGTTGTCGATGGTCCCGTCGCAGTTGTCGTCGACGCCGTTGCACGTCTCTGCCATGGGGGCGCCAGCGACTGGCTCGACGCCGCCCGTCAGATCGCAGCGTGTTCGGCTCGCGTCCATGGGATCGCAGCGGATCGTTCCTTCGTCGCGGCACGCGCCGCGGAGCTCGTTGCTGCACGTACGGCCGACGTTGGCGAACGAGTCGTCCGCGACGCCGTCGCAGTCGCCGTCGGCGCCGTCGCAGCGAGTCTCCTCGGCGACGATCCCGTTGGGAACGTTGCGATCGAACTCGACTCCTGCGGGATAGTCGCAATACCAGGTCGTGTTGGACATGCGCGTGGCGCACACGGGACGGACCATCGCGCAGATCGTTCCTGCGGTGGTGCGGCAGAGGTCGGTCGGCGGATCCCTGAGGTTCTCGACTTCGTCGATGCGACCGTCGCAGTTGTCATCGATGCCGTTGCACTCCTCTCGCATCAGCGCAGGAAAGACCGGGCAACGGTACTCGCACCCCGGCATCATCGGGTCGCGATCGAGGAAGCCTTCCTGACAGCGCGTCAGCGCGCACATCCCCGCGCGGCACTCGAGCTCGGCGTTGGGCTGGGCGCAGCGAGTTCCGCACGCACCACAATTCAAAATATCCGTCTGGAGGTCGAAGCCCTCGTCCACCCGGCCGTCGCAGTTGTCGTCGATGCCGTTGCAGAGCTCTTCAGCGTCCGAGGGAACGCAGCTCGGCCGATCAGCGTTGCTCGCGTCGGTCGAGCCCGCGTCAGAGCCTCCATCCATCGTGGAAGCGTCCACGACGCCCCCCTCGGTGCACTCGATGCAGTACGGCGTCCATCCGCAGGCGGACACAGCGGCAGAGAGCGCGATCGCGACGATTGCCCACCGCGCGTTCATCCCTCGAACCTCCTGCGAACGACCGCGACCGCCGCAGCGATGGCGAGGATGCTCATCACCCAGGGGTTGGGTCCGCGCGCGTGGCCGGGCGTCGGTCCGACGACGCACCTCGGCTCGTAGCCGCCGCCGGCGATCACTCGGTCGAAGCGAGGACGCTCGGCGCCTCCGTTGATGAAGCACTGCGCGTTTCCGTCGGCGCCGATGCGGCAAATGCGGCCCGCTTCGCAGCGCGTGGTCGCGCACGGATCGACGATGCAACCTCGCTGCGGCGTGCACACGTTGCCGACGGGACAACGGACCGAGGGCCCGCACGCCGGCTCTCGGCACGCGCCGTCCACGCACTGCTGCGAGCCAGGGCACGTCGTGCTGGCGCACGGATCGGGGACGCACATACCTCGAGCGTCGCAGCGCTCTCCCTGGCGACACACGCGGTCGTCGCAGTTGTTGCGGCACGTTCCGCTGAAGCAGCTCTGGCCCGACGGACAGGTCACCGAGGCGCAAGGATCCGCGATGCACTGGCTGTTGACGCAGAGCTGCCCCACGGCGCAGCCGAGCGCGTTGCAGTCGAGGCACGCGCCTCGTCGGCACTGTTGCCCTGCTGGGCACATCACGCCTTCGCACGCGTCGACGCAGCGACCACCCACGCAGCGCTGATTGTCGTTGCACGCCGCGCACGGCGACGGAACGCAGTACGCCGCCGTCGCGCCCATCGGCTGCACGCAGTCCTGCCCGAGCGGACAGGGAAACTCGAGGGTGGGATCGCACACGCGTCGGCACGACCCTTCGATGCAACGCGACGTCCCTGGGCAGACCGCCATGTTGTCGTTCATGCCGTCGCAGTCATCGTCGAGGCCGTTGCAGAGCTCGGGTCTCGGTCCGACGGCGCCCACGCACTCGAGCCGTCCGCGTACGCAGCGCTGCATGCCCGGTCGACACGCGCCGCGGGACTCGCCGCAGGCCGATCCCGCTGCGGGATCGGTCTCGTCGATCGCGCCGTTGCAGTTGTCGTCCATCCCGTTGCACACCTCGGGTCCGCGCGGAACGCAGGCCATCCCGCACATGAGCCCTTCGTCGATGCGCCCGTTGCAGTTGTCGTCCATCCCGTTGCACACCTCGGTGCCGGGCATCGCGCCAGGACGAGTGATCCGACACTCGGTTCCGGCGCCGTCCATTCGGCACTGGATCGTCCCGGTTCCGCGGCACGCTCCGATGCGTCCGTCGTCGCACGCGTCGTTGAGGCCGGTGAACCCCTCGTCGATGAGCCCGTTGCAGTTGTCATCGACGCCGTTGCACCGCTCGCTGCGGATCGAGCCCGAGATCACCGACGTCAGCGCCGGGACGAGCTGATCGGGTCGCGTGACGACCGTCGCGCGAGGCCTCGCTCCGCCCGAGCCAGCGGCGGAGATCGCGTCGACGCTCGCGAGCTCGGGTCCGAGGTCGCTCACCGCGATCACGTACACCTGGACTCCAAATGTGTCGTGCAAGCGCCGCGCAGCCGCGACCGGATCGCCGCCGCACGACTCGGCGCCGTCGGTCACCAGGATGACGCTGTAGCCCCTGCACATCGTCGCCGGGTCGGTCGCTCGAATCGGAACGATGTAGTCCTCGATCGCTTGCAGAGAACCCGCGAGCGGCGTCCCGCCGGAGCCGCGGATCTCGCAGTCCCCTCCCCCGCGATGGTTGCACACGTTTCCGACCGTGGCGTCGGCGACGAAGTTGGTCTCGCGTCCGTCGAGCCACCGAACGATGTCTCGCGTGTCCATGCCGAACCCCGCGAGGATGTCGGCGCCGCGTCGGGCCGGGCCGCAGGTTCCCGCGTAGTTGATGCACTGCTCGGAGGGAGGCGTGGTATCGCTGCACGCGACGGGCTCGGTCCTCGCGGGCACGCCCGGGCGCGCCGCGACCGACAGCGTGCACGCGCGGGTGCCAGTGTTGTCTCGAGGGTTATCGTAGCTGGCGATCAAGCCCTGGCATTCGATCCAGCTCGCCATCGAGCACGATCGGTTCGAGTCCTGATCCTGGTGGTAGCGAGCGAGCGCAAAGTCGATCTCGGGATAGGCGCTGATGACTTCTCCGAGCGAGTTCTTCGCGAGAAACAGCCGAGAATCATTGGGGCGGGTGTCGTTGTTGGTGTCGATTCCGGGGTGGTTCGCCGAGCCGTCACCGAAGGTCGCGACGCCCTGAAGATCGAGCAACATCGACGCGCTCGTGTCGAGGATCACCGCGACGCGGGGGCGCGCTCCGCCGGCAGCGCCGCGGCACGACGGGTCCGCGCCGACCATGGGCGAGCACGTCGTGGGAGCGCCAGTCGTGCATTGATTGATGGTGCGCGCGCACATCCCGAGGCCGCACGTCGTGGTGCCGAGGCCCTCGTCGACCATTCCGTCGAAGTCGTTGTCGAAGCCGTCGCACACCTCGCCGACGTAGGCCTCGCTGAGCTGCAGTTCTCCAGCGGATCCGCCGGCTTCGCCCTGGCAGATGGGACACACGCCTCCGAGCGCTCCCGAGACGTTGAATACTGCACACTGCGCGAGGTTGGCGACCGCGCGGCTCTGAATGTTGATGATCCCGCCCCCGCCCCCGCCTCCGCAGTCGTCGCAGAGGCCGCCTTGCTGCGCGCCGAGGCTCGCGCAGTACGGATTGGGCTGCGTGTCTCCGCCGCGGCCGCCGCCGGCGCTCAAGCGCGCGCTCGTGCCGACGGTGACCGCGTCGCTCACGATGAAGATCGTCCCGCCGGCGCCGCCGCCGCCAGAATCGTTGCCGGCGCCGCAGCCGCGGCGACCGTCGGCGCTCACCGTTCCGTTGATGTTGATCGCGCCGGTGCTGCCGGCGGTGAGGCCGACCAGGACGATGCGACCACCGCCGGCGCCGCCGACGCCGGCTGCCGGCGTGGCTTCGAAGCCATCGCCGTCGCGACAGCCCTTGTCACCGCCAGACGCGCCGAACTCGCGGGCATAGATCGAGTGTCGAAACGCTCGGCCCGCGACGGTCGGGAGCGCGTCGTTGTTTCGGCAGTCTGTGACCGACACGCAGGCGTTGTTCGCCGCGACGACTGAGCCGACGCAGTCCTCCTCGAAGTCCGCGGGGAAATTACAGCCCGCTGCGCCGCCGGTGCAGTCCTTCGTTCCGCGGCCACCGCCGCCGAAGTGCGCGCCGCCGCCACCGGAGTCGCGCACGGCGCACCCTCCCCGGCCGCCGGCGGCGGGCGCGGTCGTAGGGCCGACGCCATCGCGACAACGACCAGGCTGATAGCCGGCGCCGTCCGCCACGATCGACGAGGTGGCGTCGATGCTGATCGACTGAGCGATCAGCTCGAGGTTTCCAGTGTTGACGCGGTCGGTCCCGTTGAACGGGGGAACGACGATGGTCGCGCCGTTGGTCAACACGACGCGATCGAAGCGCTGCACGCCTCCGAGCGTCATCGTGCCGCCGTTCATGATGAGGTCGACTGCGCGCGCGTCAGCCGCGCCGAGCGCGACCGCAGCGAAGGTGCTCGCGAGACCGACGAGCCTGGCAATTGGGTGTCGCTTCACGGTGTCTGTGCGAAAAGTGTCGCACGAAAGAGGCCGCGATCGAGGGCCATCATGAATTCATGGTCAGCAATCCTCCGTGGAGCTGCGCGCGGATTGTGCGGCGGGCGCTCGGACTCTATCTGCAGGCTTGCGCGGTGTATTCGAGATAGCGGCAGGCGTCAGGCGCATCCGCGCGCACCTCGCGCGTCCGAACGGCAGAGAACAGGAGCATCGGGTCCGCAGAGAGCACGGCCGGCGCGTCGCGCGCGGGTGGCGCCGCAAAACTCGTACGGAGATGCCTGCAACGCTGTGCGCGTCGAGGCCCCGAGCGGGACCGCGACCGCCGCAGCGAGAAACAGCGCTGGCACGACAAGGGACCGACGAGACGACATCACAGCATGATTCGTCGCAGCCGCCCCGAGACTTACGCGCGGCGATTCAGCGCGACGCCGCGGTCGCCGCGCTCGCGCGAGGCGCCGGTGGTTCGAAGGAGCGACGCGCCGACGACGAACGACAGGACCGCGAGCGCGATGGGCATCGACGCGATTTCAGCCGCGCTGAACTGGATCGACCATCGAACGTGTTCATTGGAGGCGCGGGATCGCGTCATCCACGGTACACACTGAGCAGGGAACCGCATTTCGGTTCAAAAGTGCACATCCGCAGGAAAATCAGTCGCGGCGTCAACACCCAAGCGGCAACACGCTCGCCTCACGGCCAGAGGTCGAGCCCCAATCCGGATCCCTGCTGAGCATGGCCTACGAGCTGTACTACTGGCCTTCGATTCAGGGCCGCGGCGAGTTCATCCGCCTCGCGCTCGAAGACGCAGGCGCGCCGTATCGCGACGTCGCCCGAGAAGAGGGCATCGCGCCGAGGCTCGGGCTCGCGCCGGAGGACGAGGTCGGGCGACCCGTGGCGATGGCCATACAACTGACGATCGCGGACCTCGTCGCAGAGGTGCACGACACGCATCACCCCGTCGCATCGCACTTGTACTACGACGATCAGCGCGTCGAGGCGAAGCGGCGCGTCGCGTCGCACTCGTACGTGGACCTCAGCGCGTGTCAGGTCGTCGAGGGGCTGGCGTACGCTTTTTCGAACGCGATGGCGCGGGTCGAGCCTGCGATCCCGAGGCTTCGCGCGCTGTGCGAACGGGTTTGCGCGCGGGCCAATGTCAGCGCGTATCTCGCGTCACCGCGGCGTCGGGCGTTCTCCGAGCACGAGATCCTTCGGCGCTACCCCGAGCTCGACCCTGCGGGCTGAACGCGCAGCGGCTCAGGTGCTGAACGGACGGACGCGGAAGATGTTGCGATCGGGTCCGCCCTGGGTCGGCTGCGCGAAGACGATGATGTGCGAGCCATCGAAGCCGACTTGCACCGCGCCGTGACCAGGCAGCGAAACAGCTTGCGTCGTGCTCGTCGCCGGGTCGAACACGAAGAGACCCATCCCGAACGTCGCGCCGAACACGAACCAGATGTTGCCTGACGCCTCGACGACGCGTCCTGATGGACCGAGGACAGCGGTGAGCTCAGCGGTCTCTTCGTTGATTGTGACCGTGGGTCGGCTGCTCGCACCGCCGCAGCCGAGCATCGAGAGCAACGTCAGTGACGAGATCGCGCGAGCGCAGAAAGCTCGATCGTTCATCGTGAAGTCTCCGGGAAGAAATGAACGCGCAACGCGCGCGCCTCCCCACTCGGTGCACCAGACATACCGGGCGACTCACCGCGCCCGAACGACGAAATCGCTGGTGATTCCAGCGGTCGGCGCGCTCGCCTCTGGCACTGCGCTGGCACCAGAGCCGACACGGTGCCGGCTCGGTGTCGCGCCGCTCGAGGAGGCATGAATTCGTGTGCTGTTGGGCCGCGAGCGCGAAGGTCGGGGCGGTTCGAGCGACGCCATGGACGATGACCGGCGCGCAAAGCGACCACACGTCGCCCGGCCGAAGGCCGAGCTGGGTCGAAACGCGAACCAGACTCACAGGCGTCGACCGTACCTGACGTCGGTGCCAAGTTCGCTCGGCGGGCACTGAGAGCCCGCGTTCGCGCACCCGTCGCAGCGCGAAACGCCTGATGTAGTGCCAGGAGAAACGGCGAAACCCCCTCGGATCACTCCTTGGGGGCTTCTTGTTGCCGACCCCCGCCGCCTGTTATCGACGAGAGAAAGTTGGCTCCGACTGCTGGACTTGAACCAGCGACCCGGCGGTTAACAGCCGCCTGCTCTACCGACTGAGCTAAGTCGGAAACGGGCGCTGTTTGTACTCGCTCTCGCGTCCGTGTCAACCACCGTCCTTCGCCGCGCGCGACGATTTTTCGCCGAGGCCCTTCGCCACGGCCCGCGCCACGCCCGCGACCGCGAGCACGGCGAACACCGCGAGCGCCATCGTGGCGTACACCGCGCTGCGTTGAGCCTCGGTTCGCATGATGAAATCCGGCATCTCGACGTGCACCCACGCGAGCGCGCCGGCGAGCGCGAGCAGCGCGAGCCCGGGAATCGAGAGAGTCACCCACGAAGGACCGATCTTCGAGCGGCTGGCGATCGTGGTCGCCGCGATGGCGGTCGCGGCGAGCGCGAAGATCACCAACCCCTCGACGATGGCCTGCGAGGCCCACGCGCCGATCACGAGCGAGCGTTGTCCAGCGACACGCACGACTTCGACCCACACGCGAAGCGTCACGACGGCGCTCGAAAGCGCCAAGACCCAGAGGGCGTACGCAGCGGTGGCGAAGAAGCTGGCGGGAGTCCACCCTTGCAGACGGCGACTGGCGCGAACCGAGAGCGCGACGAAGAGCGCCGCGGACACGAGGCCCGCGCCACGCACCGCCGCCGTCTCTTGAAAACGCGCACCATTGTGCTCGAGCGCGAGGGCCAGGGCGATCGAGCCCACCATCGACAGCACGATCCCCGTCGCGCCCATCGCGAACGAGCGGAGCGCCGCGGCTCGGGCGAGGAGCGTCGCGGTGGCGTCGGGCTCCTCTGCGACTGGGGCGGAGTCCGACGGGCGTCGCGCGAGCGCCGCGGCCAAAGCGAGCGGCGCGACGAGCGACATCGCGGTCGCAGCCGAGACCGTCTCGAGAAACAAGCGGTCTGCGAAACCCCACACCGGCATGACCATCGCGTGGACCGACGACGAAAACCACGCCACTCGCGCCGAGCAGAGGACGAACCCGACCACCGACAACAACGACAGCGCCGCAGCGAGCCGGACGCGCGACGCAGTGGCGGCCCGCCACAGCTGCAGGCCCGCAGCGCCACACAAAATCATCGACGCGAACGTCGCCGTGTGCGCGAGCAACGACGAGACGGTCATCATTTGC
>LNFM01004627.1_pt1 | contig 39965 bp, 39 predicted proteins | sample 596031 | NCBI WGS metagenome assembly LNFM01 (sample SAMN04254537, study PRJNA301005) | activated carbon metagenome | isolation source: dual media filters at the Ann Arbor, Michigan drinking water treatment plant | place: USA: Ann Arbor | reverse complement strand
GGTCGCGCCCTGCTCGGCCTGGCGCTGGCCGGTCCGCTGCAGCTCGTGGCGCAGGTGGATGAGCGCTACCTGGGGCAACTCCAGCCCGGCCAGATGGCCGGTGTGCTGGCCGACGCCTACCCGACGCAGCGGTTCGCGGCGCGTGTGCTGTCCATCGCGCCGCTGGTCGATGCCCAGCGCGGTGCGATCGAGGTCAAGTTCTCGCTGCCACCGCCCACGCCGGCCTTCCTGCGCGAGGACATGACCTTGTCGGTGGAAGTGGAGACCGCGCGCCGCGAGCGGGCGCTGGTGGTGCCGACCGGCGCACTGCGCGGCGACGAATCGACGGGCATCAGCGTCTGGCTCGAGCGAGACGGGCGGGTCGAGGCCCGCCAGGTGCGCCTGGGGCTGCGCACGCTGGACGCGGCCGAGGTGATCGAAGGCCTGAGCGAGGGCGAACGGGTGCTGATCGGCACGGCACCGCTTCCCGGCCAGCGGGTGCGCGTCGACACCGCAGTCAAGCCTGCGGTGTCGACGCTGACCCAGGCTGGCAAAGGCACGAAGGAAGACGCGGGCGCTGCGATGAGCAATGCGATGGGCCGCTGATGGCTCGCCCATGATGCTCGGATTCGAACGCCGCGTCGCCACGCGCTTCCTGCGCGAAGGGCGCATGCAGACGATGCTGATCATCGTCGGCGTGGCCGCGGGCGTGGCCGTCGTGGCCTACATCTCGGCGCTGATCACCGGGCTGCAACAGAACACCATCGAAAAGACCCTGGGCGCCCAGGCGCACCTGACGCTGAGTCCGCTCGACGACGTGGTACAGGCCGCGCGTGCACCGGCCAGCGCCGGCACCGCCGAACTGGTGCAGACGCAGCCGCGCGCGCAGCGGCCGCGCTCCATCGGGAACTGGCAGTTGCTGGTGCCGCTGCTCGAAGCCATGCCGGAAGTGGCAGCGGTCTCGCCGATGGTGTCGGCCGCCGGCCTGGCGACGCGCGGCGAGGCGTCCAAGGCGATCGCGCTGGTGGGCGTGGACCTCGACCGCTACGACCGGATCGTCAGCCTGCGCTCCAAGGTCGTCGACGGCACGGCGCGGCTCGAGCCCGGCGAGGGCATCATCGGCCGCGAACTCGCCGACGACCTGGGCGTGCGCGTCGGCGACCGCGTCGGCATCGTCACCGGCGGCGTCAGCGACTCGCTGCGCGTCACGGCGCTGGTGGACCTGGGGGTGCGCGAACTCAACCGGCGCACGGTGATCGTGCCCCTGCGCACGGCACAGAGCCTGGCAGGCCTGCCCGGCGGTGCCACCGAGCTGGACCTGACGCTGGTCGACATCTGGTCGGCGCAGACGCTGGCGGACGACCTGGCTGCGCGCTGGCCCTACAAGGCCGAGAGCTGGCAACAGGCGAACGCGCAACTCGTGTCCGCGCTGAATGCGCAGTCGGTGAGCACGTCGGTGATCCGCGGCGTGGTGATGGTCGTTGTCGTGGTGTCGGTGGTGCAGAAGCGGCGCGAGATCGGCATCCTGCGCGCGATGGGCGCCACCCAGGGCCAGGTGCTGCGCATCTTCCTGCTGCAGGGCGCGATCGTCGGTGCGCTGGGCTCGGCGCTCGGCGTGTTGCTCGCGGTGCTGCTGATCTGGGCCTTCACGACCTTCGTGCTCGGTTCCGACGGACTGCCGCTCTTCAACATCACGCTGGAGCCCGCGCTGGCGCTGCGGGTGGCAGCCATCGCCACGGTGTGCGGCGTGCTCGCCGCGGTGGCGCCGGCGCGGCGCGCCGCCAGGCTCGACCCGGCGGAAGCGATCCGCCTATGAACGCACCCACCCTGGCGGCAACGCCCGCCGTGCTGCTGGAGCTCGACGGCGTCCACAAGAGCTACAACGTCGGCCTGCCTAACGAGGCAGAGGTCCTGCACGGGGTGTCGTTTCGCATCGGCCGTGGCGAGTTCGCGGCCCTGATCGGCCCGTCAGGCTCGGGCAAGAGCACGCTCCTGAACATCGTGGGCCTGCTCGAGCACATGACCGCCGGCAGCTACCGCATCGATGGCGAAGAGGTGGGCGGACTCGACGACGCCGCGCTCACGCTGCGCAGGCGTTCCACGCTGGGCTTCATCTTCCAGTTCCACCACCTGCTGCCCGCCTTCAGCGCGCTGGAGAACGTGACCTTGCCGGCCCTGATGCGCGAGGGCCGCATCACCCCGGCCCAGCGCGAACGTGCGCGTGCCGTGCTGTCCGCCGTCGGTCTGGGCGATGCGATGGACAAGCGACCGGGCGAGTTGTCCGGCGGCATGCAGCAGCGCGTGGCGATCGCGCGCGCCCTGGTGCTCGAACCGCCGCTGGTGCTGGCCGACGAGCCCACCGGCAACCTGGACACGGTCTCGGCCGACGAGGTCTTCGCACTGATGCGGCAGATGCATGCCGAGCTGAAGACGTCCTTTCTGGTGGTGACGCACGACCCGCGGCTGGCCGCCCGCTGCGACCGCGTGCTCGAACTCGTGGACGGACGGCTCGTGCACGACGGCGCCGCAGCCGGCCCGGCGGGGTAGGCCCTCTCCGGCACGCAGGCACGCCGTGTCAGGGTGTCCGGCCCAGGCACCGCAGTCTGGCCGGCAAGCGGCCGGCGACGAGCAGCCGCTTCTGGCCAAATCCTGCCCTTGCCGGTCCCGGCATCCAAGGTTTGGAAGCGGCGCCCTTGCCCTGGCACATCGAACGGGTTGCACCCAAGGTGCAATCAGGTGGGCATAGGCATCACGCCCACAGCATTCAACTCACCCGATTGATCCACTCGTGCATGGGCAACCGCACCGGGCACTGCGGGACCTTGGGTGCCCTCTTCCACCGCGGCACAAATGCATCCGTTCAGCGCGCTGATCAAACTCGAAAAAGTGCCAGGTTGCCGCCCGGCCGCAGATCCTGGAGCGAGTGTTGACCGGCAGGTATGAGTCCATGAGATCGAAGGCACCCTGGATGCGGGAAGGTCCGGCTCGCGACACGACCTGTTACTTCCTGACACCAAGCATGTCCCACAAGGTAGGGATGCACCGGGAGCAGTCTGAAGCTAGCATGGGATCAGCGACCTCCCCGACACAAGGCACGATGAGGCATGCAAGGACACCGATCCTTGCGACAAGCCTGTTGCCAAGGGTTTGATATCTGCAACGTATTGACCACGTCGCCACCTCGTAAGCAGGCTTGTTCTCCAAATGGTTGACCAGCTCAATGGACAAACCATCTCCAGGGAGAAACCGACTTTTAACTTCGAGGCCCCTACTGCCTCGACTTCAAAGGAGCAGTCACCATGGCACAGCCCGAGATTTGGATCTATCCGGTCGATTCCGACCAGACCCCTCTCAAGAACCCACAGCTCTTGGTTCGCGGAGCAGACCAGCGCTTGCTCAAACTTCGCAGGGAAGAGAACCGATGGGTAGGCAGCGTGAGGGAGGGAGAGGACCTTTTCATCGAGACAGCCGCCGATGGCTTTCAGGGAGACAGGCACCGGGTACGGGCTCGCGGACGGGTGACTCAAGTGGTTCATGGACTGCGTCGCCCGGGCGAGCGCACCTACGAGCAAGGCAACGACCGATTGGCCTTCCGCCAGCAGAACGGCGCCTATCTCATGGACATAGTCGGCGAAGGTGCAGAAAGCCAGATGAATGCGGCCGCCAAGCGGCTGAACCTCAAGTGGTCTCCCGTTGCTCCTCTGATGGAGATGGACACCCGCTCACGCGGAAAACGGGGTAGCGACAGCGTTCTCGCCCGCGTCGAAGGTGAGTTGGAGAGTTCCGCAAAACTGGCCGAACAGATTGGAGCGCAAAAGGGCCTGCGGGTGTTGCCGGCGGCCCTGATCCAGCATGGCGATCGGCCACCGATCGGCCTCACGAACGAGGTCACGGTTCGCTTCCGGCCAGAGGTCAAGCGGGAGGAGGTGGAACGCATCGCCGCTTCCACTGGTTTCAAAGTGGCACGCAGTGTGAAGCATCTTGGGAACGGCTTCCTCTTGGTCGGACCGTCAAAAGCGGACTACGAGATTCTGGAGCGGGTAGAAACGCTTCGCAAATTTCCTGACGTGGAATACGCAGAGGTGAACCTCTTGTTCCAGTTTGAGCTGGATGCCTACACGCCCAACGATTTCCTTTTCGGCCAGGTTCCACACTTGAATCTGATCGGCGCAGACGAAGCCTGGGACCTGCTGGACAACGTCGCCGTCGCGCTTCGGGGTGGATCTCCAAACATCACGGTGGGGATTGCCGATCCGCAGGGCGTCGCACCGAACCATCCCGACCTCACCGCTGCGCTTTCCGACGGAACCGGCAAGCTGGTGGCATCGGTGAACTTCGCCCCCAACCCCATCGTGGTCCAGACGGTTGCGGGGCTGTTTGGGGATCACGGGACACAATGTGCGACCAGCGCCGTGGCCGCCTTCGACGACAACCGTGGCATCCCCGGCGTGGCTCCCAACTGCCACCTGATCGGTGCGCAGATCCGGGACCGCACCGATGCCGTGCGGATGTCCGACCTGTACCTCTGGATGGCCGGCTTCGACAACGGCTCGACCGACGCCGGCTTCCCAGCTCTGCCGGCGCGCCCTTGCGACGTGATTTCCAGTTCGTTCGGACAGACGGGCATGGCGCTGTCCAACACCATGCGCGACTGCTTTGACTTCCTTACCAGTTACGGCAGGAACGGAAGGGGCTGTGTGGTCCTGTTCTCGTTGGGCAACAGCGGCTACGGCGATTACACGGACCCCACCGGCACCCGTTTCCGCTCATGGCCCACGTACGAGAAGACCATCGGCGTGGGCTCCAGCATCAACGTGAACCCCACCAACCCCGCCACCTCCAGTCAAGCGGATCCGAACGGTGCGACCAATGGTATTGCCACCGTCGTGGACAGCCGCGCCCTGTATTCTCCCTTTGGCGCCACCGCGCTGCGCAAACCTGACCTCGTGTCACCTTCTCACACCTCGTATGCGGCGGTGGGCGGTGCCCTGGTAGATCCGGTCATGGCGGGGATGCGGGTGGGAACCGGGAATGTGGATGGGTGCCCCGGCGCGACGGTTTGCAACGACTACGCGTTCAGTTTCGGTGGAACAAGCCACTCCACCCCTACCGCAGCAGGAGCAGTGGCACTGGTTCTCTCGGCCAATCCGAACCTCACGTGGGTTCAGGTTCGGGATATCTTGCAAGACAGCTGCGTTCGGATAGACGCTGGGCAAACCAATGCCATTGGGGTCTGGCAGGACCTGGACGGGGACGGACTCATCGACTACAGCAGGTGGTATGGAGCCGGGCGACTGGACGTGGAAGCGGCGGTTCGCCGCGCACTGGACGCAGACATTCCGCTTGGAGACGCGTTTGTTCGGGAGAATCTGACGGACATCGGCGACATACCTTCCGGCGGGTCTTGGTGGGCGAGTCCTGACATCTGGGTTCGCAGGGATGCCACCACACCGGTACCCACCCTGAGCTGGTTCACTGCGCCGCCACATGAGAACGCGCGTCGAGGACAGGACAACGCAGTTTTCTGCCGCGTCCGGAACCGGGGTGCGGCCAATGTGTCTACGCTCTACCTTCGGGCGCTGCTGACCCATTGGGCCGGGCTGGAATTCGTCTTTCCGGCGGACTTTCAGCCCTCGCAGAACGTGGGGGCAGCGCTCCCCTCACCACTCGTGCCCGGCACCTATCTGATTGGCGAAGCGCGCATCGACGATCTGACACCGGACGAGAACCGGATCGTCAAGTTCCTCTGGCCCTCATCCTTGGTTCCGCCCGAGACGGTGGTGGTGAGTGGGGTCAACGTTCGCTGGCACCCTTGCCTGTTGGTGGACGCCTCCCCTCACGACGGCCCCTCGGCCATCGGGGGACTCGCCATACCCGTGCAGGGCAACAACAACATCGCCCAGAGGAACATCACCATCGACCCCGCGGGTTCGGGGGACTCCGACACCTTCGTGGGGATGATCGCCGGAACCCGCCTCGACGTCGGGGTCGCCTCACTGATTGTTGATGCCACGGCGCTGCAAGGAAATGCCGCGATCCGCATCCATCTGGCGGACCCCGTCCTCATGCGGCGTTTCATAGCGGCTGCTCTCGCCATGGGGAAGGCCGGATCTGTCGGGCAGCCTGGAGCACCGACAACGTCAGGAAAACCTGGATCGGGCACACATCGCTGCGGGGTTACTGTCGAGACTCGAACACGGCTGAGGTTCGAATGCGGCTCCTGTGAGGTGGTGATCGAGGCAGCACCTGGTTCCCGAATCCTCGGCGATGCTGGCTGCAAGTCGTCAGGTCCGACGGAAATCAACGAGACCATGCATCAGGGGATTCCTGCAGTCGAACTTCGAAATCTTTCTGGGCGGCTGGAAATCCCGATGCGCCTCAGTGGAGGTAGCTTCACCCCATTGTTGGTGGCGTTGGTCGGCGACTCCACAGGAGACCTTTACCTGACCCAGCGTCGCGGTGATGGAGAGATCTCGGCCGGGTACGGAATCCGACGCGAGTAGGCCAAGCGCAGGGCTGCGACAAGCTGGTGACATGGCGGACACATTTCGGGAGCAATGGCCGGGGCGGCCGCCTTGTAATGTGTCGTCGTTGAGAACCAGCGCGCTCGGCCACGAACGGAAGTTCGCATTCCCGCAACCATAGCCCGGTCAAGGCTGAACAGAGCCACTCGCCGACGCCGCCCTGAAAGGTAGCGCCGGCTGACACGAGTCGTTCGGCGTTCGGGCCACTTGCACGCAGGCAGTCTGGGTCATTGGCGTGCCGTGAGCAGGGCGTACAGCAGCCCGGCGATCACCGCGCCAGCCGCCATGGCCAACAGGCCGGGAAGGTGCCGCGTGGCGTCAATGAACACCGGCATGGGCGCCACCGCATCCACCGCGCGCACCGCAGCCACCATGCCCACCCCGGCGGCAGCCGCCAGCAGCAGGCTGCGCCTGGCGGGCCAGCGGCGGGCCAGCAGGCTGGCCACCGGCAGCCCCAGCAGCCAACCAACGGCCAAGATGCCGCCGTAGACGGGTGCGAAGCCGATCAGGTCTTGCCCGGTCGCGCTGAGTCGCGCGGCAGCAGGGATGTCCACACCCAGACCCACCAGCGCCTGCAGGTTCCACTGCGTCTGCACCACCGATCCCCAGGCAGCGGCCAGCAACCAGGCCAGCAACAGAGGCACAAGACGCCGTGTCCAGCGTGGGGAAGGGGCATCCGGCGGAGTGAGCAAACTCATAATGGCCATTATGAAATACGTGTCCGCTTTTCTCGTGGGTGTGCTGGCGTTGGTCACGTCGGTGCAGGCGGCGGGCTACCGGGTAGAGACGGTGGCCACGGGGCTCGTGCACCCCTGGTCGCTCGCGTTCCTGCCCGGTGGGCGCCTGCTGGTGACAGAACGCCCGGGCCGGCTGCGCCTCATCGAGCCCGGGCCCGATGGCCGCCCGCAGCTGCGAACCGAACCCGTGGCCGGCGTGCCGCCGGTGTTGGCGCGCGGACAGGCTGGTCTGTTCGATGTGCTGCCGGACCCCGATTTTGCGACCAGCAGCCGGCTGTTTCTGTCGTTCGCTCACGGCACGCCCGGTGCGAACCACCTGCGCGTGGTGAGCGCCCGTTTCGATGGCCGTCGGTTGCTGGCGGTGCAACCCATCTTCACTTCGCGGCCTGCCAAGGCCGGCACGCAGCATTTCGGTGGCCGCATGGCATGGCTGGGCGACGGCACCCTGCTGTTCGGCATGGGCGACGGAAACCTGGAGCGCACCGACGCGCAGCGGCTGCACACCCACCTGGGCAAATTGCTGCGCATCCATGCCGACGGCAGGGTCCCCGGTGACAACCCCTTCGTGAACCGTGCGGGTGCGCTGCCGGAGATCTACACCATCGGGCATCGCAACCCGCAGGGCATGGCGGTGGTGGGCGGGACGGCGTTTTCGCACGAGCATGGCGCGCGAGGCGGCGACGAACTGAACCGCATCGAGCACGGCGCCAACTACGGCTGGCCCGTGGTCACCGGCGGCATTGACTACACCTACGCCCGCATCACGCCGTACCGCAGCCGGCCCGGCATGCAGCCGCCGCTGGTGGAATGGACGCCTTCGATCGCACCGGCCGGGCTGGCCTGGTACGACGGAGCCATGTTCCCGGCGTGGCGCGGCAGCCTGCTGGTGGCGGCGCTGGCAGAGCGCAGCGTGCGCCGCGTGCCCATGGCGGGCGGCGTGCCCGGGCCGCAAGAGCGGCTGTTTCAGGAGCTTGGCGAGCGCATCCGCGACGTGCGCACCGGGCCCGACGGCGCCATCTACCTGCTCACGGACAGCCCCGAGGGTCGTGTGCTGCGGGTGGTGCCGGCAGCTCCGTGAAGGGCCATCGGATTCCGCGAGGTTCCACCAGCGCAGTCCCTGCGCTGCCACCTCGCCGCCCCGGCCACTCGCACCGAACGGCCGCGCACCCTCCTCCATGTCCAGCGATTCCGCAAGGGTTTCCCCTCTGCCACCCCCTGAAAACATGCACGATACTGCATGTACTGGCAATATCGTGCACTCAACGCCCAGTCAGCGTCGTCTTCATCAGTTCATCTTTAGATATTTCATGCTTAAAGTACGGGTAAGCCAGTATCGCCATCCTGCAGGCCTGAACCTACAGTGAACCCCAACCCGACAACCCCCAGGAGACTCTCAATGACCACCCGCCGAATCGTCCTCACCCGCAGCGCCGCCGTCATTGGCGCGGCCTCCACCGGCTTGTTGCTACCACAACTCGTTCGTGCGCAGTCAGACAAAGTGCGTGTGGGCTTCATGCTCCCGTACACCGGCACCTTCGCCCAGCTGGGCGTGGCCATCGAAAACGGTTTCCGCATGGCGCTCAATGAGCAAGGTGGCAAGCTGGGCGGCCGCGAGGTGGAGTTCTTCAAGGTGGACGACGAGTCCAACCCGGCCAAGGGCATCGAAAACGCCAACCGCCTGGTGCAGCGTGACAAGGTGGACGTGCTGGTCGGCACGGTGCATTCCGGGGTCCAGATGGGCATCCACAGGGTGGCGCGCGAAAGCGGCGTCCTGAACCTGATCCCCAACGCGGGCGTGCACATTGCCACCCGTGCACAGTGCGCTCCCAACGTGTTCCGCACCTCGTTCACCAACTCACAGCCCACACTGGCGCTGGGCAAGGCCATGGTGGACCGGGGGCACAAGAAGGCAGTCTGGATCACCTGGAACTACGCGGCCGGAGATGAGGCTTTCGAGGGCTTCGAACAGAGCTACACCGCCGCCGGTGGCACCATCGTCAAGAAGCTCGGCCTGCCCTTCCCGAACGTGGAATTCCAGGCGCTGCTGACAGAAATTGCTTCGATCAAGCCCGATGCTGTGGCCTGCTTCTTCGCCGGTGGCGGCGCCGCCAAGTTCCTGCGCGATTTCCACGCCGCCGGCCTGTCCAAGACCATCCAGCTCTATGGCTCCGGCTTCCTGACCGAAGGGGTGCTGGAGGCTGCAGGCCCCGCCGCCGATGGCGTGCTGACCACCATGCACTACAGCGACTCGCTGGACACACCGCGCAACAAGAAATTCCGGCTGGAGTACGCCAAGACCTTCAAGATGCAGCCCGACGTGTACTCGGTGCAGGGCTACGACGCCGGCCTGCTCCTCATCCGCGGTGCGAACGCGGTCAAGGGCGACCTGGCCAACAAGCAGGCGCTGTACGCATCCCTGCGCGGCGCCGAGATCGACAGCCCGCGTGGCAAGTGGAAGATGAGCCCCGCCAACAACCCGATTCAGGACATGTACCTGCGCAAGGTGGAAAACAAGGAAAACAAGGTCATCGGCATCGCGCAGAAGGCCGTGGCCGACCCGGCCACCGGCTGCAAGCTGAGCTGACCCCCCCGCGCTGCCTTCGGCATCACCCCCCAGGGGGCGATGTCTGCCGACCGGCGAAGCCGGATCGGCGCCATCCCCGGCTCTACGGAGTGCCATGGACTTCTCCAACTTCCTCATCCAGCTGCTGAACAGCCTGCAGTACGGCTTGCTGCTGTTCATGCTGGCCGCTGGCCTGACGCTGATCTTCGGGATCATGGGCGTGGTCAATCTGGCTCACGGCAGCTTCTACATGCTGGGCGCCTACCTGGCGTGGTTTCTCACCGCGCAGATCGGCAGCCTGGTGCTGGCCATCGTGGTCGGCACGGTGCTGGCGGTGGCGCTGGGCTGGGCCTTGGAGTGGCTGCTGTTCCGGCACTTCTACCACCGCGACCACCTCGATCAGGTGCTGCTGACCTTCGGCCTGATCTACATCTTTGAAGAGCTGCGCTCCATCTTGTGGGGCGATGACGTGCACGCGGTGCAGGTGCCCGAGGTGGTGAACTGGTCGATTCCGCTGACGGATGCCTTGTCGTACCCGGTGTACCGCCTGGTCATCTCGGCCGTCTGTGTGGCGCTCGCCATCGGGCTGTACCTGCTGATTTCCAAGACCCGGCTGGGCATGAAAATCCGCGCCGGCGCCTTCAACCGCGAAATGACCGAAGCGCTGGGCATCAACATCCGCTTGATCCACGGCGTGGTGTTCGCGCTGGGCGTGGGGCTGGCAGCCATCGCCGGCATGATCGCCTCGCCCATCGCCAGCGTGTACCCCGGCATGGGCAGTTCGGTGCTGATCATGTGTTTCGTGGTGGTGGTCATCGGCGGCATCGGCTCGGTGCGCGGTGCGCTGGTGGCCGCTCTTCTGGTTGGCCTGGTCGACACCTTCGGCAAGGTGCTGGTGCCGCAGATCGCGGGCATGGCGGTCTACATGCTGATGGCCCTGGTGCTGCTGTACAAGCCCGAAGGGCTCTTCAAACAATGAGCGGTCAGGCCACATGAGTTCACCCAAAGCCACCCTCGAAAAACTGCCCCGCACCGTGCAGGCCCTGCTGCTGGTGGGTGCCGTGGCCCTGGCCGCGTTCCCGCTGGTCCCCATGGACGGTCGCGACTTCTACCTTCAGATGCTCACGCAGATGATGATCCTGGCCATCTTCGCGATGAGCCTCGATCTGCTGCAGGGCGTGACCGGGCTGGTTTCGCTGGGCCACGCGGCCTACTTCGGGCTGGCGGGCTACGCGCTGGCCTTCATCACGCCCCAAGACGCGCCCATCGCGCTGTGGTGGAGCCTGCCGCTGGCTGCGGCCGGGGCCGGGCTGGCCGCGCTGGTGATCGGTTTCTTCGTGGTGCGCACCCACGGCATCTACTTCATCATGGTCACCATGGCCTTTGCGCAGATGGTGTATTTCCTGTTCTTCGACAACAAGGCCCTGGGCGGCTCGGACGGTATCTACGTGAACTTCAAGCCCGACGCCACCGCCGTCGGCATAGATCTGGACAACAAGGCCCATTTCTTCTACTTCACGCTGGCGGTGCTGATCGGGGTCTACCTGTTCCTGCGCCGCTTGCTGTTCTCGCCGTTCGGCCGGGTACTGGCCGGCATCCGCGTGAACGAACACCGCATGCGCGCCGTGGGCTACGGCAGCTTCGGCTACAAGCTGGCTGCCTTCACGCTGGCCGGTGCGCTCGCCGGCGTGGCGGGCTACCTCTGGGCCGCTCAAACCGGTTATGTGAACCCCGAACTGATGGGTTTTCACATGAGCGCGCACGCCATCATGATGGTCATCCTCGGCGGCATGGGCAACTTTGCCGGCGCCATCGTCGGCGCCTTCGCCTTCGAATACGTGATGCATTTCTTCAAGGACCTGCCCGCCATCGGCGAGTTCCAGACCGGCAAGCACTGGCAGCTATGGATGGGCCTGTTCATCGTGGCCGTGGTGATCGTTGCGCCGCGCGGCCTGCTGGGTCTTGGCGAGAAGTTTCTGAACCGAAAAAGAACTTCAAAATGAACGAAGTCGCCCTGCTCGCTGCCGACAAACTGACCAAACGTTTCGGTGGCTTGGCCGCCGTCAACGAGGTATCGGTCAAGCTCTACCGCAACCAGATCCATGCCGTCATCGGCCCCAACGGCGCAGGCAAGTCCACGCTGACCAACCTGCTCTCGGGCGACCTGCCACCCACCTCCGGCACCATCCTGCTGGGCGGCGTGGAAACGGCCGGCCACTCGCCCGAATCCATTTCGCGCCTGGGCCTGGGCCGCAGCTACCAGAAAACCAATATCTTCCTGCCCTTCACCGTGTGGGACAACGTGCGCCTGGCCGCGCAGTCGCGCGAGCGGCATGCACCCTGGAACCCGCTGCGCTGGCTGCAGTCGGCCTCGTCCATGAAGGCGGTGAACGAGCGTTGCGAACGCGCCATCGAACTGGCGGGGCTGACCCACCGCCAGCAGGCCGTGGCGGCCACCATCAGCCACGGCGAGCAACGGCAGCTTGAGGTCGCGATGACGCTGGCCACCGAGCCCACCGTGCTGCTGCTCGACGAGCCGCTGGCCGGCATGGGCCAGGCCGAGGCCGAACGCATGATCGAGCTGCTGATCAAGCTCAAAAAGGACCACGCGGTCATGCTGGTGGAGCACGACATGGACGCCGTGTTCACGCTGGCCGACCAGCTGACCGTGATGGTCAACGGCCAGGTGATCGCCAGCGGCAAGCCTGCCGAGGTGCGGGCCGATCCCGTGGTGCAGGCCGCGTATCTGGGCGAGGAGCATTGAAGATGAGCGCAGCGCCGGGCCGCCCCAAGCCAGCTCGCACCGCAGTGCGCAGCACGGAGGTTTTCAAATGAGCACTCCGCTGATCCAGGCCAAAGGCCTCAACACCCACTACGGCCAGAGCCACATCCTGCGCGGCATCGACTTCACCGTCGAACCGGGCCAGACCATCGGCCTGATGGGCCGCAACGGCATGGGCAAATCCACGCTGCTCAAGTCCATCATGGGCATCGTCAAGCCCAGCGGCGGCACGGTCCACATCAAGGGCCAGCCCATGACCGGCGCACCCACTTTCGAGATCGCGCGCCTGGGCCTGGCCTATGTGCCCGAAGGCCGGGGCATCTTCGGCAACCTGAGCGTGAAGGAAAACCTGCAGATGGCGGCCCGGGCGGGCACCAAAGGCCAGCGCGACTGGACCTACGACCGGGTGCTGGAGACCTTCCCCCGCCTGGCCGAGCGCCTGGGTCACGGCGGCCAGCAGCTCAGCGGCGGCGAACAGCAGATGCTCACCATCGGCCGCGCACTGATGACCAACCCCGACGTACTGATCCTCGACGAAGCCACCGAAGGCCTGGCACCGCTGATCGCGCGCGAGATCTGGCGCATCTGCGGCCTGATCCGCGAGAGCGGCATCAGCAGCATCATCGTGGACAAGGCCTGGAAACAGGTCACACAAATCACCGACCGTAACGTGATCCTCGTCAAGGGTGAGGTGGTGTTTGAAGGCAGTTCGGACGAGCTGTTGGCCAAGCCGGAACTGCTGGAACAGTACCTCGGCGTCTGAGCCACACGAAAGGACCTCCTCGTGAGTCACCCGACCGCAGTTGAAACCTGGCACCGTCTGGTTCAAACCCGTGACGCAGCAGGTTTGAAAGAGCTCCTGGCCGAAGACGCGGTTTTTCATTCGCCAGTGGTTCACGCGCCGCAACGGGGCAGGAAGCTGACGCAGATGTACCTGGCGGCGGCTTTCAACGTCTTTTTCAACGACACGTTTCGGTACGTCCGGGAAGTCATCAACGATGACAACGCCGTTCTTGAGTTCGACGTTGTGATCGACGGCATTCAGGTGAACGGCGTCGACATGATCGCCTGGAACGAGCACGGCAAGATCGTTGACTTCAAGGTGATGATTCGGCCACTCAAAGCGATCAACCTCATCCACCAGAAGATGGGGCAAATGCTCGAAGCGGCCAAGTGAACGCCGCTGTCAATGGACGCCTGAGCCGCGTTCAAGCCCTCACAGCAAGGGCCGCAGCTCCCGCGCCGCGTCCAGCAGCAACGGCAACAGGTCTTTGCGCATCACCGAGGGCTCCAGCCTGTCGGGGGATGCCACCACATTGAGAGCGGCCACCGTTTTACCCTGCATGTTGCGCAGCGGTACCGCCAGCGCGTGCACACCCAACTCGTGCTCTTCGCTCGCCACCGCAAAGTCGTCGGCCTTCACCTGCACCATCGCAGCGCGCAAGGCCTTGTGATCGATGGTGGTCTTGGGTGTCAGCCGAGGCAGCTCCCGCCCCTTCAGCCAGGCGCTGAATTCGGCGCGCGGCAAGGCCGCCAGCAACACCCGCCCGGTGGAGGTGGCGTGCACCGGCAGGCGCGCCCCGAGGTGCAGGCCGTAGGCCATGAGCCGCTGCCCTCCCACCGACGCGCTGCGCGCCACGATCACCACCTCGTCGCCGTCGAGCACCACGGCCGAAAACGATTCGCGAGTCTGCGCTGCCAGTCGGTTCAGCGTGGGCTGCAGCAGGCGCGGCAAGCGTGCCGAGGCCAGATAGCTGCCCGAAAAACGCAACACCTTGGCCGAGAGCCAGTAGTGCGTGCCGTCGGTGTCGAGGTAGCCGAGGTAGGCCAGCGTGAGCAGGTGCCGCCGTGCTGCGGCGCGGGTAAGGCCGGCGCGTTCGGCGGCCTGGGTGGCGTTCAGGCGCTGGCGCTCGGTGTCGAAGCTTTCCAGCACCGCCATGCCTTTGGCCATGCCCTCGATGAAATCGGCCTTGGCGATCTGTCTGGGTTCGGTGGTCATACTGCGCGATGATCGCACAAACCTGCTGATGACCGCGCAGGCAAGAACCTGGGTGGTTGAGCCACGCGGGATCTCTGCCTAAGCTTCCACCCTCTTTAACTACATTCCCACGCCAGCGACGCCGGAGCCAGGGAACCGCCGAACCGGCTTTGCCGGGCGGCTGGTTCTGCCCCCTTGGGGGGTGACGCCAAAGGCGGCGCGGGGGGAACACATCATCATGCGCACCCAAGTCGCCATCATCGGCGCGGGCCCCTCCGGCCTGTTGCTCGGCCAGCTGCTGCACAAGGCCGGGATTGACGCCGTCATCATCGAGCGTCAGAGCCCCGACTACGTGCTCGGCCGCATTCGCGCCGGCGTGCTGGAACAGGTGGCCACCGACCTGCTGGACGAAGCGGGCGTAGGCCAGCGTATGCACGCCGAGGGCCTGGTGCACACCGGCTTTGACATGCTGTTCAACGGCGAGCGCCACCGCATCGACCTCGAAAAGCTCACCGGCGGCAAGAAGGTCATGGTTTACGGCCAGACCGAGGTGACACGCGATCTGATGGACGCCCGACAGGCCGCCGGGTTGCCCACGGTGTACGAAGCCGCCAACGTGCAGGTGCACGACTTCGACACCAAAACCCCGCGCGTGACCTTCGAGAAAGACGGCCAGAGTCACACCATCGATTGCGACTTCATCGCCGGTTGCGATGGCTTTCACGGCGTCTGCCGCGCCAGCGTGCCTCGCTCGGCCATCAAGGAGTTCGAGAAGGTCTACCCGTTCGGCTGGCTCGGCCTGCTGTCGGACACGCCGCCGGTGCACCACGAGTTGATCTACGTGAACCATCCGCGCGGTTTTGCGTTGTGTTCACAGCGCAGCGCCACACGCAGCCGCTATTACCTGCAGGTGCCGCTGACCGACAAGATCGAGCAATGGAGCGACGACGCTTTCTGGGCCGAACTCAAGCTGCGCCTGGACCCGGAAGCCGCCGCCCATCTGGTGACCGGACCCAGCCTGGAAAAGAGCATTGCGCCACTGCGCAGCTTCGTGACCGAGCCGCTGCGTTTTGGCCGCATGTTCCTGGCGGGCGACGCGGGCCACATCGTGCCGCCCACCGGCGCCAAAGGCCTGAACCTGGCCGCGACCGACGTGAAGTACCTGAGCAACGCACTGGTCGAGTTCTACCGCGAGAAGAGCGAAGCCGGCATCGACGGGTATTCCGAGCGTTGCCTCAAGCGCATCTGGCGCGCCGAGCGCTTCAGCTGGTGGTTCACTTCGATCATGCACAACTTCCCCAACGAAGGCGCCATCAATGGCAAGCTGCAGCAGGCCGAGCTGGACTACCTGATGCATTCCGAAGCGGGCCTCAAGACGATCGCGGAAAACTACGTGGGCCTTCCGCTGGATTTCGGCAGCTGAACCCCGGCTTTCGGTCTGTTGGTTTCAAAAGGGCGCCTTCGGGCGCCCTTTTGCTTTGGGGTGTTGCGGTTCACACACTCCTTACAAATCGGTACAACTCATTTAATATCTGTGTAAGTTGCACATATTTTAATACCACCACACCCGCCATGGAACCGAACACCACTGCCCCCCCCGAAGCCGGCGAACTGTCCGGCGATCTGCACAGCCTGCTGCAGGCGCTCGACAGCCTGTTGCTGCCGCTGGCGCAGTTGTGCGTCGGCAAGGGGGTGCCGATCCAGGCGGCCGAAGAACGCCTGCGGCGTGCTTTCGTGGAAGCGGCCCGGGGCAACAGCGACGGCGCCAACCCGCAGCGCCTGACCAGCCGCATCAGCACCCTCACGGGACTCACGCGGCGCGAAGTCGCCCGTATCCAGGCGCTGAACGACCCGGCGCGTCCCACCACGCGCAGTTCGGTTTCGGAACTCTTCACCCACTGGCTGTCCCTGCCCGAATACCAAGGTGACCAGGGCCCGATGGCCCTGCCCCGTGTGGGCCCTGCTCCCAGCTTTGAAACCCTTGCCCAGTCGGTCACTCGCGACGTGCATGCGCGCTCATTGCTCGAAGCGCTCCTCCAGCTCAAGCTGGTGGCGTGGAACGAAGAACACGACACCGTGCGCCTGGTGGCCCAGGCGTTTGTGCCCCGCGACCAGTGGGCGCAGATGTTGTGTTTCCTCGGCGACAACGTGGGCGACCACCTGCGCGCGGCCGTCACCAACGTGCTCGGGCAGGGCAATGAGCACTTTGAACAGTCGCTGTACGCCGACGAGTTGTCCGCCGAGTCCATGCAGCAGGCGCGCCAGATCATCAGCGAGCAATGGCGCAGCCTGATGACCGACGTGGTGCCGCAGCTCGAAGCCCTGATGAAGGCCGACGCCGCTGCAGGCCGCCCGCAAGACCAGGCTTTGCGCCTGGGGCTGTACTCCTGGGCGCAGCCCATGCCCCCCACACCCGAGACACCCGAGACCGCCCCCACGGAGGACCGTTGACATGAAAAAAAGAAGCCACCAACACCCCATCCAACCCACGCGCCGGGAAGCCCTGCTGGCGCTGCTGGGCACCGCCTTGCTGCCCGCCTGTGGCGGGGGTACCGATGTGGCGGCCGTCAGCAGCGGCGGCACCGGCTCGTTCACCAGCGGCACCATCACGGGTCTGGGCTCGGTGATCGTCAACGGCATCCGGTACACCTACGACGACACCGTGGAAGTCACGCTGGATGGCGCAACCAGCAACGCAGCCGCACTGCAGCTGGGGATGGTGGTGCGCATCCAGGGCTCGGCCGTGACGCCTGCCTCCACCGCCAGCCGTCTGGCCTCCGCGACCGCCAGCAGCATCGCCTGCGGCAGCGAATGGAAAGGTCGAATCGACACCGTCGACGTCAACGCTGGCACCTTCACCCTGCTCGGCCAGACGGTGCGCGTGCTGGCCACCACCGTGTTCCCCAACGGCAAGCTGGACAGCTCGCTCGCCGGCCAATACGCGGAAGTCTACGGCTTTCTCAACCCGGCCGACAACAGCCTGCAGGCCTCGCGCGTGGAGGTCGAATCGTCCGCACCGGACCGCTACCGCCTCAGCGGCATCGTCGCCAACCTGAACAGCACCACCTTCCAGCTGGGCACGGCGCTGATCAACCACGCCACCGCCAGCAAGCCCGTCGCCCTGCAGAACGGACAGCTGGTGCGCGTGGCGTTGCAGACCACGCCCTCTGGCGGCGCCTGGCTGGCCACCGAAGTGAAGGTCGAGGACTACAGCAACGACCTGGATGACGAGGACGAGGCCGAAATCGAAGGCGCCATCACCTCATTCGCCTCCAGCACATCCTTCAGCGTCAATGGCATCCCGGTGGACGCCAGCCGCATCACACCGCCGACCGGGCTGGCCCTGGGTGTGCGGGTCGAGGTCAAAGGCTCCATCAGCGGCGGTGCCGTGATCGCCACCGAGATCGAGACCGACGACGATATCGAGTCGCAGGCATTCGAATTCCACGGCGCCATTTCCGCCCTGACCCCGAGCACCTTCGTCGTGCGCGGCTACACCATCCACTACAACGGCAACACCACGTTAGAGCCATCGAACACCACCTTGGCCGACGGCCTGTATGTCGAGGTCAAAGCCGAACTGGACAGCAACGGAGATCTGCTGGCCACCCAGGTCGAAGTCGACGACTGAACCCACGCCCACCCCGGGCACCCCGCGCCTTGACGGCGCAAAACCTCAGGAGAAACGCATGAAACCCCGCAACCCGTTTGCAGGGCCAACGGCCCCCGCACGCCCATGGCACCCTGCCCTCTTGGCCACCGCGCTGGCCGCGGCCGCCACGCTGACCGCCTGCGGTGGTGGTGGCGGTGGCGCCGCCAGCTCCAGCACGAAAGTGGCCACCTTCATCGACTCGCCGGTGGCGGGCCTGACCTTCCAGTCGGCCAGCCGCAGCGGCCTGACCGACCGCAACGGCAACTTCCCCTACACACCGGGTGAGACCGTCACCTTCTCCATCGGCAACATGGTGCTGGGCAGCGTCACGGTCACTGGCAACAAGGTCACACCGCTGCAGATCGTGCCCAACGCCGCCAACGCCAGCGACCCGCGGGTCACCCGCATCCTGCGCACACTGCAGACGCTCGACAGCGACGGTGATCCGAACAACGGCATCCAGATCACCGCCTGGGCCAGCGAAGTCGCCAGCCTCAAGACCAGGATCCGCCTGGACGACAGCAGCACCACCGACGAGGCTGTGAAGCAGCGCCTGCCCGGTGGCGACTACACCCGCACCGAAGACGAAGCCCGCCAACACTTCGAAGACCACGAGGACGACGAGTCCAACGAACACCTGGGCTACGACAACGGTGGCACAGGCTCCACCGCACCGGTTGCGCAACCGGCCAACACCGCCGGCCGCCTGCTCGCGTCCAACTGCTTCCAGTGCCACGGCACCCTGGGTCGCGGGGGTTTCGACAACATCCGCGGCGGCGAAGCCGGCGAGGTGCGCGAATACCTGGGCAAGACCGCCAGCGGCGACATCATGGCTGCGCACGCCCAGGGCTACACGCCCGCCCAGCTCGACGCCATCGTGAAGTACCTCAACCAGCCCTGAGCCAGGAGAAACCGACATGACACAAGCACACAACATACTGGCCCGCCGCCGCTGGCTGATGCTCGCTGGCGCCAGCGCCATCACCGCCCTGGTGCCCACCCTGGGCTGGAGCGACGACGACGAAGACGAAGGCGAATCGGGCAGCAGCACCGCCATCAGCCCTGCCGCCACCGGCCTGACCGGCCGCATGGTGGTGGTCGGCGGCGGCATGGCCGGCGTCACCGCTGCCAAGTACCTGCGCCTGTGGGGCGGCAGCGGCCTGACCATCACCCTGGTCGAGCCCGCCACCACCTACGTCTCCAACATCATGAGCAACCTCGTGCTCAATGGCAGCCGCACCGTGACCAGCCTGGGCTACACCCACGGCAACCTCACCACCAAGTACGGCGTCAACATCGTGCGTGCCTCGGTGACCGGCATCGACAAGGCCAACAAGACGCTCATGCTGTCCGACGGTGTTTCCCTGCCGTACGACCGCCTGGTGCTGGCCCCGGGTGTGGAGTTTGAAGACGCCTACGGCCTGACGCAGACCGATTACGAGACCCGCACGCCCCACGCATGGCGCGCCGGCCCGCAGACACAGCTGCTGCGCGACCAGCTGGCCGCCATGCCCAGCAACGGCACCTTCGTGATGACCATCCCCAAGGCACCGTACCGCTGCCCGCCCGGCCCGTACGAGCGGGCCTGCCTGGTGGCCGACTTCCTCAAGACCACCAAGGGCGCGGGCAGCAAGGTGATCGTGCTCGATGAGAACACGCCCACCGACGCGGCCAATACCTACTCGGCGATCCAGGCCGAAGCGCACACCTTCACCCAGGCCTTCTCGGTCATCCATGCCGGCGTCGTGGACTACCAGCCCGGCGTGACCGGCATCACCATCGATCCGGCCACCAAAGCCGTGAGCTACACCGACCGCGTGGGCGTGCCCCACACGGTCAACCCGCAGGTGGTCAACCCGATCCCGCCGCACCGCGCCACCGGCAGCGGCGCCACCGGCTGGCTGACCCAGGCCGGCCTGGCCAACAGCGCCAACGGCAAGTGGGCAGTGGTGAACGTGCTCAGTTTCGAGAGCACCGCAGCGGGCGCGGCCGGCGTGCACGTCATCGGTGACGCCTCGCAATGCGGCCTGCCCAAGGCCGGCCACGTGGCCAACCAGGAAGCCAAGATCTGCGCCGACGCCATCGTGCGTGCCTTGAGCGGCCAGCAACCCGACCCGGCACCGGTCGCCAACTCGGCCTGCTACTCGCCCATCACGGCCAGCACAGCGTCGTGGCTCACCGCGGTCTACCAGTACGACGCAGTGAACGCGAAGTTCGTGGTGGCCAACAACGGCGGCGTGACCACCGGTGCCAAGCCGGTCGAATCCGCCACCATCAGCAGCAAGAACTTCCAGCAGATGAACACCTGGTTCAACACGCTGATGGGCGACTCCTTCGCCTGATCGGGTCTCAGAAGGTGGGAATGAATCGGGCGAGCCCGAGCGGGGTGTGCAGGGTGCGCCAATCAAGGCGCAAAGCACAGCCATAGCTCGGGCTATGGCGCGCATTTGCAACGCAGAGTGGCACGCCATGCGCGCCACGAGCGGGTTTGCCTGATTCGTTCACACCTTCTCAGCTGTCACACCCCACGGGCGACACTGTCGCCCGTGGACGTTTCTGAGCGCGCACTTGCGGGTAAATTGTCAGAAAGTCATCCACCCTCCGTCGAGACAACGCATGCGCCCAACACCCACCACCACTCCGCTCGCGTCTTCCGCCGCCGCCAAACCCCTCAAACCCCTGCGCGGCGTTCGCGTGCTCAGCCTCGCGCTCAACCTGCCCGGGCCGGCCGCGATGATGCGCCTCAGGGCGATGGGAGCCACTTGCCTCAAAGCCGAGCCGCCCGGGCCCAAGGGGGCACCGGCCGGCACCAGCGGCGACCCGATGGGCCAGTACAACCCGACGGCCTACGCCACCTTGCACGGCGGCATCAAGGTCGTCGCGATCGACCTCAAGAGCGAACAAGGCCAGGCCCGCCTGCACAAGGAGCTGACCCGTACCGACCTGCTGCTCACCTCGTTCCGCCCATCCGCCCTGGTCAAGCTGGGCCTGGGCTGGAAGGCACTGCATAAGGCCTACCCGGCGCTGTCGGTGGTGGCCATCGTGGGCGCACCCGGCGCCCGGGCGGAGGAGCCGGGCCACGACCTCACCTACCTGGCCGACGCGGGCCTGGTGACCGGGCTCGATTTGCCTCCCACCCTGTTCGCCGACATGGGCGGCGCACTCATGGCCAGCGAAGCCGCGCTCAAGGCCGTGCTGGCGCAGAAAACGAGCGGCAAGGGCAGCTTTCAGGAAGTCGCCCTGAGCGACGCCGCCGCTTGGCTCGCCTTGCCCCGCAGCTGGGGCCTGACCCAGCCCCGGGGAGCCGTCGGCGGTGCCCATGCCGGCTACCGCGTCTACCCCTGCAAAGACGGCCGGGTCGCCGTGGCCGCCCTGGAACCGCATTTCGCGGCCTCGTTGTGCGCTGCCGCCGGCGTCACCATCGGCGGCTTCGGCACCCTGTTCCAGCCCGCCACGCACCAGGCCATCGCCACCTTCCTCGCCGGCCGGACGCGAAAGCAGCTCGACGCGCTGGCGGTGGCTCGGGACATTCCCCTGCACACGCTGGCCTGACCGCCGCCTGCCACCCCGCCCAGGCAAGGTCCCGACCGCGACCGATATCACGCCAAGCCCACGCGCAGGCCCAAAAAGCGGACCCGGGTCGAAGCCATCGCCGGCAGAGGCTGGCACACTGGCGTTTTTTGCACAGCCGGGCAACGAAGCAAGATGCACAAGCAGGGCAAGGTGGTGGCCTGGGACGCGACCAAGGGATTTGGTTTCATCCGCAGCGCCCAGACCACCGAAGACGTCTTTTTCCACATCCGCGACTGGGAGGGTCTGAACCCGCCCGCGCTGCAGGTCGGCGTCGAATTCGACGAAATTCTGGTCGGCGGCAAAGGCCCGCGCGCCATGGGCGTGCAGCCGGTGGAAGGCCCCATCATTCCCAAGACCTCCCGGGAGGCTTTGCGCCGCGAACGGGCCGACATCCGCTCGCGCAAGGCACAGGAATCAAAGGACCCGGAAACACCAATCCCGATGAGCGCCGTGGCGCGCTCGCGTTACGCCCAGCAACGCGCCGCCCGGCGCGAACAATGGCGGCTGGGCACCGTGGCAGGCCTGCTGGGTCTCTGGATCATCCTGCTGCTGGCCGGCATCTACATGCGGCGCATGCCCTGGGTGGTGCTGCCGGGGCTGGCGCTGCTGAACATCGCCAGCTTCTTCGTCTATTGGCGGGACAAACTGGCCGCCGAAGAAGAAACCACCCGCATCCGCGAAGACGTGCTGCACGCCCTGGCCCTCGTCGGTGGCTGGCCGGCCGCCTGGCTGGCACAGCAGTCGCTGCGGCACAAAACCACCAAACGCAGCTTTCAGGCCATGTTCTGGCTCACCGTGCTGGTGAACGTCGCGGCCCTGGCGGTGTGGGTGCTGTGGCCGGTCTTCAACCCGGAGCCGCCCCCGCCGCCACCCCAGCCCTGGGAGTGACCCGGTGGCCGGTCAAAACACGCGGGTGATGGTGAAACCCCGCGCCTGCAGCAGCGCAGGCAGGCCGGCTGGCCCCACCATGTGCAGCGCGCCCACCGCAGCGAACACGCTCACATCCGCGTGCAGCCGCTCGATGGCGTCCGCCATGCCCGGGTTGCGGCCGTCCACCAGCCGGGCGAACGCCTCCCGCGCCGACGGCGACTCCATGCAGTCGCACCACTCGGCGTAGCTCTCCAGCTCCTTCAGGTCACCTTGTACCCAGGCCCGCGTCATCCGCTCGAGCAGCTTCGGCGCCCGGGGGTCGCGCCAGTCGGCCAGCGCATCTCGCACCATGGCCTCTGCCTCGTCGTCGCTGCGCGCCAGCAAGGCCGCCAGCTGCGTCTGCACCGTCTCCAGCCCCACCACCGGGCGCTCGGTGCGCAGGCTGCGCATCAGCAAGGCCGATTCGGACCCGTACAGCGGGAACAGCCCCTGCCGCTGTGCCAGCGCCATCGCCAGCTGCATCGCATGGAACTCGGCCGGCCCCGCCTGCAGGTCGGCGGCCGGCAGGCACTCGGCCGACCAGGCCGCGCGCAGCGACTGCATCAGCTCCCCCGGCAACCGGCGCGTCGGCCCCTGCGTCGCGTCGCGCAGCGCGACTTGCACCGCCGGGTCCATCACATTGATCTCCAGCGCCAGCGCCCCGGTGCGAGCCAGCGAAGCCTCGGTCCTCGGCCCCAGCGCCAGCCACTCTGCCCGCCCGGCGTGAAGCGTGCCGTACAGGAAGGAATCGCGCCCGCCGCGGCTGACGCGCCAGAGCAAGCCCCGGTCGGCGGCTTGCTGCTGGGCGCGCTGCATCAGCTCGCGGGTGGGGGCTGTGGCTTCCGGTGGGCAGGAGGCTGCGACTGGCTCCGCCCTGGCGACGTCCGCAGAACAAAAGACAGCCCAGGCAAAGGTCGCTGGGAGCAGCGCAAGGCGGAGCATGAGGCGAATTGGCATCACTGCATTCTCGGCAAAGTGTCAGACCTTGGTGCGGAGCAATGGCAAAACCACGCCAGAGCGAAACTGAACAGCAAAAGCATCCGACAGGTTTGCCGGATCTGCAGCAAAGTGGGCAAACCATGAGGTCCGTCCAGGTGCAGCGCCCACCGCGGCGAACACAGTGCGCGCGAGAAACCTCTGAATCCCTGATCGTTGACCAGCGTCAAGATCGATGGTGAAACGGGAGCTAATCTTCTTTCGACACGTTTCATCAATCCTCAACGCGTTTGGAGGTCCCATGAAAGCACTTGCGATCAAGCGTTCTTTGATCGAGCTGGTTTTTCTTTCTATCTTGGTTGCAGCTTTCTCTGGCAAGACCTATTCACAGACAGGTATCAGTCCTCGGGCGGGTGTGGGTGCTCCAGACATCTTCAAAGTGATTGCGGAGGGGCAGGAGCAACGGGTCATGGAGGGAACACTGAACCCTGGACAAAAGACCCCGTCTCTGTCTTACCCAGCAGGCACCATCGTTTACTACCTGACCAATTGCAACTTGAAGGTCACGGAATTCGGAGTGGATGTGGACACGTACCCGACGGCCGGAAGTGCACGAATAATCACACCAGCCATCAACAATCAAACACGACAAAATATTGGAAAGTCTGCCTGCAGGTTTGTCATTGTTGAACGCCAGTAACCTCTTGGAGCTTTGGCAAAGCCATACCATCCGACCATTCGCTCCGACAACGCCTCACTGCCTCTCGAGTGAACCGCCACAGGCAAGGCACTAGGCCGCTCGGTTCGAACGCTGGTCCGGCACGGAAGGCCGTTCGTTACCGCGCCTTGCCTTTCACCCCGGCCCGTGGCGGCAACCCCGTGTGCTGAGTCAGCATGCTCCCCTTCACCGGCACCTTGCCACCGGCGCCTGAAGCCGCGCCCTTCCCCGCCGCACCCGGCTTCACCACCGCAGCGGCCCGCTCGCTGGCCTTCGCGCCCACCGGGGTCGAGTTCTTCTTCCGCGCGCTCTGGTAGCCGCCATCGGTCATCGGCTGGAAGGTCGGGATCAGGTGGTGTTTGCCGTTGCCGATCAGGTCGGCGCGGCCCATGGTCTTGAGCGCTTCGCGCAGCAGCGGCCAGTTGTTCGGGTCGTGATAGCGCAGAAAGGCCTTGTGCAGGCGGCGGCGTTTGTCGCCGCGCACTATGTCCACGCGCTCGGCGCGCTCGTCGCGGTGGATGCCTTTGAGCGGGTTCAGGTTGCTGTGGTACATGGCCGTCGCGGTGGCCATGGGGCTGGGGTAGAAGGTCTGCACCTGGTCGGCGCGGAAGCCGTTTTTCTTCAGCCAGATGGCGAGGTTCATCATGTCCTCGTCGCTGGTGCCGGGGTGCGCGGCGATGAAGTACGGGATGAGGAACTGCTTCTTGCCCGCCTCTTCGCTGTACTTCTCGAACATCTGCTTGAACTTGTCGTAGCTGCCGATGCCGGGCTTCATCATCTTGGACAACGGCCCGCCTTCGGTGTGCTCGGGCGCGATCTTCAGATAGCCGCCCACGTGGTGCTGCACCAGTTCCTTGACGTATTCCGGGCTCTTGACCGCGAGGTCGTAGCGCATGCCGGAGCCGATCAGGATCTTCTTGATGCCCTTGAGCGCGCGCGCCCGGCGGTAGATCTTGATCAGCGGGTCGTGGTTGGTGGTGAGGTTCTGGCAGATGCCGGGGTAGACGCAGCTGGGCTTCCGGCAGGCGGCTTCGATTTCAGGGCTGCGACAGCCCAGGCGGTACATGTTGGCCGTGGGACCGCCGAGGTCGGAGATGACGCCGGTGAAGCCGTCGACCTTGTCGCGGATGTCCTCGACCTCCTTGATGATCGATTCTTCGGAGCGGCTCTGGATGATGCGGCCTTCGTGCTCGGTGATGGAACAGAAGGTGCATCCGCCGAAGCAGCCGCGCATGATGTTCACGCTGAAGCGGATCATTTCCCAGGCCGGGATCTTGGTCGCGCCGTCGTGTTTGCCATGTTCGTCGGCGTAAGCCGGGTGCGGGCTGCGGGCGTAGGGCAGATCGAACGCGTAGTCCATCTCGGCCGTGGTCAGCGGGATGGGCGGCGGGTTGATCCAGATGTCGCGTGACGTCGTTCCTTCGCCGTGCGCCTGCACCAGCGCGCGGGCGTTGCCGGGGTTGGTTTCCAGGTGCAGCACGCGGTTGGCGTGGGCGTAGAGCACGGCGTCGCTTCTCACCTGCTCGTAGCTGGGCAGGCGGATCACGGTGCGCTCGCGCGGCAGCTTGGCCACGCCGCCCGGGCCTTGCGGGCGGTGGATGGTGATGGTCTTGACCGTGAGGTCGGCCGCCGGGGCCGCGCCCTCTTCCTTGGAACAGCTCTGGCCCTGGGCCTGCGCCTGTTCGCTGGTGGTCAGGTAGGGGTTGATGTGGTCTTCGACATGCCCGGGCTGGTCCACCTCGGTCGAATCCAGCTCGATCCAGCCGTCGGCCGTCGGGTCGCCGGGGCGGCGCACAAAGGCGGTGCCGCGCACGTCGGTGATCTGCTCAACGGGTTCGCGCGCGGCGATGCGGTGCGCCACCTCGACCAGCGCGCGCTCTGCGTTGCCGTAGAGCAGCAGGTCGCATTTCGCGTCGACCACGATGCTGCGGCGGACCTTGTCGCTCCAGTAGTCGTAATGGGCGATGCGACGCAGGCTGCCTTCGATGCCGCCCAGCACGATGGGCACGTCCTTGTAGGCTTCGCGGCAGCGCTGGCTGTAGACGATGGCCGCGCGGTCGGGGCGTTTGCCGCCCACGTCACCGGGTGTGTAGGCGTCGTCGCTGCGGATCTTCCGGTCGGCGGTGTACCGGTTGATCATGGAATCCATGTTGCCCGCCTGAAGGGCTCGGCGCTCTGCCAGTCGGGCTGGGCAATGATGCCGACCCGAAAGCCCTGCGCCTCCAGCACACGGCCGATCACGGCCATGCCGAAGCTGGGGTGGTCCACATAGGCGTCGCCGGTCACCAGGATGATGTCGCACGAATCCCAGCCGAGCTGCTCCATTTCGGCCCGGCTCATGGGCAGAAACGGCGCCACGCCAAAGCGCTTGGCCCAGTACGGGCGGTAACTGGTCAGCGGCTTGGCGTTGCGCGCGAAAAAGGAGACGTCGATGGGCGCGTTCATGGGGCAGAGGGCTGGACGGAACCCGCAAGTGTAGGTTTTTGGGGCGTTCCGGTCGAATTCGCCCTTGAACAGCCCTGGCGCGATGCGGGCGTTACGTGTGGATGCAGATGCGACAGAAGCGACACCTGCGCGCTTGACCTGGGTCAAGGGATTGCTGGCCGATAGGCGCACGATGGGCACCAGCAGATACCAAGGGGAGTACCCGAGGTGGTGCTGATTTCATCCACTGACTTCATTTCATCCAAGGAAACACCATGAACACCCAGACATTCCTCAAGACCCTCGCCCTGTGCGTCGCACTCACCGGCGTGTCGGCCTCCATGGCCCAGGACTCGTTGAAGACTCAGGACAAAGACCAGCTCAAGACCCAGGACAAGGATCAGTTGAAGACGCAGGACAAGGACCAGCTGCGCGACCAGGACCGCATCTATGGCGACGAGCTCATGACCGCGCAAGAGCGCACGGCCCACCGGGAACGCATGCGCCTGGCCAAATCCCTGCAGGAACGCGAGCGCATTCGCGAAGAGCACCGCTTGATGATCGATGCCCGCGCGAAGGAACGTGGTGTGCAGGTCATTCACGCCAACCCGGGCACGGGTGTCGGTGCTGGCAATAGCGGTGGCGCCAACGGCGGCACCGGAGGCAAGAAATAAAGCCAGCGCCTCCATGGCCCTGAACTGTCCGACCGTCCGGCCAACGGAACGGTCCGGACAGTCAAGGCAAGTGACGATCGCATTTCGCGTCCACCACGATGCTGCGGCGCACCTTGTCGCTCCAGTAGTCGTAGTGGGCGATGCGGCGCAGCGAACCTTCGATGCCGCCGAGCACGATGGGCACGTCCTTGCAGGCCTCACGGCAGCGCTGGCTGTAGACGATGGCGGCGCGGTCGGGGCGTTTGCCGCCCACGTCACCGGGGGTGTAGGCGTCGTCGCTGCGGATCTTCCGGTCGGCGGTGTACCGGTTGATCATGGAATCCATGTTGCCCGCCGTCACGCCCCTGAAGGGCTCGGCGCTCTGCCAGTCGGGCTGGGCAATGATGCCGACCCGAAAGCCCTGCGCCTCCAGCACACGGCCGATCACGGCCATGCCGAAACTGGGGTGGTCCACATATGCGTCGCCAGTCACCAGACGATGTCGCACGAATACTGGTCAGCGGCTTGGCGTTGCGCGCAAAAAAAGAAACATCGATGCGCGCATTCATGGACATCTGAAAAAGGGCGTAAACAGCGAGTGTAGGTTTTCAGGCTCAGCCGGGTGAATCCGCACCTGAGCAGCCATGCCACAGAAAGGGCGTTACGCATGGACACGGGTTTAACCCACGGGACACAGCGGCGCTTGCGTTTTGTCAATGAGGCGGGGACTGAGAGGAGCAACATGGCAGACAGCAAATACCGGCGGGAGTACCAAAGGTGATGCTGCATTGTTCAAACGAACTCAACCCATCTAAGGAAACACCATGACAACGCGCACTCTCATCAAAACCCTGACCTTGTGCATCGCGATCATTGGCGCATCGGCCTCCATGGCCCAGGACCTGCAGAAAACCCAGGACAAGGCGCAAGACAAGACCCAGACCATGGACCAGAAGCGCGACCAGGATCGCATCTACGGTGAAGAAAACATGACCGAGCAGGAGCGTGCCGCCTACCGCGAGCGGATGCGTCTGGCCAAGACCGAGCAGGAACGCGAGCAGATCCGTGCCGAGCACCGCGAAAAGATGGACCTTCGCATCCGATCGCAGAACCAGAACAAGCCCACCCCAGCCGGCAGCGGCATGGGCAAGAACCAGGGGGCGAATGCAACGATCATCCCGCCCAAGCAGGGCGCGGGCCGGAACTGACGCGAGACCCTGCGACCGCCCATCCACGGGGTGGTCGCGGGAGGTGTCAGAGGTCTTTCAGCGCTGCCTCGACGTGCGACTGAAAAGCGGCCGGATCGGCCAGCGTCTGGGCTTGCATCAGCGCCAGCTTGACGAGGAACAGCCCGGTCTTCTCAGGGCCAATCGTGTCGATGGCGTTGGCCAGCGCGTCGTACACCTGCTCCAGGTCAGGCACGGAGAGGGTCTTGTTCTCGCTCATGGTCAGGCTCCCGGGGTCAGACTGCAGGCGTTCAACACAGCGGCTCGCAGGCGGGTGGCGTCGAGCCGCCTCCAGCGGGCACAGATGTGCTGGTCGGGTCGCAACAGGTAGGCGCCGCCGCTGGTGTGCAGACCGTAACGCTGACGCAGGTGGCCATTGGTGTCGGGCAGGGTCTGGTCGGCCCCTTGCACCAGCTGGCTGGTGCCCACCGCGATCACCTGCAGCGCACAGCCGCGTGCCCGCAGATCGTCCACGACGGCCAGCAGCTCGGCCGGGATGGCCGACCCGGTGGGGAGCAGCAGCGTGAAGCGGTGGTCGAGGTGATCCAGCAGGTATTCGTCGTCCCCCAGCCGTACATTCCGCGGCGGCGCACCGTGGCCGGGTCCCGCCTCGAACTCGGCGTTGTCATCGCCCGCGCAGTTCAGCGTCGAGGTCCCATACTCGTGCGGGCGCGAGGTGCGCCAGTGGTACAGCGGCCCCACGAAGGGTTGCGAGAGCGACAGCGAGAGCACCGCGTCGCGCAGCAGACGAAAGCCCCGGCTCGGCGGCGCCATGAAGCGCGTGCTCTTGCCGGCCTCGTCGATGATTTCGCGGGCCGCGCCCACGCGCTCGGAGCTGTAGCTCTGCAACAGCGACGCTGGCGCCGCGCCGCGCGCCACCAGCGCCAGCCGCCAGGCCAGCGCCTGCGCATCCTGAAAGCCGGTGTTGGCGCCGCGCACGCCAAAGATCGGCAGCAGGTGCGCCGCATCGCCCACGAACACAACACGGCCATGCACATAGTCGGGCAAGGTCAGCGCACGCGCCGAGTAGACCGAGCACCAGTCCATTTCCCACGGCGCGCCGGCGTGGCCGATCATCGCCAGCTGGGCGTCGATGCGGGCCTTGAGCGACCCGGGATTCAGCGCCTCTTCGGGCGTTTCGCTGGGCGGCAGCTGGTAGTCCAGCCGCCACAGGCCATGCGGCTCGCGGTGCATGAGGATGGTGTTGCCGGGGTTCCAGGCGGGGTCGAAGAAGGCCAGGCGCTCGGTGGGCAGCGGCAGGTCCACCCGGATGTCGGCGATGACGAACTTGCCTTCGTAGGACGCGCCTTCGAGCTTGAGGTCCATCAGCGAGCGCACGGCCGAACGCGCACCGTCGGCGGCCACCAGCCAGTCGGCCTTCAGCGTGTAGGGCCCTTCGGCGGTGTCGACCTGCAGGGTGGCGCCCGCGTTGTCCTGCTCAAAAGACACCAGCTTGTTGCCCCAGCGCAGTTCCACCAGCGGGCTGGCGGCGCAGGCCTCGGCCAGGTACTGCTCCAGGTACTGCTGCTGGAGGTTGATGAGTGGCGAAAAGCGGTCGTCCGGGTCGTGCGGGTTCTCCATGCGGTAGACGCGCTGGCCCCGATAAAACGAGTTGCCGCAGTTCCACGGCAGGCCGTTCGCGGTGATGCGATCGGCCACGCCGACCTGCTGCAGGATTTCCATGGATCGGCGGGTGAAGGCGATGGCGCGGCTGCCCTCGGAGACCTGGCGCTCGGCTTCCAGCAGCACGCTCTTCACGCCATGTTGCGCCAGCGCCAGCGCGGTCACCAGACCAATCGGTCCGGCCCCCGCGATCACCACCGGGGCATGCTGTTCCGCCAGGTGCTGCGACGGCAGCCAGGCGTCGAAAACCTGGTAGTCGTAATAAATCGAGCGCCGGGGTTCGGCGTGGGGCTGGTGCATGGCTGGTCTCCTGTTCTGTGGCGCAGTGTAGGCAGACCCGCTCCTGGCCATGTCCCCAGATGGGAACAAAGAGAGAAAGTTGCGCCGTCAGCCCTGGCCGTCCAGCAGCAGCGCCAGCAGCTCACGCTGCCCGGCCACGCCCAGCTTGCGGAACACCCGCTTCTGGTAGGTCTGCGCGCTGGCCAGCGTGAGGCCCAGGCGCTGGGCCAGGGCTTCGGTGGCCAGGCCCTCCATCAGCCCGGCCAGCACATCGCGGTCGCGCTGCGTGAGCGCCGGAAAGCGCCGCACGAGTCGCGCGAGCAGCAGGCCGCTCAGGTCCTGGTGCACCGCCTGGCCGGTGTGGTGCAGGCGCACGGCGTGCACGATCAGCGGCGCAAAGGCTTCGATCACCGCAACGCCCGCGTCGTCGAACGGCCCGTGCTCGTCGCCCCGGTACAGGTTTACCGACAGCCAGCGCCGCCCCTCGTACAGCGCCATCACCGCCAGCCGCTCGGCCACGCGCGGTTGCTCGTAACAGATGCGGCGGTAGTCGGCGTGGGCAATGTCGGCGCCGCGCTGGCGGTGCAACAGCGTTCGCGGTGCCGCGCTGCCCGCCTTTTGCGCAGCCGCCAGCTCGTCGCGCATCATCGCTGCGGTGCCGTCGAGGCGGTAGAAGCGGCGCACATAGGCCTCGGCAATGTCGGGCAGCTCCTGCGTTCGCGAGCGGTCACCCACGGCAACCACGCGCGGTTGGCGACCGGGCTCGAAGGCAAAGATGGTGCACTGCGCCAGCGCCACCTGCGCGCCCACCAGGCGCAACAGGTCTTCGGCCACGGCGTGCGGGTCGGCCTGCCCCAGCCGCGCCAGCAGCGCGCTCATCTGCGGCAGCGGCAGCGGAATGTTCGGCGTGGACGGCGGGCGTGAGCCCAGAACCCAGTGGCGGGGCGAGCGGTTTGGCATGGCGGGCACTGTACTGCGTCGCACCGCCTTCGTGCTGGCGTCACATCGGCGGCTGTCCACAAGCCGGACGGCGGCATAGCATCACCCCACCACACCAGGAGCCACCCATGCCCGACTTCAGCACCCTGCGCATCGCCCCCGACCCGCGCAATCCGCGCATCGCCCGCCTGACACTCAACCGCCCCGAGCACTACAACGCGATCAACGACGACACGCCGCGCGAGATCCGCGCCGCTGTGGAATGGGCCAACGCCGAGCCGAGCGTCCATGTGATCGTGGTCGAAGGCGCGGGCAAGGGCTTTTGCGGCGGCTACGACCTGAGCCAGTTCGGCGAAGGCGAGATCGATCATCCCTGCCAGCAGGAGCGCCACCCCTGGGACCCGATGGACGACTACGCCTACATGAAGCGCAACACGGAAGACTTCATGAGCCTGTGGCGCTCGGCCAAACCCACCATCGCCCAGGTGCACGGCGCGGCGGTGGCGGGCGGCAGCGACATTGCGCTGTGTTGCGACCTGCTGGTGATGGCCGAGGACGCGCGCATCGGCTACATGCCCACCCGCGTCTGGGGCTGCCCCACCACCGCCATGTGGACCTACCGCCTCGGCCCCCTGCGCGCCAAGCAACTCATGTTCACCGGGGATGTGATCAGCGGCCGCACCGCGGCCGACTGGGGCCTGGCCAATGAGGCGGTGCCGGCCGAACAGCTTGACGCCACGGTGCTGGCGCTGGCCAACCGCATCGCGGGTGTGCCCCGCTCGCACCTGGCCATGCACAAGATGGTGGTCAACCAGGTGATGCTCTCCATGGGACTGGAGCAAACCCAGCAGATGGCCACGGTGTTCGACGGCATCACGCGCCACAACCCCGAAGGGCTCTGGTTTCGCCGCTACGCGCAGGAACAGGGCTTCAAGGCGGCGGTACAGTGGCGAGACGGTGGGCAGCCGATTCCCGAGGGGGACGAAGCGCGCGCGCTGGTTCGCGACATGGAAGCCCGAAAAGGCGCCTGAAATCAAGCGCCACCCGGCAACAGGCGCAACCAGACGTACCGTGCATCCCGTTACCCCTCTTACGGGACGGATCAGAATGTAAGCCTTGTGGCACATAGCATGGGTGCTCCACTTTTTGAAGGAGCTGACCCATGGCACTGCATTTCGGCAAACGCGAGAACGAACCCGTCAAACCCCTCATCCCGGGTGCGACCCCTCAGCGCTACGGCGGCGCCACCCAAAGCGCCCCGTCGGCCGCTCAGACGCCCGCACCGGTTGAACCGGAGCCGGTCGCGCTGGCCCAGACCGCCAGCGCCCAAGGGGTGCCCGAAGGCGGCAGCAAGCTGACCGTGGGTCCGAACATCAAGCTCAAAGGCGTGGAGATCACCGACTGCGACACGCTGTTCGTGGAAGGCCTGGTCGAAGCGACCATGGACTCGCGCGTGATCCAGATCGCCGAACAGGGCGCCTTCAAGGGCACCGCAGAGATCGACATCGCCGAAATCCGCGGCGTTTTCGACGGCAACCTCACGGTGCGCCAGAAGCTGGTGATCTACGCCACCGGCAAGGTCACCGGCAAGATCCGCTATGGCAAGGTGGTGATCGAAGAAGGTGGTCAGCTCTCGGGCGACATCGAATGTTCGGTGTCCACCCAGGCCCGTTCGGCCGCGGTCAGCAAGCCCGCGATGGCGCTCGCCGCCTAAAGGAAACACCCCCGCCGCGCTGCGCGCGACCCCCTCCAGGGGGCAACGCGGTGCGGCCGGGCGGAGCCCGTTCCGCCGCGTTCTGGCCTTGAGGCGTTTCGCTCCGGTTGCAGATCACCCCCGCCGCGTAGCTTGCGCCGTTTCCGGCGCGGGTGGTGATCGTTTTGCCACTGCCCCGGCGGCCCCGTTATCCTCAGGGTATGTACGCCGGCTATTTCGGTCTCCAGCAGACCCCGTTTTCCATTGCCCCGGACCCGCACTACCTCTTCATGAGCGAGCGGCACCGGGAAGCGCTGGCGCACCTGCTGTACGGTGTGCAAGGCGGGGGCGGCTTCGTGCTGCTCACCGGCGAGATCGGCGCCGGGAAGACCACCGTGTGCCGCGCCTTCCTGGAGCAGATTCCCAAAAACTGCCGCGTCGCTTACATCTTCAACCCCAAGCTCACGGTCGGCGACCTGCTCAAGACGGTATGCCACGAGTTCCAGCTGGAGGTGAAACACGAAGGCATCGGCCCGGCGACGATCAAGGACTACCTCGATCCGCTGAACGAATACCTGTTGCGCAGCCACGCCGCCGGCCAGCGCAACGTGCTGATCATTGACGAAGCCCAGAATCTCACGCCCCATGTGCTGGAGCAACTGCGCCTGCTCACCAACCTGGAAACCAGCGAACGCAAGCTGTTGCAGATCGTGCTGATCGGCCAGCCCGAACTGCGCACCGTGCTCGCTCGGCCGGAGCTGGAGCAGCTGGCGCAGCGGGTCATCGCACGCTTTCACCTGGGCGCCCTGAGCGAAACCGAAACCCGCCAGTACGTGCGCCACCGCATGGAAGTGGCGGGGCACACTGGCCCGCTGCCGTTCAGCGATCAGGCGCTGTCGCGCATCCATGCGCTCACACGCGGCGTGCCCCGGCGCATCAACCTGCTGTGCGATCGCGCCATGCTCGGCGCTTACGCCACCGAAAGCCGGCAGATCGGCCCCGCCGTGGTCGACAAGGCGGCCCGCGAAGTGTTCGACATGCGGCCGCCCGCGCAGCACACCGCCCAGCCACCGGGCAAGGTGCTCGCGCGCCACCCCTGGTTCACCCTGGGCCTGGGCGCCCTGGGCGGTGCGGTGCTGGCCGCTGCTGCCGCCCTGGTGCTGTGGCAGCAGCGCGCAGAACCCCTCACGACGGCGCCGGCCGACCCCGCGGCCGTGCCGACGCCCGCGGCAACGCCTGCCCCGGCCACGGCAGCCCCCGCACAGGTGGCTCCCGAACCGGGCGCGGTCAGCGCGCCGGGGGCCGGCACCACCACCGCCGCCCTGCCGCCGCCCGGCAACGACGCCGGCCCGCCGATTGCAGCCCTGCCCGAGCCCATCACCGGCCTGCCGACCCCTGCCGACCTGCTGCGCTCGGACGCCGCCGCATGGCGGGAACTCGGCCCGCTCTGGGGTTTGACGCCGACCGGAGGCGACGCCTGTGCCGTGGCGCTGCAAAACGGCTTGCAGTGTTTCAGCACCGCGCGCATGACGCTGCACGGCCTGCGCCGGCTGGACCGGCCGGGCATTCTCAGTCTGCGGCTGCCGGGGCAGGGACCGCGGCGTGCCCTGGTCACCGGCATCACATCCGAAACCGTCACCCTGCAGGCCGGTGGCCAGCGCTGGCAACTGCCCCTGACCGCACTGGCCGACATCTGGCGTGGCGACTACGCCACCCTGTGGCGCCAGCCTGATGGCGTGCGCGGCCGCATCACCCAGGGCACCGGGGGCGCCGCCGGCGAATGGCTGTCCCGCAAGCTCACCGAACTGCAAGCCCAAGGCCTGATCGCCGCCGAAGCCAGCAACTTCGCCGCGCGGCTGAGCGCCTTCCAGCGCGCGCAAGGCATCGACATCGACGGCGTGGCCGGACCCATGACCTTCATGCAGGTCAACCTGGCCACGGGTGTGGACGAACCCCGCCTGAGCAAGCCCTGATCGCGGTTGATCCATGTCCTACATCCTTGACGCACTCAAACGGGCCGACGCCGAGCGCGAGCGTGGCCATGTGCCCGGCCTGCACAGCCAGAGCCCTTCTGCGCTGACGCCGCCTCCCGGCACGTTGCGCACCCGCAGAGGGCCAGCGCTGATGACCGGGGTCGCGGTCCTGCTGACGGTGTGTGCGGTCGCCTGGTGGATGTTCTCGGCGCCCGGCAGCGAGCCAGCCCCGCCCAACGCGGTGCAGGCACCCCTGCCCGAGCCCACGGCCCCTCAACCCGCCGCCATCGCCGAAGCACCGCCGCAGCCACCCGCACCGGCCCTGCCCATCCTGGCGCCAGCGCCACTGGCAACGCCTTCGCCTGCAGGTCCGGCACCCGCCGCTGCACCCTTGCCCGGCACCCAGTCGGCCAGTGCCGCGTCCGGCGCACCGGCTGGCGCAGCACCCACCTTGCCGCCCGGCGCCCCCGGCAAGGGCAAAGACAACGTCCGCAGCTTCGCCGAGCTGCCGCCGGAAACCCGCGCCCAGCTGCCCCAGGTCAATGTGTCGGGCTCCACCTACTCCACCAACCCGGCCCACCGCATGCTCATCGCCAACGGCAAGGTCGTGCGGGAAGGTGAAGAGATCGTTCCCGGCCTCCAGCTGGAAACCATCGGACCGCGCAGCGCCGTGCTCAACCACGGCGGCACGCGGTACAGCATCGGGTTTTGACCGGAACCATGTACACCGCGTACTTCGGGCTGGATCAGGCACCGTTCTCCACCGCGCCGGACCCCCGCTTCCCGTGCATGAGCCAGCGCCACCGCGAAGCGCTGGCCCACCTGGTGTACGGGCTGCAGGCGGGCGGCGGTTTCGTGCTGCTCACCGGCCACACCTGCTCCGACCATCCGACCCTGCGCATGCTCATGATCGACAGGCACATGGTGGTCGAGGGCCAGGCGGTGGCGCCCGGTCTGCGACTGGAGCGCATCGGGCCGCACCAGGCCATCTTCAACCACCGCGGCACCCGCTACAGCGTGCCCTGCTGATGCGCACGACCGATCCGATCCTGGAGGTGCACGGGCTGGGCTTTGGCTGGCATGGTCACCCCCTGTTCCAGGGCCTGGACTTTGGCATTCCACCCGGTGTGAGCCTGGTCACCGGCGACGACGGTTGCGGCAAAAGCAGCCTGTTGCGCGTGATGGCCGGCGAACTCGCCGCCGACACCGGCACGCTCGGTGTGCGGGGCACGCGGTTCGAAGCCGCGCCCGATCTGTACCGTCGGCAGGTGTTCTGGATCGATCCGCAGACCGAGGCTCACGACGCGATCAGCGCTTCCGCCTTCCTGGACCACCTGCCCCGGGCGCACCCGCTTTTCAGCGCCGAAGTCCTGGCCGATCTGGTGGATGGATTCGCGCTCGCCCCGCACCTGCACAAGCCGCTCTACATGCTCTCCACCGGCAGCAAACGCAAGGTCTGGCTCAGTGCGGCCTTCGCCGCGGGCGCACCGGTGACGCTGATCGACCAGCCCTTCGCGGCGCTCGACGCTCCGTCGATGCGCCTGGTGGGCGAGTTGCTGCAGGAAGCCGCCGGGCACCCCAGCCGCGCCTGGGTGATCGCCGACCACCAGCCGCCGGACGGTCTGGCCCTGGCGAGCGTGATCCGTCTCTGACGCAACCATCCCACTGCCGACCAGCCCCGACCCATGAAGTACCTGAGCGCCTACCCCGAAACCCTGCAGAGCGAGGCACAGGCCCTGCTGGAACAAGGCCGGCTGGGCGAGCTGCTGCAACGCAAGTACCCCGGCGCGCACGGCATCCGCACCGACCGCGCCCTTTTCGACCATGTGCAAGCCCTCAAGGCGCGTTACCTGCGCAGCGCCGAACCCCTGAGCAAGGTGTGCTTTGACAGCAAACTGCATGTGATCCACCACGCCCTGGGCACGCACACCGCCATTTCCCGCGTGCAGGGCAGCCAGCTCAAGGCCAAGCGCGAGATCCGTATCGCCACCGTGTTCAAGGAAGTGCCGCTCGATTTCCTCAACATGATCGCGGTGCACGAGCTGGCGCACATCCGGCACAAGGCGCACGACAAGGCCTTCTACCAGCTCTGCCACCACATGCTGCCCGACTACCACCAGGTGGAGCTGGACGTGCGGCTCTACCTCACGCTGCTGGAAGCCAGCGGTCCGCTGGCCTGGAACTGAGGCCTATCGGCCGCCCAGCCCCATCGAGCGCGAGATCACCTCTTTCATGATCTCGTTGGTGCCACCGTAAATGCGCTGGACCCGCGCGTCGGCGTAGGCCCGGGTGATCGGGTATTCCCACATGTAGCCGTAGCCACCGAACAGCTGCACGCACTCGTCCATCACCTTGCACTGCAGGTCGGAACACCAGTACTTGGCCATGCTGGCGGTCGCGGTGTCGAGCTTGTCCTGGCACACCAGCTCGCAGCACTTGTCCACAAACACACGGGCCACCTGCACCTCGGTCTGCAGCTCGGCCAGGGTGTAGCGGGTGTTCTGGTAGCTCGCCACGGCCTGGCCAAACACCTTGCGCTCCTTCACGTACTCGACTGTCCAGTCGATCGCCGCCTGGGCCGCCGCCACCGCGCTGATGGCGATCTGCAGCCGCTCCCAGGGCAGTTGCTCCATCAGGCAGATGAAGCCCTTGCCTTCGAAGGCGGCGCCACCCAGCAGGTTCTCGGCCGGCACCTTCACATTGTCAAAAAACAGTTCCGACGTGTCCTGCGCCTTCATCCCCAGCTTCTTCAGGCGCTTGCCCTTGCTGAAACCCGGCATGCCCTGCTCCACCAGCAGCAGGCTGGTGCCTTTGGCGCCCGCGGTCGGGTCGGTCTTGGCGACCACGATCACCAGATCCGCATGCCAGCCGTTGGTGATGAAGGTCTTGCTGCCGTTGAGCAGGTAGCTGCCGTCAGGCTGCTTGATGGCTGTGGTCTTCACGCCCTGCAGATCGCTGCCGGCGGCGGGTTCGCTCATGGCGATGGCGCCCACCATCTCGCCGGTGGCCAGCAGCCGCAGGTACTTGTGTTTCTGCGCCTCCGTGCCGTAGTGCAGGAGGTACGGCGCCACGATCTCGCTGTGCAGGCCGAAGCCGATGCCGCTCGCGCCCGCACGGGAAATTTCTTCCATCTGCGCCACCGAATACAGCTTGTCGGCCCCGGCGCCGCCGTATTCCTCGGGCATGGTCATGCACAGAAAACCGTTCTCACCCGCCGCACGCCAGACCTCGCGGTCCACATAACCCTGCTCTTCCCAGCTGTCGTGGAAGGGCGCGATTTCCTTTTCGACAAAGCGGCGGAAGCTGTCGCGGAAGGCCTCGTGGTCGGTGTTGAACAGGCTGCGCTCGATCATGGTGTCACCTTTCGGACTGGGGGCGTTGATTTATACAAAGCATTTGCTTGGCAAAAGTCTATACTGATCCGAACGTCCCGACCACCCGGGCCAATCCCCCAGGAGACACCATGAGCGAAGCCTTCGTTTACGACGCCATCCGCACGCCACGCGGCAAAGGCAAGAAGGACGGCAGCCTGCACGAGGTCAAGCCGATCAACCTGCTGGCCGGGTTGCTGACCGAGCTGCAACGCCGCAACCAGCTGGACACCGCGGCGGTGGACGACGTGGTCATGGGCGTGGTCGCACCCATCGGCGAACAAGGCTCGGTGTTGCCGAAGGTGGCCGCGCTCAAGGCCGGCTGGGACTGGCGCTGCTCGGGCGTGCAGATCAACCGCTTCTGCGCCTCGGGCCTGGAAGCGGTGAACATGGCGGCCATGAAGGTGAAAAGCGGCTGGGAAGACCTGGTGGTGGCCGGCGGTGTGGAAAGCATGAGCCGAGTGCCGATCGGCTCCGACGGTGGCGCCTGGGCGCAGGACCCGGAGACCAACAGCGCGACGCTCTTCGTGCCGCAGGGCATCGGCGCCGACCTGATCGCCACGCTCAACGGCTTCAGCCGCCACGACGTGGACGCCTTCGCGCTCGAATCCCAGAAGCGCGCCACCGCCGCGCGGGCCGCCGGTCATTTCGACCGCTCGGTCGTGCCGGTGAAGGACAGGATGGGGCTGACCATTCTGGACAAGGACGAGTTCATCAAGCCCGGCACCACGATGGAAGGACTGGCCGGGCTCAAACCGGCCTTCGAACAGCTGGGCGCCATGGGTTTTGATGCGGTCGCACTGCAGCGCTACCCGCAGGTCGAGCGCATCCACCACGTGCACCACGCCGGCAATTCGTCGGGCATCGTGGACGGCGCGGCGGCCCTGCTGATCGGCAGCGAAGCCGCCGGCAAGACGCACGGCTTCACGCCGCGCGCGCGCATCGTCTCGGTCGCGCTCTCGGGCGCCGACCCGACCATCATGCTCACCGGCCCCATGCCGGCCGCGCGCAAGGCGCTGGCCAAGGCGGGCCTGACCATCGATCAGATCGACCTGTTCGAGGTCAACGAAGCCTTTGCGGTGGTGCCCATGAAGTTCATGCAGGAGATGGGCGTGCCGCACGAAAAGGTCAACGTCAACGGCGGAGCGATCGCCATGGGGCATCCGCTGGGCGCGACCGGCGCAATGATCCTGAACACCCTGATCGACGAACTGCACCGCACGGGTAAGCGCTACGGCCTCGCCACGCTCTGCGTGGGCGGCGGCATGGGCATTGCGACGATTGTTGAACGCGTCTGAACCAGCGGAGACCACGAACATGATCACCAAGACCATCCGCTACGACCTCGCCAACGGCATTGCCACCATCACCTTCGACGAGCAGGGCTCGCCGGTCAACACCATGTGCCTGCAGTGGCAGGACGACCTGGACGC
>LNFM01002512.1_pt1 | contig 39973 bp, 30 predicted proteins | sample 596031 | NCBI WGS metagenome assembly LNFM01 (sample SAMN04254537, study PRJNA301005) | activated carbon metagenome | isolation source: dual media filters at the Ann Arbor, Michigan drinking water treatment plant | place: USA: Ann Arbor | reverse complement strand
TATAATATGCCCTGCTCTGCCAGTTTTTCGGACACCGGAATTGCCCGCGCCGAAGCAACGATGACATTTCGCGCCGCGCCGCCGAACAGGCCGCGCGCATCGCGATAGCAACTTGCGCCGGGGACAAACACCCACTCACCGATGCGCGATTGGTATTCGGAGCCGGCATCAACGATTCGGCCTACCGATTCGTATCCGGGGATCAACGGATAGCCCATGCCTGGAAACGCAGGCATCTGCCCGGTCCACAAAAGCTTCTCGGTGCCAGTACTGATCCCGCTGTAGTGAATTTCGACCCTGACATCGCCCGACTCCATGACAGTCAACGCAGTTTTGCGCATTTCCAGACTGCCCGGTGCATCGAATATGACGGCTGAAGTCTCCAAAACCACTTTTCCTCCTGCGGTCTCTTCACCGATTTTGCCGGTTAGAGACTCTGTCAGGTGTCAAACTATCGGAACACTTTTAAATGTCAAATAATTTGGACAGTTTAGGAGTCATTTTATTGCGACAAGCGCGCTGGCGATAATCGGAAGCGCGGTTTTCACAGGCTTAATCGTGGCGAAGCCCGCCGCTTTGAGCATGGCTATGGTCTCAACGGCTGTCCTAGGTCGGCCAGAACACATTGCCCAAAGATATATCCCAAAATAGGCGCCACCCATGCGCGTCGCGTGCGCACTTCCTGCCATCGGCTCGACGATTAAAAGCCGCCCGCCCGTCGGTAGGGCTTCGTAAATCTTCGGAAGCAATGCCTGGACAACATCGTCGTCATGGTCGTGAAGGATTCGTACAAGCGTTATCAGGTCATAGCCCTCAGGAAGGGGGCTCTCTTTAAAGCTACCAGGGTGGAATTGGATTTCGGCGGTGGCGAGTCGTTTCCGGGCTTCGCTGATGACATCGGGCAAATCAAAGATGCCAAATTGAACATCCGCCGCAGCCGCTGCGATTGCTGCGGTAAACGCCCCTGACCCGCCTCCGATATCGAGCATCCTTTTGTGACCTGAAAAGTCATAAGCATCGATGATCTGTCGCGACACCATCGGCTGGGTCGCGGCCATCAGAGCAGAATAGCCGGTTGCACCTTCCTTGCTGTCGTCCTTGGATGCATAGGTCCAATAAGCAGACAAGGCGGTTTCCTCGCGTCGGTTTTGGGCCAGCAATTTTAAGGGATCGGCCAGGTCCGCGTATAGCAAATGATGATGCCGGATCATCGCCATCGCGCCTTCGTTTGCCGAAAGTGGAGCACCAGCCTCGCCCAGTGTCCAGAGGCCCGCTTGTGGCGATTCGGCAATTTGCAGCGATTGCCCGGCCTTCAACAGTCGGTCAGTGGCCTCATGGCTCAGGCCGGTTTGTCCGACGATCTCGTCAAAGCTGCGCAGATGACCATTCAGAAACTCGATTAAGGCAGCTTGCACAAAAGCCGTCAATATCTGCGAGTAGATAAACCCCGCAATCATGTCGAACTGCGCCGCCGCCCGCCGCCGTGCGATGCCCCGGATAATCGGCGTTCGTGATGCCCATCGCTGAAACGCCGCGCTACCCAATATGGCGTTACGGCGCATAACCCAGCGGGTCTTCAAAGTGAGGTTGTCAAATCGTTCGGACATATTGCTTGTCCATTGGATTGGACTTCTGAGCGTTGGGAGCGAGCACATCATTCACGACAGTCAAACCGTCATCATCGGAGCAGGCATCGGCGGCTTGGTAAGTGCGGTTTTGCTAGCTTCACGAGGGGTGCCGGTCACCGTACTGGAAAAGGAAAGTGGCCCTGGCGGTAAGGTCCGGCAAATTGGCGTGGGCGGCGCGATGATTGATGCAGGCCCCACTGTTTTTACGATGCGGTCGGTCATCGACGATATATTCGAAGCCGCCGGAGCGCGAACCGAGGACTATATAAATTTGCACCGCGCCGACCGAATTGCGCGCCATGCATGGGGGCTTGAAGAGCGGCTCGACCTTTATGCCGACCACGAAAAGAGCGTTCACGCCATTGGTGAGTTCGCCGGCACCAAAGCCGCCGCAGGTTTCCGCAGTTTCTCGAAAGAAGCCAAGCGGCTGCACGATGCACTGGACCGGCCTTTTTTGCGCGGCTCGAAGACCGATCCGCTGACGCTCGGCTGGCGGATGGGATTGCGCGGTCTTCCTGACTGGATGACCTTGCGGGCCTATACGTCTTTATGGTCGGCGCTTGGGAAGTATTTCGCTGACCCAAGGTTGCGGCAGTTGTTCGGGCGCTACACGACCTATTGCGGATCTTCGCCATTCCAGACACCTGCCACATTGATGCTTATTGCACATGTCGAAGCACAAGGAGTGTGGGCAATCGAGGGCGGGATGAGCGCGTTGGCTGGTGCGTTTGAAAAGCTCGCCAAGGAAAAGGGCGTGGCGTTTCAGTATGGCCAGTCCGTGTCGCGCATTACAGTTCGGGACAAATCCGCGACGGGAGTCGAACTTGCAACTGGCGAGTGGTTGGCTGCAAACAAAATTATCTTCAACGGCGACCCTGCTGCGCTGGCATCGGGTCTGCTTGGAGACGACGTAGCGCCTGCCGCACGCCAGGTGCCGGAAAAAGCACGCTCGCTTTCGGCGATGGTTTGGTTGGCGAACACTAAAACCAAAGGCTTTGATCTCGACCATCACAACGTCTTCTTCGGCTCTGATTACGCAGCCGAATTCCGCGAAATCAATAACGGCACCCCGCCGTCAAACCCCACCGCCTATGTCTGCGCACTGGACAGAGCCAACGGCAAACCCGCTGGTCAAGAACGCCTACAAATCATCGTGAACGCGCCAGCAAATGGCGACCGCCACCAATATTCTTCGGAGGAGAGAGAGCAATGCACGTCGAACATGCTGGAACGGCTGAGGAGCTGCGGACTGGAACTGGACAACCCCCTGCCCCACCATCTGGTAACGCCGAACGACTTCGCCGCGCTCTTCCCGGCGACGGGTGGAGCCCTTTATGGACGGGCCTCGCACGGGTGGGCGGCAAGCTTCCTCCGCCCGGGCAGCCGGACCGCGATCCGTGGGCTTTACTGCGCGGGCGGGGCGACCCATCCGGGAGCAGGAGTGCCGATGGCCGCCTTGTCGGGCAGGTTGGCGAGCGAAACCGTGCTGTCAGACCTTATTTCGACACCGTGGTACCACCGCAAGGCTATCGCTGGTGGTATGTCGACGCGCTCAGCGATGACGAGAGCTTCGGGCTGACCATCATCGGCTTTATCGGCAGCGTCTTTTCGCCTTACTACAAGAAGTCAGGCCGCGACATTCCGGTCGACCATAGCTGCCTCAACATCGCGCTGTATGGCAAAGGCGCGCGCTGGGTGATGACAGAACGCGGCGCGGGCGATACGCGACAGGAACGCGATTCGCTGAACATCGGCCCGAGCGCGATGCGCTGGGACAAGGACCGTCTGATCATTGACATCGAAGAGCGCGACATTCGCCTTGGCATCCCGTGGCGACGGCGAGTGAAGGGGCAGATCATCCTGCACCCCGAGATGTTCAACAAACGCAGCTTCAAGCTCGACCCCGCCGGGCGTCACTGCTGGCAAGCCATCGCGCCCCGCGCTCGGATCGAGGTGAAGATGGAGCAGCCCGACATCGCATGGAACGGCAGCGGCTATCTCGACAGCAATCACGGCAGCGAGCCGATCGAGGACGGCTTTCAAAGCTGGCACTGGAGTCGCGCGCATGTCGGCAAGCAGGTCGCGGTGACCTATGAAGGCACACGCCGCGATGGCAGCCACTTCGCCAGCGCGTTGCGGTTCGGGCCGGACGGTGTGCCGCAGGAGGAAGAACTGCCGTTAGTCGCGCCCCTGCCGCTAACTTGGTGGGCGATGGAGCGCCAAACCCGAGCCGACCGCGGCCATGCGTCGGTGATCAAGACCTGGGAAGACTCTCCCTTCTACGCCCGCACCGCGATTTCGGCGCGGATGTACGGCGAGCCCGTGATCGCCATCCAGGAAAGCATCTCGCTCGACCGGCTGGTCAATCCGGTGATCCAGTTTATGTTGCCGTATAAGATGCCGAGGGAGGCTGTATAACACGGCGCTCAGTCCGATTTAGGCGCTGCATCTTTTACTGTCGCCTTTTCCTTGTCCTTGGCAATTTCGCGGTTGATTGACCAGAGTTGCCAGAAGCCAAGGCCCAACGCGACGACGCCGACGAAGACTATTTCAATCCAACCCAGATTGTCGAATGCGCCCTGTTCCATTTCGTCTCTCCTTCGCTGTCGCCGTTTTATGCCGTCATTTTCGTCTTGGCAAATTCGGTGATGATATTCGTCGCCTGCGCTGAATCTTCCTCATGCGCCAGATGGCCCAGGGCGGCCATCTCCTGCGTCTCGCAACCGGGGATTAACGCAACCGCTTGCATCACCGCCGCTTTGGGGATGGCTGCGTCTTTGGCTGCGCTGACCAGCAGCACGGGGGACGCAAGATTGCCGAGCCTTGCTCCCAACGCCTCCAGCCGCCAGTTGGCCATCATGCGGATTGCGCCGTCGCAGTGGCCTGATTTGCTGAACAGGAAAGTGTAATACTTCGCGCCTGCCGGGTCGATGTTCGATCCGGTCGAGCGCGCCAGGAATTTCCTGGTCTGGCCTGGGGCTTGTGCCATTCGCGAGAAGATGATCGCTACGAACGGGTTGGTGAACAGCATTTTAGCGAGGCTCGGGAAAATCTTTGCTGCAAGGCCGGGGAATGGCATCAGGGCGGGGGTGAAACCGATGAGTGGTATCTGCCATTTGCGGTCGAGCAAGAGCTGCGCTGCGATGGCAACGCCAGCGCTGTGGCCGACGATGAGGGTCGGGGTGATTTTGAGTTCGTCGAGCAATGCCGCGACGGATGCCGCCATGCCCTCCAGCGTCGGCCTCTGCCCCATGCCTTTGGTAAATCCGTGACCGGGCAGGTCCATCGCGACGACGGTGTGATGCTTGGCCAGCAACGGCATGACATCGCGCCAGCTATGCGTTGCCGCGCCAGTGCCGTGGATGAGCAAGCATATAGGTCCATCGCCCATCTTCTGCACATGCCATTCATAGCCGCCCGCGCGAACAAAGCTGCTGGCCTCGCGGTTCGGCCAGTCCTTGCCGTCGGTCGACCAATCAGGATAGCGGCCACTCACGCGTTCAGGCTTTCAATCGCTGAGACCATTGCTGCACTTTGCGCTTGCGGTAGCGGCAGATAGCGGCCGTTGAGCGCGGCTGCCAGCTCGGCGGCCTCTTCACGCGGGCGGGGGGATATGTCTATGACGATGCAATTCAGCCCGAGTGCCGCGAAATTCCGCGCTGCCTGATGCGCATCCTCCATCGCCGCTGCGCGATTCGCGGTGCCATCCATCGCGACATTGCCCTTGCCGTCGGTGAGGATCGCAATTGTCGGGGTCTGCCCGGCGCGCTGAGCTGCTTCGGCCAATTGCTGCGCCGCCATTAGTCCTGCCGCCAAGGGCGTGCCGCCGCCGCCCGGTAATGCCGCGAGCGCCCGCCTTGCCCGCGTCAGTGACCGCGTGGGCGGCAGCAAGATTTCCGCAGCTGATTGCCGGAACGCAATGAGCGCGACCTGGCTGCGTTTGACATAGGCCTGAGCCAGCATCATCTCGACCGCGCCCTTCGCTTCGGCCAGCCGCGACAGCGCCGAGGAGCCGGATGCGTCGACCGCAAAGATCGTCAGGCTCTCGGTGCGCTGCTCGTAATGGCGGACGCGGAGGTCGGATTTGCGGATGTGGATGATGCGCGTGTCGTCCGCGCGCGCCAGTTGGCGGCGGATATTCTGCCACGGCGCAGCAGTGCGCAGGCTGTCGATCAGCGACAGGCGTTTGCCATTGCCCGGCACGCCGGGGCGGGACCCAAGCGGACGACCGCGCTGCGCCGATTTCTGTTTCTGCCCCGATTTGCCGCCCTGCCCCTTGCCGCCGCGTTTCGCCGCGCCATCGATCTGGTCGAGGATATGCTTCGGGATCGCGGCAGCGGCGGCATCGAGCATGATGTCCTCAAGGTCGATATCCTCGATTTGGCGGTCTTCGTTGTTGTCTTCGGGTTCATTGTCTTGCGGCTGGTCGTCCTCCGGCTCGGACGGCGGGGGTTCCATCTGCGGTATCTGCGTTGCGCGCGGCGAAAGGACCAGCCGGACGGCGGCTGCGATGTCATCGTCGATGGCTTGTTCGCGCCCGTTCAGTGCAGCGTGGGCGCGCGCTACGGAGTTTGCAAAAATCAGCGCGCGGACTGAGCCGATGCCGAGTGCTGCCGATGTGGCCGCAATGGCGTAGAGCTGTTCGTCGTCGAGTGGTTGGACATTTGCCAGAGCGATTGGTTTCGCTGCACCCGCATGCTGCGAAAAACTGCGCAAGACCGAGGTGTCGCACTGTAACGCCATCCGCTCGGTCAGCACCGCTGGCGGTGCTTCATCGGGTTCTTGGCTATCATCGAGCAAGATCGCCGCGACATCGACGCCGTCCATGGCCTGCGCTATGTGCGCCGCGACGTTGGACTGGACTCGCTCGGCCATCGGCACGATCACTACGCCGCCGGCTGCACTATCGAGTAAGCCAGTACGCATCACCCCCTGCCCGCTCGCCAGAGTTGCAGTTAAATCGAGCCCGCCAAGTAAGCGCTCGGCATCGACATTGGACGGAATTTTCGCGACCGGACCAAATTGGCTAATGGCGTCCTTTGCGAACGCGACCATCTCGTCGCGCACCGGACCATCACCGCGAAGAACGATGCCGCCAAACAACGTTGGATTGCGGACGAATAGGTGAAGCGCCAATTCTGCGTCCGATATGACCGCATCCAACGCAGCCGCTTCGCTCACCCGAACAGTTCTTCTAGCGCGCGTTCGATCCGCGTGGTGGATCCGGTCTCGTCGAGCACATTGCGCCGCAACCGGTGACGTAGTGCGAGTGGCGCAATTTCTTTCAGATGCTTGCGCGTGACCACCTTCTTGCCATCGAGCGCCGCGAGCGCACGACTGCCGCGCATCAATGTCAGCTCACCCCGAAGCCCGTCAGCGCCCACTGCCTTGCACAAGGTCGCCATGTCTTCAAGGATGCTCTCAGGCGTTTCAACCTTAGGAAGCGCCGCCTTTGCCTTGGCAATCCGCTTTAGAACCTTGCCATCCTCGTCAGCCCACACCGCTGCAAAGCCAGCCCCGTCCTGCTCGTTCGCATCGCAGCGTTTCATGATCTCGACGCGGTCGGCGATATCCTCGGGCGTGCGCACCTCAACCGACAGGCCGAAGCGATCAAGCAATTGGGGCCGCAATTCGCCTTCTTCCGGATTACCACTGCCCACGAGCACAAACCGCGCCGGGTGACGGATCGAAAGGCCATCGCGTTCGACCAGATTCTCGCCCGATGCCGCAACATCCAACAACAAATCGACGACATGATCCTCAAGCAGATTGATCTCATCGATATACAAAAACCCGCGATGTGCCTTTGCCAGCAACCCCGGCTCGAACTGCTTCTCACCATGCGCCAACGCACGTTCCAGATCGAGCGTCCCAAGCACCCGGTCTTCGGTCGAACCTAGAGGCAGGTCGACAAAAGGCACCTTGGCCTTAACGGTGCGAATCTTAGCGCCCGGCACATAATCGGGACTGTCCGCGATAGCCTCAGGAGCGCTGTTGAACCGGCACCCCTCAACAACCGAAATCAATGGCAAAGTTGCCGCAAGCGCTCGTGCGGCTGTGGACTTGCCCGTCCCCCGGTCGCCGAAAATCATCACCCCGCCGATCCGCGCATCGACCGCCGCGATCAGCAGCGCCTGCTTCATCTCATTCTGACCGACAATCGCACTAAACGGAAAGCTACCCATTATGCGTAGCTATCATACAAAAACGGGACTGCAAGTTACCTTTGATATTTGCTGGACTTAAGGCAAAATACATGGGCACGGTTGCGGCATTGGAACATGCCCTGCTCCAATCGTTTGCACTGCTCGCATGTGTCATTGATTATTTGAATTAGCCTAATTTCCGCTGTTATTGACGGGCTTACGCCCTATGCTATTGCGGAATATATCTCCGGAAACATCATGCATCGTAGCTTATCCATCCTTCTGATTATGTTGCTGGCTGCCTGCGGTGGTGGCGAGGAAAAGCGTGAGCGACCCGCGCCTTTAGTAGTCACCGGAGCTGTCGCTGAGCATCAATTTGCCGACCGGTACGTCGCGGTGGGTAACGCGAATGCGAATGAACAAGTGTCCGTACGCGCACCCGTGACCGAGCGGATAACGCGGCTTGGTTTCACCGATGGCGCCTATGTCAAACGCGGACAAACCCTGGCAGTATTGGCGCAAGGTCAGGAAACGGCATCGCTCGCTAGCGCGCAAGCAAGAGCCCGTGAGGCGGAGCAGCAACTGGGACGGATTCAGGAACTTCAACGTCGCGGTTTTGCGACTAACGCAAGCCTCGATAGCCAGACCGCGCTGGCTGCCGCAGCGCGTGCAGATGCCAGGGAGGCAGGCGCATCGATCGGCGACCGCGTTATCAGCGCGCCATTTTCAGGCTATGTATCGCTCCGCCGGATCTCGGTCGGCGCGGTAGTCAGCGCTGGCGACGAGATCGCGACAGTCAGCGACATTGGCACAATTAAGCTCGATTTCACCATTCCCGAAACGATGCTCGCCAATATCAAGGTCGGTCAGACAATCACTGCCAAAGCGGCTGCATATCCAGATGTGATATTTTCAGGTCGAATTCAGGCGATTGATCCGGTGGTCAATGTCCAGACCCGAACCGCTACATTGCGCGCAACGATTCCCAATCGCAACGCTATGTTGAAACCGGGTATGCTGGTGAATGTTACGATTGAGTCAAACCCGCGCGCCGCGCTCGCCGTCCCCGAATTGTCGCTGGTGCGCGAAGGTGATACCAGCTTTGTTTATGTGATAGATGCAGAGCAGAAGGCCAAGCGCATTCCTGTGAAAACCGGTGCGCGCGACGGGGCCTTGGTCGAAATTGTAGAAGGGTTGACACCCGGGCAGGAAATTGTGACCGAAGGCGTGGTAAAATTGTCTGATGGTGCCAAGGTGCGCGTGAGGCAGCCGGGTGCAGCCGCCGCGCCGACCAAAACCGGACGCTGATAAAGTAGGATGACCTTATCCGATATTTCAGTCCGCCGCCCGGTATTTGCTGCCGTTCTGGCCATTTTGATGGTGCTCATCGGTATCGTCGGATTTCTAAGCCTGCCGGTACGTGAATATCCCGACACCGAGCCACCAATCGTTTCGGTGGACACTAACTACACCGGCGCGGCTGCCACCGTCGTGGAATCTCGCGTCACTCAAGTGCTGGAAAATGCTCTTGCCGGAATCGAAGGTATCCAGACGCTGACATCGCGTTCGCGCGACGGGCAATCGTCAATCACGATCGAGTTCGCACCTGGAAGAACCGTTGACAGCGCGGCGAATGATGTTCGCGACCGGGTCGGCGGCGCAATCGATGATTTGCCCGAAGAAGTTCTCGCGCCTGAAGTGCGTAAAGTCGATGCAGATTCATCGCCTATCCTGTTCCTCGTTGTATCCAAGCCCGGCTGGTCCCGCCTTGAATTGAGCGATTATGTTGATCGTAACCTAGTCGATCGTTTTTCCGCGCTCGACGGCGTGGCCCGTGTCTTCGTGGGCGGAGAAGCGCGACCATCGATGCGTGTCTGGCTGCAACCCGATCGCCTGGCAGCGCTCGGCCTGACGCCGGCCGATGTTGAAAATGCGCTGCGTAGTCAGAATGTCGAACTGCCGGCGGGCCGGTTGGAATCGGCCGACCAGAACATCACCTTGCGCGTCACCCGTGTTTTTGCCGATGAAGAACAGTTCCGGCAGCTGGTGGTTTCACGCGGTACCGATGGATATCTCGTGCGTTTGGGCGACGTCGCGCGCGTCGAAACCGGCGCTGAAAATCCCTACGCCGCGTTTCGCCTGAACGGCAATTCAGCACTCGGAATGGGTATCGTCCGTCAATCGGGTGCGAATACGCTGGCGGTTGCAGAAAGCGCGAAGAAACTCGCCGAAGACATCAAACCAACTTTGCCCGACGGCATGACAATGACCGTTGGTTCGGACGATTCGTTATTCATCAGCAAGGCAATCGATGGTGTGTGGGTAACGCTGGCCGAGGCTGCCATATTGGTGGTTCTGGTCATTTTCCTGTTTCTGGGGAGTTGGCGTGCAACCATAATTCCGGCAATTACCGTGCCTATTTGCTTGCTGGCGACCTTTGCCGTGCTTTGGCTGCTCGGATTTTCGATTAATCTGCTTACGTTACTGGCAATGGTTCTTGCGATCGGGCTTGTTGTCGATGACGCCATTGTAGTGCTCGAAAATGTTTATCACCGCATCGAAAAAGGCGACCCACCATTGGTTGCGGCTGTTCAGGGTACCAAGCAAGTCGCCTTTGCTGTCATTTCTACGACCATCGTTGTCTGCGCCGTTTTCGTTCCCGTGATGTTTCTTGCCGGGCAAACCGGATTGCTGTTCCGCGAATTAGCAGGCGCGATGATTGCAGCGATTGCTTTTTCGGGCTTTGTCGCGCTCAGCCTTGCGCCAATGCTGTGTTCTAAATTGCTGCGGAACGAAAAACGCGGAAAGCTAGCCCAATGGGTCGACGACCGTTTTGGCCGGATTGAAAACTCATATAGCAAATTGCTCACCCGCGTCATCACCAAGCCGCTCTTCGCGCTGCTGGGCGTTGGCGCATTTCTGGCGGTTGCGGCTTTTTGCTTTACGTTGCTCGATTCCGAACTCGCACCCGCCGAAGATGTCGGGATATTAAGCGCCAATATCTCGGCACCTGAAGGCACAGGCTATGCCGCGATGGACAAATATATGCTCGACGCATCAAAACCGGTGCTCGGGTTGTTGGAAAAGGGAACCGTCCGTTCGATCATTCAGCGAACTCCCGGCGGATTTAGCGCCAGTGATGATTTTAACAGTGGTACATTCGTTATCTTCCTGAAACCATGGGAAGAGCGGACCGAAACGACTGATGATGTTGTATCGCAGGTTAACAAAATTCTCGCCGACCTGCCCGCAGTGCGCGGCAATGCATCGGCGCGGTCCTCGCTCGGGCGGGGTCGGGGGCAGCCGTTGAACTTTGTCATCGCCGGGTCGACTTATGAATCGCTCAGCATCGCGCGCGACAGGATCTTGGCCGCGGCGAGCAATAATCCCGGCATCGTGAACCTCGATTCCGATTATAAGGAAACCAAACCGCAGATGGAAATTGCGGTCGATACAACGCGCGCGGGCGATCTCGGCGTGTCAGTCGCCGATGTCAGTCAGGCGCTGCAATCGCTTTTGGGTTCGCGCCGGGTATCGACCTATGTTGATCGTGGCGAAGAATATCGCGTTATCGTTCAGGCCGATGCAGAGGACCGCGCATCCCCCGAAAATCTGGCGGCAATTCAGGTCCGGTCACGTGATGGTTCGCTGGTGTCGCTTGCCAATCTGGTTACCTATTCCGAAACAGCTGGCGCGCGCGATCTGGGCCGCTTTAATAAATTGCGCGCCATCACGCTATCCGGCGGATTGGCACCGGGCTACACGATGGGAGAGGCGCTTACCTTCCTCGAAGATGAAGCGCGCGCTGCGCCGGAAATTCTGGCGGTTGGATATCGTGGTGAGAGCCAGGCCTTCAAGGAAACCGGTGGCTCGATCATCTTGATTTTTGTGCTTACGATTGTTTTGGTTTATCTCGTTTTGGCCGCGCAGTTTGAGAGTTTCGTACATCCGGCGACGATTATCACGACCGTGCCATTGGCAGTCGGCGGAGGTCTTGTCGGATTGGCGCTGACTGGCACGACGCTGAACCTGTACAGCCAGATTGGCGTGGTGATGCTTGTCGGCCTTGCTGCCAAGAACGGGATTCTAATCGTCGAATTTGCCAATCAGCTTCGCGATGAAGGCAAGGAGATTGTTGAAGCCGTACAGGAAGCTGCCACGCGGCGCTTGCGGCCTATCCTCATGACGTCGATCGCGACAGTATTCGGTGCAATACCCTTGGCAATTGCTGGCGGTGCTGGCGGTGCAGCGCGCTCGGCCATCGGCGTAGTTATCGTATTTGGCGTGACGCTAGCGACGCTGATTACCCTGGTGCTGATCCCGCTGATTTATTCTCGGCTGGCCCGGTATACGAGTTCGCCCGATGCTGTATCTCGCCGCCTCGCAAAAGAGATCAAGGCGCAGGAAACCGAGCAGCCGTCAATCTGACGCCTCTTCTTTCACGCGCAACATGGCGAGTGCCGCTAGTGCCATGACCACGGCGGCAAAGGCCATGGTCCAGATCGGTTCGGTTGGGAAAAATGCTTTCAATATGCTTCCCATCACGGTTGCCACGAGCAGTTGCGGCATTACGATGAACACGTTGAACAGACCCATATAGATGCCGAGTTTGTTTTGCGGCAAGCTGGAGGCCAAGATAGCGTATGGCATAGCAAGGATCGATGCCCAGGCGATGCCCACGCCGATTTCAGACACGATGAGTAGATTGGGATCGCGAATGAACAGAAAGCTGGCATAGCCCGCCGCGCCTGCCAGCAAGCAGATGATATGCGTGTTCACTTTACCGATTTTCTTGGCCAGCGTTGGCAGCACGAACAGCGCAGCAAGGGCAGCCACGCCGTTGTATATGGCGAATAAGGTGCCGACCCAGTTGCCACCTTCGCCATAAGCTGCGCTGTTCGGGTCAGCCGAACCGAACATATATTGCGCCACCACAGGCGTGGTATAAATCCACATGATGAACAATGCCGACCAGCTGAAAAACTGCGCCAATGCGAGCTTTTTCATGATGTCGGGCATTCCGGAAAAATCGCCCACGATGTGGGAGAGCACATTATTGTCGCGGCCCGATTTCGCGAGGTTGATGGCTAGCAGGCTGGCGATGCCATAACCCGCCAGCAAGGCTCCGAGCAGATAGACTTCCTTCTCCAGACCACCCAATGGCACCAGCGCAGCGACCACAGCGCCTGCAATGATCCAAATCCCTGCACCACCCGTCGACCGTGCGGCCAAGGCGCGGATTGTGGCACCGCTATCGGCTGGCGGTCCGTCGAAAGCCTCCATTTCGGCCGGGCTATATTCTTTCGTGGTCAAGATGGTCCACATCACGGCCAGAAACAAAGCAACGCCGCCGAACCAGAAACTAAATTTGACGGTGTCCGGGATCTGCCCGTCTGGCGCGACGTTCGCCACGCCCCATGCGTCGAGCAGATAAGGAAAGACCGAACCTACCACTGCGCCAGCGCCGATGAATGCGGTCTGCACGGCATAGCCTGCCGTGTGCTGATCCTTGCGCAACATATCGCCGACAAATGCACGAAACGGCTCCATCGAAATGTTAAGCGATGCGTCCAAAACCCATAGCATTACAGCGGCGAACAACAGGACTTCCGCCATTGGCATCGCGAGCAAAGACAATGCCGCGAGAATAGCGCCCGCAAGGAAATAGGGACGGCGGCGGCCAAGTCTGCCGAACCAAGTTCGGTCGCTGAAATGACCGATAAGCGGCTGCACCAATAGCCCGGTTAGCGGCGCCGCAATCCAAAGTGCAGGCAAATCATCAAGGCTGGTGCCGAGCGATTGGAAAATACGCGACATGTTACCGTTCTGAAGGGCAAAGCCGATCTGAATACCGAAAAAGCCGAAGCTGATATTCCACAGCCCTCTGTATCCCTGACGTGGTTTTTCCACTGACGCCCTCTCCCAAGGTGTTATTGTCAGGAGACGCTGACAGAAACAAAGAAACCCTGCAATGGCAGGACGCCGGTTTAGCGGTTACGCATACGTATAAGGAAGCGCAGAGCTAGTGCGCGCCGCACGATTGCCGCACAATTAACTTTGCTGGAAGCAAAGCGGTAGGCACCTGCTCGTTCCGGATTTGCTTGAGTACGCCATCAACCAGCAATTCGCCGGCAAGCTTGTAATTTTGCTGGATGGTAGTCAGCGGAGGGTGGGTCAAACTGGCTGCCGGAATATCGTCAAAGCCGACGATTGCGACATCTTCGGGTATGTTGATTGCATGATCGCGTAGCGCCTGCATGGCGCCGATCGCTATAGTGTCGCTGGCTGCAAAGATCGCGTCAAATTGCTCGCCGCTCGCGATCAGCGTTTGCGCGGCTTCAAATCCTGCATCCTGCGAGTTCAATGCATCGATTTGAAGTTTGGGGTTGGCGATGATGCCCTCCCCGCCTTGCGCTTCGCACGAGCCGCGATAGCGGTCCTGAAATTCAGGATAATGGCTGCTCGCGTCGCCCAGAAAGGCAATCTTGCGCCGTCCATGTTGCATCAGATGCCGCGCAGCATCGAGACCACCCCGGAAGTTATCGCATCCGATTGTTGTGCCGGGCTGTCCTTCCTGCGCAAAGCCCCAACGCACAAAATGCGTTCCTTGCTCCACCAATTGCTCGAGCTTCGCCCGGTATAACTCGTAATCGCCATAGCCGAGGAGTATGATTCCATCAGCCTTGCGGCTATCCTCGTAATCCACATGCCAGTTCGATGAGAGCTGCTGGAATGAAATGAGGAGGTCATACCCGCGATGCGCGCAGGTTCGGGTGAGCGAACCGAGCATTGAGAGAAAGAACGGATTTATACCTGTTTCATCGGGCGTCGGATCTTCGAAGAACAGCAAGGCCAATGTCCGCGTTGCCTGTAGCCGCAAATTCGATGCGTTCTTGTCGACCTTGTAATTGAGTTGCTGCGCAATGGCTTCGATGCGTTTGCGCGTTTGCTCGGATACCGTGGGACTGCCGCGAAGCGCACGCGACACCGTGGGTTGCGATACGCCTGCCAGCTGCGCGATATCAAATGATGTGGCCTTGCCTGCCATTCCGGTCAGCGCCTTTCCAGCTCCTGAACTCGTCTTAGGCTTACCAGATAGTTGAAGCAATGACGGGGAAAAGCGTTTGCGCGATGGTCATAACTTGTTGCAAAATTGCAACAGTTTAAAATGCATATTCTGAATACGTATGTGGATTTGTGGTCAATCCCGGGGTTGAGGCGCATTTTGTCATGGTCATAATTGCATTCATGTCGGCCAGCGTCTGGATGCGCAAATGTAGCCGGTTACCGCCCTTCAAATTGGACGGAACCATTTAGGGGAGTCAATCATGGCCAAGTTCCAGTTTAATAATGCGCGCCGTTTCGCGCATAGTGCCAGCCGCTTTGCGCTGGGCACCGCAATTGTTGCTGCATTTGCTGCACCAGCGTTTGCGCAAGATGCGCCTGCCGACGAAGATGAAGACGCCATCGTCGTCTCGGGTTTCCGCGCTTCGCTGGAGAATGCGGTCAATGAAAAGAAAAACAACGACCAGATTGTTGAGTCGGTTTCAGCCGAAGATATTGGCAAGCTTCCGGACGCATCTATCGGCGAGTCCATTGCCCGCCTTCCCGGCGTCACATCGCAGCGCCTGAACGGCCGTTCGAACAACATCTCGATCCGCGGCTTCGGCCCCGACTTTTCGCAAACCGTACTGAATGGTCGCGAGCAAACCTCGACCGGCGACAGCCGCGCGGTCGAGTTCGACCAATATCCTTCTGAAATCGTCAGTCAGGTTGTTGTCTACAAATCGCCAACTGCGTCGCTCGTAGGGCAAGGTCTTGTCGGCACCATCGACATCCGCACCGTCCGTCCGCTCGACTATGGCAAGCAAGTCCTCGCCATCGGTGCGCGCGGCACTTATGCCGATCTCGGTGCACTGAACGCAGGTTCCAAGAAATACGGCTACCGCGCCAATGCTACTTATATCGACCAGTTTGCCGATGACACAATCGGACTGGCGTTGTCGGCGTCTTATGTCGACGAGCCCTACCAGCTTCAGGAGTTCAACGCCTGGGGTTATGCCGGTGCAGGCACAGCAGCATCGCCTGCCGTCATTGGTGGTTCGAAATCCTTTGTCACATCAACTCAGCTGAAACGCCTTGGCCTTAACGGCACGTTGCAATTTCAAGCGTCGGACACGATCCGCATGACGTTCGATGGTTTCTATTCGAATTTCGAAGACGACCAGTCGAAGCGCGGCATTGAATTGCCCTTGGGCTTCGGCGCGTTCGGCACAACGGGACCGACGGGTACCACAGTTTCCGACGGATTTGTCACCGCCGGTACTTTCAACAATGTGCAAGGCGTGGTTCGCAACGATATTTTCCAGCGCAAGGCCGATCTTTACTCGTTCGGCTATAACGCAGAATATAAGGGTGACGATGGCTGGAAGGCGTTTATCGACGTCGGCTATTCGCGAACCGACCGCAATGAGTTGAGCATTGAAGCATATTCGGGCACCGGCTTTGGCCAGAGCTTGGGGGCGACCGACACAATCCGCTTTACATCGGGTCCATCGGGAACGGTGTTCGATCCCACGCTCGATTACAGCAACCCCGCGCTTATTCGCTTAACCGATCCACTCGGCTGGGGTGGCGGTGTTGTTCCGCAGGCTGGCTATTACAATAACCGCATTATCGAAGACGAACTGAAGCAATATCGCGTCGGTGTGGAGAAGGAAGTCGAAGGCTTTTTCTCGGCCATCAAATTCGGCCTCAATTATACCGACCGACAGAAAAGCCTGACTCCTGATGAGTTTCTCGTCCGGCTGCGCGGCGGTGCGTTGGAGTTGCCGATCCCTGCCGGTGCGTTGCTGCGCCCAACCAATCTGGGCTACCTTGGCTTGGGTCCGATCGTCAGTTACGACGCGCGTGACCTGATCGCTGATGGTACGCTGGTGCTTGACCGCAACCTTTCGCCAGATATTCCGGCAAAGGCATATAATGTCACCGAAGACCTGATGACGGCCTATTTGCAGGCCGATATCGAGCAGGAAATGGGCAGTGGCACGTTGACTGGTAACATCGGCGTGCAGGCGATACACACCGATCAGGGTTCTTCTGGAACTGTATTCGCTGGCGGCGTTGCTCGCTCGGTCCGGGCCAGCACCAGCTATTGGGATGTACTGCCCAGCCTTAACCTGTCGATGCGGTTTGACAGCGATTTCGTTATTCGATTTGCCGCATCACGTCAGATACAGCGCCCACGGTTGGACGATCTGCGCGTTGCGGTTTCTTATGGCATCAACAATACAATAGCCGACAGTCCGACAGGCTTGGCACCGTTCATCGATGGCAATGGTGGTAACCCGCAATTGCGTCCTTATCGCGCAAACGCGTTTGACTTGAACTTTGAAAAATATTTCGGAAATTCGGGCCTTATTTCGCTCCAACTTTTCCACAAGGACATCAAGAGCTACATCGACCGTACGCGCTTTCCATTTGATTTTGCAGGCTATCCACTTCCAACCGGGTTACCGCCTGCAACGCTGATCGGACGTCTGGAATCGTCGTTCAACACCGGCGGCGGCAAGCTTTATGGAGCTGAACTCGCAGTCACCCTGCCCTTCAGCAACATCAGCGAAGCGCTTGACGGCTTTGGCGTAACCGGCGGCGTCGGCTACACCAAGACCAAGATTAAAGATGCGCAAGGCAATGTTGACCAGATTCCCGGCTATTCGAAATGGGTCGCCAACGGTACCGCCTACTTCGAAAAATGGGGCTTTAACGCCCGCGGTTCCGTTCGCTATCGTTCGACGTTCCTCGGCGACTTCACCGGTTTTGGCGGATCGCCAACGCGGCGTACCGCGCTTGCCGAATTGATTGTCGATGGCCAGATCGGATACGACTTCCAAGATGGCAGCGCGCTTCAGGGACTTTCGGTTTATTTGCAAGGCCAGAACCTGACCGACGAGCGTTTTGCATCGGTTGGCGCGTCCCGTAACCAGGTGATCGATTACCAAATCTACGGTCGCCGGTTCCTCGCTGGGTTCACCTTCAAGTTCTGATGAGCTAATCATCGGCCCCCGCCGCGGTAGGAAAAATTCCTGACGTGGCGGGGGCCTTTTTTGTCGGTAAGTGGAGAGCATGGAGAGCGCTCTGAAACAGATCGTGATAGTAGGAGGAGGAACAGCCGGCTGGATGGCCGCGTCTGCCTTTGCTCGATTTCTGGGGCCGGACTATTCGATACGGCTTATTGAGTCCGACGACATCGGCACGATCGGTGTCGGTGAAGCGACCATACCCGCCATCCAGCTTTTCAACCAAAGCCTTGGCATCGCCGAAAACGAGTTCATCCGCGCGACACAAGGGTCGTTCAAGCTTGGCATTGAATTTGCCGACTGGGCTGAGCCGGGGCATCGCTATATCCATGCTTTCGGACAAATCGGGCGGCCATTGGGGCTACTGCCGTTTCACCAATATTGGTTGCGGCATCGCCAGCAGGGCGGAACATCGTCGCTGTGGGACTACGCGCCGGCCGCATTGGCAGCCGCCGAAAACCGCTTCGCTCGCCCGCAGGAAAAGCCGGGCAGCCTGCCAAGCGGCGTGGCTTACGCCTATCATTTCGACGCTGGTCTCTACGCGCAGTTCTTGCGGAAATATGCCGAGGCGCGGGATGTTGTCAGGACCGAAGGCGAAGTCGTCGACGTCGAGTTGAATGCTGAGACAGGTTTTATCGATGCGGTAAAATTGATGTCCGGCGAGACGGTCGATGGAGACCTGTTCATCGACTGCTCGGGTTTTCGCGGTCTGCTGATCGAGCAAGCGCTGCAAAGCGGCTATGAGAATTGGTCGAATTATCTGCCCTGCAATCGCGCGGTGGCCGTGCCATGCGCATCTGTCAATCCACTCACTCCCTATACCCGGTCGACCGCGCGCGACGCCGGATGGCAGTGGCGCATCCCGTTGCAGCACCGCACCGGCAATGGCTACGTCTATTGCAGCGATTTTGTCAGCGACGCCGATGCGACCGATACCCTCATGTCAAATCTCGATGGCGGAGCATTGGCCAAGCCGCGGCAGTTGCGTTTTGTAACAGGCAAACGGCGTCAAATCTGGAAGAAGAATTGCGTTGCCCTGGGGCTGTCGAGCGGGTTTCTGGAGCCGTTGGAATCGACCAGTATTCATCTGATCCAGTCTGGCATAGCCAAGTTGCTGAATTTCTTCCCGACCGCCGGTTTCGACCAACCCGACATTGACGCCTTCAACGGGCAGATGGATTTCGAATTCCACTCTATCCGCGATTTCATCATATTGCATTATAAAGCCAACAACCGCCCCGGCGAATTCTGGCGGCAATGCCGGAATATGGCGATACCCGATAGCCTCGCCGCTAAGATCGATCTGTTCAAAGCCAATGGTCGCATTGTCCGTGTGGGCGAGGAGCTGTTCACCGAACTGGGCTGGCTTCAGGTGATGTGGGGACAAGGGTTGCGCCCCCAAGGCTATCACCCGCTCGCAGACCAACTCACGTCGGAGCAACTCGCTGAATTCATCAATGTCGCGCAAAATCATGCGGCACATGTCGCGGGACGAATGCCGCTCCATCAGGATTATATCGCCGCCAATTGCGCCGCCCCTCTCCTCGAAATGAAAAAGGCCCTGCCATGACGTTAAAGAAACTTTGGCTCGGCGCCAGCCTGTTGGCAAATGTATTTACCGCACCGCTCGCTGCGCAATCGCATCGCGACCGCCTGCCCGAAGACGAAGTCATTTATTTTGTCCTGCCCGACCGCTTTGAAAATGGCGACGTCAAGAACGACAAAGGCGGGTTGAAGGGCGACAAGATGAAGCATGGCTTCGACCCCACGCATAAAGGTTTCTTCCACGGCGGCGATTTGGCGGGGTTGATCAAGCGGCTCGATTATATCCAGGGCATGGGCGCGACCGCGATCTGGTTTGCACCGATTTTCAAGAACAAGCCGGTGCAAGGCGGCAAGGGCGAGGAATCGGCGGGCTACCACGGATATTGGGTGACCGATTTCACCACCGTCGACCCGCACTTCGGTACCGATGCCGAATTCAAGGCCTTCGTCGACGCAGCGCACAAGCGCGGGATGAAGGTATATATGGACATCATTACCAACCACAGCGCCGACGTCATCCAATATGCCGAATGTGTGAAATGCGCCTATCGCAGCCGCGCCGACTATCCGCAAAAGGCCTATACGCCCGTCGTTCCCGAAGCCGAGAAAAACATCAAAGTCCCGGCATGGATGAACGATGTCCAATATTATCACAATCGCGGCGACACGACATTCAAGGGTGAGAATTCGGTCATGGGCGATTTTGTCGGCCTTGACGATTTTGCAACCACCGACCCGCGCGTTATCGATGGCTTTATCGAGGTCTATAAAGGCTGGATCGACCGCTTCGGAATAGATGGCTACCGGATCGACACAGCGCGCCACGTCCATCCCGAATTCTGGGTAAAATTTGCACCTGCTATTGTGGAACATGCCAAGGCTAAAGGCATCCCTAATTTCCATGTTTTCGGAGAAGTTGCATCGGATGGAGTGGATGTTCAGGCACAAGCGTTGCACACGCGGATTGCGAAGTTTCCGTCGGTGCTCGATTTCGTATTCCGCCGCACCGCTATTGAAACCGTCGCCGGACGTGCGGGCACCGACCTTTTCGCGACGATGTTCGAAGGCGACGATTTGTACGAAGGCGGCAAGGCGACCGCAAAGCAGTTGCCGACCTTCCTCGGCAATCATGATTTCGGTCGTTTCGCGCGCGAGATGCGCTTGGCGCATCCAAATGCCGACGATTCCGAAATATTGCAGCGCGTCTTGCTTGGCCACGCGATGCTAATGACCCTTCGCGGGGTACCTACAATCTACTCGGGCGATGAGCAGGGTTTTGCCGGAGATGGTAATGATCAGGACGCACGCGAGGATATGTTCCCGTCGAAAGTCGCGGTCTACAATGACAATAAACTGGTCGGAACGAGCGCTACGACGGCCGACAGTAATTTTGATACAGGCCACCCGATCTACAAGGCCGTGGCCGATCTCGCCAAACTCCGCAGCGAGCAAATTGCGTTGCGGCGCGGCGACCAGATTGTTCGCAATTATGGCGAAAAGCCCGGACTGTTTGCCGTATCGCGGATCGACAGCGCATCGGGCGAGGAAGTACTGGTGGCGTTCAACACTTCCAATGCACCGCTCAACGCCAATGTCGAAATCGGCCAAGCTGCGACTGCATTAACCGCGCTGCGCGGTAGTTGCCCGGCTGCACCGCGCTTGCCCGGCTCGGTCGCGATTTCCCTTCCTGCTTTTGGTTATATGGTGTGCAAAGTAAAATGAGTGACCCCCTCCCCATAGAAGCCACAAAAACCGAACGACCGTGGTGGCGCGGCGCGAGCATTTATCAGGTCTATCCGCGCAGCTTCGCCGATTCCAACGGCGACGGCATTGGCGATTTGCCGGGGATTACTGGCAAGCTCGATTATGTCGCGTCATTGGGCGTCGATGCGATCTGGCTGTCGCCCTTCTTCACTTCGCCGATGAAGGATTTTGGCTATGACGTCGCCGATTATTGCGGCGTCGACCCGATTTTCGGAACACTCAATGATTTTGATAACTTGGTCGCTAAAGCGCATTCGGTCGGACTCAAAGTCCTGATCGATCAGGTGTATTCCCATACGTCGGATCTGCATGCTTGGTTCGCCGAGAGTCGGGCGAACCGCGATAACGCTAAGGCCGACTGGTATGTTTGGGCCGATGCCAAGTCCGACGGCACCCCGCCGAATAACTGGCAATCGGTATTCGGCGGCCCGGCATGGACGTGGGACGCGCGGCGTGGCCAATATTATATGCACAACTTCCTGAGCAGTCAGCCGCAGTTGAATGTCCATAATCCAGTGGTTCAGGATGCGCTGTTGGGGGTTGCCGCATTCTGGTTGGACCGCGGCGTCGACGGTTTCCGTGTCGACGCAATCAACTTCGCGATGCATGATCCGGAACTCAAGGATAACCCGCCAGCCCCAGCCGGAAACGGAGTCCGGACGCGGCCGTTTGACTTCCAGTTGAAGGTGAACAACCAGTCGCACCCGGACATTCCCGGCTTCATTGCACGCATCCGCGCTTTGACCGACATGTATCCAGACCGGTTTACCGTGGCAGAAGTAGGCGGCCCTGACCCTGACCGCGAAATGAAGGCTTTCACTGCCGGTGAGTCCCACTTCAACAGCGCCTACGGATTCAACTTTCTCTATGCCGAACATCTGACGCCCGCATTGGTGCGCGAGGCATTGGAGGCTTGGCCCGATACCGATGGAATTGGTTGGCCATCATGGGCATTTTCGAACCATGACGCCCCGCGTTGGATTAGCCGTTGGGCACCGGTCGATGCGCGCGACGCCTATGCGCGGATGGTGATGATGCTGTTCGCCTGTCTACGCGGCAATGTCATATTGTGGCAGGGCGAAGAGCTTGGCCTCACTCAAGTCGAAATCCCGTTCGACAAGCTTCAAGACCCGGAAGCCATTGCCAATTGGCCACTGACGCTCAGTCGAGACGGGACGCGCACGCCGATGCCTTGGTCAGCAGAAGCGTTGAACGGCGGTTTCAGCGTTGCCGAGCCTTGGTTGCCGCTCGGCCCTGATCATCAGGCGATGTCGGTCGACAGACAGGAACTGGACGCCGATTCAATGCTGGCATTAACGCGCAAGCTCATCGCGTTTCGCAATGTCAATGAAGCGATGTTGATCGGCGACTTACACATCATTGAAGCACAATCCGATCTGTTGGTGTTCGAGCGCCGCAGCGCAAATCAGCATCTTATCTGCGCGTTTAACATGGGCGGCGAAGACACTAATTGGCAACCGGCACAGCCAGACCGCTGGCGGATGGTGAAGTCGGAAAACGATGCCACGCCGGGTTCGCTTCCGGCTTATGGCGCAAAAGTCATGGAAAAAATCGCTTAAGGAGGCGGAATATGGGCAGCAAGAAGATAAAATATTCGGTTATAGCGCTGGGCGGAGCATTGCTCGCAGCGGCTTCCGCCAACGCGCGCCCGGTAGCCCAAGCGTCTTCGCCCGATGGCGCAGTCAGCGTTGCCGTCACCATCGATGGCGATGGCCGCGCGGCTTATTCCGTGACCCGGAAGGGCAAACCGATTTTGGCACCGTCGAGGCTTGGTTTCCTGTTTACCGATGCAGTAAAAATCGACCGCCGCCTAAACGTTACCGGTCAGGAAGTGCGCGACTTCGATGAGACCTGGACCCAACCTTGGGGCGAGTGGCAAAGCATCCGTAACCGCTACCGCGAACTCAAGGTGCATCTGAAAGAAAGCACCGCGCTTGCGCGCGTTTTCACCGTCACCTTCCGGCTTTACGAAGACGGCGTGGGCTTCCGATATGAATTTCCCGAGCAGCCCCAAATGGCGAACAGCAATATCGCCGAGGAGCTGACAGAATTCGCCTTTGCCAGCGATGGCATCGCATGGTGGAAGCCCGCATTCCTGTGGAACCGCGAGGAATATCTCTACAACAAAACGCCGCTTTCCGCCGTTGCCAATGCCGATACGCCAGTGACGATCAAGATGGCTGACGGAACGCATGTTGCCCTGCACGAGGCAGCCTTGGTCGATTATTCGGGCATGGCCGTAGCGCGGACCGAAGGCAACACTCTCCGCGCCGCGCTCCATCCTGGTGCGGGTGAACCCAAGGTGCAGAAAAAGGGTGCATGGAGCACCCCATGGCGCACTCTGATCATCGCTGACGATCCGGCCGGTATTTATCACAGCCACCTGATGCTGAACCTTAACGAACCCAACAAATTGGGCGATGTCAGCTACATCAAACCCGGGAAGTTCGCCGGTGTATGGTGGAATATGATCAAGGGCGAATGGTCATGGGCACGCGGCCCGAAACATGGCGCGACCAATGCCAATGTGAAGCGCTACATTGATTTCGCTTCCGAAAACAAGATTCCGCACCTCCTGGTTGAGGGCTGGAATGTTGGCTGGGACGGCGACTGGTTCGGCAACGGCTATGATATGGACTTTGCCCAGCCGACCGAGGATTTCGACGCGGATATGCTGGTGGCTTACGGCAAGAAAAAAGGCGTTCGCCTGGTCGGCCATCACGAGACCGGCGGCGCGGCGACGCATTATGAAAAGCAGTTCGACAAGGCTTTCAAATTCGCTGCGGACCGGGACTATATGGTGGTGAAGACAGGCTATGTTACTGATGCTGCTCAGATGGAGCGTCAGGACGGCGACGGCAAAACGCTTCGCGAATGGCATCAGGGGCAGTGGATGGTGAACCACCAGCTTCGAGTCATTGAAAAGGCCGCCGAGTATAAAATCGGCATCGACAGTCATGAGCCGGTCAAGGGTACCGGCCTGCATCGCACCTATCCCAATTGGGTTGCGCGCGAAGGGATGCGCGGAATGGAATATAACGCGTGGGTCGGAGCCAAGAATCCGCCCGAGCATGAAGCTAATGTCGTGTTCACGCGTATGCTAGAAGGCCCAATGGACTTTACCCCGGGCGTATTGAGCCTGAAAGGCAGCGAGGACAGCGATATCCTGTCCACGATCGCCAAACAGTTGGCATTATACGTAGTGATCTATTCCCCGGTGCAGATGGTCGCTGATACGCCTGAAAATTACGCAAAATATCCAAAGGAAATGAAGTTCATCCGCGATGTTCCGACCGACTGGCAGGACACGCGCGTGCTGAACGGCGAGATTGGTGATTTCGTGACCATTGCGCGCAAGGAACGCGGCGGCAACAACTGGTATATTGGCGCAGTCGGCGATGAAGAGGCGCGCGAAATTTCGTTCAAGCTCGATTTCCTGACACCGGGGAAAAGCTACAAAGCGGAAATTTATCGCGATGGTGACGATGCCGACTATCGCACCGAAAAGCGCCATTCGATTGTGATTGAGAGCAAGACGCTGAGCAGCACCGACGATCTTAATATGCGGATAGCTCCGGGTGGCGGCTTTGCTATTCGGCTGGTCGAGAGCAAGTGATCGGGCGGCGCTCGCTGATCGTATCATCGGTCGCGACCGCGGTCGTCGCACTGATGCCGATGAAAGCATCGGCACACGATAAGGGGCGTTTCGTCGATTTGGGAGCACTGCAGTCGAAATATATTGCGCCAACCAAAGTCGTGCTGTGGTTACCGCCTGGTTATGACGCCTCCAAGCGGCGCTATGGCGTTGTTTACATGCACGACGGCCAGAACCTGTTCGAACCCAAGCGTTCGAATTTCAACAAAGTCTGGGCGGCGGACAAATCGGCGTTGCGCCTGATCGAGGCAAATAAAGTCAAGCCATTCATCATCGTCGGCATCGACCAGCCCGGCGAGGATCGCGGGCGACAATATTTTCCGCACGTGATGGCCGACTTGCTTTCCCCGGCGGTCGTCAAAAAGCTGGCGACGCAGGGCAACGGCAAACCGATTATCTCTGACGAATATCTGAAGTTTATCGTTGATGAACTGAAACCCAAAATCGACCGCGATTATCGTACAAGAAAAGACCGCAAGCATACCGCGATAGCTGGCTCGAGCATGGGTGGGCTAATCTCGCTCTATGCCATAACCAAATATCCGAAGGTTTTTGGCACGGCAGGTGCAGTTTCGACGCATCTTCCGCTCGGCAATCCAAATTGGACCTCGGCTGAGCGCGAGGACATATTTGCGGCATGGCGGACCTATGTGAAGCAGGAGCTGGGGAAACCCGGAGGCCGCCGGATCTGGTTCGACCATGGTACCGAAACGCTCGATGCATTTTACCAGCCCTATCAGGAAAATCTCGACGCCGCGTTGGTTGCAAACGGCTGGCGCAACGGCCGCGATTTTTCCAGCCGAGTATATGAAGGCACGCCGCACGAGGAAAATGCCTGGGCGGCGCGGATGGACGATATCTTCGGTTGGATGCTACAACTCCGCTAATGGCAGAGCAACAACTTCACTTTGTCGTTCTAGGCGGCGGCACAGCAGGCTGGATGGCCGCCTGCCTAGTCGCAAAAACATGGCCGCAGCATAAGGTTACGGTTGTTGAGTCTCCCGACATCGGGATCATTGGCGTCGGCGAAGGTTCAACGCCGCAATTGAAGGCGTTTTTCGATACGCTTGGTCTTACCGAATCCGAATGGATGCCGAAATGCAATGCAACCTATAAGGCCGGGATCAGTTTTCACGGCTGGTCTGAGCGACCGGGGTTTGAGAGCTATTTTCACCCGTTTCACACCAATCTCGACGGTTTTACCGAACCACAATTCGCCTTCCACACCCGCGCGCGTCGGACGGGGCGTGATGTCTATGCCCATCCTGACCGGTTCTTCCTGCCAGCGCGGATTGCCGCCGAACGGCGTGCGCCCATAGCGCCAACTAATTTCCCGTTCCAGATCGGCTATGGCTATCATTTTGATGCTGTTTTGGTTGGCCATGTTTTACGCGAACATGCGACGACCAAGCTTAACGTCGCCTATCTCGAGCGCACAGTGTCCGAGGTCATGCTGGACGAGGAAGGCAGTGTCGCGTCCCTTCACGTCGAGGGCAGCGAAGGGATCTCGGGCGACTTCTTCATTGACTGCAGCGGATTCCGCGGGGCGATTATTCAAAAGGCATTGAAAGTACCTTTCATACCTTTCACCGAAAACCTGTTCAACAACCGTGCAGTCGCGATGCCGACACCCAATGATGAGGGCTATCTGCCGAGCGAAACCCGCGCCACCGCGCTTTCGGCAGGTTGGGCATGGCGCATTCCGCTGACGGGCCGCGCGGGCAATGGCTACGTCTATTCGTCGCATTACATCGATACCCACGCCGCCGAAAACGAACTGCGGCGTCATCTGGGGTTGCTCGACAGCGACGTCGAGGCGCGGCATTTGCAAATGAACGTCGGTCGGGTTGAACGCAGCTGGGTGAAAAACTGCCTCGCAGTCGGCCTGTCACAAGGCTTTATCGAACCGCTGGAGGCAACCGCGCTGCATATCGTGCAGGCAACGGTCGAAGGCTTTATTCAGGCTTTTGAGGATGGCGGGCAGTCCGACAAACACGCGTCTTCTTTCAATAAGAATATCGGGCATCGCTATGATGGAATCCGAGACTATATCGTTGCGCACTACAGGATGAACCAGCGCACTGACAGCGACTATTGGCGAGCCAATGCCGCTAACCAAAACCTGTCGGATAATCTCAAATCGGTGATGACCGCTTGGTTTACCGGTGCTGATCTGTCAGCAGAAATCCATAGTCTCGATATTGGCCGCTATTACAGCTCGCTATCATGGCATTGCCTGTTTGCAGGCTACGGCACGTTTCCGCCTGATGCAAAGCTGTTGGCGTCTACCGAAGGCATGGACTTGGCGGATATGGAACAAATTGACCGTTTCATCGGCGGCTGTGCGCAAAATTTTCCGTCGCACCGCTCCGCATTGGCGAATTTATCTCCGTCGCCCAGCTCGATCATCTCGCCTCGCTTATAGCTTGCCCCATCGACGACGAAATTGCCATTCGGGATGTAGGACCCTGTATGCGGAATATCGATGGCGATAGAATTGGTGCCTGCCGGCAATACCTCACCTGCCAGCCAGAGCGCGCCCCAAACACGAACATAATTACCATGTAGCGCAGCTACGTCAGCAGGAAGCAGTTCTCCGGGTAACATCTCCCCCCGCGAGGCCATGTGATATCGCTTCCTTGTTATTGATAACGATATCAAGCTCCCCCCGCTCGACTGCTTGGGCAACGAGAGGGATGCCACGCGCATTGTAATGCCGCTTAGCGTTGGAGGCATCGCCGCTCGGTTCAGCCTATTTTTACCTCCCACCATTAAAGAGCCTGGGCTTGTCGAAAATCACACCAGGCCGTATTGGCTTAGCAACGCCAGATTTTGAAAAAGAAAGTCCATAATGAAAATCGCTATGATAGGCTCAGGCTATGTGGGCCTCGTTTCCGGTGCGTGCTTTGCCGACTTCGGCCATGACGTAGTCTGCGTCGATAAGGACCCGGGCAAGATTGACCGGCTCAACTCTGGTGTAATGCCGATCTACGAGCCGGGGCTCGAAGCGTTGGTTAAAACCAACGTTGATGCGGGCCGCCTGTCCTTTTCCACCGATCTGGAGGCATCGGTAAGAGGCTGCGAAGCTGTTTTTATCGCCGTCGGAACGCCCTCGCGCCGAGGCGACGGCCATGCCGACCTGAGCTATGTCTATGCAGCAGCAGCCGAACTGGCTGCAGGCATTGAACCCAAAACGGTGGTCGTCACCAAATCCACCGTCCCTGTAGGTACCGGTGACGAGGTCGAACGGATCATTCGCGAAGCCAATCCCGCGCTTGATTTTGCCGTGGTCTCCAACCCCGAATTCTTGCGCGAAGGTGCGGCGATCGGCGATTTCAAGCGCCCTGACCGGATCGTAGTGGGCAGCGATGATGAATGGGCGCGCGATGTTATGCGTGCGGTCTACCGGCCATTATTCCTGAACGAATCACCGATATTGTTCACCAGCCGGCGTTCGTCCGAACTGATCAAATATGCGGCAAATGCGTTTCTGGCGACCAAGATCACATTCATCAACGAAATGGCTGATCTGTGCGAAAAACTGGGCGCTGATGTTCAGGACGTCTCGCGCGGGATTGGTCTCGATAACCGCATTGGCAGCAAATTCCTGCATGCCGGTCCGGGATATGGCGGCAGCTGCTTTCCGAAAGACACGCTGGCGTTGCTCAAGACGGCGCAAGACAATGATACGCCAGTGCGGATCGTTGAAGCTGTGGTACAGGCCAATGACTTACGCAAACGCGCGATGGGCCGCAAAATCGTCAACGCTTTGGGCGGCGACGCGCGCGGCAAGAAAGTCGCGCTGCTTGGACTGACCTTCAAACCAAATACCGATGACATGCGCGACGCGCCATCGATTGCTATTGTCCAAACGCTGATCGACGCAGGCGCGGAAGTGCACGCGCATGACCCAGAGGGTATGGAAGAGGCAGCAAAGCTGTTGCCTGGAATCATTATGAGCGACAGCGCCTATGCGGCGGCGGCCGGCGCACACGCTGTTGCGCTGGTTACCGAATGGGATGCCTATCGCGCGCTCGATCTTGGAAAATTGCGGACAGCAATGTCGGGCAATGCGCTCATTGATTTGCGTAATATCTATCGCGCGAGTGAAGCCGAAGCAGCCGGTTTTGCCTATTCGAGCGTCGGTCGCTAGCCTGCGTCAGCCAAGCAGAAGTTGAAACGTGCCAAGCCTTTGCTTGTTGCGGCTAGCCAAACAGCGCGTAAATAGCAGTGCATGTCAGGCAACTTAACACATCTGCAACGGCTTGAGGCGGAAAGCATCCATATCATGCGCGAGGTGGTCGCAGAGGCCGCCCGCCCGGTGATGCTGTACAGCATTGGCAAGGACAGCGCGGTGATGCTGCATCTGGCAAAAAAGGCCTTTTACCCAGCGCCCCCGCCATTTCCGCTGTTGCATGTCGACACCACGTGGAAGTTCCGCGCGATGTACGAAATGCGCGAAAAATCCGCGAAGGATGCGGGCATGGAATTGCTCGTTTGGCAAAACCCGGAGGCGACCGCGCGCGGCATCAATCCGTTCGATCATGGCGGATTGCACACCGATATGTGGAAGACCGAAGGGCTTAAACAAGCGCTCGATCATTACGGCTTCGACGCGGCCTTTGGCGGAGCGCGGCGTGACGAGGAAAAAAGCCGAGCGAAGGAGCGGGTTTTCAGCTTCCGTTCGTCCAACCACCGCTGGGATCCGAAACAGCAGCGGCCCGAATTATGGAATCTTTACAACGCGAAAAAAGCGGCTGGTGAGAGCATTCGGGTATTCCCGATATCGAACTGGACCGAACTCGACATCTGGCAATATATTCACCTCGAAAATATCCCGATTGTGCCCCTCTATTTCAGCGCGCCTCGGCCGACGGTGGAGCGAGACGGCTTGCTGCTTATGGTTGATGACGCGCGCTTCCGACTGAATGATGACGAAATTCCGGTTGAACGTTCGATCCGCTTCCGTACGCTCGGCTGCTACCCGTTGACTGGTGCGGTCGAGAGCGAAGCCACGACGCTGCCTCAAATCATTCAGGAAATGCTGCTCACCACGACCTCGGAACGGCAAGGCCGAGCCATCGACCATGACCAAGCGGCGAGCATGGAAAAAAAGAAGCAGGAGGGCTATTTCTGATGTCCTCAGCATATGAAACTGATGCCTTGATTGCGGAGAATATCGACGCCTATCTTGAAACACATCAGCATAAGTCGTTGTTGCGGTTCATCACCTGTGGCTCGGTCGATGATGGAAAATCTACTTTAATCGGTAGGTTACTTTACGACTCTAAGATGATCTTTGAAGATCAACTTGCTGCGCTTGAGGCCGATAGCAAACGGGTTGGGACGCAAGGTCAGGATATCGACTTTGCGCTGCTGGTCGATGGCCTTGCCGCCGAGCGCGAACAGGGCATCACGATTGACGTCGCGTACCGGTTCTTCGCTACTGAAAAACGCAAATTCATCGTGGCCGACACGCCCGGGCATGAGCAATATACCCGCAACATGGTCACCGGCGCGTCTACCGCTGACCTTGCGATTATCCTGATCGATGCGCGCAAGGGAGTGCTGACACAGACGCGGCGGCACAGCTATCTCGCCCATTTGATCGGCATCAAAAATATTATCCTCGCGGTCAATAAGATGGATTTGGTGGGCTATGACGTTCTGCGATACGATCATATCGTTGAGGATTACCGTTGCTTTGCCCGCGAAATCGGCATCACCGATTTCACCGCAATTCCGATTTCGGGGTTCAAGGGCGATAATATAACCACACTGTCGCCGAATATGTCTTGGTACAAGGGCAAGCCTCTGATCGAACTGCTCGAAAGCGTGGAACTCGATGTCACAGGCGATCAGCAAAAACCATTTAGTCTGCCCGTCCAATGGGTGAACCGTCCTAATCTCGATTTCCGGGGTTTCGCAGGACAAATCGCCAGCGGCGTCGTTAAAAAGGGCGATGCTGTGCGCGTGCTGCCAAGCGGCAAGACGTCATCGGTATCGCGCATCGTGACAATGGATGGCGATCTTGACGAGGCCGTGGCCGGACAATCGGTAACATTGTGCTTCACTGATGAAGTCGATTGTTCACGCGGTGACGTAATCGCGGCTGCCGAAAATCCGCCACAAGCTGCCGATCAGTTCGAAGCCAATCTGGTGTGGATGGCCGACGAAGCTCTAACGCCTGGTCGCGCCTATTGGCTAAAACTGGGCACTCAGATGGTATCTGCAACGGTCCAGCCGCCGAAGTATCAGGTCAATGTCAACACGATGGAGCATCTAGCTGCCAAGACGTTGGAGCTGAATGCCATCGGCGTGGCCGAAGTGACATGCGACAGGCAAATCGTGTTTGAACCTTATGCCGAAAATCGCACACTCGGCGGCTTCATCCTGATCGACAAGATCGACAACACTACTGTCGCGGCAGGTATGATGAACTTCAGTCTGCGCCGCGCGCAAAATGTTCACTGGCAGGCGATCGACATCAGCCGCGAGGCGCATGCTCAGCAAAAGGGGCAATCGCCCAAGTTGCTGTGGTTCACCGGGCTATCGGGATCGGGCAAGTCGACGATTGCCAATTTGGTCGAAAAGAAACTTTTTACGCTTGGACGGCACAGTTTCCTGCTCGACGGCGACAATGTGCGACATGGGCTGAACAAGGATTTGGGCTTTACCGATACCGACCGGATCGAGAATATCCGCCGCGTCGGTGAAGTGGCAAAGCTGATGACCGACGCCGGGTTAATCGTGCTGACCGCGTTCATCTCGCCTTTCCGCGCCGAACGCGAGATGGTGCGTGCCATGCTGCCTGAAGGCGAGTTTCTTGAAATCTTCATCGACACGCCGCTTGAGGAAGCCGAGCTCCGCGACGTAAAAGGCCTGTATAAAAAGGCACGAAGCGGCGCACTCAAGAATTTTACTGGCATCGATAGCCCTTATGAAGCCCCGTCACAGCCGGATATCCGCATCGATACGACAAAGATCACACCCGAAGCGGCGGCCGAGTTGATCGTCCAACGTGTCATCGGCGTCTGGAGCCATGACCTGTGACCGACGGCGAAATTGCGGCGTGGCTTGCGACCGAGGCGGGTAATATGCTGCTCGCTTTACAGAAGACCGGCAGCGGCAAGGCGGTCGGTGATGAAGGCGACCGCATCGCCAACATTTTTCTGTGCTCTGAAATTCGCAAGGCGCGTCCCGACGACGCGTTGCTTTCAGAGGAAGAGATCGACTGCACGTCGCGGTGCTCGGTCAGCCGTGTTTGGATAATCGACCCCTTGGACGGAACGCGCGAATATAGCGAAGGCCGGGGCGACTGGGCAGTCCATGTCGCACTGGCCGTAGATGGCATAGCGACAGTAGGAGCGGTCGCCCTGCCCGCATTGGGCGTGACTTTATGCTCGGAAAAGCCAAATGCCTTGCCGCCGACCAACGACCCGCTGAAAATCGTCGTGAGCCGCACCCGGCCCGCTGCCGAAGCGGTGGCGCTTGCCGAAAAACTCGGCGCGGAACTGCTGCCTATGGGGAGCGCTGGGGCAAAAGCCATGGCGGTCGTTCGCGGTGAGGCCGACATCTACCTCCACACCGGCGGCCAATATGAATGGGACAATTGCGCGCCGGTTGCGGTGGCGCAGGCTGCAGGCCTGCATTGCGTACGCCTCGACGGGTCACCAATGCGCTATAACAATGCCAATCCCTATTTGCCCGACCTGCTTATTTGCAAGCCCGAACTTGTGCCGGGCATCATGGCCGCGCTGGGCACTTAATTCACCTGCCGCTCGCGTCCTTCCCAATAAGGTGCGCGTAAATCTTTGCGCAGGATTTTACCGGTAGCGTTGCGCGGTAGCGCAGCAATGACATCGACTGACTTAGGCACCTTGAAAGCGGCAATCTTGTCCCGCGCCCAGGCAATGACGCTGTCGGAATCAATCGATGCGCCGGGACGAGGTACGCAGATGGCCTTGACCGACTCGCCCCATTTGTCGTCAGGAATGCCGATGACAGCAACCTCCAACACGTCGGGGTGACCGAAGATCGCGCTTTCGACTTCCGCAGGATAGACATTCTCTCCACCAGAGATGATCATGTCCTTCACCCGGTCGTGGATGAATAAATAGCCGTCCTCGTCAAGGAAACCGGCGTCGCCGGTTCTGATCCAGCCGCCATCCGCGACCGTACCTTTTGTTGCATCGGGGAGATTCCAGTAACCAACCATATTGTTGGAAGACCGGGTCCAGATTTCTCCGACTTCACGCGGCGCAAGGTCTTCACCGGCGCCATCGACAATGCGAATCTCCACCCCCGGTAGCGGCTTACCAGCGGATCGCATCCGCGCATTACCGTTGGGATCATGATCCTCCGGCGGTAGCATCGTGATCGTCCCGGTCGTTTCGGTCATTCCGTAGACCTGAATAAACTCAGCGTTGAATACCGTCATGCACTGACGCAGCAATTCAAGCGGCATCGGCGCGGCGCCATACAGGATATATTTTAAACGGCTGTAGTCGACCTGCGTGCAGCGCGGTTGCTGCAGCATGATGTGGAGCGCAGCCGGCACGATGAACAACCGCGTCACGCCGCCTGTTTCGATGGCGTCGAATACGGCATCAGGCGTAAATTCGGCCAATACGAAAGCAGGCAAGCCTGCCGCCACCGCCATGATGCCGAGCCCCGTGCCGCCGATATGCGCGCACGGCATCGCGACCAGAACAACCTCGTCATCATCCCATTTCGTGTAAGCCTGATCCGATCCTTCTGCATGTTTGCGCAGCGCGAAGAGGTTGCGGTTGGATAGCACCGCACCTTTTGGGTTACCCGTGGTTCCTGAGGTATAGAGCTGTAAGACCGCATCATCCGGCCCGGCCGCGGCGAATTCAACCCTAGCAGTTGCATCGATCAGCGCCCGGGCTTCATCTTCACCAATGACTCGCTCGACTTCACCAACCAGCGCGTCACCCGCGCCATCAAACCCTTCGCCGGTGAACAGGATGCGGGTCTCTGCATCTTTGACCATATACACCCACTCTGCAGGTGCAAGCCGCCAGCCGATTGGCACCATGACGATGCCCACGCGCGCGGCACCATAAAACAAACTGAAATATAAATCGCTATTCTTGCCGATCCAGGCAATGCGGTCGCCTTTTTTAAGGCCAGCCGCGAGCAGCATCGACGCTATCCGCGCGGTACGATCTTCAAGCTGGGCATAATTATCGGACCTATCGTCCTGCCGAAGCGCAACACGCTCGGGCCGTTCGTCCGCCCAATGGCGCAAAAAATCTTCAAATGTCAGTATGTCGGTCACCGCCAAGCCCACAGCCATTCTCCTGTTCGTGGCCGCTCGTCCGTGCAAGCGCCATCCAGTTGGTGTTTCTTGCGATTAAGGCGGCGAGTCAATCGCGCGATTAAATTTATGCGGCGCGTCTGAAAACAAGTGAAAGATTGTTTGCCGGCATTGGAATGACTTCAATTAGATCGAAGCCTGCTGTTCGGGCAGCGTTTTCGATGGCCTCTACAGAACGCAAACCCCATTCCGGATTGCGGCTTTTGAGCGATTCGTCGAAATCCAGATTGCTCGCTGCTGTCGGAACGCTGTTCTGGATATAGGGTCCGTATAAATATAGCGGCACGCCTTTTGCCAGGATGCGCGAAGCGTTGCGCAACAACCCCAACGTCGCGGACCATGGGCTGATATGGGCCATGTTAATGCAGATAATTGCGTCGGCGTAGCCGATTTCCCAATCCGCAACCGCGTCAATTTTCAACGGCGCAAGCAAGTTCGGGCTTCGAACATCATTTTGCCACGCGGCGATCGACGCCAAGGCCGCCGGATCGGAATCGCTCGGTTGCCATTTCAAATTCGGAAACATCGCAGCGAAATGGACAATATGTTCGCCGGTACCGCTGGCGATTTCCAGCACTAGACCCGATGACGGCAGAATGCCTTTCAGGACCCTCGCAATGGCATCGCGGTTGCGTTCAGTGGCGGGGGCGAAGCGCTTTGCCTCGCCATCAGATTCAAAGATGAAGGGCTGCTGCCGATCCACATCAAATCCAGCGGCGGACGCGTGATTTATAGATGCGATACTCATCGCCGAACTTTGCCTCCAGATACCGCTCTTCGCGAGCGATGACTTGTGTCTGGATCAGGACAATCGCAACGGGCAATAATAAAATGACGCCCAGACTCGAGAACAGAAAGCCAAGTCCGGCCATAAACAGCGCCATCCCCAAATACATGGGGTTACGGGTGAACGCGTAAACACCCTCGCCTACAATCGCGCTCGTTGTTTTCCACGGCTTCAGTTCGGTTCCAGCTTTGCGAAAGCGTCCCGAAGCGGCGAGAAGAAAAGCCAACGCAGCAGCAATTAACAGCCCTCCGCCAACATAGCGACCAATCACGGTCAATTTGATTGACCAAGGCAAAACATGGTCTAGCGCAAGACCGACCAACGACAAGCCGATGTAAACAAAGGGCGGCGGGAAAGTTACCTTTGCACTGTCAACGTCCACATCCATCGTCGCTCTCCTCCCAACCACCAGAATATAGATGCTGATGGTCGAAATGCACCCGGATTTTTGTAGCTTGGTTTACTCTGCTGCCACAGCCTGTTCGGGTTCTCGCCACACCAATATCGGCTTGCGCGCAGCCTGTGTTTCATCAAGACGGCGGCGCGGCGCGTGGTGTGGTGCTGACTTGAGCAATGGATCGCCTGCCTTCGCCCGCTCTGCCACAGACCGCAACGCGCCGATGAACTGGTCGAGTGTCGCCTTGCTCTCGGTTTCAGTCGGTTCGACCAGCATCGCGCCGTGCACGACCAGCGGGAAATACACCGTCATCGGGTGATAGCCCTCGTCGATCAGGCCCTTGGCTATGTCGAGCGTCGAGAAACCTTCGGCCATACCGTCGTCGCTGAACAATGCCTCGTGCATGCAAGGCCCACTATGCGCAAACGGTGCATCAAGCACATCTTCAAGGCTTCGCAGGATATAATTTGCGTTAAGTACCGCATCTTCGGCAACCTGACGCAAGCCATCCGCCCCGTGCGACATGATGTAGGAAAGCGCACGCGTGAACATGCCCATTTGGCCGTGGAACGCGGTCATTCGGCCAAAACTATGGGGATGGCGTTCGCCAGCCGTCTCCTCTTCGACCAACGAAAAATGCCCATCGGCATGCCGTTCGGTGAAAGGCAGAGGCCCAAAAGGCGACAAAGCTTCAGAAAGCACGACCGGGCCAGAGCCGGGCCCGCCGCCGCCATGCGGGGTGGAGAAGGTCTTGTGCAGATTGATGTGCATGGCATCAATGCCGAGATCCCCTGGCCGCACGCGGCCGACGATGGCGTTGAAATTTGCGCCATCGCAATAAACGTAGCCGCCTGCCGCATGGACGGCGTCTGAAATCGCCTTCATGTCACGTTCGAACAGGCCGCAGGTGTTGGGGTTAGTGATCATGACACCAGCAACATCGGGACCGAGACGTGATTTCAGCGCCGCCAGGTCCACCCGACCTTCTGACGTTGCCGGGATGTTTTCTACCGAGAATCCGGCGAAGGCTGCTGTAGCCGGATTGGTTCCATGGGCGCTTTCCGGCACCAGAATGACGCTGCGCTTGTCACCCCTCGCTTCGAGTGCAGCCTTGATGCACAAAATACCGCATAATTCGCCATGAGCGCCGGCCTTTGGCGTCATAGCCACGCCGTGCATGCCGGTGAGTTCGATCAGCCACACCGCCAACTCATTGATAACCGCCAGCGCGCCTTGCACCGTTTCAATCGGCTGCATCGGGTGAACGTCAGCAAAACCCGCCATCCGTGCGACTTTTTCGTTGAGCCGCGGGTTGTGCTTCATCGTGCAACTGCCAAGCGGGAAGAAACCCAGGTCGATAGCGTAATTCTGCCGGCTGAGGCGAGTGTAGTGTCGGACAGCTTCAGGCTCGGACAGGCCAGGCAGCGCAATGTCACGGTGCCGCTCAAGATTGCCAAGGCGCGAGATGACCTTTGGCGAAACAGCGAGATCCACTCCAGTCGTGCTGTTATTGCCGATTTCGAAAATCAGCGGTTCTTCGAGCATAAGCGCCTTGTTGCCGGTATAGGTTTTGACGTCATGACGGCCTTCGCCGACCATCTCGGGCTTCCATCCACTTTGATTGATTGCGTTCATGCTAAAATCTCCTGCAAGGCAGCGGCGAAAGCTTCGATATCCTCGGCTGTGGCGACTTCGGTTACAGCGACGACCAGACCGTTCTCTAGAGCGTTCACACCCGGATACAGCCGTCCGAGCGACACACCCCCGAGTATCTTCCGGTCGGCAAGTGCCCGAACAACTGGCCTTGCTTCCTTCGGCAGCCGCAATGTGAACTCATTAAAAAAGCTGTCGTTAATTAACTCCACGCCTGGGATTTGCGTCAACCGGTCCGCCGCCCGCACTGCGAGCGCGTGGTTGAGCGACGCCAATCCGCGCAGGCCCTTTTCACCAAGCAATGTCATATGAACACTGAAAGCCAGTGCACAAAGCCCTGAATTTGTGCAAATATTTGATGTCGCCTTTTCACGGCGGATATGCTGTTCGCGTGTCGACAAGGTCAATACGAAGCCACGCTTACCCTCTGCGTCGACAGTTTCACCGCACAGCCGTCCTGGCATTTGCCGAACGAATTTTTCTTTGCAAGCAAACAGACCGACATAAGGCCCGCCAAATTGAAGGCCAACGCCAATTGACTGTCCCTCACCCACAACAATGTCCGCGCCCATTTCGCCGGGTGCTTTGATCGCGCCCAAAGCGACCGGCTCGGTCACCACCGCAATCAGAAGTGCGCTATGTTCATGCGCCTTGGCGGCAATGGCGGATAAATCCTCGATCCGGCCCAATATGTCGGGGTATTGCACGACCACACAGCTGGTTTCACCATCTATCGCAGCCAGTAACCGCGCGCTGTCGGTTTCCGCTGACAGCTCAGGAAACGCGGTATCGAGTGTGTCTCCAGTGTATTTCGCCATTGTTTTAGCAACGCTGACATAATGCGGGTGCAAGCCGGACGACAGAACCGCCTTCGTCCGCTTGGTGATGCGTCCCGCCATGCCAATCGCTTCCCAGCAGGCAGTCGAGCCGTCATACATCGACGCATTGGCGACGTCGCAGCCGAACAACCGTGCAACCTGCGTCTGGAATTCGAACAGCATCTGCAAAGTGCCCTGCGCGATTTCAGGCTGATAAGGCGTGTAAGCGGTCAGAAACTCGCCGCGCTGGATAATATGATCGACCGAGGCAGGCACATGATGCTTGTAAGCGCCGCAACCAAGGAAGAACGGATGGTGCGAAGCAGACATATTCTGCCGCGCAAGGTTTGAGAAGTGCCGTTCAACCGCCATTTCGCTGGCATGATTAGGCAGGCCGTGGATCGGCCCATCCAATTGCGCCTCGGCAGGCACATCAACAAACAGATCATCGATGGATTTCGCCCCAATGAAGCCGAGCATTGCCTGCCGGTCGGTCTGCGTAAGCGGGAGATAGCGCATATTTTTTCCTTAAAGTCCGTCGACAAATGCTTTGTAAGCGGCTGCATCCATCAAGGTGTCGAGTTCGCTTGTGTCGCTCAACGTCAGTTTAAAGAACCAGCCCTCGCCCTCGGGATCGCTGTTGACCAATGCTGGATCGCCTTCCAATGCGTCATTGCCTTCGGTCACGACGCCGCTAACCGGAGCATAAACGTCCGACGCAGCTTTCACCGACTCTACAACCGCCGCGTCACCGCCCTTTTTGAGCGTGGCACCAGTCGCCGGGACTTCGGCGAAAACGATATCGCCCAATTGGCTTTGCGCGTAATCGGTAATTCCGACCGTCGCGGTCTCGCCATCGACGTCGATCCATTCATGATCTTCTGTGTAATAACGGCTCATATGGATTTTCCTCTCCGGTGATAATGATGGGGAACAAAAGGCATCGCCGCGACGGTCAGCGCAACGCGTTTGCCGCGGACTTCAGCTTCAAGCGCGGTGCCGACTGCGATATGTGCACTGGCAACATATCCCATCGCGATCGGCGCGCCAACACTTGGTGCGAACCCGCCTGAAGTTATCATGCCAACCTGTTCATTTTTTGAATAAATCGAGGCGCCTTCGCGAACCGGTATTTTGCCGTCGACGGTGAAGCCTACCAGCTTGCGTGACGGGCCTTCGGCCAGGGCTTTCAATATGCGTTCGGCGCCGTTGAAGCCACCTTCGGCGCGCCGGCGTTTCGAAACAGCAAAGGCGGCGTTGCCCTCGACGGGGTCGACCTCGGGGTTCATGTCATGCCCGTAAAGCGGCAGGCCTGCCTCAAGCCGCAGCGAGTCACGAGCGCCAAGGCCGATTGGCTTCACCTCGGGCTGCGCGCACAGCTCTTCGGCGAGCTTTTGCGCGTGCGTGGCCGGAACCGAAATCTCGAAGCCGTCTTCTCCGGTGTAGCCGGAACGGCTGATCCACAAAGGTTCAGGGTCGGTCTTTGGCCCCCAGAAAAAGGAGCCTGCGTCCATGAAATACAACGCATCGACACCCGGCACGACGCGCAAGAGCGCATCGACGGCCTTCGGTCCCTGCAGCGCCAAAAGCGCGCGATCATCCATATGATTGATCGTAATTTCATCAGGCAAATGCTCGCGCAAATAGCCCATGTCATCCCACTTCACCGCGCCGTTGACTACGACATACAGCCCCATCGGCGCGGCAGTAACCATCAGGTCATCGAGAACCCCGCCATTCTCGGCGAGCAACAGCGAATACCGCATACGGCCTTCTTGGAGCGCACTGATGTCGCCCGGCACCAAAGCCTCAAGCGCCTCCGCAGCGCCGTCGCCGGTCAGCATCAGCTGGCCCATATGGCTGACATCGAACAGCCCTGCATTCTCGCGGGTCCACGAATGCTCGGCCATGATGCCTTCATACTGGATTGGCATATGATAGCCCGCAAACTCGACCATACGGGCACCCCGCGCGCGGTGCCAAGCGTCCAGCGGCATTTCCAATATTTCGATAAGTTCGAGTTCTTCGTCGTCGCTCATACAATTCCGTTCAAGAGTCGCAGCGGCCAGCACCGGCTGGTGCCATACCTGCTACCCCCTCTGTCACGGATACCTGAGAGCTTTACCCCTTCGGCGGC
>LNFM01002336.1_pt1 | contig 39977 bp, 41 predicted proteins | sample 596031 | NCBI WGS metagenome assembly LNFM01 (sample SAMN04254537, study PRJNA301005) | activated carbon metagenome | isolation source: dual media filters at the Ann Arbor, Michigan drinking water treatment plant | place: USA: Ann Arbor | reverse complement strand
AAATGACCCCGTACGACCTGTCGAAGGGCCGCATCAACTATCGCTTCAAGTAAGCTTTCGTGCGCTTCATTCTCGGATCAGGCAGCCCGCGCCGCAAGGAACTGCTGGCGCAGATCGGGGTCGTGCCTGACGCGATCCTTCCGCCCGACATCGACGAGACGCCGCGCAAGGGTGAATTGCCGCGTGCATACTGCGCCCGCCTTGCCCGCGAAAAGGCGGAAGCCGTCCTTGCGGATGCCGATGATATCGTCCTCGCAGCCGACACCACGGTTGCGCTCGGCCGCCGCATCCTTGGCAAGCCTGCCGACGCGGGCGAAGCCGCCGCTTTCCTGACCGACCTCGGCGGCCGTCGGCATCAGGTTGTCACCGCAATCGCTGTTCGCCGGGGTGACAGGATTTGGACGCGGGAAAGCGAAAGCGTGGTCAAGATGAAACGACTGTCCGACGCCGAGTTGAACGCATATCTGGCCGGTAGCGAATGGCAGGGCAAGGCTGGCGGTTACGCGATTCAGGGCGCTGCGGGTGCTTTCATTCCGTGGATCAGTGGCAGCTTTACGGGCATCGTCGGCCTTCCCCTCGCTGAAACTGCCAGCCTGCTGCAAGCGGCAGGCTACGCGATCTGGAGGCAGCCATGAAAGGCCGCGTGATACTGCTTGACCAGATCGAAGGCCGCAATGCGGCCGCACTGATGGTCGATGGACATCTGGAAGACCTGATCATCGACCCGGACGACGACACCCCCGTGCCGGGTGCGATCTACCGAGGCATCGCTGATCGGCCGGTGAAAGGGCAGGGTGGCATTTTCGTCAAGCTGCCGCATGGATCGGGTTTCCTGCGTCAGATCTCTGGCATCTCGCCCGGTCAACGCCTGATCGTTCAGGTGACGGGGCCCACCGAACCCGGCAAGGCGACGCCAGTCACGGCGCGCCTTTTGTTCAAATCGCGGTTCGCAATAGTCACGCCCGACGCCCCGGGCCTGAACATCTCGCGCCGCATCAAGGATGAGGACGTGCGGGCCGGATTGGCGGCCTTGGCAGACGGTCAGATGGCCGGCGCTGATGGGACGCTGGGGCTGATCCTGCGGTCCGGCTGTGCGGATGCCGAAGAGGAGGCTATCGCCGAGGATGTCGCTGCCATGCGCGGACTTGCCGAGGCCGTTCTTGCCGACCTTGCCGGTGCGCCCGAACTGCTGGTTGACGGGCCGGGGGCGCATGACCTTGCGTTCCGTGAATGGCTGGACCCGCCGGTAGACGAGATGATGACCGAGGAAGGCAGCTTTGCCGAAAACGGTATCATGGAGATCGTAGAGGCATTGCTGGACCCACGGGTCGGCCTTCCTGGCGGCGGACACATGATGATCGAGCCCACGCGGGCTCTGGTTGCCGTCGATGTGAACACCGGGCCGGACACCTCGCCCGCCGCGAGCCTCAAGGTCAATATCGCGGCTGCACGTGATCTGCCGCGGCAGCTGCGCCTTCGCGGCCTTGGTGGGCAGGTTGTGGTCGATTTCGCACCGATGCCGAAGCGGGATCGCAGCATCCTTGATCAGGTCTTGAAGGCTGCCTTCAAGGGCGAGGCGGAAACCAATCTCGCTGGTTGGACCGCAATCGGACTCTACGAACTGATCCGCAAGCGCGACCGCTTGCCGCTGTCCGAGACGGCGCGATGACCTGCCCGGTCTGCGGCAAGGCCACTGATCCGCAAACACGTCCGTTCTGCTCGCGGCGCTGTGCGGATGTGGACCTTGGGCGCTGGTTAAACGAGAGCTACCGTATCCCGGCCGAACCGGCCGAGCCTTCCGAAACGGATGATGCGGACGACGGCGAAGCGGACCCAAAGCCGCATTGAAGCGCGTATTCCCTCTGGACAGCCCCAGCGCCGTCCAGTATCACGCCCGCACTTCCGGAACGAGACCCGGAAGATCGGTGCCCAGATAGCTCAGTTGGTAGAGCAGCGGATTGAAAATCCGCGTGTCGCTGGTTCGATTCCGGCTCTGGGCACCACTTAAACTCCCTTGTTTTATTGAAGTTGCTGGGTGTGACCAGCAACAGGAGTTCTGCGGTCTCTTCTGCTGGGCTACTTCTGGGCTACATTTCGCAAGTGGTAGAGCAAATGTGCTGCGAACCCAGTGTTCTGCTTCATGTCCTTCCAGCGCTCGAACTTATTCTTCAGAAACCAACAATCCCAAGAGCGGAAAGGGTTCTGCGGACCTATAGACCTTGTGCGGCGTCCCCGCCAAGCCCTCGCATAGGATATGAAATGCCTGCACAAGCCCAAATCGAAAGTCCCTACCTGAACGTCGATCAAGTCGCTGAGCGTTACGGTGTTTCCACCGACAGCATCTGGCGCTGAAAGAGGAACGGCGACTTCCCCGCTCCGGTCCGGGTTGGGCCGAACTGCACCCGCTGGCGCATGGCTGACCTCCTCGAGCATAAGAGCCATCTTCAAGCATGCTTCGCCTTGAGCCTCGACGCACGGTGGGCAGCCTGATGCTGTAAGGATCGGCTGCCCTCCCGCGGGGCCGGGGAATGACTGACAGTTCCCCGATCCCCGTTTCAGGTCCTATCGAGAAGCTCCAGAAGTGACCGCACTCGCGCCGGCGTCACCTTCGGATCGCTGCCGCAAGAGATCACCCGGATAAACTCGATCCACGCTTGCTCATTTGCGGTCAGGTGGTCCCACGGTCCCGCTGGGGCCGTTGGCAGGGTGAAGATCGGGTCGTCGTCCTGCGCACTCATTTTCCGAAGATAACGCGAAACGTTGCGCGCGATCTTGCGGTGATCCGCGGATCGCTGTTATCAGAGGCGTCGCGCAGCTCGTGCAGCTCGTGCAGCCATCCCCGCTCGTTCTCGGTGGCAGGTGTGCCGAAGATGTCTGTGATCGCCTTCGCAGCCGTAGCCCCTACAGCCTGGTCGAGCGCGAGCCGCATCAGATAAGCCGGATCGACCTCCAGCGCCTTCGCAAGAGAGGGAACGCGGTCCAAGGGAACCTTGTTCCGACCGTCTTTATGGAAGCTCATCATGTTCGCGTTGGCGAAGCCCGCCTCGCTGGCGATTTCAGCTTGAGTCTTCTTGTGGGCGAGGTCGCGAATGCGATCGGCGATGAGTCGGGCGGTGGCTGTGTTCTGGAAGGGTTGGGTCATGTATTCTCTCGTGTGGTTGGTTACGTGAGATACTTACCAGCGTAGGTCGGTGTGGTCGGGTGGGGACAACGTGGTGAGCTTTGGGACTTCGTGACAAACCGAAGTCCTAGAAGAAGATGCTCACCTCGATGGGGATGCTCTTTGCCCCAGCCAGTCGGGGCGGATGAATCCTCCACTCCCGATATCGAGAGACCGATTGCGGCCCTGACCAGACGGTCAATCGACCCCGAACCAACGCCTGCTTTTGGCAAACTTTGCGGATGTTCGATGACGAAAAAGAAGTTGCATTTCTCAGATACCACGCGAACCAAAGCGTCGGGAAATTCGGATCTGAACTTGGTTTCCTAAGTGAAGACGCTTCAACTTTCGCATGTCGTCCGGACAGAATGGATCCCACTTGTCCATCAGCCGAAACGAAACTCTCGTTCGGGAAGGGGACTGGCCCCGCAGGTGGATCCGACCGCTGGGAAGGCGTCGCCATCTGCCCGAACCACCATCTCGCCCAAGCCCGGGACCGCAAGGTAGACCATCGTATCCGCGCCGAGGCGTTCGACATGGCGCACCTTGCCGGTCCAACGCGGGGCATCATCGGTAAGCCGCAGGTGTTCTGGCCTGATGCCATAGGTCACGCAAGGCTCGCCCGCGGCCTTGCCGTCGTAAAGGTTCATCTTCGGGCTGCCAATAAAGCCTGCGACGAAGGGCGAGACGGGGGCGTTGTAAAGCTCCATCGGGCTACCGATCTGCTCGATCCGGCCACCGTTCAGCACGACGATCTTGTCGGCCATAGTCATCGCCTCGACCTGATCATGGGTGACGTAGATCATCGTTGCGCCAAGGCTCCGGTGCAGGTCTGAAAGCTCGATCCGCATTTGTGCGCGAAGCGCGGCATCAAGGTTCGAAAGCGGCTCGTCAAACAGGAACACCTTGGGGTCCCTCACGATGGCCCGACCGATGGCAACCCGCTGGCGCTGGCCGCCCGACAGGGCCTTGGGCTTGCGGTCCAGAAGCGGGGTCAGTTGCAGGGCCTCGGCCGCGGCTTCGACCTTGCGGGCGATCTCGGCCTTCGGCAGCCTCGCAAGAGAAAGGCCAAAGCCGATATTTTCGCGCACGGACAAGTGCGGATAGAGCGCATAGCTTTGAAACACCATCGCGATCCCACGGGCCGAGGGCTCGGCGTTGGTCATATCCTTGCCGCCAATTTCCAGCGTGCCCGAGGTCACCTCTTCAAGCCCCGCGATCAGTCGCAGAAGTGTTGACTTGCCGCAGCCAGAGGGGCCGACGAACACGCAGAACTCGCCGGGTTCAACAGTCAGGCTGATGCCCTTGATCACGTCAACCGCGCCAAAGCTTTTGCGTATGTCCTTAAGGACTACAGAACTGTCGGACGCCATGGCCTACCCTTTCACCGCACCGGCAGTCATGCCGGCCACGATCTGGCGGTTGAAGAAGATGAAGACCAGCAAGGGCGGGATCGTCACAAGAAGGATGTTCATGAACAAAAGGTTGTACTGGCTTTGGAACTGGCTTTGAAAGTTGAAGAGCGTCAACTGAACAGTGACGTTTTCCTTCCCCGGCAGATAGTAGAGCGGGTTGGTGAAGTCGTTGAAGATGGCGATGGACTGAACGACAATCAAAGTCACCGTGACAGGTTTCAGAAGCGGCAGGATGACCTTGAAGAAGACCTGCCAGGGTTTCGCGCCGTCGATGATTGCCGCCTCGTCCAGATCACGGGGGATCGTGCCGATGAAGCTGCGGTAGAGCAGGACCGAGAACGCCAGCCCATAGGCGACCTGGATCAGGATCATCCCGTGAAGCGTCTTGAAGAGGCCAAGGCCCTGCAGCACCCAGATTGTCGGCACCACGGCAGGCGGCACCATCAGCCCCACCAGGATTCCGGCATACATCAGCTTGTTCCAGCCCGACGGGCGGCGCTGCAAGACATAGCCGACCATCGCCCCGAAGATCACCAGCAGAGTAACCGCCCCCACGGTGATGACGATAGAGTTGAAATAGGCCAAGAGCAGCATGTAGTTGCGTGTCTCGACCACATCGACAAGGTTCTGCCAGAACTGCCAATGGTCGGGCCAGTCGAAGAGAAAGAGCGACGCCTCCTGCTTGGTCTTCACCGCCATCTGGAAGATGTAGAGGAACGGCATAATGAAGATCACCGAGGCCACCGCCATCGCGATCAGGCCGGTATTGCGCTGGCGGGTGCGGGATTTCATGCGTCCACCTCGCGCTTGTTGAACCACCAGGTCAGCGGAAGGATGATGAGGGCGATAAGCAGGAACAGGATCACGTTCCCGGCCGTCGCGAGGCCATAGAACCCGGCCTGATACTGCTTGTAGATCACCGATGCGAGGACATCGGACGAAAAGCCCGGCCCCCCCCGCGTGGTGGCCCAGATGATGTCGAAAGACCGCAGGCCCCCAATCAACGACAGGGTGACCACCGTCACCGTCGCGGGACGCACCAAGGGCACCGTCACCCGCCAGAACTGCTGTACGCGCGTCGCACCGTCGATGCGGCTGGCCTCGTAATACTCGGGCGAGATGGCGGCAAGGCCCGCAATGTAGATCAGCGTCGCCAGCCCGACGCCTTTCCAGATGTCGATCATCGCAACGGAATAGAGCGCAAGCGCTGGGTCAGACAGCCAGGCCGGGCCGTCAACGCCGATGGTGGCAAGGCCAAGGTTGATCACCCCCCGTGTCGGGTGCATCAGCGCCTGAAAGGTGATGCCGATGCCGATGGTAGACACCAGCACCGGAAAGAACACGACCGATCGTAGAAAGCCCTGCCACAGGATGCCGCTGGTCAGAAGGACCGCTAGTAGCAGCCCCAGCACCGTCTTCGCACCCGAAGTGACGACAGCGTAGATCAGCGTGTTGATCGTGCCCTGCACCAGAAACGGCTCGCGGAAGAACTGGCGGTAGTTGTCCAGCCCGATGAAGTCGGCCTTAAAAAGATCCCAGCGGGTCAGGCTGAACCAGAAGCTTGCCACTGTGGGCACCAGAAACAACACGGTGAAGACCACCGCTGCCGGCAGCACGAACCAGTAGGGATAGGGCGAGGGGCGACGGGATGCCATCAGGGCCTCTGCGGTTCGGGGGCGGGGTCAGGGTGCTACGAAAGCGGGTATGCGAACAGCCCCCGCCCCAAGGGGAGCGGGCGGGGGCCAAAGCCAGAACTGGAACCGGAAGGAAGGATTACCAGTTCGGCAGGCCGAGCTGTTTGGCCTGTTTTTCCACGTCCTGGTCGTAAAGCGCCGCCGCTTCGGCCGCCGGGCGGATGCCCGAGCCGACTTCTACGGTGATCTGCTCCAGTGCGGGGCCCTTGATAGGCGACAGGAACTCCAGCGCCGGGGCGGTGGCGCCTTCGGTCTGGAAGTAGGGCAGCATGTCTGCGACTGAGGGCGGCACGTCCGCCGGCAATTCGCAGCCCTCGATCAGGTAGGGGCCGGTAGCGCCGATGGCCCCGATCATCACCTGGCAGCCTTCGACCGAGGCGACGAAGTTCAGGAAGTCCCTCGCCGCATCGACATTTGGCGAGGCAGCCGGGATGTACAGCGCCGACGGCATCCAGACCGTCAGGCCGTTCTTGTCGGCAGTCGGGCCGGGCAGCGAGAAGTACCCAAGGTCGTTGACGTTGTCCGGCGTATTCTGCTTCACCGTCGCCATCGCGAAGGTCAGCATCGGATAGTGTGCCGCCTCGCCCGTGGCGACCATCCGCATTCCGTCTTCAAACTTGGCCACGCCGAAATCTTCGTTCATATAGCCGGCCTTGAAGACATCCTCGAGATACCGGAATCCACGAGCGGCTGCCGGAGTGGTGGCATATTTCGCCTTGTTCGCCGTGTAGTCGGCAGCAAAAGTCGGCACCTCGGCCTGCACGTTGAAGAAATCGCCCAGAACGAACAGCTGGCTGGTCCAAGTGTCGCCGAAGGTCGTGGCGACCGGGACCTTGCCTGCTTCTTTGATCTTGGCGTTGTTCGCCATGAACTCGTCCCAAGTCTTTGGAACACTCAGGCCAAGCTCTTCGTAAAGCTTGCGGTTGTAGTAGACGCCGCCGCCCATGGCTGCACCGTAGGGCACGCCGCGCACGGTTCCGTCCGGGGCGGTCACAACAGGCTTGAAGCTGTCGATGATGTTCGCCTGGCCCGCCAGGTCAGTCAGGTCGGCCAGCGTCTCAGATGGCCGCAGCGCCTGGAAAAGAGAGCCCGAGTTGTACTGGATGATGTCGCCCGCTTCGCCAGTGGCAAGGCGGGTCTTGACCATGTTGTCGCCTTCCGATCCACCGGGGCGGTTCTCCATCTCGAAGGTGACGTCGGGGTTCGCTGCGGTATAGGCTGTCGTCAGCGCCTCCATCTGCGCGATGGTGTCGGCGTTTCCATCCAGCAGCAGGTTCAACGTGGTTTCGGCCTGGGCCATGCCCGAAGTCAGGATGATCGCTGTCGCGAGTGCCGCGCTGTAACGCAAGGTCTTCATGGTTTGTCTCCTCCCAGAGTTATCGTCAGTTGGTCAGCTCAAAGGTGATCTCGTGCGGTCCCGCTGGTACGATCAGGCCGGTTTCCGGCACTGCAACGGGCTTTCCGTCAAGTCTCAGGTTCGTTCGCTGCGCACTCGCGGCAAGCCGCCCGGTGCTGCCCTGCGGCAGGGACACGCGGTAGGTGACCTTGTTGCCCAGAAGTTGCCATCCCGCTTCGATCCGACCGAGGCGGCAGTCGTGCCAGGCTTGGACGGGTGACAGTGCGGGCAGGATCAGAGGGTTCAGGGTCACCTCGTCAAAGCCGGGCCGGTCTGCGACCGGTGCCACTCCCGCCACACCCTCGAACAGCCACTGGCACACTGCGCCATAGGCGTAGTGATTGTAGCTGTTCATGTCGGGATCATAGATAGTGCCGTCCTCGCCCAGGGCATCCCAGCGTTCCCAGATGCTTGTCGCACCCCGGTCCACCTGGTACAGCCAGCCCGGCACGCGGCGGTTGAGGAAGATTTTCTCGGCCAAGTCGGCCATCCCGTGCATCGTCAGCGCCGGCAGGATTGCGGGGGTGCCGATGAAGCCAGTCCCGATCAGCCCATCCGCATCCTCGACCACCTTGCGGAAGTAGGCCTTCCCAGCCTCATAGTATTTGGGGGGTACGAGACCATACAGGAACGCAAGGCTCCACGAGGTCTGGTCATTGTGAGCGATCCGGCCGGATGGCGAGAAGAACTCGTCCTTGAAGGCAGAACGGATCGCCTCGGCCCGGTCGCGCAGCACGGCTTCCATCGGGTCACCGATCAGCCCGGCAATCTTTGCAGCCAGATCGGTGGAGATGAAGTGATAGATCGTCGCCGCGCAATCATCGGCAATCGTGGGCCGGGGTTTGCGGTTGTCGCCAACCGGCTGGATCCAGTCGCCGAAGGTAAAGCCCTTTGCACCCCATTCCGATGGTGGCCGCACGATCGGGCCGTTCGAGATGCTCCAGATGTAGTCCAGCCACTTCACCATCGCGGGGAAGTTTTCCGCCAGCACCGCCTTGTCGCCATAGTGCAGGTAAAGTTGCCAGGGGATGATCACGATGGCATCGCCCCAGCCGGTCGAGCCCGCCCAATCACCGCGCCCCTCGATCGGGTGCAACCGCGTGGGGTCGGGTGAAAAATGCGGCACCGCCCCATCCGGTCGCTGGTCATGGCGCACGTCTCGCAGGTATTTCGTCAGGAACTGCTCGCAGTCAGCAAGCCAGCAGGCGGTGCCGGCAAAGACCTGTGCGTCACCGGTCCAGCCCAGCCGCTCATCCCGCTGCGGGCAATCTGTCGGAATCTCGATGAAGTTCGACCGCTGCGACCAGACCGTGTTCAGGACTAGCCGGTTGACCGAGGCCTCGCCGCAGGTGAACCCGCCAGCCTGTACCGGAACCGAGGTGACGGGGACCTGATGGATCGACTGCAGCTTTGCGCCGCCGGTCAGCGTCACGCGGGCGTAGCGAAAGCCGAAGAAGGTGAACAGCGGGGCATAGGTCTCCACGCCCTCGCCCTTCAGAGTGTAATGCTGTTCGGCCCGCGCCGAGCGGAAGTTGCGGTTGTCGAACTCACGGTCAGGACCGAGCACCTCGGAGAAGGCGACTGCAACATTCGCGCCTGCCGGGCCCTGCACCGCGATCCGCGCGTAGGCCCCGCAGTTCTGGCCAAAGTCATAGACCGTGGCGTCCCCTTCCGACCAGGCTTCCACCGGCCCGACCGGGGCCAATTCCTTTACTGTGCCGGTTTCCTGCGGGACCAGTAGGCCACGATCAAAGGCAAGGACCTCGACCCCGTGGGTGTCGGCTATGGCGATCCGAGCGTCGAAATCCTCGCCATGATAGATGCCGTTCCCGGTCACCGGCGTCAGGCCCGACCTCCAGCTGGCATCGGTCTTCAGCACGGTCCGTCCCCCCGCCACCAGTTCGGCAAAGGCACCGATCCGATCACCCCAGGTGTTCGGAATCGGATTTAAGGCCCACATCAGGCGCGACCGGTACCAGCCGTCACCAAGCCAGATCTCCAGCCGGTTCCGTCCCGGCTTCAACAGCGCGGACACGTCATAGGTCTGATAGGCGATCCGGTTATCATAACAGGTCCAGCCGGGTGTCAGAAGGTCCTCACCCACCCGCACGCCATTCAGGATGGCACGGTAAAGACCCTGTGCTGAAAGATGAAGCAGACTGCCCGCCTCGACGGCTGCCAAGTCGAAATCGCGCGCGACAAAGCTGCCCGGGCCGCCGGTGCCTGCGTCGCAGGCGGGGGCGATCATTTCTGCAGAAAAGATGTTTACTGGCAAATTTCTATGCTCTGCGGACGTTGCCCGCACTTGCCCCTCAAGGCCCATTCGACCTCCTCCCGTGCGGTACCGAATCAGGTCTCCTCCCTTTTCGTGCACCGTTCTACGTAAATCATTCTACAAGCTGGTTTGCCTTGCAACAGTTTTTTGGTAGGCTGCTTTCACACGGAGGACAGGATGGCGGATGGCGGGACAAAGGGCGCAGGCGGCAAGGTGACGATCCGAACGGTCGCCGCCGATGCGGGCGTTTCGGTCGCGGCCGTCTCCAAGGTCATGCGCAACGCTTATGGCGTTTCGGATGCCTTGCGCCAGAAGGTCGAGGCCAGCATCGATAGACTGGGCTACCGTCCGTCGGTCGCAGCCCGAGGCATGCGGGGGCGGACCTTCACGTTGGGTGTGCTTCTGGTCGGGATCGACAACCCGTTTCTGCCCAGCATCTATCAGGGCATCGAAAGCGTGACCGAGGCTGCAGGTTACAAGATCATGGTCGGCGTGGGCGCGGCGCGCACTCGGACCGAGGTGACGCTGATTGAACAGATGATCGATAATCAGATGGACGGCCTGATCCTCGTGGCCAGCCAGATCGCCGGCGAGACGCTGGAGCGTCACGCCCGCCAGATTCCCATTGTCGTCGTTGGTCATCACGAGCCCGGCGCCGTGGGTTATGACACGATCAACAATGACGACCAGCTTGGCGCGCAGCTGGTGGTGCAGGCCTTCCTTGACCGCGGGTACCGCGACATTGCCTTCGTAACCCAGTCCGACCAAGAAGATCATCTGGCCGACGTCGCTCCCCAGCGTGAGCTAGGCTACCGGAAAGCCATGGCAAACAAGGGTTTGGCCGCGCAGACCCGCGTCATCGCCCTCCCTCAGTATGGTACACCGCGCGATGCGGCGATCCGCGCCTTGCTGGAAGACCGGAACCGCCCCCGTGCAGTTTTCTGCTGGTCCGATCTGGATGCGATTCCGCTTATCAGTGAGGCCCACCGTCTTGGTGTCCGTGTGCCCGAGGACCTAGCAGTCATCGGCTACGACAATTCGCCAATGGCCGCCTTGTCGATGGTTGACCTTTCTTCCGTCGATCAAGACGGCCCGAGACTTGGAAAGCTTGCAGCCGATGCCTTGTTCAGCCGGATCAAGGGGCGAAACATCCCCGAACATATCATGATCGAGCCCCGGCTTGTTAATCGCGGAAGCGGATGATTGCTCCCTGATCGGTTGCTCTGGCAGCAGTCCATCCCGTCGGGCTTTCGCTAGGACTTTTGGAGCAGGCGACCTACCGCATAATCTATAGCTGCCGCACGCGCTTGCTACAGCGAAGGGCTGCTTTGCGCCCATTGCGTAGGGCAGGGTGGTAACGGCCCGTAGCGGTCATTCATTAAGGTCGGTGCGAGTGGCCGCTTCCGGTTCGAGTTCGTAATCATAGGATTTGGACAGATAGCCCCTTCGTTCAAGCATGCTTGGCACCTCGGCACTATTCATCTGTCTTGTTGCACACCTCCTTTCCCCAGGGTCGCAACCGATCACGATGATGGAGATCAGAATGAAGGCAATGACCTACCGCAGCTATGGCGGCCCCGAGATCGTGACCATGAGCGACGTCCCGACGCCATCCATAAAGCTGAACGATGTCCTGATCCGCATCCTCGCCACGACCGTGACCACTGCCGACTGGCGGGCACGCAGCTTGAGCATGCCGGGGGGCTTCGGTCTTTTTGGCCGCCTGGTCTTCGGTTTGGTCCAACCGAGGCAGCCTATACTGGGAACCGAGCTGGCGGGCATAATCTACTCCGTCGGTCCTGCTGTGACGCGGCTTCCAGCCGGGGGACGAGGTGATTGCGTTTGCCGGAGGCCGGTTCGGCTGCCATGCCGAATACCGCGCGATGGCAGAAGACGGGATGATCGCTCTCAAACCGGCGAACCTAAGCTTTGAAGAGGCCGCGTCGTTGTCGTTCGGTGCAATGAGTGCGCTGCCCTTCCTGCGCGACAAGGCGCGGATCAAGCGCGGGGATCATGTGCTCGTGGTCGGCGCTTCGGGTGCCGTCGGGACCGCGGCGGTTCAGATTGCCAAGCATTTCGGCGCGGTGGTGACCGGTGTCACAAGCACGGGGAATGCCGCTCTTGTCCAGTCGATCGGGGCGGATCGCGTTATCGACTACACCAAGGTGGATTTCGCGACGACCGGAGACACGTGGGACATCATCCTCGACACGACGGGAACCGTTCCGTTCAGCAGATGCGAGATGTCCCTCAAGCCCGGGGGGCGACTAATCGCCGTACAGGGCTCGTTGGGCCAGTGGCTTGGGTTGGGCAGGCCGTCAAGGAAGAGCGGCAAGCGCGTGATCGCTGGTGTTGCCGCGCCCACTTCCGATGACCTTCGCACCATTGTTGACCTTGCCGCGAAGGGCGATCTCAAGCCGGTGATCGACCGGGTCTACCCTCTCGAGGATGCAGCCAAGGCCCATACCTACGTCGATACCGGCCGCAAACGCGGCAGCGTTGTGCTTCGGGTGGCGGGTTGATGAGCGGGGTCGGGAACCCCGTAGACTTTCCCTGTCCCAAGCGTCGGTGGCGCAGGTTGCTTCGCATATTGAAGGGCACAACCCTTGTCGTGGCGACCTTGTCCTCCGCTGGCGCGGCATATGAAATCCTTGCAAGGGCCGGGGATGCAGAGCGCTATCCCGTGCCCGGAGCGTATGTAGATATCGGCGGACATAGCCTCCATATCTCTTGCATGGGCAAGGGGCGTCCGACAGTCATTCTGGACGCAGGGCTTGGCGGGACGTCGCGGGACTGGGTGCTGGTTCAGGCCAGGCTTGCGGCCCACACGCGGGTCTGCGCCTATGACCGCGCGGGCATGGGTTACAGCGATCCGGGGCCAGAGCCACGCTCGGCTGCCCGGATCGCAGACGAACTTGGCAAGCTTTTGGAGACTGCAGGTGTTCCCGGCCCCTATGTCCTTGTGGCGCATTCCCTGTCCGGCAAGAGCGCACGCTTGCTTGCCGCCGAACATCCCGAAGATGTCGCGGGCATGGTCCTGGTAGACACGCGAAGCGAGAAGATCGACGCCGCGACTCCACTATACGAAGGCGAGGCATTTGCCGCGGCCCTCAAGCGGCAGGCCATCTTGCTAACGCTGGCGCGCAAGTTGGGGCTCGTCCGCCTCATGGGGTCAATGGTCGGAGACGCGGCGGGCTTGCCGCCGGGCGTTGCGACGGAAATGACGCTGTTGCAGACCCAGCCGCAATCGCTGCGGGCAACAACGTCCGAAGGTCTGGCACGATCAATGGACGATGCGGCGCTCAACGGCGCTTCCCTGGGAGCAATCCCACTGGTCGTAATTGGGGCTGGAAACAGCATGGCAAGCATCCCAGGCTGGGCTGAGGCGCAGGCAGAACTTGCGGAGTTGAGCGGCGAGGGGCAGTTGGTGGTGGCCGAGGGCAGTTCGCATCTGGTGCAGATCGATCAACCCGAGATCGTCATTGACGCAGTTATCTCGGTGCTGGGCGCGGCTCGCTAAGGTGAATGAGTGGAACGAAGCACTTGCAGCATCTGACAAATGGACCAACGAAAGAGACCTCGTGGGACAAAAGGTCCGCATCGACCTGACGGTCGGGGCGATCAGGACTGAGGTTTCCCTGTCGTGTCCTGCTTGGCACCAAGCTCGGCAGGCACCGGAGTTCCATCCAGGAAGTCTGCCGCAGGGGAGTCAACGAAGAACCAGCGGATCTCGCGCACCTTGTTCATCGGCATGGTAACCATGGCACGGTGCTGCGCGATCAGCACGTATGCGGAGGTCACCCGCACGATCCGACCCTGGATCACGCCGCGGTCGGTCTCGATTTCCGAGATGGCGCGTGACGGATCGGTCGCGGTGGCGCTATCGGTCATCCCGAGGACCGTCGGGATATAGAGAAGCGATACCACCAACCAGACGTTCGCCGTGTGTCGCCAGTGAATCAAAGAGTTTGCCCCAACAGCGATCAGACCGAGCACTAGGTACCCGCACGCCATGTGTCCGAGGGTCGATTGACTGGGGCCAGAATAGAAGTGAAAAAATCCGAAACCGGTGACAGACAAAGCCGGGATGCCCAGAGCCAACGTGGTGGCCTTGTGCGACGGTGCAAAAATGATCAGGCGGCCGAAGACGATTGCCACGGCGGCCGAAAGCAGCATCGGGGTCGCGCCGATGGCTGACCCGATCAGCAGGTCCTGGACCGTGAGGAGAGAAATCAGGCTCCATTCGATGGGCGCGAAGAAGCCGAGGTTGTAAAGCGTGGCTCCGGCAACGGCGATGGCAGTGAACCCGGCGGCCAGTTCGGTGAAAGTTCGACGTTCCAGCGCGAGGTGCTCCTTGATGACGGTTCGGCTGATCATGGCTGAACTTCTTGTGCGATCGGATCGAGCGATCCGAGGAAAGCTTCCAGGGCGGCAAGCTCCAGAGTGTTCAAGTTCAAGGGTGCAAGCTCGCTATGGCCGTCCGGGGCGGCAGGCGCGGTGTTGTAGTGGACCAGCACCTCGCCCAATGTCGCTATCTGACCGGCATGCATGTAAGGTGGGCGGCCTGCCACTCCGCGCAGCGACGGTGGCTTGTAGGCACGGATCATTTCGTGGCCAGCCTTCGAAAGATACTTTAGCTCGGCGCAGTCGCCGGGTTCCGCATCGCTGTAGGGGCCGAGGCAGTTGAAAGGGTCGGCAAGGACCTGATCGACCGCAACGCCTCGCCCAAGATCATCGGGCAGACCGGGAACGGCGGCGACGCCGGTGTTGTGGAAGAAGTTGTCGGTCAGAAGCGGTCCATTGTGGCACTTGGTGCATTCACCCTTTCCAACAAAAATGCGCAGCCCGTCTTCTTCCTGTTCGCTCAGGATACCGGACACGTCCTCACCCGCGGCCAGGCGATCGACATAGGCGTCAAAGCGCGAAGGCTGCGGCGTGATCGTGCGTTCAAAAGCAGCGATTGCCTTGCCGACATTGGCAAATACGCGGTTGACCGCTTCCGCTTGGGCTTCGTCCAAACGCGTCCAGTTGTCCAGCTCCGCGCCAAGGCCGTTCGGGCTGGCATGATCCGGCACCCCGTCGAGCGTCGGCAATGGTCCGAAATGGGTGGAGTATTGATCGGCATAGTGAGCTTCGACCAAGTGCGCGATGTAAGCCCTGTCGGTACCATGTTCGACGCCGCTTTCCAGCGGACCAAGGGCCTGCGCCCATAGGCTGTCCTTGCGGCCGTCCCAGAAGAGCCAGGGACTGTAGGCTGTGCCTGCAATCGTCATGGTCCTACGCGCTGTCTCGCCCACACCCTTTGCGCGCGGCAGATCGTCCTGGAACTGGCGCTCGGGCAGGTGGCAGGATCCACAGGAGACCTTGCCGTTCGCACTGAACCGGGTGTCGAAGAACAGGGCCTTGCCAAGCGATGCAGCATCCGGACTGTCAGCGACGGCATTGGACGGGTCGGCGGGTAGCGGCGGCAGGCTTGCAAGTCCAAACGACAGGATAAGATTGGTCTCTTCTGCGGTCCACGGCTGCGGCTTGGCTAGTGTCCAAAAGGCAGCCGCTGCCGATCCGACGACAAGGGCCGAAACGAAGACGGTCGAGGTGCGCATTGCCTGGCCCTCCCTATAGGACAAGGTTGAAGGTTACAGTGTCCGGTCCGGCCGGGCCGTCGACCGAAAAGTTGACCACCCACCAGCCGGGCATGTTGAATTTCATGCCCTCGACCTGATACCGACCGTCGCCAAGATCGGCGGTGACCTCCGGCTCGGTCGGAAGGCCATGACCGTGCTGCGGCATGCCGCCGTCGACTGCGATCCTTGCGCGGTCGACCGGTTTGCCTTCCCGGGTGCTGAACTGGACCGTCCAGCTATGCATCGTTCCTACGGTGACGGGCGAAAGGCCCGGTTCGATAGACGCGGTGTAAAAGCCCTGATCGGTGGGCTTGCTCAGTGACAGGTCAAGGTCGGCCGGTGGAGGCTGCATCATTTTCGCGACGGCAATCCCACTGACTGCAAGAAGGGCGACTGGGACGGACCACAGCAGGCGACGACGGGTTATAAGGTTTGACATGAAAGGCTCCTTTCGTTTGCGATGACCCCGATTTACGCCGGAGTCGCAGGCATCGCTTGAACGAAGGGGCTAATCTTGTGTTCAGGCCGTCAGAGAGGCGTGGGCCTGGGGGGCTTCGATCCTTGCCCGTGTCGGAGCAAGGCCGAACATCCGCTGGCAGGTGCGGGAGAGATGGGCGGAATCAGCGAAATTCGCGGCATAGGCCGCTTCGGTCCAGGACGTCCCGCCAAAACCCAGGGACAGTGCCCGGTTCAGCCGTTCCCAAAGAAGGTAACGGCGGAAGGATACTCCGGTCTCGGCCACAAAGAGGTGCCTCAGTCTTCTGGTGACAGGCCGATCCTCCGCGCCAGCTCGGGTAGGGTCACCGGTTCGTCCAGATGCGCCCGGATTTCCGAAATGGATCGCAAGACACGGACATCTGCGACGTCCCGTTTCGCATCGACACCGGAGAACCTTGTCACCGCCTGCTTGGAAAGCGCGATCATCGACGCGTCATCGGCGCCTGCGAAATAAGCCTGGCCAATCGGCTGTGCGAGCGCCCGGGCCTCTGATGCGGGCAGGAGATGGAGACCTGACCGGCCAAACCGCGCCAGAACGCCCCGTCCCACAGCAGACTCCGGCTCAAAGAGAATGTTTGCTACTACACTGCCGGGGGCATGAAATACATGCGGCACATCCGGCGCGATCACCGCGCCTTCGCAGCTGATCCACTCACCTTCCGGGTCCGTCTTGAACTGCGCCATACCTTGGATCGGCAGGCAAAGTTGAATGGCATGATGTTCATGCCAGCTCATAGTTCCGGTGATCAGCGCCAGCCAGAGGCTGCCGCCCTCCCAGAACAATACCCTGCCGATGCCTGCCGCTTCCATTCGAAAACGCTAACGCAAGCCCGCGATCAGACAAACAGGATTTATTTGAAAAGGCGAAGGGCGTTGCTGTGCGGTCGCCTGCTTCACTGTGGAATGCTTTCTCTTCTCACTGCAGGAAGGTCCGCCTCTTCGTGCCCTGCGTTCTCTGATCACTCTCAACGGCATCAAGGACCCCGAAATACGCCGCATATCAGGTTAGGTCCGCAAATGCCCTGCGGTCCAATCCCTTTACGAGGAGCCACAAGCCAAGGCTCAACTCCCAGATAAACTCGGGAACCGTGGCAAGTGCCTGTGCAACGCCCCCTGCCTCGGACTGACCCAGCATAACCGCCACGCCAGCAGCCAGCAATGCCGGCCCTGCGAAAAGGCCAAGCGTCGACAAGGCGCGCGGCACAAGGCGCGTTCTCCACATCATCCAGCTTAGGATCAGACCGTTCCCAATACCAACCACAACGCCCGGTCCCAGACGGAAGGTCCAGTCGTGTGAAGCGACAAGCGCAGCGCCAATGGCTGTCATGATCTGCGGATCCAGCATCGAAGGCCGCAGACCGCAGTGAGTTCAACGCCATGACTGCAACGATCCCGATCGCGATGAACGTGCTTTCGAGGATGCGCGCTGCGACGAATACAAGCGACAGCGCCGGAAATGTCCCCTTCAGCACCGGATAGATTGCAAGCGAAGTGCCGAGGTTGGCGGCGATCAAGATCACTTCCAGCAGTGCACCGCCGGCAACGGATACGCTGAAGTCGCCGCCAAGAATGAAGGACGGATCTTTGATAGGTGCGTAGGAGATAAAGAATGCCGGAATGGACGTCGCAAATGTCACGAGAAAGAGGAATCCCTTCATACGGGCGAGCCATTGCAGCCTTTCTTCGGCCGCAGCGCCTTGTTGCTGCAGCCCACAGGGTAGGAATGAGCGCCCGGTTCTGGATGGTTCAGCGCTATATGTCATTGACGTGCCTCCTCGGTCGGGTGATGAACCCGACAAACGATGCACTTGACGCAACACATGCAGAAGCCGCGTAGTTTGCAGCTAGTTCATGCATATGACGCTAGGTCACGAGGTCAGCGCATCTTGGCTGGCACAGATCGCCCGAATCTGCGCGCGAAGCCAACGGTGTACTTGATCCGCGTCCATGCGCGGATGCCAAAGCATCGAAACCGTGAAAGGCGCCACTTCAAACGGCAGGTCAAAGCTGTGCAATCCCTGGCGCAAGCCGTGTGTGTGACGCTCTGGCACAGTGGCAACTATATCCGTGTTCCGCGCCAGCGCCAAAGCCGTTGAGAAGCCGCTGACAACCGTCGCAACCCTGCGCTCAAGGCCCGCAACGCGCGCGGCTTCGTCGATCTCATTGCTGTGCAGGCCGCGCCTCAGAACGTGGATATGCTTGGACTCTGCGAAGGTTTCCGCTGTCGCCGGCCCAATCGCCAGCTGATGGTCGCCACGCACAACCGCTACCCATCGGTCACGAAAAAGCGGGATGGCCCGCAGTTCTGGCGCAGTGCCGGCATCAATCACGCCGGTTTCCAGATCGACTTCGCCATCGCGAAGGGGGGTGCTGTCCTTGTCAGGCTTTGTCAGGAACTGCAGCGTGACACCGGGGGCCTGCTCTGCCACCAAAGCCAGAAGGCGCGGCGCGAAGGTTTCGGCAAACCCTTCACTGCTGCGCAGGGTGAACTGGCGGACCAGCCGAGCCAGATCCAGCGCTTCGGTCGGGCGCAGCACCGCTCTTGCCCCCTCAACCAACGGGCCGACCAGAGCGCGAAGCTCGATGGCGCGTGGTGTGGGGACAAGGCTGCGACCCGCCCGTACGAGGAGGGGATCGCCCGTCACGTCGCGCAATCTGGCCAAAGCCCGGCTCATCGCCGAGGGGCTAAGCCGCAAGCGACGCGCAGCGCTTGCAACGCTGCCTTCCGACAGAAGGACATCTAGCGTCACCAACAGGTTTAGATCAGGCATGGCAAGTTCCCCTGCGGCATGGCGTTCAGTGCAGGTATTAGATGATATCCGTGCGTCTTCTGCAATGTTCGGTGGTGGTCTATCTGTTGGCCAGCAACAATCATGGAGACCGAAATGCCCCCCCGCTTTGCCCCCGTCCTGTTCGGCTTTGTCCTGTCGGCGCTTATGTTCTTCATCGTGTCCGGCATTGCCACCTTCCGAAATGCCGGACTTGTCGACGGGTTCCTGAGCCTTTGGATCAATGCCTGGCTCCCGTCCTGAATCATCGCCTTCCCGACAGTCCTTGTCATGGCTCCGATGGCGCGCCGTCTGGTGAGCGTTCTCGTCAAGGCCCCAGCCGGAAACGTGCGCTGATGTCTGATGCTCCGGTGACTGACCTGCGCCGCTACGGCCCCCGCCTTGCGGCCCTGTCGCTGGCCATGCTGCTGCCCTCGCTGGGCACCAGCATGGCGAACGTCGCCCTGCCCACCTTGGCCACGTCGTTTGACGCGACTATGGCCGAGGTGCAATGGGTGGTGATTTCCTACCTTCTGGCCGTCACCAGCCTGATTGTCGGTGCAGGTCGACTGGGCGACATCATCGGTCGCAGCCGCCTCTTGCTGGTGGGGATTGGTCTTTTCGCTGCAGCTTCGGTTGCGTGTGCTGTTGCCCCGAGCCTTTTGGTTCTGATTGCCGCGCGCGCTGTTCAGGGCCTTGGCGCCGCCGTTATGATGGCCCTCACCATAGCGATGGTCGGTGATCTAATGCCGGCAGACCGAACCGGTAGCGCCATGGGGTTGCTGGGCACGGTGTCCGCCGTGGGGACAGCGCTGGGCCCGTCGCTTGGCGGGGCGCTGATCGCCGGTTTTGGCTGGTCGTCCGTCTTTGCCACAATGGCTGTCTTGGGCGGGATCACCCTCTTTGTCGGCCGCGCTCTTTTTCCGCCTGATGCGATGGGCGGGCAAAAGTCGTTAGGGTTCGATTTGGTTGGCATGGCGCTTTTTGCGGTGTCGCTGTTTCTGATCGTCGCAACCCTGACCCTTGCCAGCAGGTCGTACGGCCCGGTTCTTGCGGCGGCGGCTTTGGTGTCGATCCTTGGCTTCATCGTCTTTGTTCGGCACGAGGCGCGGGTTCCTGCACCTCTGGTGCGGATGGATCTTTTGCAGAGCCGCGCGATAAGCACCGGCCTTCTTTCCATGATACTGGTGTCTGCCATTCTGATGGCAACGTTGGTGGTAGGGCCGTTCTACCTGTCCGGTGCCTTGGGGCTTGGGTCGGTTCAGACCGGCCTTGTGATGACGGCCGGACCGGTCGTTGCCGCGCTGACAGGGGCTCCGGCGGGGCGCCTGATCGACCGGTTTGGGGCTGCCCGGGTGGTCGTCGCGGGGCTTGTCGCGGTCATGGCTGGCGCGTTTCTGATGACGATGCTGCCAGGCCGGTTCGGCGTCGGCGGCTTTGTGGCAAGCTTGGTCATCGTCACTTTCGGATACGCCCTGTTTCAGGCGGCGAACACGACCTCCATAATGCAAGCAACCAGAAACGATCAGCGCGGGGTCACCTCGGCCTTGCTGGGACTGTCGCGCAACTTGGGCCTCATTGCTGGGGCATCTGCGATGGGGATGATCTATGCCATGGGGTCGCGTGCTTTCGCAGTCGTTGGCCTCCAGTTCGGACCTGAGACAGGGTTGCAAGTCACCTTTGCGGTCGCCACCTGTCTTGCCGGGATTGCCCTCGGCAGCGCGCTATGGGGCCGCCGCGGTTAAGTGAGCAGGCCACCATTGGCGATGACTAAGGGCGCCCACATGTACGTCAAGGTCGGTGGCCCGGTGAGGTCGTTCGCGCCGAACAGCCAGTGGGAGTGCGTCCCGCGCTGGAAGCCGATGCCAATGCAGTCGATTGCTGCGGCCATTGTGGTGGCCAACACCATCCCAGATCAGAAGCTGCCATTCCTGCCGGCCGCAGCGAACGCCCGCTTTCCGCCCAGACCTGACCCAGACCCTCCCACGCCAGGGCGGTAATAACACTAGATAGGTTTTCCTACTCTAGTGGCATTCCGCTGTTCTCCGATGACGTTCTGCCTTCCCAGCAAACACCGTGGCTACATCCGCCTAAGTGCAATCAGAAAACCCGGAGCTGACCATGCTGACGCAGAAACGCCTTCACGAAATACTGCATTACGATCCCAGACCGGAATCTTCAGGTGGCGCACTGGGAAGCGCAAAGGCCAGATCGCTGGCACTCGTCATGATGAGCGCGGCTTCCTCAAGCTCTCGACCAAGAACCGGCGCTATCTCTGCACCGGCTGGCATGGCTCTGGATGACTGGCAAGATGCCCAGGTGGGACATCGCCCACAAAAACGGTGAGCACGGTGACAACAGTTGGAGCAATCTCGTCGAGGCAAACCGCATGCAGCGCTCGAGCACGCGCGGGCTCAGGCGCGAGCCGACAGGCGTTGATGGCGTCTGGAGCGTCGGTAGCCACTTCGAGGCAACGATTTCAACGAACACGGCCACTCTCACTCTAGGCGCTTTCGGGACCATCGGCGAGGCAAAAGCAGCGATACAGGAGCGCAGGAGGATGGCCCGCGAGCGTCAACGTCAGACGATGCGACGAGCGGCCTGACTGGTTACGTCGAGGGTGCGAAACGTTACTTTTGCTGTCCACACGTCATCCAGATCTGTCCACACGTCAAAGAAAGCTGTCCACACGCGTGTACTTTCGGGTCGAAAACGGTTCCAGATGTAAACTCCAAGGCCAAAAGAGGTGACATTTCCGGCCTGCGGGCTGACTGAGATGCAACCACTCACCCCAAGCTCATGGCAAGGTTCCACCGACGGGCGGGACATGGACAGGCAGCCGCAGCCTGAACAGCGCAGGATGCGCCCGAACCAGTTGAACCTCGCCTTCCATCCGCTCGGCGAGGCGCCGGCAAAGCGCAAGACCAAGGCCAGTTCCACTCGGCTTCGTGGTAAAAAAGGGCTCAAACAACCTTTCACTGACTTCGATGGCCACGCCTGGGCCGTTGTCGGCGACGTCGACAATGATGTCGTCTTCGGCCCGCCGCGCCAGCACGGACACGTCGCCCGCCGCCTCTTTGGACGCGGCTTCGATGGCGTTGCGTACCAGGTTGAAGACTATCTGTTCCAGTTCGATCTGATCCCCGCGGATTGCGACCGGAGGATGAAGCGGGGCGAACCGCAAGCCCACGCCCCGCTTGGCGGCCTCGGCTGCAAGGAGCATATAAACGTTCTGGAGGGCGGTCCCCACGTCACCGATAGGGTTGGCATCCTGAATAGGTAGCGTCCAGTTGCGCAGGCGTTCCAGAATAGCCGAGGCGCGCTTGGCCTGATCCGCGATGGTTTGCATCGCAGTCTCGAGAACATCCGTGTCACCCCGCGGTGCCAGGTGCTGCCCGGCCTGCGCCTGGCTCAGGATGGCAGTCAACGGCTGGGTCAATTCGTGCGCGATGCCGCTTGCCATTTCGCCGAGCGCGTTGACGCGTGATGCATGGGCCAGACGGGCTTCCTGCGCGCTGAAATCTGCCTGGCGTTCTGCGCGTCGGGCCCTTGCGTACTGACCAAACCCGAGGACGAGCCCGAGGTAGCCCAACGCGGTAAGCGTCATGACGGCTGCAAGTCGACCGAGCGGCAGCAGATCCATCGGTCGGGGAGCGAAATCAGCTTGGAGGACAAGCGGCTGCGACGGACTGCCCAGTACCTTCTCGAAGTCCGGCTCGGAGAGACGACGAGCGCCCGCCACCGGTACGCCATCAGGCAGGAGAAGCGACCAGTTGACCGCAGGTCGTTCCCAGAACTGCGAGGTGAGGTCCATGAGCGCGGCCCCGTCCACTTCCAATGCAAGGGCGAACAGTGCATCCAAGGTGTTGGGACTGCGCTTGATCAGCAGATACCGACCCGCTGTCCACGGGGTTGGCCGCACATCAATCCGCCCGTCCGACCCAAACGCCGCTTCGCGCTGCACATCGGTTTGCTCTGTGCTAAGCCCTGGTCGCGTTGTTAAGAAGTCGCCTGATGCATCGAGTGCCACCAGATCGATCTCCACGATCCGCAGATAAAAGCGGATGATCGTCGCCGCAACCTGAAGGAATAGATCTGGCCGGCTGCTGCCGTCAGCACTGGCGAGCGCCGAAAGCGCAGTCATGTGCGCGTCGTGCTGGTCGGCCCTTTGCGACAGCAGCCGATGCAGGATGGTGGCCTCGCTCGTGAACTCGGAGGACAAGCGGCTGCGCTCTAGCATCGCAGAAAGGACAATCACCGCTGCCATGAGGAGCAGCCACCCCAGCAGCGACAGGCTACCTAGGCCAAGGCCCTAGCGACGAGGTGAGACAGACGTCATATGGCCGGTATAGACCGCTCCGCAACGAAGCGAAACCATGCCTGCAAGGCATCCAAGCCTTCAAGTCGAGGCGTGCCGCCTTCGTTCACGGCGTGTGCTTGCCAAGCATCTCGGAGATTTAAAGCCTTCGTCAGTTGCGGATGGGTTCGAATTCGATGACCGCGACAAGCCCGAACCCCGCGCGACCCTGGTCCAAGCGAAGCACTGCTCCGAACAGGTCGGAGATTTCCACAGCAACCGCCAGCCCAAGGCCCATTCCGTTGGACAGCCCCTTCGCAAGGTGGGGCAAAGGTCTTGACGAGCCGCGGCGGGACTGCACTGCGGCGTCGCGTTGCTCGGCTGAAAGGCCAGGACCGTTGTCCTCGATTTCAAGCGCAACCAGATCTCCCTTGTCAGCCACACGCACGGTGACGACTGCGCCCTTGCCCGCGTAAGTGATCGCATTCGAGATCAGATTTTGCATCAGTTCCGCCAGAAGGATCGGGTCGGCGGCGACTTCGATCATGCCGTGACCTTCGAAGCCAAGATCAACGCCTTTGGCAAGCGCAGCCGGCACCATTTCAGACGCGACCTCCTTCGCCGCAGCTACGAGGTCCACCGGTTGCAGCGTGTCCGCTCCGGCACTGGCGTCTACCCGCGCCAAGACGAGAAGATGCGACAGAACCCGTTCGGCACGCTCAAGCGCTGATTTGGCCCTGGCTCTGGCCACGGTGGCTCCGTCTGGGCCTGTGCTGCGGTCGATCAACGCCAATTGGGTGCGCACCACAGCCAGTGGCGTGCGCAATTGGTGACTGGCGTTTCCGGTAAAGTTTCGCAGGGCGTCCAGCGCTGTCTTGAGCCGTGTCATGAACAGGTTGATCGCCACAACCAAAGGCTCGACTTCTTCCGGTGTATCGGCGGTTACCGGACGCAGATCATCGGGTGAGCGTTCGGCGATGGCTTCACCAAGCCGCTCGAGCGGTCGCAGGGCAACGGTGACGGCGACCCAGACAAGACAGGCGACCCCAAGCATCAGGACGGAAAGCCGTAACGCGGACCGCAGCAGGATCGCCTGCGCCAAGGCGGAGCGCGCCCGAGTGGACTCCGCAACCGTGACGGCGAACGGGATCGATGTGGCGCCCGTTGAGACCTCACGCCTGAGGGTTGCGCTGCGGATTCCGACGTCGCCGTAAACCCCGTCTGCGAACCCCACACCGCCCGCTGGTGCTTCGACCACGGCCAGATCCTGATAGCCGGTCAGAAAGCTGCCCACCGGGCCGTCGACGCGGTAGAACACCTTGTCCTGCGCCGTTGATGTCAGCATTTCAAGCGAGGAATAGGGGATGTCGACTTCCAGACCGCCCGCCTCGTCAACTGTTACCCGCTCGGCAATTGCCAAGGCAGAGCCGACAAGTACCCGATCCGACACACTTTGCGCCGTGCGCAATGCCTCACGCCAGGTGTCGATCAGGGCAAGCAGCCCAAGGAATGCCGTCGCCAGCAGGAGCCACAGGATCAGGCGTCGCCGTAGCGAATAGGGCTTCATGGCTGATCGCTTGGCTTTTCAAGCAGATAGCCGATGCCTCGCACTGTGCGCAGTTCGAGGCCATGCGGCTGCAGACGACGCCGAAGGCGCGAGATGTATTGTTCGATGGCGTTGTCGGACAGCATGTCCTCGAGCGACGTGAGCGATTGAACGATGGCTTCCTTTGGCACCACCTTGCCTGCGCGCATCAGCAATAGCTCCAAGAGGGCGCGCTCGCGCGGGGGCAGGTCGATGGTCTGGCCTTGCACTGCGAATTGCCGCGTTGTCAAATCCAGCGTTACCGGACCCAGACTGAGCAGCGAGGAACGCAGACCCGCCTGCCGGCGCAGCAGTGACCGCACGCGGGCCTCGAATTCCCGGATGTCGAAGGGCTTGGCGAGGTAGTCATCCGCCCCAAGATCAAGCCCACGGACCCGGTCCTCAGGGCCACTTCGCGCGGTCAGGATCATCACGGCGGCGCGGTTGCCTTGCCCTCGCATGGCACGCAAGACCGACAGTCCATCGAGTTCCGGAAGGTTGAGGTCGAGGATCATCAGGTCGAACTGTTCGGCGGCTATCAGATTTCTCGCTGCCTCGCCGTCATGCACGCAATCGACAGCGTAGCCTGACGACACCAGCAATGTCATCAGCGCTTCGGCCAGCGGCAGATCGTCTTCGACCAGAAGCAAGCGCATCCAGCACCCCCAAGCCAAAGGTTAGGCGGAATCTGCACAGTTGTGAACCGCATCCCCATCGGGCAAGTCTTGGACATGCGCGGCCTTCTTGTAATCTTCCTTTTTGCCATTCACGCGGCCCAGGCTGCGGCGGAAGTCACGTTGTATCCAGCCCCTCAGAACGGAACGCGAGAGCTTGTCATCTATTCGACGCTGGACAGCCGTCTGGCCACGCCGCTCATAGCCGCGTTCCAAGCGCAGAACCCTTCCATATCAGTGCACTACGAGGATCTCCTCGCCAGCGAGATTGCCGCCCGTGTAATTGCCGAGACCGATACTGGAAAGCCTTCGGCCGATTTCCTGTTCTCTTCGGCAATGGATCTTCAGCTTAAACTGGCCAATGACGGCTACGGTCAGGAAACGCCGGTTCCGGCGGCCAAGGGCTGGCCCGGCTGGGCAAATTGGCAGGACACCGCTTTTGCGCTGACCTTCGAACCGGCTGTTCTGGTCTATCACAAACCGTCGTTCCCGAACGGTCCGCCGCAATCGCGGCTGGAGTTGCTGGACTGGATTGGGAGCGCACCTTCCAGCATGACAGGACGCATCGGCACCTACGATATCGAAAGATCGGCCGTGGGCTATCTGTTCCTTGCGCGCGACACCGAGCATTTTCCGGACATCTGGTCGGTCCTTGCCGCCATGGGCAAGGCGGGCTTGCAGACATTTCCGACCAGTCAGGACATCATTGATCGGGTCGCGGACGGCCGACTGGTGCTGGGGTATAATATCCTTGGCTCATACGCCGCCGATCAAGCCCGGCAGAGGCCCGACCTTGGACTGGTGTTGCTGCGCGATTATACGGTCGTGGTGTCGCGTGTGGCACTAGTGCCCCGCGCTGCGGCGTCGCCCGATTTGGGCAGCGATTTTCTGGCGTTTCTGATGAGCGCCGAAGGCCAGACGCTCCTATCTGAAAAATTGCGTCTGCCTTCGGTCAGCCTTGAGGTTTCCGGTGAAAACAGCGGCGTCGCGATGCAGGCGGCTCTTGGCGATCAACTGCGGCCGGTACCTGTCAGTCCCGGCGTGCTGGTCTATCTCGATCAGGCCAAGCGTCAGCGGTTGCTGCGCCTGTGGAACCGCGCCTTGGGTCGGGATTAGCGTTGTCAGCTAGTTGACAGGTTGCTGTGCTGAACTTCGCGCCAGGGTTGGCACGAGGAGGTGCCGTCCCATAGATTCGGCACGAGTTCCGTGCTTTTTGGGAGGAGAATCACGATGAAGCACACGCTTTTGAGCGCAGTATTCGCTGCGGCATTTGCATTGCCTGCGGTGGCTGCGGATTACATGATCATGGCACCGGCGGCCCCTGGCGGCGGCTGGGACAGCACTGCCCGGTCCATGCAGGAAGTGCTGCAGGCCGAAGGCATCTCGTCTTCGGTTCAGGTGCAGAACGTCCCCGGCGCCGGAGGCACTGTCGGGCTGGCGCAATTCGCGTCCTCGGCAACGGGCGATGCCAACCAGCTGATCGTCGGTGGCTATGTGATGGTCGGCGCGATCCTTACCAATGAATCGCCCGTTTCACTTGCCGACGTGACCCCGATTGCCCGCCTGACCGGCGAAGCCGTCGGCATCGCGGTTTCGGCGTCGAGCCCGATCCAGAACATCAATGAACTGGTCGAGATGATGAAGGCTGACCCCGGTTCGGTGTCTTGGGCAGGTGGTTCGGCAGGTGGCGTTGACCACATCACCGTGGGCCTTCTGGCCAAAGCCGCCGGCATTGACCCGACCAAGATCAACTACGTCGCCTTCTCGGGCGGTGGTGAGGCGCTGGCCGCGATCCTTGGTAACCAGGTAACGGTCGGCATTTCCGGTGTTGGAGAATTCCTGCCGCAGGTCGAGGCTGGCACCATGCGGATGCTGGCTGTTTCAACCGCCGAAAAGTGGCCGGGCACCGATGCGCCGACGCTGATTGAATCGGGCTATGACGTGAACGTCCAGAACTGGCGGATGGTCGCCGCCGCCCCAGGCCTTAGCGACGAGCAGAAGGCGGCTGTCAGCGCCGACATCGATGCAATGGCCAAGTCGGCTGGTTGGAAAACGATGCTGGAAAGCAAGGGCTGGGCCGACACCTACCTCGCAGGTGCCGAGTTTGAAGCTCAGCTTGCCAAGGAAATCGAAGCAACGACCGCTGTTCTGAAAGACATCGGTCTGGTGAAATGAGCGGGTACGATCCCGCAACCGGACGCCGCCCCGATGGGGCGGCGTTCATCATAGCGGCGATTTTGGCTGCCTTGGGCGGCCTGCTGATCTGGCAAGGATTGGGCATCCCGGAAAAGGGCGGCTATGCGGGAATCGGGTCGGGCGATCTGCCGGTGTTTATCGGTGTCTGCCTCTGGTTGCTGGCTGCCGCCCATATCTGGAAAGGCCTGCGCCACGCCGCGCCGGGCCTGCCGCGCCAACAGCCGGTTCCGGTCCTGTTCATTGTCGCTGGCCTCGCTTTGCAGTTGATCCTGCTACATCCCTTGGGCTTTTCGCTGGCCTCTGGCATCCTGTTCGCCTGCACTGCCGCCGCCTTCGGCAAGCGGAACTACACAGTGAGCCTTCCCGTTGGAATCGCTTTCGCAGCCGTCATTTACGGTGTTTTCGACCAGCTTCTTAAGCTGAACCTGCCTGCGGGTTTTCTCGAGAACCTGATTTACGGGGGCTGACAGATGAGCACGTTCGATTTTCTGCTGCAGGGCTTTGCCACGGCGCTTGAGCCGATGATCCTGTTTTACGCGCTGGTTGGCGTGACCCTTGGCACGGCGGTGGGCGTTCTTCCCGGCATTGGCCCGGCGCTGACCGTTGCACTGTTGCTACCTGTTACCTACGGGCTCGACTCAGCCGGCTCGATCATCATGTTCGCGGGCATCTACTACGGCGGAATGTACGGCGGCTCGACCACCTCGATCCTGCTCAACACCCCGGGCGAAAGCGCGTCAATCGTGACGGCGCTGGAGGGTAACAAGATGGCCCGTGCCGGCCGGGGCGGCCCCGCGCTGGCAACCGCAGCCATCGGCTCGTTCGTTGCTGGGCTTCTGGCTACGTTGGCCCTGGCTTTCCTTGCCCCCCATATCGTCAAGCTGGCGCTGGTTTTCGGCCCGCGCGAATACTTCGCGCTGATGATGCTGGCCTTCGTCACCGTGTCTGCAGCCTTTGGCGAAAGCACAATGAAGGGGCTGACCTCGCTTTTCATCGGTCTGGCCCTCGCCGTGGTCGGGATCGACGGTCTGACCGGGCAGGCGCGCCTGTCCTTCGGCGTGCCGCAGCTACTGGACGGGATCGAAGTGACCACTCTGGCGGTCGCGATGTTTGCCGTGGGCGAGGCGCTGTTTGTGGCCGCCCAGGGGCAGGGCATGGCGGAAAAGGTCCATGCCATCAAGGGCTCGGTTGCCATGACGCGCGCGGATTGGTCGCGGTCCTGGAAGCCTTGGCTGCGCGGAACCGCGATCGGCTTTCCCATCGGGGCGATGCCCGCAGGGGGCGCGGATATCGCCAGCTTTCTGTCCTATGGCACCGAAAAACGCATGACCAAACATCCTGAGGAGTTCGGCCATGGCGCGATTGAAGGGGTTGCCGGGCCGGAGGCCGCCAACAACGCCGCCGCTGCCGGTACGCTGGTGCCCCTTCTGACCTTGGGACTGCCCACGACGGCCACGGCCGCCATCATGTTGGCCGGCTTCCAGCAGTTCGGGCTTCAGCCGGGTCCCTTGCTGTTCGCCACCTCACCACAGCTGGTTTGGGGGCTGATCGCCAGCCTCTTGATCGCAAACATCATGCTTCTGGTGCTGAACCTGCCCTTGATCCGGCTTTGGGTGAAACTTCTGACGATTCCGCGGCCGTGGCTTTACGCCGGCATCCTGCTGTTCGCCACGCTTGGTACGATCGGCTTGAACCCGTCGCCGGTGGAACTGTCGATGCTGCTGATCTTCGGGGTGATGGGCTATCTGATGCGGCTTTACGGCTACCCGATTGCCCCGGTTGTGGTTGGCCTGATCCTTGGGCCAATGGCCGAACAGCAGTTGCGACGGGCCCTTTCGATTTCGCAGGGCGACTGGTCTACCCTTGTCAGCACACCCCTGGCCGCAAGCCTGCTGTTCATCGCGTTTCTGGCTTTGGTCGTGCCGCCGCTACTACGCTGGCGTGGGAAAGGGGCGGTTCTGGCGCAGATTGCAGGGGACGAAGACTGACCCACCTTGGAGGCGGGCACGGCGTTTCAGGGACTCTCCGTGTTTTGAGCGACCAGATGGCCATCTCCGATGTCGCGAAGCACCAGTCTGATCGGGCCTGCCCCCGGTTTGTGCAGCGGGCTTGGAACCTCTGTAGCAAGGCGCGCACGCGGCGGGCGTTTGGCGGTTGGGTCTGGAACCGGGACCGCCTCGATCAACCGTCTGGTGTAGGGATGCTGCGGGTTGCCGAAAACCTGGGCTCGGGTGCCGGTCTCGACGATCTGGCCAAGATACATCACGGCGACCCGGTCGGAAATGTTTTCGACCACAGCCATGTCGTGACTGATGAACAGATAAGAGACGCCGAACTCATGTTGCAGGGCGCGCAGCAGGTCAAGCACCCGGGCCTGGACCGAGACGTCCAGCGCCGAGACGCTTTCGTCGGCGATGATCAGGTCCGGCTGCAATGCCAAGGCGCGGGCGATGCAGATACGCTGGCGCTGGCCGCCTGAAAATTCGTGCGGATACCGATCGACCTGATCCGCTTCCAGTCCTACGCGGCGCATCAGATCTGCGACCCGGGCCTGCTGTTCTGAGGCGCTGCCGATGGCATGGATGACCAGCGGCTCCGCAATCAGGTCCCCGATCCGGACGCGAGGGTTCAATGCCGCCATGGGGTCCTGAAAGACCATCTGCACCTTGCGGCGCAAAGCCTTCAGGGCCTCGCCCTTGAGGCCGCCTATCGTCTGGCCGGCAATCTCGATCTTTCCCTGATGCGGGGCAAGACCGACAAGCGCCTTGGCAATGGTCGACTTGCCGCAGCCGGATTCCCCGACCAGCGCGAAGGTTTCACCGCGCCGGATGTCGAAGCTGACGTGTTCAACGGCATGCACGTTCTGCGTAATACTACCCAGAAGGCCGCCTCGCAGCGGATAGCGGACGACGACATCGGCAAGCCGCGCAACCACATCACCGGTAACGGGCGGGCGCACAGCGGCTTTTCCCATGCGCGGCACTGCGGCAAGCAGCGCGCGGGTATAGTCAGCCTGAGGCGCCGCAAAAATTTCGGTGGTGGCAGCGGTTTCGATCTGACGACCCTGCCGCATCACGATGACGCGGTCAGCCATTTCCGCCACCACCCCCATATCGTGGGTGATCAGGATGATCGCGGTGCCGAGATCACGCTGCAGATCACGCAACAGATCCAGAACCTCGCGTTGAACGGTCACGTCGAGCGCAGTTGTGGGCTCGTCGGCAATCAGCACTTCGGGGCGCAAGGCAAGCGCCATCGCAATCATCACCCGCTGGCGCATCCCGCCCGACAGCTCATGTGGATACTGCCGCATCCGGCGCTCCGGCTCGGACAGGCGAACCGCGCGCAAGGCTTCAACCGCGCGCTTCTGCGCCTCGGCGCGACTTACGGGGTCATGCGCCCGGATGGCTTCGGTCAACTGTGCGCCAATGGTCATCACCGGGTTCAGTGAGGTCATCGGCTCCTGAAAGACCATCGCGATCCGGTCGCCGCGGATGGCGCGCAGGTCCGGTTCTGGCATGGCAGTCAGGTCGTCGCCGCCAAGCAGGATTCTTCCTCCAGTGACCCGCACGGCGGGCGGTGGCAACAGACCCATGATGGCGAGTGAGGTGATGGATTTACCCGATCCGCTTTCCCCCGCGATGGCCAGCGTTTCGCCACGGCGGAGCGTGAAGGACAAATCCTCGACCAAGGGCCGAAGCCCGGCTTCGATGCGGACCGATACGCAGAGGCCTTCGACCCGCAGCACCGAAGCCGGGGCGGTAGCCGCCCCGGCGCTTGGCTTGGTTTCCGCAAGGATCATTCGAAGACGACCCGCGGAAAGTAGAAGCTGACAACCCAGTTCGGCATGTCGACCACCTCGGAGATGCGCAGGTCACCGCAGACCGAACAGAGCATGTAGGCATCGACGGCCGACAGTCCTTGCTGGGCTTGCAGTAGGTCGATCATCCCCGACACCGCATCCTTGGCCGCAGTCATCAGGTCCGGCCCGATGCCGGTCGTCGCCTCATAGCCCTTGGCGTCGAGATGCCGCGTGACCGGACCCGGCGTGGTGAAACGCGGAGTTTTCAGCGTCTGGTTTTTCACCAGATCCAGCGTGAGGACCACGTTCATTGGCGACTCGATGGCTGTCCCGCAGACCTCGCCGTCGCCTTGGGCGGCATGGGTGTCGCCCACGCTGAACAGGGCGCCCTCCACCTCGACCGGCAGATAGAGAGTGACTCCCGACGTCAGGTCGCGGATGTCGAGGTTGCCGCCGACCCGACGGGGCGGGACGATGGAGTGGTGGCCGATTTCAGCCGGAGCGTTGCCGATAGTGCCGGAAAACGGCTTCAATGGCACCCGCGCCGACTTGCCCCAAAGCGCAGGCTCCATGCTTGTGGGGTCATAGCTCCACAAGCACAGGGCCGGATCGGTGAACTGGTCGGCCAGAAGGCCGAAGCCGGGAATGTTCGCCGTCCAGCCGAAGCCCTTGCCGTCGAACACCTTCGGCGCAAAACCTTCCAATGTTACCTTGAGAACGTCACCCGGCTTGGCGCCGTCCACATAGATCGGCCCCGACACCGGATTGATCTTGCCGAAGTCGAGGTCGACCACGCTTTGCAGGGTCGACGACGGGCCAAGCTGGCCCGCCGAAGAATCGTGACAGTGGAACTCGATGGTCGAGCCTGGAGCGACGCGCAGCGCCGGGGCCAGGGTATTGTCCCAGCCGAAATGGTGCTGCGCGCCGTGGATCGTGTAGTCGCAGGCCCTGCACATTACTGTTTGACCCAGACGTAGTCGTAGTTGACTGGGATCGAGACCGGATCGACGTACAGCGCGTCTTCGCCGCCCATCCGCTCCGACTTCATCGTGTAGCGCTCCTCATTGAACACCGGCACCCAAGGTGCCTGCTCCATCACGCCCACGTAGACGTCGGACCAAAGCTTGAGCCGCTCGGCGGATTTCGCCGGGTCGAACATGCTGTCGGCTTCGATCGCCTTGGCATCCAGCGCCTCGTCGCAGAACTTCGACCAGTTCCAGCCACCTTCCGCCGCACCCGCGCAGCCGAGGATCGGGCCGTAGAAGTTGGACGGATCGGGGAAGTCCGCGATCCAGCCCATGCCGCCCGACCAGATCATTGGTGCCGTTCCGGCACCACCAGCCTCGATCACGTTGGCCTGCGCGAGGTTCTGGATGTTGGCCTTGATCCCGATGGCCGACAGGTCCTGCTGGATCGCCTGTGCTATCCGCGGGTTCGGGTCGGTGTTCATCACGTAAAGATCGGTCTCGAAGCCATCGGCCAGCCCGGCGTCGGCCAGCAGTTTCTTCGCGCCTTCAACGTCGTAGGCGTAACCGGCGTAGCCCTCGGTATACCCTGGCATCGAGGGCGGCAGCGGCTGGGTTGCCGGAACCGCACGACCGTTGATGATCTGGGTGATCCGCTCCTTGTTGATCGCCATGTTGACCGCCTTGCGCACATCGACGTTGTCGAGCGGCGGAATGTTGACGTTCAGCGTGATATAGCCGGTGTGCAACTGGCCGCCTTTGACCACACGCTCTGCCTGGGCCGGGTCGGCCATAACTTCCATGAACTTGGCTGGCGGGATGCCATCGCCGGGGACGTCAACTTCGCCGTTCTGTAGACGCAGCAGGGCGACCACAGGCTCCTGACCGACCTCGAACACTACTGAATCAAGGAACGGCACGCCTTCGCGCCAGTATTCGGCGTTTTTCTCGAACACAAGCCGCTGGCCCAGCGTCCATTCCGCCAGTTTGAAGGCACCGGTGCCGACGGGTTTCTTGCCGAAATCGGCGCCAGCTTCATCCACCGCTTCCTTCGGAACCACTGATGCGAAGTTCAGCGCCATGACGTGCAGGAAGGTGGCGTCAGGGCGGGAAAGGGTGATCTTGACGGTGGAGGGATCGACAACTTCGACACCTGACAGGCCGCCGGCCCCGGCGGCATCAAAGCCCGCGATTGCGCCAAAGAATCCCGCGCCCGGCGACTGGGTTTCGGGGTTGGTCACCCTGTCCAGTGAGTATTTGACGTCCTCTGCCGTCATCTCGCGGCCATTGTGAAACTTGACGCCGGGACGCAGCTTGAAGGTGTAGATCAGGCCGTCCTCGGAAATCTCGTAGCTTTCGGCAAGGCCGGGGCGCAGTTCGGTCGTGCCTGGAACATAGTCCATCAGCCCGTCGAACAGCGATTTGATCATTGACCAGTTCTGCCAGTCGTAACCGATAGCCGGGTCGAGCGTAGCCACGTCATCCTTGTAAGTGATGGTGATGGTGCCGCCAGGTTGCGCAGTCGGGTCGGGCGTATAGTCCTGTGCCGCGACGGGCAGTGCGAGGGCCACCATGACGGCGGTGGATGCGAGCAGTTTTTTCATTGCGTCTCTCCTGTTGGTTGTCAGCGAAGGGTAATTCGGGGGTCGATGAGCGGGGCGATCAGGTCGGCCAGCAGGTTGCCGATGACGATGGCGAAAGCGGAAATCAGCGTGACGCCCATGATGATGGGGATGTCGACACGCTGGATCGCCTGCCAGGCCAGCTGGCCGATGCCTGGCCAGCCGAACACGCTTTCGACAACGACGATGCCGCCCATGAAGATGCCGATATCGATGCCGATCATTGCGATCACTGGCAGGATGGCATTCGGCAAGGCATGACGCAGCACGACACGCGCACGCCCCAACCCCTTGGCACGGGCGGTGCGTATGTAATCGGCGCGCAGCACGTCGATCATCGACGAGCGCATCATCCGCGAATACCAGCCGGACCCAAGGATGCCGAGCGTGACTGCCGGCAACACCAGATGCGCAAATGCGCCGTATCCGCCAATGGGGAACCAGCCAAGCTTTACCGCAAAGACGTAAAGCAGCAGCAAGCTGACCACGAATTGCGGTGCCGATACGGTGACGAAGGAAGTGGTCATCAAGACCTGATCCACCGTCTTGCCGCGCCACAGCGCCGCGATGATGCCCATCGTCAGACCCAGCACCAGTTCGCAAACGATGGCGCCAAGCATCAGCAAGAGGGTGGCTGGCAGGCGCGACCAGATCAGTTCGGCCACTTCGGTCTTCTGCAGGTAGCTGCGTCCCATGTCACCCTGGACGAGGCCACCCAGATAACGGGCGTATTGCACGACAAACGGCTGATCGAGGCCCAGCTGCTCGCGGATGTTCTGCACCGTCGCAGCGGTGGCCGACCGTCCTGCGATCTGGCGCACCGGATCGGCAGGCAGGACGTAAAGCAGGAAGAAGGTGATGAAGCTGACACCCAGCAGGATCAGCGCGGCCTGGACCAGCCTTCGGATCAGATAAGCGGCCATCAGTCACGCCCCCGCTGCGTCGGATCCAGCACGTCGCGCAGTGCATCGCCGACGAGGTTGAAGGCAAGCGCAAGCAGGATGATCGCGGCTCCTGGAATGAACACCAGCCATGGCGCAGTCTGGAAGTAGGTCTGGTTTTCAAAGATGATGTTGCCCCAGCTTGGGGTGGGTGGTTGCACCCCGACACCGAGGAACGACAGCGTCGCCTCCAGAAGCACTGTGACCGAAATCCCCAGCGTTCCCCACACGATGATCGTCGGCACCAGATGCGGCAGGATGTGCCGAAAGAGGATGCGCCCGGTGCTGGCCCCAAGCGTGCGTTCCACCGCGATGAAGTCACGCGATGCAAGCGAGGTTGTTTCGGTGTAGATCACCCGAGCGGTCTGCACCCAGTTCACAAGGGCAATCACCATCGCCACGATCCACAGCGATGGCTGGAAGATCGCAGCCAGGCAAATCGCCAGCAGCAGCGCGGGAAAGGCCATCATCAGATCGGTGAACCGCATCAGGATCGATCCGATCCAGCCCCGGAAGAAACCGGCAGTAATGCCGACAACCGTTCCGATCAAAAGCGCCAACCCGTTTGCCACGATCCCGATCACCAACGAGGTCTGTGCGCCATAAAGAAGCCTGCTGAAAAGGTCGCGGCCAAGCAGGTCGGTTCCCAGCAGGAACTGCCCACCGGGCGGCATCGGCGCACCTTCCAGTGTCAGTCCGTCGAACATCTGGTCGTTCGGGTCGAACGGGGCGATCCATGGTGCAAGCGCGGCACCGCCAACCACCAGCGCGATCAATAGCAGTCCGAACAGCGCCAGCTTGCGGCGCATCAGCCGCGCGAGTGCGCCCTGCGGCCGCGAGACGGGTTCAGCCGCGCTGAGGTCGGTCATTCGCGTCCCCTCCTGCGGCATGGGCTGCAACGATCCGCGCAGCAGCATCCTCAAAGCTTATGCGCCACGCCATCGCCAACTGTCGCAACTGCGCATAGGCGTCGGCCTCGGATTTTCCCCGGCTGGCCAGCAGGGTCACGGCGCGGACGACGGTCTGGCGTTCTTCCAGGCGCCGCCGAAGATCGGCGATTTCGGCAGACAAAGCCTTTTGCGCGTCGAACGCATCCCGCGCGATCAGCAGCGCGGAATAGGCGCCGCTGTCACCCACCGGTTTCAGAAGTTGGGCGTGCGCGCCCGCCTTGAGCGACCATTCTATCCGCCCCGGCGCTTCGGAACCGATGAGGGCGATCATCGGGATGGGTGGCTGGCCCGGTGGCCAAGGGAACATGCCGTCATGACCCATGTCGGCGTCAAAGAAGATATAGTCCGCAGCAAGTGCCTGCGGCCCCAGCTCGGGCCAGTTCTGCGTTACGGTCAGCCCGATTGCGGTCAACTGTCGGCTGAGAGCCTGCACGATGGGATGCGGACGATGCAGGATTACAGCCTCGGCTCCGCCCAGATCGGGAATGCGGATCGAGCGGCGCTTCACGAGACCACCCGCAACATCGGGGTCGTCGCGCCCGTGCGACTGCGCGTCAGGTAAGGGTCACCGGCGACCGCGTCCAACCGCCGGATCGGGACAAACACGCCGTTTTCCACCCGTGCAATTATGACAGGCAGGACGGTGTGGTGGGTTTCGGGATCGACAATTCCGGCAGCGCCATCACCGGCAAGCAGTTGCGAGAGGGCAAGCTGCTCGGCATCCTTGCGTCCAGTCAGCAGCCGCGCCAGTTCCCAAACGGCGGAAAATGCCGCCGCCTCGTGCGACGAGCCGAACTCTCCGCGGCCCGGCCACCCCGGCACTCCACGAAAATAGGGCCCCGCGGCGACCAACCCTTCGGCCGCTGCTCCAAGGGGAGGCAGTTCGCATTCGGTCAGGTTGCATGACAGCACCGGACAGGAGGCTGGCAGAAAATGCGGATCGCTTGCTCCAAGGGCGTGATAAGCCGCCATGAAATCATAAGACGAAGGCCCGATCAGCGAGTTGAGAATGAAATCCGGCCTGGAATACCGGATCTCGTCAATCATGCGGCCAACCTCGCGTGAGCCGATGGGCAGGTATCTTTCGCCCAGCACCTCGCCGCCTGCGGCAACGATACGCTCTCTGGCCAGGCGGTTCATCTCCCAGCCCCAGATATAATTGGACCCCGTCAGATAGGCCCTTCTGCCATGCGCCGGCAGTACCCAGTCGAGCAATGGCAGCAGGTGCTGGTTCGGGCAGGCATGGGTGTAGACCACATGATCGGATGCTTCGAACCCTTCGTAGGGCAGGGCGTACCAAAGCGTGCCGCCAAATTTCTCCAGCGTCGGGATCACCTCCTTGCGGCTCCAAGACGTGACGCAGCCAAGAACATGACGTGTGCCGGTGTCGCGCAGGATCTCTTCGCACAAAGGGCCATAAGCGTCGGCGTTGCCGCCCGGATCGCGTTCAACCGTGACGAAGGAAATGTCCAGCGTCGGGTCTGAATTGACCCGATCGACAGCCGTCAGCACGCCGATCCTGCAGGCTTCGGAAATCAGCGCATAGCTGCCCGATCGCGAGTACAAGAGTCCAAGTTCGATCCGTCGCTTCAACTTTTGGCTCCAAAAACGGCAAAAGCCCTGCCGCAAGCCGCTTGGTGCGGTCTGCGTGCAAGGCCCGAATGCCTTCCGACAATTTGCCGATGTTGAGGGTCAGCCTATGCCGAAGATTCCGTCGGTCAAGCCCCCAGACGAGATTTCAGCCTCAAAGCTCACTTCCCGCCTGAAATTCTGGCGAAGTGCTCAAGCCGACGCCCTGAGAGGAGGCGGCCCAGCATGCAGAGACCGCCGATAATGGCTTCACTTCGCGGTACCAGGTTCAATCGGCCTCGCGGATAACACTTCCCGATTCCGCGACAAAGAGGTCACGCGGGGCGAAGACGACGACCAATACTCCGACGTACACAAGAACGAACAGGGCAACTGCAGAAACACTACGCGGTGAAGTTGCTTTGGATCGCAGCATATCCGGCATTTCGGGCTCTCCTTGCGTGGCAGCGACTCGGGTCCGACACGAAAAAGGTAGCATCGAAAAGCACGCGCTGCCTTCCTCATCTTAAGCGTGTAGGCGGAATACCTGCCCGAACGGAGATGGGTTTTCGGAACGATTTCCCGACGCATCGCCGTTTTCTGCGCCTGCAAAGGCCGGATATTCCAGAAGCATCGCTAATAGATCGCTGCGCCTCAGGCGCGAACTCCCGAGAACCTCGTCTGCCAGTCCATCCGTTCTTCATCGGTGATCTTGCGGAACAGGTTTTCCGGAACGCTGAATCCGTGGCCTTCGGGAATGGAGCGCATGGCAGCAGAAACATCGTCTGGCCAGGTCCAGTCGTCACAATTCAGCGCGGCCATCATAGCTTCGGCAGCATCGGGAATGAACGGGCGTGACAAGACCGCATAAACCCGGATCAGATTAAGCGCGAGCCGGACGATCGCTTCTGCACGGGCGGGATCGGTCTTGACCACGCTCCACGGCGCGGCGGCTTGCAGATATTCATTGCCGATCACCCAGATCGCGCGCAGTTCGGCAACAGCCTTGCGCACCTCCATCGCCTGCATGTGCTGCGCATAATCGGCGATACGGGCGCCGAGATCGGCGATCAAGGCCGCTTCCATCGGCCCGAATTGCCCACCTGGCGGCACTGTCGCGCCGAACTTCGACACTGCGAACTTTGTGACCCGGCTGACAAGGTTGCCTAGGACATCCGCGAGGTCCTTGTTGACCGACGCCTGGAAGTTCTCCCAGGTGAACTCGCTGTCGCTGGTTTCCGGGGCGTGGGAAAGTAGCCACCAGCGCCAGTAATCGGCCGGCAGGATCGACAGGGCCTGATCCATGAACACGCCACGGCCTTGGCTCGTCGAGAACTGGCCGCCATCGTAGTTCAGGTAATTGAACGATTTGATGTAGTCGACCAGCTTCCACGGCTCGCCCGACCCCATGATCGTCGCCGGGAAACTGAGGGTGTGGAACGGCACGTTGTCCTTGCCCATGAATTGCACATAGCGAACATCCGTCGCGCCCTTGTCGGTGCGCCACCAGCGTTCCCATGCACTTTCCGGCTTACCGTGCGCATCCGCCCATTCTGCGGTACAGGCGATGTATTCGATCGGCGCATCGAACCAGACGTAGAAGACCTTGCCTTCCATGCCTGGCCAATCCTGATCACCCTTCTTCACCGGAACGCCCCAATGCAGGTCGCGCGTGATGCCGCGGTCTTGCAGGCCGTCGCCGTCGTTCAGCCATTTCTTGGCGATCGACGTGGTCAGGATGGGCCAGTCAGTCTTGCCGTCGATCCAGGCTTCCAGTTTGTCGCGCAAGGCGCGCTGCTTGAGGTAGAGGTGCTTTGTTTCCCGCACTTCCAGGTTCTTCGAGCCCGAGATTGATGACCGCGCATCGATCAGGTCGGTCGGGTCCAATTGCTTGGTGCAGTTTTCGCATTGGTCGCCACGAGCGGCCTCATAACCGCAGTTCGGGCAGGTGCCGGTAATGTAGCGATCAGGCAGGAAGCGATTGTCATCAATGGAAAAAACCTGCTTTTCACTGACTTCCTCGATCAGCCCGTTTGCGGCCAGTTGCCCGGCAAAATGCTGGGTGAGCTTGTGGTTGCGCTGGCTGGAGGAACGGCCGAAATGGTCGAAAGACAGGCGGAATCCGGCGGCGAGGTCCTTCTGAACCTGATGCATTTCGGCACAGTAGTCCTCAACCGGCTTGCCGGCCTTTGCAGCAGCAAGCTCTGCCGGGGTGCCATGCTCGTCAGTGGCGCAGATGAACATCACTTCGTGGCCTTGGGCGCGGCAGAACCGGGCATATAGATCTGCCGGAAGCTGGCTGCCGACCAGGTTTCCCAGATGCTTGATCCCGTTGATGTAAGGAATTGCGGAAGTGATGAGAATCCGTGCCATTTGCGTGCCTTTCGCCCCGGTCCGCGCGCTTGTAGCGCGCGGCCGGACGAAGGGCCAGAGTGGACCTTCGGGTTACTGCGCGCAGTAGCCGCCGTCGACCAGATGGTAGGAGCCGGTGATGAAGGTGGCTTTGTCGGAGAGGAGGAACTGGGTCAGGTCGGCGACCTCGTCCG
>LNFM01002335.1_pt1 | contig 39983 bp, 28 predicted proteins | sample 596031 | NCBI WGS metagenome assembly LNFM01 (sample SAMN04254537, study PRJNA301005) | activated carbon metagenome | isolation source: dual media filters at the Ann Arbor, Michigan drinking water treatment plant | place: USA: Ann Arbor | reverse complement strand
TGGGCTTCAATCTCGACCCGCTGATTCTCGTCGTGCCGATCCTCATTTCGGCGCGCACCGCCAGCCACTGCGTACAGATGATGGAGCGCTATTACGACGAGATCCGCGTCGGGCATGAGCGGGAAATGGCCGTGCGCACCGCGATGGGGGAACTGCTGCTGCCGGCGACGCTGGGCATCCTGGCCGACGCCTTCGCGCTGCTGGTGCTGACAATCTCGTCGATGCCGATGATCGCCAAGCTCGGCATGTACTGCGCGTTCTGGGGCGCCAGCAATCTCGTCACCGTGGCGGTGCTGGTGCCGCTGATCATGTCGATCCTGCCGACGCCAAAAGTCTCGATCCAGGAGGAACACAAGCACCTGCCGTCACGCATGATGCACACCATGGGGGTGTTCCTCGTCGGTCCGAAGGCGGGCTTCGTGGTCATGGGGGGCGCGGTGCTGTTGACCGTATGGGCCTTCTATTTCGGCTGGCACGTGCAGATCGGCGAGAGCAAGCCGGGATCGCCGATTCTGTTCCCGGATTCTGACTACAACATCTCCGCGGCGAAGATTGCCGAGAAGTTCGCCGGCGCCAACCAGCTCAGCATCTACTTCGAGGGTGACAAGGCGCATCGGATGAAGGACCCGAAGGTCGTGGCGACGATGCAGGAGTTCGGCCGCTACATGGCGGACACCTTCAATTACGGCGGCACGCGTGACATTCCGCAGTTGGTGCGTTCGATCAACCGTCTGTATCACTACGATGATCCGCGCTGGTCGATCATTCCGACCGCGCAGAAGGACATCGGCAACACGCTGTTCATGTACGAGGCCGGTGCATCGATGCCGGGCGTGATCCTCGAGTACATGGATCTCGAGGGCAAGACGGCGAATTTCGTCATCTTCTACAAGGATGCAACGGGGCGCACGGTGCACGAGGCGGTGGACAAGGCGAAGGCCTGGCTCGCCGCGCACCCGATGGAAGGCGTCACGCCGCGTTTCGCGGGCGGCATCATCGGCACGACGGCGGCGGCCAACGAGGAGACGGAAATCTCCGATCTCAAGACCACTGCCGCCATCATCGCGGCGGTGACGCTGGCGATCACCGTCGCCTATCGCTCACTGGTGGCCGGCGTGATGGTGTTCGGGTTGCTGGTGCTGTGCGTGATGACGAACCGGGCGTTCATGACGATGCGCGACATCGGCCTCAACGTGAATACGCTGCCGGTGACGGCGGTCGGCATCGGGGTCGGCGTCGACTACGCGATCTACATGCTCGATCGCCTCAAAGAAGAGGCGCGGCACCGCACACTGGTGGATGCGATCGTGACCTCGATGCGCACCACGGGCGCGGCGATCCTGTTCACCGCGGTGACGATCTTCGCAGGCATCATCTACTGGATCCCGGGGTCGTCGCTGCGCTTCAACAGCGAGATGTCGCTGCTGCTGTGCCTGCTGCTGTTCAGCAACATGGTCGGCGCGATTACGCTGATTCCGCTGCTGGTCCGAATCTTCAAGCCGCGTTTCGTCACCGACTCCCATGTCGACGATCGCGACACGCTCCGCGACCAGGAGCTCGCCGGCTGGCAGGCGAAGTCGCTGGCCAAGATGGGCACCTGATCACCGTTCCCTCCCCCGGATGAGGGGTCGCTCGCCTCTCGTCCGGTGCACGCAGCCTGGCGGCCTCCCGGTGAGGCCGCTTTTTTTTGGGACGCCGGCCTTGATCGGCTGCAGTCGCGCTGCCACCCTGCACGGGTCGTCTCCATCACCCCGGGGGGAAACCATGGCGAAGTCCGACGCGGATCTCGAACTCTGTTACCTGAGCGCCACCGAGGCCATCGCGAAATTCCAGTCGCGGGAGCTCTCGCCGGTCGAACTGACGCGCGCGCTGATCGCGCGTTCCGAAGCGCTGAATCCGACGCTGAACGTGCTGACCGAACTCAAGCGCGACACGGCGCTCACGGCCGCGCGCGCGGCGGAAGCGCGCTACAAGAATCCGCGCGGCGCGCGCCTGCGGCCGCTCGAAGGCGTGCCCGTGGCGATCAAGGATTTTCACCCGGTGAAGGGCGAGATCACGACCTTCGGCTCGCATGCGTTCAAGGACTTCCGGCCCGCGCAGTCGGCGCCGACCGTCGATCGCCTGTTCAAGGCCGGCGCGATCCTGTTGTCGCGCACGACGACGCCGGAACTCGCGCACGGCGGGATCACGAAGAGCCCGCTGTGGGGCGTGTCGCGCAATCCGTGGAACCCGCGTTATACCTGCGGCGGATCGTCGGGCGGATCGGGCGCGGCGATTGCCGCCGGCATGACGACGATCGCCGATGGCACCGACGGTGGCGGCTCGATTCGCATTCCCGCGGCCATCAACGGGGTGTTCGGCTACAAGCCACCGTTCGGGCGCAACCCGCTCGATCTCGAGCACCCGCTGGAAACCCTGCTGCATTACGGCCCGATCACGCGCAGCGTCGCCGACGGTGCGCTGATGCAGAACGTGATGTCAGGTCAGCATGTCGCCGATATCTGCTCGCTGCGCGAGAAACTCGAACTGACGATGAGCGGGCCCGGCATCCGCGGCATGAAGATCGCGTTTTCAATGAACCTGGGGTATTTCGAGGTGGCCGAGGACGTCCAGCAGAACACGCGTGAGGCCGTGCGCGCGATGAAGCGCCTCGGGGCGACGGTCGAGGAAGTCGATCTCGGCTGGGACTACACCGTGCTCGACGCGTGGCAGACCTGGTGGGAGGGGTTGTTCGCCGCGCTGTGCGGCGACCTGCTGCCACGCTGGCGCCACCAGATGACGCCGCTGGTCGTGAGGCTGCTCGAGGCAGGCCTCGGTCACAGCGGCGCCCGGCTCTACAAGTCGAACGTCGTGCGCGGCGCGATGTGGCAGAAGCTCGGGCCGATACTCGAGAAATACGACGCGCTGATCACGCCGACCTGCGCGGTGTCGTGCCTCGACGCCGAGCACGACGACTCGGCAAAGGAACTGCTGATCAACGGTCGGCCGGTGCCGGCCTATGTCGGGTGGGCGATGACCTATCCGTTCAACATGATGTCGTGGTGTCCGGTCGCGAGCGTGCCCAGCGGCTTCGGCAGCACCGGCATGCCGACCGGGCTGCAGATCGTCGGTCGCACGTTCGATGATCCGACCGTGTTCAGAATCGCGGCGGCCTTCGAGAAGGCGCGCCCGTGGCGGGGCGTCAGACCGAAAATCTGATTGCGCGCCAGCGGCCGCCTGCCGGGCGCTCAGCCGGCGCGTCGACGCAGCAGGAAGCTGCCGATCACACTCGTGCCCAGCAGCAGCACGCTGCTCGGCAGCGGCACCGGGGCCGGCGACTGGGCCGGCAGCGGCGCGGCGGCGAGCGACGCGACTTCGATCGCGGTCAGGGCGCCGCTGTAGAGGCGCATGAATGCAATCGCGCCGCCCGAATACTCGCCCTGGCCGTTGCCGACGGTGTTGTCGAGAAAGAAGTTCAGCGTGTCGGCGTTGCTCAGGTGCAGCGTATTCGTGTTGAACGAAATCCCCTGCACGCCATTCACGTAGCCGCGAACACGATTGCCCTGCGCCGTCAGCGCGACGTGCTGAAAGCCCGTATCGCTGACCGTGCCACCCGCGTTGCTGCTGCCGGTCCACACGTTCAGCCGATCGTCCGGATCGACATACAGCCCGTTGTCGGTGCTGCGGTCCCTGACGTCGACGAGGCGACGGAAGCCGCTGGTGCCGGTGAAGTCGAACACCATCTCGATCGAGTACGAGGTCCGGTTGATCAGCGACGCGGTCGACAGGCTGAGGCCGCCCTGCTCGCTGGCCGTGCCGCCGAAGTTGTAGACGATGCGCGTTTCGCCGAACACCTGCGTGGTGCCGAAATTTGAAGCGCCCAGCGGATCGACCGCCGTCAGCGCCGGCGCACCGCTTTCCTCGGCGAGCAGCGTGCCGTCGAAGAGATAAGTGGCTTCAAGGGTGGCTGCCTGCGCGGTCCAGCCGAGCGTTGAGGCCAGGGCCAGCGAGGACAGGGTGCGAACGAAACCGGATTTCATGGACTCTCCATCTGGGCGCGGGGCGCCGTGCGTGTTGGAGAGCAAGATAGTCAGTCGGAGCGCGTGCCGTTGCGACTTCCATCGCAGTCGACGGGGACCAAACGTTGCAGATCGTGGAAGGCGGAAGACGCGCGCCGCCAACTGCGACGCGCGTCACGGGACGTGCGGGCTCAGAGCACCTGGCAGACGGCGTCGCAGAAGTAGTCGATGTTCTGCTGGTTGATGCCGGCGACGTTGATGCGGCTCGAGTCCACCATGTAGATGCTGTATTCGTTCTTCAGGCGCTGCACCTGATCCTTGCTGAGGCCGAGGAACGAGAACATGCCGAGCTGCTGCGGAATAAAGTCAAAGCGCGGGCTGCCCAGGCGCTCTCGGAACTTGCCCGCGAGCTGCCCGCGCAGGCCGTTGATGCGGTCGCGCATCGAGGCGAGCTCCACACGCCAGTCCGCGGTCAGCTGCGCGTCCTTGAGGATGCGGCCGACGAGTGCGCCACCGTAGTTCGGTGGCATCGAATACACACCGCGCGCCACGTTCTGAATCTGACCGTAGACGATGTCGGTCTGCGCCGCGTTCGGCGACAGCAGTGACAGCGCGCCGACGCGCTCGCGATACAGGCCGAAGTTCTTCGAGCACGAGCTCGCGACGACGAGCTCGGGCACCGAGGCCGCCAGCTTGCGCACGCCATAGGCATCTTCATCGAGGCCGGTGCCGAGTCCGAGGTACGCGAGATCGACGAACGGCGTGAAGCCGCGCTCGACGGCGAGTGTCGCCACCGCGTCCCATTGCGCCGGCTTCAGATCGACGCCGCAGGGGTTGTGGCAGCAGCCGTGCAGCAGGACGAGGTCGCCGGCCGGAATCGCCGCCAGCGCGCTCAGCATGGCGTCGACTTTCAGGCCCTGGCTCGCCGCGTCGTAGTACGGATAGGTCTTGATTTCGAGGCCCGCGTCGCCGAGCAGCGGCACGTGGTTCGCCCAGGTCGGATCGGACACCCAGATCGCGGCGCCGGGCTTCGCGCGATTGATCAGTTCCGCCGCGATGCGCAGCGCGCCGCAGCCGCCGGGCGCCTGCACGGTGCGAATCAGGCCGGCTTTCAGCGCCGGATGATCGGCGCCGAAGATCAGCTGCTCGATGCCGGTGTTGAAATCCGGATCGCCGGGCGGGCCGACGTAGGTCTTGCTGGTTTCCGCCGCGTGATGCAGTTCGTCCGCGCGTTTCACGCAGTCGAGAATCGGCGTGTGGCCGGCTTCGTCCTTGTACACGCCGACGCCGAGGTCGACGCGCTTCGGATTCGTGTCCTGGCGGTAAGCCGCCATCAGGCCGAGGATGGGATCGGGGTTCAGGGCTTTGAGCGTTTCGAACATGGCGGTTGTGATCGTCCGGGTTGTCTGCCGACGCGGCACGGGTGGATGGAAACCGGCGCGCATGATACCGCCGGGCGCAGGTCATGACCATGCAGTGCGGCAAAGCCGCCGCGCCGAATCAGCGCACGAAGCACCGTCGGGCCGCTGAGGCATAGCGCAGTTCGTCGAGTTCGCGCTCGGTGCGGACCCGGCGATCCTCGCCGACGTAGTCCTGGATGGCCGAGAACGGCAGGAAGTAGAAGCCGGGCGTGAAAATCGTCCCGATGAACACGGCCGCGCGATTGCGCGGGTCGTCGGTGTATGGCGGCCGGTAATCGTACTGGGTGCGCATCAGCGCGACGCGGCGCTCGTAGAGTTCGCTGCAGCTCAGATCCGCGGGCGCGGGTGCGACCTGGGGCGCCGACGGGCCGAGCAGCAGTCGCCGGCCGTCCCGGGCGCGGTCGCGCGCGAACGCCTCGGCATGGGCCTGGACGGTGGGCCAGTCCGGCTGGGCCTCGGCGGCGGTGGCCGCCAGCAGCAGCAGCGGCAATATCAGGTGACGCATCGACCTCCCTCCCGAATGCCAGTATGGCTTTCTCTCCGTTCGCGCTGTGTCGGCCGGCCGGCAGGGGGCTTGAGGGCCGGCACCCCGAGCGCTGCGCCGGGGGCGGCCGGCGCTGCCATTGACGGCGGGCGCCGGCGCCGCTCAAATACTGTATATAAATACAGTATTCCGGTTCGCCCACGATGCCCGACCCCGACTATGCAGAACTCCACTGCGTCAGCAATTTCAGCTTCCTGAGAGGCGCCTCGCATCCCGAGGAACTGGTGCGGCAGGCGGCGGCGCTCGGCTATCGGGCGCTCGCGCTGACCGATGAATGCTCGCTGGCCGGCATGGTGCGGGCCCATGTCGCGGCCGGGGAGGCCGGCTGCCGGCTCATCGTCGGCAGCGAACTCGGCCTCGACGACGGGCTGCGTGTGGTGCTGCTGGTGCCGGACGCCGCCGGCTATGCGGCGCTTTCGCGCCTGATCAGCCAGGCCCGCCGCCAGTGCGCGAAGGGCAGTTACCGGCTGGCGCGGGCGGATCTGGCGGCCGCCGCGCCGCGGCTGCTCGCGCTATGGCTGCCAGGGCACGAGCCTGATGCTGCGGCCGGCCGCTGGCTGGCGGCCCATTTCCGCGGCCGGCTCTGGATTGCGGTCGAGCGGCTGTACGAAGGCGACGATCTCGCGCGTCTGCAGACCCTGCAGACGCTGGGGGCGAGCCTCGGCCTGCCGCTCGTCGCCACCGGCGACGTTCACATGCATCTGCCCGCGCGGCGCCCGTTGCTCGACGTGCTGACGGCCATCCGCGTCCGACGTCCGCTCGCGCAGGTGGGCGATGCGCTGTTCCAGAACGGCGAGCGTTACCTGCGGCCCCGCTCGCGGCTGGCACGGCTCTACCCGGCAGCTCTGCTCACCGAAGCGGCGCGCATCGCCGATCGCTGCCGGTTCTCGCTGAAGGAGCTGCGCTATGCCTATCCGCGCGAACTGGTGCCACCCCAGCTCACGCCGACCACGCATCTGCGCGGACTGACGCTGCGCGGCGCGGCGCAGCGCTGGCCGCGCGGCATGCCCGCGCCCGTGCGCGCGCAGGTCGAACACGAACTGACGCTGATCGCGGAGCTCGGTTACGAAGCCTTCTTCCTGACGGTGCACGACATCGTCCGCTATGCGCGCAGCCGCGGCATCCTGTGCCAGGGGCGCGGTTCGGCGGCGAATTCGGCGGTGTGCTACTGCCTGCGGATCACGGAGGTCGATCCGGCGCGCATGGAGATGCTGTTCGAACGGTTCATCTCGCGCGAACGCGGCGAGCCGCCCGACATCGACGTCGACTTCGAGCACGAGCGGCGCGAGGAGGTGATCCAGTACATCTACCGCAAGTACGGTCGCCAGCGCGCGGCGCTCGCCGCCACCGTGATCAGCTATCGCGCGCGCAGCGCGATCCGCGATGTCGGCAAGGCGCTGGGCCTGTCAGTCGAGCAGGTCGATCGCATCGCGCGCAACGTGTACTGGTGGGATGGGGCGACGGGCGTCGCGGAGCGGCTGCGCGAAGTCGGTTTCGACCCGGCCCATCCGGTGATGCAGCGGCTGCAGATGCTGGTCGCCGAACTGATCGGCTTTCCCCGGCATCTGTCGCAGCACGTCGGCGGCTTCGTGATCTCCGACGGGCCGCTCGACGAACTCGTGCCGATCGAGAACGCCGCGATGCCGGATCGCACCGTCATCCAGTGGGACAAGGACGATCTCGAAGCGCTCGGCCTGCTGAAAGTCGACTGCCTGTCGCTCGGCATGCTGTCGGCGCTCCGCCGCGCCTGCGATCTCGTCGCGGCGCGCCACGGCCGTCCGTTCGCGCTCGGCGACGTGCCGGCGGACGACGCCGACACCTACGCGATGATCCAGCGCGCCGACACCGTCGGCGTGTTCCAGATCGAATCGCGCGCGCAGATGGTGATGCTGCCGCGGCTCAGGCCCGCGTGTTATTACGACCTCGTGATCGAGGTCGCGATCATCCGCCCGGGCCCGATCCAGGGTGAGATGGTGCATCCGTATCTGCGGCGGCGTAACGGCGAGGAGGCGATCGAATATCCGAGCGAGGCCGTACGCGGCGTGCTCGAGCGCACGCTCGGCGTGCCGCTGTTCCAGGAGCAGGTGATCAAGCTCGCGATGGTCGCGGCCGGTTTCACGCCGGGCGAGGCCGATCAGCTGCGGCGTTCGATGGCGGCATGGAAGCGCAGCGGGGGGCTCGGCCATTTCGAGGCGAAGCTGATCAACGGCATGCGCGAACGCGGCTACGACGAACAGTTCGCGCAGCGCATCTTCAACCAGATCCAGGGCTTCGGCGAATACGGCTTTCCCGAATCGCACGCGGCGAGTTTTGCGCTGCTCGCCTATGTGTCCGCGTGGTTCAAATGCCACGAGCCCGCGGCCTATGTCTGCGCGCTGCTGAACAGTCAGCCGATGGGCTTCTATGCGCCGTCGCAGCTCGTGCAGGACGCCCGGCGCCACGGCGTGGCGGTGCGCCCGATCGACGTGCTCGAGAGTGACTGGGACTGCAGTCTCGACATCGCAGCGCCGGATCGGGAACCGGCGCTGCGGCTGGGCTTCAGGCTCGTCAAGGGTCTGCCGCAGACGGCAGCCGAACGCCTCGTCGCCGCGCGCGCGTCGGCCCCGTTCGCCGACGTGCAGGATCTCGCGCGCCGCGCGGGCCTCGATCGACGCGAACTCGCGGCCCTCGGCGCGGCGGGCGCGCTGGCGGGCATCGCCGGCCATCGCCATCGCGCACGCTGGTCCGCGCTGGGCGTCGAAGCGCCGTTGCCGCTGCTGGGCAACGCCGGCGTGCGTGAGGGGCAGCCGCTGCTGCGCAAGCCCGCCGAAGGCGAGGACATCATCGCCGACTATGCGTCCACCGGCCTGACGCTGGGCCGGCATCCGCTCGAACTCCTGCGGCCACGACTGGACCGTCTCGGCTGCGTCACCGCCTTCGAGATCCACCAGCTGCCGCACGGCGCGCCCGTGCACATCGCCGGGCTCGTCGTGATGCGTCAGCGGCCGGGCACGGCGACGGGCGTGGTGTTCGTCACGCTCGAGGATGAAAGCGGGTCGGGCAACGTGATCGTCTGGTCCAGCCTGGTCGAGGCGCAGCGTCGCGAACTGCTCGGCTCACGCCTGATGGGCGTGGTCGGCGAGGTGCAGCGCGAAGGATCGATCGTGCACGTGATCGCGCGGCGGCTCCACGACTATTCCGCGCTGCTGGGCCGGCTGCCGACCGCCTCGCGCGATTTTCACTGAGCGGGCGCGCTGCCGTGGGCGAGGGCGAGCAGGTGCGCGAGATCGGCCGGCGTCGGCGTGCCCGCGATGCGCGGCACCTCCGGCGCAAGGGTGTCCCACGGCTGCGCGCTGTCGGTCCAGATGTGGGCAACGAGCCGGAACTGGCCCGGATCGTCGAAGCTCGCGGCGCTGAGGCCCTGGATGTCCGGGATCAGATCGGCCCTCGCCGCGAGCGGTGAGCCGCATTCGACGCAGAAGCCACGCCACGTCCGCTGGCCGCTGGTCCCGATGCGCGGCGAATAGGTCGGCTCGCCCTGTGTGAAACGCACGTCCACCTTGCGGAACACCACGTTCACCGCGCCACCGCCGCCGCTCGCACGCTGGCATTCACGACAGTGGCACACCCACATGAACATCGGCGCCGCGTCGCATTCGTAGCGCACGGCGCCGCAGGCGCAACCACCACTCAGTCGTTCAGGCATCGACGTGCTCCTCAAGACGCCTCAAGGGGTCTGGTAACCGGCGGGATACTGGATGAACTCGAACAGGATGCCGAGGATCGACGTCGGGTGCGAGAACGTGAACTGCAGTTCATCGGCAAACGCGCGCCCGGCGAAATCGACCGCCGGCAGCACCTGGCTCAGCGGTGCTTCGTCGACGAAGCGCACGGCTTTGCCGCGCAGGCTCGCCATCGTCGCCGCGACGTCGTCGACGGCGAACGCGATGTGATGCAGTCCCTCGCCGCGTTTGGCCAGGAAGTCCGCGATCACGCCGGTCTCGCCGGTCGGCGCCATCAGTTCGAAGTCGACCTTGCCGACACGACACATGCGATAGCGCATGCCGTACGCCGGCACTTCGGTGACGTCGCTGGCCACCGCGTTGAACAGGTCGACGAACAGCGCCGTCGCCTGTTCGAGATCGCGTACAGCGACGCCAACTTCAGTGATGCGTTTGATGTCCATGGGCCAGCCTCGTCGATGAACGAAGCACCACGCAACGCCGTGCGCGACGCTGCGTCAAGCATAGCGCGATGTCACCGGCCCCGGGTGTCCGCCCTACAGCGATGGGTACGGTATCGCACAGACAGCCGGCACCGCATGCGCCTAGAGTCGGGCCAAGACAATGGACTTCCACCCAGCCCACGGAGACTCGGACATGCGAAAGACTCGAATACTGATGGCGGTCACCGCCGCACTGTTCATCGGCGGTTGCGCCAACATGACGGAAGGCCAGAAGCGCACGGCCACGGGCTCGGGCGTCGGCGCCGCGACGGGCGCCGTCATTGGCGGCCTGGTGGGCGGCGGCAAGGCGGCAGCGATTGGCGCCGGCGTCGGCGCTGCGGTAGGCGCGGGCGGCGGCTACCTGTGGAACGAGCGCATGGAAAAGCAGAAGCAGGACATGGAAGCAGCGACGGCCGGCACCGGCATCGCCGTCACGCAGACACCCGGCAATGAACTCAAGCTCGAGATCCCGAGCGATCTGTCCTTCGATACCGGCAAGGCAGAGGTCAAGAACAACCTGCGCCCGGTGATCGACCGCTTCGCGCAAACCCTGCAGGCGAACCCCGGCACGACCGTGCGCATCGTCGGCCATACCGACACCACCGGTTCGGATGCCATCAACGATCCGCTGTCGCTGCGACGTGCCGAGAGCGTGCGCGGCCAGTTGGCCTCGCGCGGCGTCGCGACCGCGCGGGTATCGGTCGAAGGCGCCGGATCGCACCAGCCAATCGCGAGCAACGCGACCGTCGAAGGCCGCGCGCAGAACCGGCGCGTGGAAATCTTCATCGTGCAGCCGCCGGCCACGGCGCAGTACTGAACGCCGCGCCACTCCCGCAAGATCAAGGATCGACCATGTCATACGTCCGCGCCAGACAGGCCTTCAAGGACGCGCAGCGCGCGATCAAGTCCAACCACGACGTGGCGCTGCTCGGCATCGTCGAGGGCTTGCTGCAGCTGACCTCCTCGCTCGAGAAGCACGTCGCCGAACTGCATTCGGAAATCGTGAAGTCGCGACAGGACGGTGGTGGACGCCGCGCGCCGCGCAAGTCGGGCACCGGCCCGGGCTGACGGCGCGGGGCAGGTCGTTTCTGCGTTGACGTCGCTCATGCGGCGTCAACGGCGGCCGCGTGAGACCTGGCGGGCCGCGCGGTCCGTATAATCCCCGCGCATGTCCCGCTATCGCCCCCCACGTCCGCCGTCGTCCCCGTACATCACCGCTGCCGGTTACCGCGTGCTCGAAGCGGAGCTCAAGGCCCTGTGGGAGCGGCGGCACGATGTCGTCAGGCATCTCGCGGCCGCGGCCGCCGAAGGCGATCGGTCGGAGAACGCCGAATACCAGTATCGCAAGAAGGAGCTGCGCGGCATCGATGGCCGCATCGGCTACCTGCAGCGGCGCATGCCGACGCTCAAAGTGGTCCAGGCGACGCCGCCGGATACCTCCCGCGTGTTCTTCGGAGCGGTCGTCGAACTCGAGGACGAGGCGGGCGCGACGCTCGTCTACCGGATTGTCGGCAGCGACGAGACCCACGCGGCGCTGGGCCACGTGAGCATCGATTCGCCGCTGGCCCGCGCGCTGCTGTCGAAGACGCTCGACGACGAGATTGAAGTCAGTGCGGAGGGTGCGGCCCGACGCTACTGCATCCTCGACATTCGCTACCCCGGCGACGGCGACAAGGTGCCCGATTCCGTGTAGTGTCCCGGCTCCGCTGCCGCACAGTCTGGATCTTCGATGAGCACCGCCTCCGACTCGACGACTTCGCCGATCGAATCCCGTTACGCCTGGGTGCGACTGATCGCGGCCCTGCTGCTGATGACGGTCGGTGGCGCCGGCATGTACTCCGTGATGGTGGTGTTGCCGACGCTGCAGCTGGAATTCGGCATCGCCCGCGCGGACGCCTCCTTTCCGTTCACGGCCACGATGCTGGGCTTCGCGGCCGGCGGGCTGATGATGGGGCGCGTGGCGGATCGTTACGGCGTGTTCGGACCCGTGGTGGTCAGCGCCTTTGCCCAACTGCTCGGCTTCACGCTCGCCGCGCACGCCACCAGTGCGTGGCAGTTCGCGCTGTGCCAGGGTCTGCTGATCGGCATGCTGGGCTGCTCGGCGACGTTCGCGCCGCTGCTCGCGGACATCTCCCACTGGTTCTCGCGCCGCCGCGGCATTGCGGTGGCGATCTGCGCCAGCGGCAATTACGTCGGCGGTGCGCTGTGGCCGCCGATCACGCAGTACCTCGTCGAACAGCACGGCTGGCGTGACGCGTACCAGACGCTGGGCATTCTCTGTGTCGTGCTGCTGCTGCCGATTTCACTGCTGATCCGCCGCCCGTCCCCGATCGATCATCCGGCGCCGCTGACGGCGTCCGGCCACCGGGCACCCTTGCCGCCCCCGCTCGCGATGTCGCCGCAGGCGCTGATGGTGCTGCTGTGTATCGCGGGTGTGGCCTGCTGTGTCGCGATGTCGATGCCGCAGGTGCATCTCGTCGCGCTGTGCGGGGACCTCGGGTTCGGCGCGGCGGCCGGCGCGGAGATGCTGTCGCTGATGCTCGCGTGCGGCATCTTCAGCCGGCTGGCGAGCGGCTACATCGCCGATCGCATCGGGGGGCTGCGCACGCTGCTGATCGGGTCGACCGCCCAGGGCGTCGCGCTGTTCCTGTTCCTGCCGGCGGATACGCTGACCTCGCTGTACGTCGTCTCGGCGCTGTTCGGCTTCTTCCAGGGCGGCATCGTGCCGTCGTACGCGATCATCATCCGCGAGTACTTCCCGGCGCAGGAAGCCGGCCGCCGCGTCGGCGCGGTGGTGATGGCGACGCTGCTCGGCATGGCGCTCGGCGGCTGGATGTCGGGCGCAATCTTCGACTGGACCGGCAACTACACCGCCGCGTTCCTCAACGGCATTGCATGGAACCTGCTGAACGTGACGATTGCGGTGTTCCTGCTGTTGCGTCTGCCCGCGCGGGGGCGGCTCGCCATGGCGCAGGCCTGAATGGCTGGGCGCGGATATCGCTCCCTGCTGATGCACCCCGAAGGAAGCCTCGGCTCATCGTAGGTTGCTGTGAAAGTGCATCGTCCGGCGCTCTTTCGGTGCCCGGTCGCAGCGCGCGCACGGCCTCTCGTAGCCCGGATGAAGCGCAGCGAAATCCGGGATTGCGGTGGCGCCGCCGCTCATCCCCGGCACCCGCGCCGTAGGGTCCGGCTGCCGCGGTTCAACGCCGTGCTAACCCCCGATCCCGGATTCCGCGAGGCTGCATCCGGGCTACGAGAGGCCATGCGCGCTTTACACCAGGGCTGCATGAGCGAGTTAGAAAGGCACTTTCACCGCAACCGATGACATGAACGGATTTCCGATCCGCTGGCCGATGAAAGACGGTGCGAGGCCGTCGTCTGCACGGCGCGCGCAGTCCTGTTCAACAGCCTGCCAAGCCGCGCTGCACCCGCGTCAGCGAAAGAACTCCATCAGTTCGATCACCGCGCCGTCCGGGTCGAGTACGCAGACAAACTTCTGCGTGTTGCCGACCAGGCCCGGCATCGCGGGCTCGTCGACGAAGCGCACGCCGTCGGCGCGCAGCATCCCGATCATCTCGTCGATGCCCTTGACGCGCAGACACAGCCGCGCGATGCCGGCGTGGGCGAGGTGCGGGTAAGGCGCGCCGACGGTTTTCGGTTCGGTCCACTCGATCAGATCGAGCAGCGCCCCGCGCGGATCCTGGCCGTAACGCAGCAGTTTCGCGCGACCGCGTTGCGGCACGGGCCCAAGGCCCGGCACCTGGCAATCCGGGATGTCGTAGGCCTCTTCGAAGCCGATGCGCCGGTAGAACGCGAGCGAGCGCTCGAGATTCGAACAGTTGATGTTCACGTGATAAATCTGCAGGGCCTGCCACATCGCCCGTCGCCTACAGGTGCGGCGCGCCGCGCGAGATCATGCGCAGCGTCTGCTCGTAGGTGCCGGGGGCGTCGTCGATCCACTCGAGCCACCAGTTCGCGCCCGCCGCGTGGTAATCGCGCAGCAGGGCGCTGGCCGCCGTCGACGACTCGGCCGTCGCGCGGCCGGTGGCGGTGAACGCGTAAGGGCCGTCGTTGCCGCGCAGCGCGCGGACGCAGGCGAGCGCGTCGGCAGTTTCGGCCGGTGACAGCCACCACTCGGGCCATGCCGCCTGCGACACCGTGCCCTCGGCGATGACCGGCGGGACCTTGATCGGAAAGCAGCCATCCCAGCGCGCGGCGCGGCGCAGGCCGGCCTGCGCCGGCAGCGACGCGGCGACCCAGATCGGCATGCGCGGCCTCTGCACCGAACTCGGCGTGAGTCTGGCGTTCGTCAGCTGGTAGTACTCGCCGTGGTGGTTCACCGTCTCTCCCTGCAGCAGCGGGTCGAGTATCGCGAGACCTTCGTCGAGCCTGCGCGCACGGACCTTCGCGCTCGGGTCCTCGCCGAACGCCGCGAATTCCACCATCGCCGGTTCGCCGAGGCCGACGCCCAGCATCACACGGCCGCCGGACAGGCGGTCGAGCGTATTGAGTTCCTTGGCGAGCTTCCACGGCCGACGGCGCGCCAGCGGCGTGATCATCGCGCCGAAGCGGATGCGGCGCGTGGCCTGCGCGATCGCGGCGAGCACGATGGTCGCATCGGCGATTTCGAGCAGGCCGGAGGGTTCGATCGCGAGGTGGTCCCAGACGAAGAAGGCGTCGTAGCCGGCCAGTTCCGCCGCGCAGGCCAGTTCGACGAGCCGGCCGGGGTCGCTGTAGTCATGGAAGACTGGGGCGTAGACGGCGGTTTGCATGCGGGCTGACCTCGATGTTTGAGCGTCTCGCGACGTTAGCCGGCGGGCGCCACGCTTGTAAACAAAGGTCACCCCTCTTGATCGTCGCCGGCCGCCGTTCGATAGTGCGCGGATTGGGGGAACTCGTGATCGTGGCCGCAGGGTGCGCAACGCATCCGGCCGCGTCACGCCACCGGGGCAGTCAACTCGTACAGGAAGTCATCGATGCCAGGCCGGCCAGAACTGGATGCCGCGATCCGCGCGCTCGTGCCGATCAATCGGCTGCCGCCGCACGACCAGCACCGCATTGCGGCCGGTGCGAAGATTCTCGAGTTCAGCAGCGGACAGCAGGTCTACGTTCAGGGCCAGTCGGACCCGTTCGTGCACTACCTCCTCGCCGGCGAAATCGAACTGTCGTGGAACGGGACCGAGGTCCGCCGTCTGTCCGCGCACTCGAAGGCCGCGCGCCGCGCTCTCGACACGCCGGGGCGCAAGAAGTTGACGGTGCGCGCCATCGACGCCGTGGTGATCGCGCGCTTCCTGCGCGACACGCTGGATCGCGACACCGCGGCCGCGGTGCTGCCGGCCGCCACGCGGGAACTCGAGGTCAGCGAGATCGCGACCGAGCAGGCCTCGGACTGGATGACGCGCATGCTGCAGTCGCCGCTGTTCGCGGGGCTGCCGGCGACGAACATCCACCGCATCTTCGGCCGCATGGAGCGCTTTGAGGTCCTCGCCGATCAGGTCGTGATCAGGCAGGGTCAGCCCGGTGACTACTACTACGTGATCGAGCACGGCTACTGCGAGGTCACGCGCGAGATCGCGGGCGGTCGGCGCGAGATTCACCTGTCCGATCTCGGTCCGGGGCACGCGTTCGGCGAGGCCGCGCTGGTGTCCGGCAAACCGCGCGACGCCACCGTGACGATGCTCACCGACGGCTGCCTGATGCGGCTGAAGGCGGCTGATTTCGACGAACTGATTCGACAGCCCGTGCTGTCGCCGCTGAACGGGGCGCAGGCTCTGGCCGCGGCCGACGCCGGCGCCCGCTGGCTCGACGTGCGCTACCCCGAGGAATATGCCCGGCTGACGCTGCGCAACAGCCGCAATCTGCCGCTCACGGTGCTCCGGCTGCAGTCGCAGCGCCTGCCGAAGGACGAGCGCTATCTCGTGTGCAGCGACGAGCCCGGGCAGAGCGCGGTGGGCGCGTTCCTGCTCGTCGAACGCGGGTTCCAGGTCGAGTACCTCGACGAACCGCTGAGCGCGCTCGCGCGGAGCCATCCGGCACTGGTGTTATCGCACCAGATGGCGGACAGTGAACCATCCAGTATCGTCGCGTTTCCCGGACCGGGGATGCCGGACATCGTGTCCGCCCAGACGCCGAACCTCGAGGCCCCAACCATGGACCACAACATGGACCACAACGTGGACCAGCAGCAAGTCAACGCCAGCTTCTCGAACACCATCGAGCGCATCGACCGGCTGTATACGCAGCAGGAGTTCGAAGAGGCCAGCCGCCAGCGGGTCCCGGTCGAAGCCTACGCGGACACCAGCACGGGCCGCGCACTGGCCGAGATCATCGATGACATCGAGGAGCGCCACGACGCGATCGAAGTCGACGGCAGTCCTGATTTCGAACCCGCGAGTTCGGAGTTCATCGACTTCGCTCAGCTCGAAGCGACCGCGGCGCGCGCAGCGAACCTTGCGCCCGTGCTTCCGCAGGTCATGCCGATCGACACGCGCCAGCCGCTGCCCGCGTCCCAGTTGTTCGCCGACATCGCAGCGGCCCAGGTGGCGCCGCCGCCCGCGCTCGACGAACTCGGCGAAATCATGGCCGATTTCCAGCAGCGTTTGCGCGGCCATGTCGACGGTGCGCTGCTCGAACGCAGCATGGGCATCGAACGCCGCTACCAGGACAAGCTCCAGCGCGTGCGCCACAACGCCGCCGCCGAGCTGCGCAAGCGAGAAGCGGTGCTGCGCGAAAGCCTCGAGGCGGGTTACCGCAAGAAGGAACTGGCGCTGCGCGCGCACTACAAGAAGCTGATGGCGCTCGCCAACCGAATCAGCCAGCAGAAAGCGCAACTCCAGCAGGCGCGCCGCCAGTTCGAGGAGAAACTCGTCGCCGTCAACGCGCTGCACCGGCAGGTCGAGGAGATGCGTCGTCAGTTGCGCGAACACCTCGGTCCGGGACTCGACCGCGAACAGCCGCCGCAGCGGATGCAGGGCTAGCCCGGGTCACGGGCCAGGCGGATTCGCCACCGAGAACACCGGGGTCACGAAGAGTCGACCGGCGCGCGGAGGCGGCGGGCTACCCGCCATTGCCGCCGTCGTCTGAGCCGAGTCGGGCAGCTCACCCGACCCGGCATGCTGCGCGTGCGCCCGGCGACCGAGTCTTGGGTAATCCGGCGGCCGTCAGCGGGCGCTGCAGAGGGCGCAAGGCCTGCGGTCCGGTTGTGCATTGCAATCGAAGGCACGGCCAGTAGAATGCGCGCCTCACCCGCTGAACCGACGGTAACCGCATGAATAGAGAGATGCAGAAGCCCGCGGCGAAGCCTGCCAATCCGTGCTTTTCGTCCGGACCCTGCCCCAAGCGGCCGGGTTGGAGCGTCGCCGCCCTGGAGCGTGCGCTCGTCGGGCGCTCGCACCGGTCGAAAGAAGGCAAGGCCCGCCTCAAACTCGCCATCGACGACACCCGCCGCGTGCTCGGCGTGCCGGCAGATTACCGCATCGGCATCGTGCCGGCGTCCGATACGGGCGCGGTCGAGATGATGCTGTGGAATCTGCTGGGCCCGCGCCCGGTCGATGTCCTCGCCTGGGAATCCTTCGGCCAGGAATGGGTCTCCGACATCACCGAGAGCCTGCGCCTGCCGAACACCCGCGTGATGTCCGCGCCCTACGGCGATCTGCCGGACCTCGCGCAGGTCGACTTCGCGCACGATGTCGTGTTCGTGTGGAACGGCACCACGTCCGGCGTGCGCGTGCCGAATGGCGACTGGATTCCCGCCGATCGCACGGGCCTGACGATTTGCGACGCGACATCCGCCGTGTTCGCGATGGAGATGCCGTGGGACAAGCTCGACGTCGTCACCTACTCCTGGCAGAAAGTGCTGGGCGGCGAGGGCGCGCACGGCATGGTGATCCTGAGCCCGCGCGCCGCGGAGCGGCTCACGACGCATGAACCGCTGCATCCGTTGCCGAAGATTTTCCGCCTCGCGAAGGATCGCAAGATCGACGAGGCGATCTTCGAGGGCGCGACGATCAACACGCCGTCGATGCTGTGCGTCGAAGACTATCTCGATGCACTGCGCTGGGCGGACTCGGTCGGCGGGCTCGAGGGTCTGTGTGCACGGTCGCAGCGCAACCTCGCCGTGCTCGCCGCGTGGGTCGCGAAGACGCCGTGGGTCGAATTCCTCGCGGGCAATCCGGCCGAGCGTTCGAACACCTCGATCTGTCTGAAGATCACCGCGCCCTGGTTCGAGGCGCTCGACGCCAAGGCGCGCGCGCAGACCGTCGACCGGCTGGCCGCACTGCTCGCGCAGGAAGGTGTGGCCTACGACATCAATGCGTATCGCAGCGCCCCGCCGGGTTTGCGGATCTGGGGCGGCGCCACCGTCGAGGCGAGCGATCTCGAAGCCCTGTTGCCGTGGCTCGACTGGGCCTTTGCCCAGGTGACGCCAGCATAGAACACCGCCGTCCCGCCGGCCGCGACGCTCACGTCGTGGCCGGCACGCCGTTCATCACACCGTCGAAGAAAAGGGTGATTACGTCATGATCAAAGTATTCGTCGCCGACAAGCTGGCGAAGGAGGGCATCGCCGCCCTCGAACAGTATCCCGGACTCACGATCGATTTCACGCCGGGTCTCGACGTCGAGGCCGCCATCCCCCATATCGCCGACGCGGACGCCGTGATCGTGCGCAGCGAGACCAAGATCAAGGGCAAGCTGCTCGACGCCGCGCAGCAGCTGCGGGTGGTCGGGCGTGCCGGCATCGGCGTCGACAACATCGATCTCGACGGCACCACCGAGCGCGGCATCGTGGTGTTGAACACGCCGGACGCGAACGCCACGACCACCGCCGAACTCGCCATCGCTCACCTGTTCTCGCTGTCACGCGCGTTGCCCGCCGCCGATCGCTCCGTGCGCGAGGGCAAGTGGGAGCGCTCGAAGTTCATGGGCTCGGAAGTCACCGGCAAGACCCTCGGCATCCTCGGTTTCGGCACCATCGGCCGGCTCGTCGCGGAGCGCGCGCGCGGCCTGAAGATGCGCGTCGTCGGCTTCGACCCGTTCGTCAATCCGCAGACCTTCGCCGACTACGGCGTCGAGCGGCTCGAACTCGACACGTTGCTGACACAGGCCGACTACGTGACCCTGCACTGCCCGATGACGGCCGACACGAAGAACCTGCTGTCGGCCGAACGTCTGCGCACGATGAAGAAGGGCGCGCGCGTGATCAACTGCGCGCGCGGCGGCCTCGTCGACGAGGCGGCGCTGCTCGAACTCGTCGACAGCGGGCACCTGGCCGGTGCCGCGCTCGACGTGTTCGACAGGGAACCCCCGGGCGCGAGCCCGCTGTTCGCGTGCCCGCGCATCCAGTTCACGCCGCACCTCGGCGCCTCGACCGAGGAAGCGCAGACCGCGACCGGCGTCGAGATTGCGCACCAGATCGCCGCCTACCTGCTGCGCGGCGAAGTGCGCAACGCCGTGAACCTGAAGAGCGTGGCGCCGGAGCGCCTCGCGCAGCTCGAGCCCTACCTGAAGCTCGCACGTCGCCTCGGCAAGCTGATGTCGGGCATGCTAGAGAAGCCGCTGCTCGAGGTCGAGGTCGGCCTGTACGGCCAGGCTGCCGAACTCGACAGCCAGCCGCTGGTCGCCGAAGCGCTCGCGGGGCTGCTGCAGGATCACCTCGACACGCCGATCAACCGGGTCAACGCGGCTCACCTCGCACGCCGGCAGGGCATCAAGCTGTCCGAGACGCGCGCCGCTGACGCCCGTGACTACCTGTCGGTGATCCGCGTGCAGGGTCGCTTCGAAGGCGGCGTGCGCTGCCTCGAGGGCACCCTGTTCGACGGCCGTCATCCGCGGCTGGTGCGGGTCAACGATTACGCGATCGAGGCGGCACTCGAAGGGCACCTCGTGGTCACACGTCATGCCGACCGGCCGGGCGTGATCGGCGCGCTGGGCGAGCTGTTGGGCCGCGGAGGCATTAATATCTCCCGCATGCAGGTCGGCGCGGCAGAGGGGCGCGACTGGGCGATTGCGGTGCTCGGCGTCTCGCGGCGTCTGACCGACGGCGAGCTGGCCGGCATCGCCGGCATTGCGGCCGTCGACAAAGTACTGCAGGTCGATTTCACGAGCTGAAACACTCGGCAGCATGGGCCTGCCGAAGAAAAGGATAGGGCGTGCTGACGAAGATCAAAGGGTTTCTGCCGGGCCGGGATGGCGCGCGCGGCGTGCTGGATTACGTGCTCGCGGCCAGTGCCGTTTACGCGATCATCATCGTGGTGCTGATGGTGCTGTTCGACCACGAGCCGGCGCAGTTCGACGTGCGCGAGGTCACCGCCCGCCGCATGCCGACGGCCGACGGCACCCCCGTGCGCGGCGCGACGACCACCGCCGCGATGGTCGAAGTCATCGACCGGCTGCTGCACAAGCGCGGCGGTTACCTGACGAACGACGTGGTGCCGCCCGGCATCCTGATGGACAACGTCCCGAACTGGGAGTGGGGCGCGCTCGTGCAGACGCGCGACCTCGCGATCGCGCTGCGCAACGACCTCGCGCGCTCCCAGAGCCAGTCGACCGAAGATCCGAACCTGGTGAAGGCCGACAACAAGCTGCGGATCGACTCCGAGTCCTGGATGTTCCCGGCTGCCGAAGACGAGTACACCGAGGCGTCCGAAGCGCTCGCCGTCTACCTGAACCACATATCGAACCCGGGCAGCCAGCAGGCGCAGTTCTATGCGCGCGCCGACAATCTGCGCAACTGGCTGGCCGTGGTCGAGAAGCGGCTCGGCGACCTGTCGCAGCGCCTGAGCGCCAGCGTCGGACAGGTCCGCATCAACACCGATCTCGCCGGCGAGAGCGGGGCCGAGCAGTCGACGCAGGGGCCGGACGTGCTCGTCGTACAGACGCCGTGGCTCGAAATCGATGACGTGTTCTACGAAGCCCGCGGCGCGAGCTGGGCGCTGCTGCACTTCCTGCGGGCCGTCGAACAGGACTTCGCGTCGGTGCTCGACAAGCGCAATGCGCTGGTGAGCCTGCGTCAGCTGATTCGCGAACTCGAAAGCACCCAGGACATCATCTGGAGCCCGGTGGTGCTGAACGGCGAAGGCTTCGGCTTCGTGGCCAACCACTCGCTGGTGATGGCGTCCTACATCTCGCGCGCGAATGCGGCGGTGATAGACCTGCGGATGCTGCTCGAGCGCGGCTGAGGCCGGCGCCGGCGGCGCCCGCCACGCCTCCGGACCCTGAGAACCTGCTCGAAGTCGTCATTTATTTCTGAATGAAGACAAAGGCCTGCCTCTTCTTTCTCCAGCTCGTCGCGGTGCGCCCGCAGTCCTGCAAGGCTGCGATCGCCGCGACAGCCTGATCCGGCGCAGGGCTGTCCCGCGCGCGTCTCCCGGTCACTCCCACCCTGCGCCTGCGGGTCGCCGGCTTGAGTCTGGCGGGCGGCCGCCGCTAAGCAGGGCATCCTGACTTCGAGCGTGCCCGGTCCCCGTGACGACTGACACCCTGGCCTGTCCTGCGCCGCCGCGCAGTGCGTATGAGTGCTAACGCCTACGTGACCAGCGCCCTGCTGCCGGCGCTGCGGATCGGCGCGATGCTCGCAATGCTGGCGGTGGCCGCCGTGATCGCAGCCGCCGCGCTGGGGCTCGTGCCGGACCGGCTGGCGCTGCAGTTGGCGGAGCGCACGCGCACGGTCGACTTGCTCGCGTACACCGCCCGGCAGTTCGCGCAGGCGGACGACGAGCCGGCGCTCGAGAGCCTGTTGGCCCATCTCGTCGACAGCGGCATCGCCCGCGGCGTGTATGCGCAACGCGAGGACGGCAGCCTGCTGACGGTGCACGGCGCAGTCGATCTGACACGCGCGACCAGGCCCGCCGATCCCGATTTCGCTGTGATCGAACTCGTCACCCCGCGCGGCGCCTGGGGCCGTCTCGGCGTCGCTTTCCCCCCGCTGGCCGGCCTGCTGCCGCCAGCCTTGGCGCATCCGCTGCTCGGACTGTCGGTGTTCGTCGGCCTGATCTGTCTGCCGGCCTTCACGCTGTACCTGCGCCGCGTGCTGACGACGCAGGATCCGACCAGCGTGATGCCGGAGCGGGTGCGGACCGTGATGAACGCGCTCGTCGAAGGCGTCGTGCTGCTCGATGCACGCCAGCGCATCGTGCACAGCAACTGGGCCTTCGCCCGCAACTTCGACACGCCGGCGGACGAGATGCGGGGGCGCTCCCTCAGTGCGTTCGAATGGCGTTACCTGCGCGCCGAACGGCCGGACGAGCCGCTGCCCTGGGACCTCGCCCTGCAGACCGGCAAGACGCAGATCGACCGCAGCATCGTCCTGACCACCGCCACGCATGGGCGACGCATCTATTCGGTCAACGTGACGCCGATGTTCGACAGCAAGCGGCAGCCGCGCGGTGCGCTCGCCACCTTCGACGACCAGACGCTCGTCGTCGAGAAGAACGCCGCGCTGCGCAAGGCGCTGGCGACGCTGGACCGCCAGCGCAACGAGATCGCGAAGCAGAACGAGGAGCTGAAGGGGCTGGCGACGCGCGATTCGCTGACGGGCTGCCTGAACCGGCGCGCCTTTCTCGAGATTTTCGAGGCCGAGCTGCTCGCCGCGCAGAAGCGCGGTTACGGCCTCGCCTGCCTGATGTGCGACATCGACGCCTTCAAGCTCATCAATGACACACACGGGCACTCGACCGGCGATCGCGTGATCGAGCAGGCTGCGCGCCTCCTGCAGATGGCGGTGCGCGAGAACGATCACATCTGCCGCTACGGCGGCGAGGAGTTCTGCGTGCTGCTGCCGGGCCTGTCGAGCAGCGAAGCGATGAACATCGCCGAGCGGATGCGCGCGACGATCGAAGCACAGATGACGACACTGGTGCGCCTGCCGGACATTCCGGTCGTGACCGCGAGCTTCGGCATCACCGATCTGCAGCGCGGCGCGCAGACCCTGTCCGAACTGATCGATCAGGCCGACTCCGCGCTCTACCGCTCGAAGGAGACCGGCCGCAACCGCGTCACCGTGTTCACCGCGACTGGCGGCAGAATCCGCCACCTGCCGGACGTTCGGTCCAGGTCATGAGCGCGGTGCCTGGCGGGTGTTCAGGGGTAGCCACCGAGAACACCGAGAACACCGAGTTGAGGCACGACTTGAGAATCGAACAGGTGAGCGCAGCTGTCGATCACAGGCAACGAATCAGGGCGAAAACCCCGGCTAGTCACCTGGTCATGCAGGTTGCTGTGTAAGCGCATGTCCAGCGCCGTCCTGTAGACCGGGTGTAGCTCGCAGCGCGGAACCCGGGAGCCGCCTGTCAGCCCCTCGATTCCCGGGTTCCACTGCGTTGCACCCGGGCGACCCCGAACTTTCATGAGGTCGCATCGTTGTGCGTCGGCGCCGAACGGGCTTCGGTAACAGCCGGTTCTTCTCGGTGTTCTCTGTGTTCTCTGTGGCTATTCCAAATTCGAGTCAGCGCTCAGAATCGCAGCACCCCGCAGCCTTCGTCGCCGAGCGGCGCGTTCAGCGACGCGCTGATCGCCACGCCGAGCGCGTTGCGGGTGTCCCGTGGATCGAGGATGCCGTCGTCCCACAGTTCGCTGGTCGAGTAGTACGCCGACAGCTGCTCCTGGTAGGCCTTCAGGGTTTCCTGGTACACGCCGTCGATGATCTTCTCGTCGAGCGCGAGTCCGTTGCGTTCGAGCTGGCGCATCTTGACCTCGGCGAGGGTGCGCGCCGCCTGTTCGCCGCCCATCACGCCAATCTGGTGGTTCGGCCAGGTGAACAGGAAGCGCGCGTCGAAGGCGCGGCCGCACATGCCGTAGTTGCCGGCGCCGAAGGAGCCGTGGCACATCACCGTGAACTTCGGCACGCGGCTGCACACCTGCGTCATGATCATCTTGGCGCCGTCCTTGGTGATACCGCGCGCTTCGTATTCGCGCCCGACCATGTAGCCGGTGATGTTCTGCAGGAACACCAGCGGCGTCGCGTTCTGGTTGCACAGTTCCATGAAGTGCGCGCCCTTCAGCGCCGAATCATTGAACAGCACGCCGTTGTTGGCCAGGATGCCGACCTTGTAGCCCCAGATGTTCGCGTAGCCGCAGATCAGCGTGGTGCCGTAGGCCGGCTGGTATTCGTGAAAGCGGCTGCCATCGACGATGCGCGCAATCACCTCGCGCATGTCGAAGCCGCGTTTGATGTCGTCCGGAATGATGCCGAGCAGTTCGTCCGGGTCGTAGTACGGTGCCTCGATCGCGTCCTGCTGGATGGCCCATTTTTTCGGCCGGTCCCACTGCGCGACGATCTCGCGCCCGATCGCGATGGCCTCTGCTTCGGTCGAGGCGGGATAGTCGCAGGTGCCGCTGACCTGGGTATGCAGATCGCAGCCGCCGAGGTCGTCGACGCTGACGATTTCCCCCGTCGCCGCCTTCACGAGCGGCGGCCCGCCGAGGAACACCGCGCCGGTGCCGCGCACGATGACCGAGTAGTCGGACAGCGCCGGGATGTACGCGCCGCCGGCCGTGCAGTGGCCGAACACCATGGCGAGCTGCTTGACGCCCATCTTGCTCAGCAGCGACTGGTTGCGAAAAATCCTCCCGGCCATGTAGCGGTCCGGGAAGAGCTCGGACTGCAGCGGCAGGAAGCCGCCCGCGCTGTCGCACAGGTGCACGATCGGCAGGCGATTCTCGATCGCGATGTCGAGGCAGCGGACGATCTTCTTGATCGTCAGTGGATACCATGCACCGCCCTTGATGCTCGAATCGTCGGCGTGGACGATCACCTCGCGCCCGCTGACGACGCCGATGCCGACGATGCAGCTCGCGCCGGGCGCTTCGCCGTCATAGGCCATGTTCGCCGCCAGCGACGACAGCTCGAGGAACGGCGTGCCCGGATCGAGCAGCTTCTCCACGCGTTCGCGCGGCAGCATCTTGCCCTGCTTCGCGAGGCGCTCGACGTCGCGCGCGGGCCGCTTGTGTCGCGCGTCATCCTGCCGGGCGCGAAATTCCGCGAGGCGAACCTGGCTCGCGGCGTAATTGCGCCGGAACTCGGCGCTGCTGGTGTTCAGACTGGACTGGATGCGGGCCATGGGCGGCTACTCCGACGCCTGCAGCGAAATCAGCAGGGCGCCTTTCTGGAACGGGGCGTTCTTGGCGACGTGCACGGCATCGACGATGCCGGCGCGCGGCGCGACGAGGGTCAGCTGCATCTTCATCGATTCGATCACGAGCAGCGCATCGCCGGCGCTGACGCTGGCGCTCGCGGCGACATGCAGGTCGACGACGACGCCGGGCATGTCGGCGCGGATTTCGTTGCCCGCATTCCCGCCCTGGGCGGCCGCCGTCACCGCTTCCGTATAGCCCACCGAGTAGGTTCGGTCGCCGAGTTTCACGTGCACACGGTCGCCTTCACGCACGCACCACGCGTGGTGCACGACGCCGTCGACGCACAGGCTCAGCGCGCCGCTCGGGTCCGGCCGTTGACTGACGACATGCGCCTGTCCGTCGACGCGTACGCGCAGGTCCGGGCGCCGCGCGAGGATTTCGACCTCGGCCGGCGCGCCTTCGAAGACAAGTCGATGACTCATGCGGATTCCTCAGTTGCGCCAGTGCCCGATCGAGGCATGGGGGTCGGGGCAGTCGTCGACGAGTTGCCGGAACTCGTCAGTGGCGAACAGCGCGGCGAGCAGCACCGTGGCGCGTTCGTTGGCCGCCAGTGCGGCCGGCGCCAGCGTCGCGGCGTGTTCGACGACGAAACCCGTGTGCAGATCACCGGCCAGAAACGCCGGGTGGGCGAAAATGCGCGACAGGTAGTCACCGTTGTGATCGACCCCCAGCAGCACCAGCGCCGCGAGTGCGTCGCGCATGCGCGCTGCGCTCTGCGTGCGGTCCGCGCCGTGGGTGATCAGCTTCGCGAGCATCGAATCGAAGGCGGCCGTGACGGGCAGGCCTTCACGCAGACCGCCGTCGAAGCGCACGCCGTCGCCAGCCGGTTCGCGCAGACGCTGCACCACGCCGGTCGCAGGCCGGAAATCGTGTTCGGGCTGTTCGGCGCAGAGACGGCATTCGAAGGCGTGGCCGCGCTGCGTGATGTCCTGCTGCGTCAGCGCGAGCGGCTCGCCGGCGGCCAGGCGCAACTGCAGTTCGACGAGGTCGAGTCCTGTCACGCACTCGGTGACCGGATGCTCGACCTGCAGGCGCGTGTTCATTTCGAGAAAGTAGAACTCGCCGTCCGGCGCGAGAATGAATTCGACGGTGCCGGCATTGCGGTATTTGGCGGCCGCTGCGAGTTTCACCGCTGCCGCGCAGATCCGGTCGCGCAGGCTCGCCGGCAGATTCGGTGCCGGGGACTCCTCGATGATCTTCTGGAAGCGCCGCTGCACCGAGCACTCGCGCTCGAACAGATGCAGCACCTTGCCGTGACCGTCGCCGAACACCTGCACCTCGATGTGGCGCGGGCGTTCAATGTAGCGCTCGGCATAGACGCGCCCGTCGGCGAAATAGCGCAGCGCCTCGCTGCTCGCGGTCATCGCGCGCGCGGCGAGTTCACCGGCCTCGCGCACGATGCTCATGCCCTTGCCGCCGCCACCGGCCGCCGCCTTGATCAACAGCGGGAACCCGATCCTGCTCGCGCCGGCGACGAACTCCTCGATCGAACCGTCCTGCCGGCAGCTCGGCGCGACGGGCACGCCGTGCTTCACCGCGTATTCGCGCGAGATGATCTTGTCGCCCATCAGGCGAATGACCTCCGGCTGCGGGCCAATGAAGACGAGGCCGGCTTCCTCGACGGCGGCCGCGAAGCCGGCGTTCTCGGCGAGAAAGCCGTACCCGGGATGAATCGCATCGGCGCCGGCGCGTTGTGCCGCGGCCAGCAATTGTGCGACGTCGAGATAGGCGGCGGTCGGCACCTCGGCTTCGAGCTCGATCGCCCGATCGGCGAGTGCCACGTGCGGGGCACCGCGATCGGCGAAGTGATACACGGCGGTGGCGCCGATGCCGAGCTTTTTCAGACTGCGGATGATGCGGCACGCAATTTCGCCGCGATTGGCGATCAGCACGTTCTTCAGCATGTCGGCGCTCCGGTGTCGGCAACGGGTAGCAGGGAGGCGAGGTGCCGGCTCGCCTCGGCGAGCAGGTCGGGCGGCACCGTGAGCGGAAAGTCGAGCAGCATCTGGGCGTACGCCTTGCCCTGGGGATCGTGGCGCAGCGAGGCCACGCCGCCGCCACCGAGGGCCTGTTTCAGCACGAAGTTCAAACCGTCGAGGCCCGGCCACTCGTAACGCGTGACTTCGCCGCGCACGAGATGCGCGAAATAGGCGGCGACCGCGTCGGCGGTCAGCTGCGCGCGCAACAGCGGCAGATAGCGGGGGTCGCGCGCCAGGATGCCGACGTTCGCCGAGTCACCCTTGTCGCCGCTGCGGCCGTGGGCGAACAGGAACAGCGGGGCGGTCACGGCATCGGCCGTCGCGGGCTGCAGTGGCAGCGCCGGGGCAGGCGACGGGGCGCGTGGCGGGACAGTCGTCCCGGGGACGGGCACGGCCAGCGCGCGGCCATCGATCTCGACCGTCGGCGTCAGCTGCGACTTGTCGATCAGACAGGAAAACAGCCGCACCACGGGCTGCACGTTCGGCCGGCCGCCAGCGAAGCCGGTGAGGCCCTGGGCCATCGCGGTCGCGCTCGGAAAGATCTCCCGCGCAAAGAGTTCGAGCGCGTCCTTCTCGCGATGCGCGACCCCGATCTTGAGGATCACCTCGCGGGTGTCGCCGTGACGGGCGTGCGGTCCGTAGGTGCTTTCTGCGCCCAGCACTTCGACCGACACGTCGGCGTAATCGTCGAAGCCGCGTCCAGCAAAGAGTTGCCGGGTGCGCGCGAGGATCGCCTCGGCCACGCGCCGCGCCTTCGCATTCGCGTCGCGACCGCCGATCATCATCGTTGCGGTCGCGCGATAGCCCGCCTGCCAGGTCACCGAGACCTTGTACGTGCTGCCCGGCGCCGCGCCGCGCGCGCCACTGACGTGCACACGGTGTTCGCCCGCCTGGCGGAGCCGCACCTGCGTGAAATCGCAGGCGACATCGGGGAGCCGGTAGCACGCCGGATCGCCGATCTCGTAGACGATCTGCTCGCCGACCGTGGCCGGCGTCACGAGCCCACCGGTACCGGGCGGCTTGGTGATCACGCAGCTGCCGTCGGCGTGGCATTCGGCAATCGGAAAGCCCATGTCGTGCCAGCCCGGCACGGTCTGCCAGTCCGTGAACAGGCCGCCCGTGCACTGTGCGCCGCATTCGATGATGTGGCCGACGAGGCTGCCGGCGGCGAGACGATCGTAGTCGTCCGCACGCCAGCCGAACTCGTGCATCAGCGGGCCGAGGGCCAGCGCGCTGTCGACGCAGCGGCCGGTGACGACGATGTCGGCACCGGCCGCGAGCGCGGCGGCGATCGGCGTCGCGCCGAGGTAGGCATTCGCGCTCCATGGCCGCGCCGGAAACGCGGCGCCGCTGTCCATCTCGGTCACGCCGGCCTCGCGCAGCGCGTCGGTACGGGAGAGGAGGTCGTCGCCGACGACGGCGGCGACTTTCAAATCGAGTCCGGCTTCGCGGATGGCCGCCGTCAATGCCGCGCAGCAGGCGGGCGCGTTGACGCCCCCCGCGTTGCTGACGACCTTGATGTGCTGGCGCGCGATCTCGGGCAGCAGCGGCTTCATCACCGCGTCGACGAAATCCGTGGCGTAGCCCGCCTCCGGTTTCTTCGCCTTCGCGCGCGCGAGCAGCGACATCGTGATCTCGGCGAGGTAATCCATCACGAGGTAGTCGATGCCGCCGGCGCGCACCAGTTGCGCCGGGCCTTCTGCGCTGTCGCCCCAGAAGCCGGCGCCGCAGCCGATGCGCACGACCTTGTCCACGCTCACTTGCCGGTCCAGTCCGGTTTGCGCTTCGCGTTGAACGCGGCGAAGCCTTCCTTCGCGTCCTCGGACTGCGCCATGATCGGCAGCATCACCTGCGTCAGTTCGAAGGACTGGTCAAGCGCCATGTCCTCGATCGCGTGGAAGACCTGCTTGCCGATGCGGATCGCGGTCGGTGATTTGTCGACGATACGCGCGAGCAGCCAGTCGACCTTCGCGTCGAGTTCGGCCGGAGGCACGACGTAGCTGACGATATCGAGCGCCAGCGCGTCCGCGGCGTCGATCAGTTCGCCGGTGATGCACATCTCGAGCAGTCGCCGCCGTGGGATGATGCGCATCATGTACGGCAGGATCATCATCGGAAACAGGCCGACGCGCGTTTCGGGCACGCCGAAGCGGGCGGTCGAGGTCGTGATCGCCATGTCGCAGGCGCACACGATGCCGAGTCCGCCCGCCATCGCGTCGCCATTGATGCGCGCGACGATGGGCAGACGGCAGGCCTGCATGCGTCGGAACAACCTGATCACATAGTGGTTCGGCTCGGCGGGTTCGAGCGCGAACGGCGAACCGTCGGCGCTGGGCTTCAAATCGCCGCCGGCGCAGAACACCCGCTCGCCCGCACCGGTCAGCACGATGGCGCGCACGGCGGGGTCGGCTTCTGCCGCGTCGATGGCGGCGATCACGCCCGCGCACAAGGCCTCGTTGATTGCATTGCGCCGCTCCGGACGGTTGATGGTGATCTGGACCGCCTGCCCGCGCGCCTGACTGAGGACGACCTCGGCCACGTCTGCCTCCCGGTGTCGTAACGATGTTAAGCGCCGGACTCTAGAGGACAGCGCGCGGCACGGTCAATCAATGTGGGCACCGTGGCCAGCGCGGGTGCGGGCAGGGTAGGCGTCGCCGTGCCGTCCCGCCGCCCGGGTCGGCGGGACGGGTCATCCGTGCGAATGCCAGAAATGCCCGTTCCTCGTGCTTGACGACGACTGTCGTGGCACGGCACTTTCGACGTGGGTCAGCCACCGAGAGGATGCACAGGGAGATGAACAACAAGCACGAATGCACGCGCAGGCTGTGGGGTCTGCTGGGCGCGTGTGCCGGTCTGGCGCTGAACGCGGGCGCGGCACAGGCCACGATTCTCAATTTCGACGATTTGTCGCTCTTCGCGGTCATTCCGCAGAATTACGGCGACCGCGCCACCGGCACCGCCGCTGACGCGTTCGTGTACGGCGAGGGCGAGGGTTACACGCCGAATGTCGTCGTCGAGTACACGACGACCAACACGGCGACGCCGTTCAACGTGTGGGACGGCTACGGCGACCTGTCACGGGCGCTGGGCCACAACCAGTTCAGCGTGCTGGGCGATCTCGTCCTGCGTCCCGACGCCGGTTTCCGCGTCGTGCTGCACAGCTTCGAGCTCGGGGCGTTCCAGGCCAACTATCCGAACAGCCGGGTCCAGGTGCTGGATCTCGATGGCACCACGCTGTTCGACACCGGCGTGTTCACGGCGCTGCTGGCACCGGCCGGGGCGGGTGCGGGCCACTACACCTTCCCGGACAATGGGCCTGTCAGCTCTGCGAACGGGCTGCGCCTCGTCGTCACGGAATTCGGGGACCTGGGGCTCGACAACATCAGCTTCAGCCAGACCCCCGTCCCGGTGCCGGCGGCGTTGCCGTTGTTCGCCAGCGCGCTTGCCGGCCTTGCGGTGCGGCGCCGGCGGCGCAGGCCCGACTGACGCCGACTGCCGCGTCCCGCCGCGGCAGTGTGGGTCGCCCGTGCGACGGGTGGCTACAGGCCGAGCCGCCCGCGTAGAATCTCCCGCGTCCCTGCCATGCCGGCAGACGCGGGAGTCCCCATGAGCGATTTCGAGATCACGCCGCGCAACCGGGTGATGCGCTACCCGAAGCGCGCCGCCTACGACACCGACACGATCTATCCGATTCTCGACGAGGCGCTGGTGTGCCACGTCGGCTTTGCAATCGACCACCAGCCGTTCGTGATTCCGACCATCCACGCCCGGATGGGCGACCAGCTGCTGCTGCACGGCCTGAAAGGCGGACGAATGCTCGAGCACGTCAACGCAGGCAATCCGCTGTGCGTGACCGTGACCCTGCTCGACGGGCTCGTGATGGCGCGCACGGTGTTCAATCATTCGATGAACTACCGCTCGGTCGTGCTCTATGGCCGCGGCGCGACGATCGAGGACCCGGCGACGAAGCTCGCTGCGCTCGAATGCCTTACCGAGCACGTCGCGCGCGGGCGGTGGGCGGATGCCCGGCCGCCGACCGACAAGGAACTGATGGCGACGACCATCGTCGCGATCGAGATCGAATCGGCGTCGGCGAAAGTCCGCCAGGGTCCACCGGGCGACGACGGTGAGGATCTCGAGTACCCGGTGTGGGCTGGCGTGATTCCGTTGCCGGTGATGCCGCAGGCGGCCGAAACGGATCCGAAGCAGACGGTGGTCTATCCGCAGCCCGACTACGTGCGTCACTATCGCCGCCCCGGCCGTGCGTGAACATCCCCAGCGCTATGCGCTGGTCAACGAGCTCCATGCGCGGCCGCACCTCGATTTGCACGGGGCCGGCCGCGCGTCGTACTACGCGCTGCTGCGCGACGAGAACTCGCAGGACGATCACGCGCACCTGGTGGCCTACTGTCAGCGCCACGGGCTGCCGTTGCCGCCGCCCGAGGCGAAGCACTATGCGGCGCACACCGATGCGGTGACGCTGAAATGGGAGTCGCACACCGAGTTCACGAGCTACCTGTTCGTGCGCGAAGGCAGTGCGGCGCCGTTCACCGAACGCGTGATCGACCGTGTGCCGGCCGACTGGTGGCAGGCGACACCCGGCGAACTGCTGGTGGCCTTGCACATGGAAGTCTGTGGCCGCGACTGGCCGGAGCCCGGCGAAGAGGAGCTCGCCGCCTGGTTCGGTCGCGACACGCTGTGTTCCGCGAGTCTCTATCTCGGCCGCGCAGCGGTGTGGACGGACTTCCGCGTGCATGCGGACGGCGCCGCGCGTCTGTTGATTCGCAACGACAGCATGAGCCCGCAGCAGACCGGCCGTGCGCTGCAGCGGCTCGCGGAACTCGAGACCTATCGCGCGATGGCGCTGCTCGCCCTGCCGCTGGCGCAGGACGCGAGCCCGCGCATCAGGCAGGTCGATCTGCGGCTCGCGGCGCTGACCAGCCGGCTCAACGTGATGGCCGGCCTCGACGAGCAGCGCGCCGCGCTGCAGGAGCTGTCGATGCTGTCGGCCGAAATCGAGCAACTCGCCGCGAACACCGCCTACCGCTTCGGCGCGACTGCCGCCTACCACGCGCTCGTGCAGGAGCGGCTCGAGGGCGTGCGCAATGCCCATGTCTCCGGGCGGCCGTCGATCGCCGAATTCATCGACCGCCGACTGCTGCCGGCGATCCGCACCTGCAACTCGGTCGCTGCGCGCGGCGAAGGCATTGCGCGCCGGCTGTCGCGCAGCCTGAACCTGCTGCGGACGCAGGTCGATGTCGCGGTCGAGGCGCAGAACCGCGATCTGCTGGCGTCGATGAACCAGCGCGCGCGCCTGCAACTGCGCCTGCAGGAAACGGTCGAGGGCCTGTCAATCGCCGCGATCACCTACTACGTGGTCGGACTCGTCGGCTATGTCGCGAAGGCGGCGCACACGTGGTGGCCGGCGCTGTCGGTCGAACTGACGCAGGCCGTCGCGATCCCGCTCACCGCAGGCCTGCTGTGGTGGGGCATCGGCAGGGTCCGCGCGCGCATCGCGCGGCGCATCGATGTCTGAGGCGCTTGATTCGGTCAGCGAGAACACCGAGCTCACAGAGGCAGGAACGAGCATGAGGTGAGAGGTGCATCAGCTTGCCGACCGTTCTCATCCTTTCTATTTCATGCCCTGACTCCGTGTCCTCGGTGGCCGATTTCGCCGCTTCGCCGTCGGCGGGAATTTCAAATTGAGTGCCTGGACCGGGACGTCGTCCCGATTCAGCGCCAGACGTCGCGCTGATAGATCACCGTGCGTGGCCCCGCATACAGACCGAAGCTCGCGCGGCCGCGCGGATCCTCGACGAGCTTGCCGTCGCCGTTCCAGTCGTAGCGCAGCCACTCGCTCGCGGCGATGCCGAGATCGATGCGGTAGTCGAGTTCGCCGATGTTGCCGCTGCCGGGTGCGCTGAAGCCGAGACCGAGCAGGCCGCTGGCGAGTGGCGCATGCGCGATGCCGGCGATCGATTTGCCGCCGCCGACGGCGATCGCCGTCTCGCCCGGGGCAGGTTCGGTGTCCGCGCTGCCGCTGCCGAGATCGATAGCCTGCGCCGGGATCGCGGTGCACACGTCGGCGTCGTTGCGCGTGAATCCCCGGCCATTGAAGTACTCCGCGCGCACGGGGGCGGCGAGCGGCAGCAGTTCGGAGCCGAGCACGTTGTCGGTGGCCAGCCGCCCGTAGCGCAGATTGGCGCCGGCGATGTCTTCGAACGTGAAGTCGTCGCAGGCGCCGTCGTCGGCGGCGTCGAAGCAGATCGCGTCCGTGTCGGTCAGGTTCTGCGCCGGCATCGTCAGATCGACCGCGGCGCTGAACGGGCCGACGGGTGTGCTGCGTGTATACGTGAAGCGATCGCCGGCCGAACCCGCCGGCAGGCTCAGGACGAAACTCCCGGTGCCCGTCGTCGTGTCGGTGGCGGCGGCGCCGGCGCCGGCGGTGTGGCGCAGGTCGCGCGCCGCGCTGTCCGCCGCGCGTCGCCCGGCGAGCGTCGAATGCAGACGGAAGAAGCCGCTGGTCGTGTAGTTGCGGGTCGTCGTGCCGAGCGCGTTCAGCGCGGTGACCGTCAGCGCCGGTGCGGTGCTGAAGGCGAAGGGCTGATCCATGTACGTGAACGCGCCCTTGTCGCAGCCATCTGCGAACAGCGGCTGGTTCGGCGTCAGCGCGAAGCGTGCGGGGTGAAAGCGTCCGACCGCGCCGGACAGGCCCCGGATCGCGGCCGTGGCCGCCGCGCCGATGCCGAGATAATCGCCGGTCTGCACGGCCGACACTTCGATGATGCCGACCTCGTCATACCGCAAACCGCTGACCTTCGCGATGCCGTTCGCGAGCGTCGCGGCCGGCGCGCCACTGAGCCCGGGGTGGCGGCCGGCGACCGGTTGCAGCAGCGCGGCGCCGAGGCTCAGCGGTGCGGCCGGCGCAAAATTCGGGGCCGTTGAATTGTCCGACAAGCGCGCATTGTTGGCCGGATCGCTGTCGCCGCTCTGCATGCCGTCGGCGATGCCGTCGCTGTTGCGATCGTCTGCCGCACTCCACACCACCGCGCGTACACTCGCGCCGAACGACTCGCCGGCGGCGAGATAGGCCGCGCCGCTCGCCGAGGTCGCGCCCGGATTGCCGGGTATCGTCACGTCGAGCGCGAACGGGCGCCAGGCGAAGACGTTGCTGCTGCCGCGCATCGCGTTGTCGGACTCCTTGCCGTTCTCCAGCGGCAGCTGCCTGCGTGCGTGCAGGCGCACGCTGCCCGCGTCGTCGAACGTGGTCGCGAAACTGGTGGCACCGGCCGCGTCGAACGCCATTTTGACCGGTGTGAACGCGGTGACATTGCCGCCGGGATTGCCGGCGACACTGGTGGCGCTGCCGCCGTCGATCAGCAGGCTGCGCCCGCTGCAGCGGGCCGGTGCCACGCACTCGAAGCCGAACTCGATCAACTGCGTGCCCGCCAGGGCGGCCTCGCAGGCGCTGGTGCCTTCTTTCGTGCGCACGGCGCGCAGCGTCAAAGTCTGCGCGCCGGGTGCCAGCGCCGAGGACTTGCCGGCAATCTGGGTCCCGATCAGGTCGTCGGGACGCGCGCGGGTGCTCGCGCCGAACACGAACCCGGTCTCGACGAACTCGAGATCGGGATCATCGGCCGCCGTGGCCCTGCCGCTGCGCTCCGATGCACTGCCGTCGCTGACATCGATGTTCAGACTGCCGGCGGCCGTGTGACGCAGGCCGAACGCGACGCCGCCACCGTCGGCGCTGGCGAACCTGTAGACGGCCTTGCCGTCGTTGCTGTCACCGTTGTCGAGCGAGCCGGCGCCCGACAGCAGCGACCAGTCGCCCGCGCCGATCGACGTCGACAGATCGACCACGCCACCGTAGTCCGATACGACTTCGCCGCTGGCGGTCAGGGCGACGATTTTCACCGTCGCCGGTTCACAGGTCACGGCGGTGCCGACGTGCGAGAGGCCGAAGCGGTCGATGCCACCGCACGGACGCGTCAGTGCCATGTCGCGCTGCACGACCGTCTGCGGCGCCTCGTAGTTGTAGATGCGGACTTCGTCGAGGGTGCCGCCAGCCGCGTCGGTGCGGCTCGCGAGCGCGGATTCCGCGATCCGCGAGTCGCCCAGATAGAGGGTCGACAGCGAACGGTGCAGCTCACCGCTGCTGCTCTCGGTCGCGGACGCATACAGCTTGCCGTCGAGATAGATGCGCAGTTCCGAGCGCTTGTCCCCGGCCGTGATGCGCCAACTGATCGCCAGATGTTTCCACGTGTTGGCCGGCACGGCGTTGTCGATCGAGGGCAACAGGTCGATGGTGTTGGGGCTGCTCGCATTGTCGGTGACGACGAAGCGCAGCCGCCCGCTGCGGGTCTTGCCGAACGTGAACGAGCGCCCTTTCGCCGAGCTGCCGTCGAGCAGGACATTGTCCGTGGCCGACCAGTCGCGCGCGCTGCGATACCAGAAGGTGATCGTGCCGCGGCTGCCGATCTTCAACACGGGCAGGCCGGTGTCGACGGCATCGAGGTGTGACTGGGTGGCGCTGGCCGGGATTTCGATGCCGCGGCAAATCCGGCCGGTGACCGATTCGACGAGCGGCGCCGCCGCCGGGCTGTCGACGCGCGTGCCGTGGAAGCCGTTGGCGCTGCTGTCGAGAATTTCGCCGGCCGCACCCGTCAGGCGTCCCTGTTCGAAGCGATACTCCGCGATCGGCGCTTCGATGAAGAAGCGCAGGCCGCTGCGGTTCGGCGGCAGGCCGCTCTGCACGAGCCTGAAGTCGGTCGTCGTCAGCTGCCAGCCGATCTGGGCCGGGCCGACCGCCTGGTTCGCCGGCTCCGTGATGTCGTCGGAATCGCCGTACATGTAGCGGAACTCGCCGCTCTCCAGGATCTGAATCTGGAAGGTATAGGTGGTCCCGGCGCCGAGATTCGTGCTGCCGCCGGCCTGCCACGCGGACACCTGATTCCACGTGACGATGAATGCTTTCTGATCGCCGAGGCTGGTCTGCGCAAACGTGATCGTGCCGCCACTGTTCAGGTCGAGGTCCGCGCCGTAGATGCGCATCGTCCGTACCGTCGAGGCGTCCGGCATTGGCAACGGATAGGTGCGCGGCGGCCCCACGCTTTGCGTGCCGAATCCGCAGGCCGTGTTGTTGAACTGCAGGCGGCCGTTGGTGTGCACGCGCACCTGCGTGTAGTCCGTGCCCCCGAAGTTGAACGTGAACCCGAGATCGAGCAGCGCCGACAGGCTGTCGTCGCCCGTCTTGTCCGAACATCCGGGCCACGACGTGATGCGCGTGTGCGTGCTGCTGTCGACGAAGCTGAAGGCCGTGGTGGCGTGCTGGTACGTGGCGCCGGCCAGCACGTTGAACACGCATAGCACCAGCAGCACGCACGCCCGCGCCCAGCCTGTGGCCAGGGCCGCGGGAGGGCGGGGGAGCGAGGCGTGATCCGGCCTGTCCGCTTGAGGGTCCATCCCCCCGTAGCGGCCGGCAGGCAGGCGGCCTTGAACCGTATAGCCCGTCCTGCGTCAGCGCGAACGCTTGAGGGTATTGCGGTCGAAATCGCGCGTGGTCAGGCCATTGCCGAAGCGGTAATCGAGCCAGTGCAGGGTGGTGCTCTTGCCGGTCTGATGATTGACCATCAGCATCTCCGTCGGCCGCCAGTAGCGCTCGAGATGGCGGGTGTAGCCGCTGGCAGTCAGGGTCTTCAGCAGGCTGTCCTTGCGGTCGTAGAACTCGACCTTCAGCGGTTGATACATCTGCTGGTCCAGCCACACGACACGGCGCGTGTAGCCGGAATGCGGATAGGCCGGGCGCTGCTCGATGACGAAGGTGTCGCGTCCGTCGAGCGTCTCGTCGCGCAGCCACCGATATGCGTACTTCTCGATTTCGCTCGAGCTCAGGTCCTCGTAGGCGAACTCGCTGCCGACGAAGGGGCCGGACTTGTTCGCGGAGGCAATGCGCTTGACGCGCTTGAGAGCCGGCAGGTACAGCCACTGGTCGTCAGGCTCGAGGGCGTGTGTGTAGCTCAGAAACGCCGTGCCGGCGATGTCGCGCGGCGACTTGAAGATGGTCAGGCTGCGATCGCCGTCGCCCTGCATCTCGAGGGTGCTGACGGCGAGCGCGCGGGTGCTCTGCTCGCCGTGGCGATTGCGCAGGACCATGTCGAGCGTGGCCCGCTGATCGCCCCAGCCGCTGTCGCGCGCCTGCGCTTCCTCGGCGATTCGACGTCCGCGCGTGGTGTCCTCCTGCTCGGCGAAGGCACTAGGCGGCAGCAGGATCAGCAGGGCCGGCAGGGCCAGACGGACGAGCGCCAGGCGTCGATGCATGCCATTTCTCCTCCAGCGTCAGCAGCAGTGGGCCCAGCAGCAGCAGATCGGCCAGCGCCGCGAAGGCGATGACGATGGCTGTCAGCAGGCCCATGCCGGCATTGAGTTCGAAGTGCGATCGCGACAGCACGAGAAAGCCGGCAATCAGCACCAGGGAAGTCACGATCATCGCGCGGCCAGCCGTCGCGAAGGCGTAACGCAGTGCGCCCTCAGGGCTCGCGCCGAGCGCGGTACGCGCGCGACGGTACTTGACGAGGAAGTGTACGGTGTCGTCGACGATGATGCCGAGCGTCATGCTCGCCACCACCGACAGCGACAGTCCGATCTCCCCGTCGACCAGCCCCCACAGGCCGAAGCCCAGCGCGGCCGGCAGCAGGTTCGGCACCAGGCTCACGAGCCCGAGCCGCAACGAGCGGAGCATCAGCAGCAGCACGACGGAGATCAGCACCAGGGCCACCGCCGCGCCCTTCAACATGCTGCGAATGTTCCGCTCGCCGATATGCGAAAACATCATGATCGTGCCGGTGCCATAGCCCGACTTCACGGCCGGGGCATGCTCGCGCAGCCACTGCTCGGCGCGTTCGTTGAACGCGATCGCCTGGGCGCTCGACAGCGTGCGAATCGCGACGACGAGTTTCAGCGCCGACTTGTCGAGGTTGATCTGGTTGTTGAGATCGAGGCCGTAGGGCAGCGACATCTCGTACAGCAGCAGGTACTGCGCGGCAAGCTCCCGCGTCTCCGGCAGGCGATACGCCTGCGGATCGTCGCCATGCATGTTGCGGTTCAGGCGTTTCATGATGTCGCTGAAGCTCGCGACATGCATGACTTCGGGCTGGGCGCGCAGCCAGCCCGTGTACGCGTCGAGGTCGGCCAGAAAGGCCGGTTCGCTGACGCCGCCCGGCTCGAAGGATGCGAGCGAGTACTGCAGGTGATAGAGACCGGTCAGGTGCTCGATGGTGAAGTCGGTGTCGGCACGGAACTCGATCGTGTCATCGAAATAGTGGATGAAGACGTCGTTCAGCGTATTGCGCGGCAGGTTCGCGACGAGGGCGCAGGCCGCGGCGCCAAGACCCCACAACAGGACACGCCGGCGCCGGATGACGAAGCCGGCGAGCGCCGCGAGCCACGCGACCGGCAGCAGGCTGCGTGTCGGCGGCTTCAGCGGCAGCACGGCTAGCACGGCGGGCAGCAGTGTCACGGCCAGCAGGTAGGACGCGATGTCACCGAAGGCCACGAGATTGCCCAGGTGCCGGAACGGCGGTACCTCGGAGAAGTTGAAAGTCAGAAAGCCGATGACCGTGGTGAGGCTGGCGAGAAAGATCGGCGTGAAGTTGCTGCTGAGCGATTCGATCAGCGCCGAGCGCTGATCGAGGCCTGCGGCCATGCCCTGCAGGCAGCCGTCGAGGATGTGCACGCAGTTGGCGACGCCGACGGTCAGGATGATGACGGGGGCGGCGGCAATGGGCGGCGAGACGGGATAGCCGAGATGGCCGGCAAAGCCCATCGCGGTCGCGATCGCGAGCCCCACGACCAGCGCCGTGCCGAGGGTGCCGACCACACCGCCGACGAACAGGCCGACGAGCGCGAAGATCACGCCGAAGCTGACGGCGACGAGCGTGCGCGCGTCATGCAGCGACGCCTCGGAGAACGCCATGTCCATCATCAGCACGCCGGTCAGCCGCACCTCGCTGCCGGGGTACTGCTGCTCGATGTCGGCCGCGAGCGCGCGGGCGGCCGACACCACGGCCGGAATCTCCTGCTGTTCGTCGAGACGCGGCAGCTGCGCGGTGACGTTGACCGCGGTCACCCGCCCGTCGTAGGCGACGAGGTTGCCCGCGAGCAGCGGTTCGGCCAGCGCGACTGCGCGCACCGCTGCCAGCGCGGCAGCGTCGAGCCGCGCGGCGTCGGTCACGAGATCGCGCACCGTCAGATCGTCATCGACGGCGGTGGTGTACTGGAAATTGGTGATCGAGTCGACGCGGTTCACATAGGGCAGCTGCCAGGCCCGCGTCGTCAGCGTTTCGACGAGCGCCAGGCTTTCGCGACTGAACACGTCACCGTCGGGGGGCACGACGACGAGCATCACGTTGTCGTGTTTCGAGTAGGTGTTCTCCATCGCTTCGAACGCGAGCAGCTCCGGATTGTCGGGGCTGAAGAACACGCGATAACTGTTCGTGAACTCGAGCTTCAGCACGCCGCTCGCGATGCTCGCCACGAGCGCGAGGCAGGCCGCGATCACCCCCCAGCGCAGGCGGATGACGGTGGTGGCGAACCAGTGCTCAAAGCGTTTCAAGAAGTGGTGTTCCGGGGTTCCGCTCGAGTCCGGCGCGCGGCGCGGGACGCCACTGCCGGGGTTGTGTCGTGCGCCGTGGCCGGACGGCGCGCGGGT
>LNFM01004067.1_pt1 | contig 39986 bp, 46 predicted proteins | sample 596031 | NCBI WGS metagenome assembly LNFM01 (sample SAMN04254537, study PRJNA301005) | activated carbon metagenome | isolation source: dual media filters at the Ann Arbor, Michigan drinking water treatment plant | place: USA: Ann Arbor | reverse complement strand
CATGAAGGGACGCCGAATTTATCCGGTTTTCGCCGGTTCACAAGCCTTTGCGCGGACATTGCGGGCGATTGCCAAGGCCGTCAAGGCCGAGCGGGCCTCAGCCTTGCAGCAGGCGGCGAAGAAGCTGCAGATCGTCGGAAAGCTGGCTGTCGGTGGCCATGAGTTCCTCGATCTTGCGCACGCCGTGCATGATGGTCGTATGGTCACGCCCACCAAAGCGGCGACCGATTTCCGGCAAGGACCGCGGGGTCAACTGCTTGGCGAGATACATCGCCACCTGCCGTGGACGCGCGATGTTGCGCAGACGCTTTGGTCCGATCATGTCGGACAGGCGGATATTGTAGTGTTCCGCCACCTTGCGCTGGATTTCCTCGATCGACAGCTTGCGATCCGATGACCGCAGGATATCGGCCAGGCAATCCTGCGCCAGCTCCAGCGTGATTTCGCGCCCGACCAGCGACGCAAAGGCAAACAGCCGGGTCAGCGCACCTTCAAGGATACGGACGTTCGACGTTATCCGATGGGCGAGAAATTCAAGCACCCCGTCTGCCAGCACCAATCCGCGATACTGGCTGCGGTAGAATTCCACCTTCTGTTGCAGGATGCCGAGACGAAGCTCGTAATCCGTGGGATGAAGGTCGACGACAAGCCCGCACTGGAGCCTGGACTTGATGCGATCTTCGAGATCCTTAATTTCGCCGGGCGCGCGGTCCGCAGAAATCACGATCTGCTTGTTCTGGTCCACAAGGGCGTTGAACGTGTGGAAGAATTCTTCTTGGGTCGAATCCTTGCCGGCGATGAACTGGACATCATCAACCATCAGCACATCGACCGAGCGGAAAAGCTCTTTGAAATCCATGATCTGACGTTCGCGCAAGGCTTGCACGAAGCGGTACATGAACTGCTCGGCCGAAAGGTACAGCACTCGCAGGTCGGGGCGGCGGGTCTGCAATTCGTGAGCGATGGCGTGCATCAAGTGGGTCTTGCCGAGGCCGACGCCACCGTACAGGAACAGCGGGTTGAACGTTACCGGCCCACCTTCGGCGACACGGCGCGCTGCGGCATGCGCCAACTCGTTCGGCTTGCCGACAACGAAGCTGTCAAAGGTGAAACGCGCATCAAGCGGCGCACCTGGCAGCTCTTCGTCTACCGACGCGCGGCGCGGCGCCGGTTTTGAGGCGGCCTTTGCCGACGAGCCACGAAGAGCCGGGGTCCCGGCGCTTACGGTAAACTCCAGACGATCCACCGGTGCGCCCGCAGTCGAAAGCTGGGTGCGGATCTGGTCGGCATAGTTGCGCTGGACCCAATCGCCGAAAAAGATCGTTGGCACTTCGAACCGGGCGACACCGTTCTTCAGGTGGGACTTGCCGACGCGCTTGATCAACTCCTCACGCACCTGGCCCCACGCTTCGTTCGTCATTCTGTTCGCCTGCCCCAAAGTTCTAACCTGCGGTTCTTCCGCAGGGCGCGCACAAAGCGTCTTCCACTACGCGGCCACTTCGGTCTCACGCCAATTCAGGACAACGGATCGCCTGATGGCGGCCGGCCTGAAATCGGCGGTCTAAAGGACAAGAAACGGTCGCGCACCGAACGCTCGGTACGCGCACCGCATGTCAGACGGGCAGCTTGATGCCGCCTCCAACTTGCTGATCTTAAACAGAAAACTCAGACGGCGCGGATAGATCCGCGGTCGCTGTGCAGCAGCTTTCCGTTCACAATCAGCCCTGTCCCCCAGGACGAAGTGAATCGCATTGCCAAGGTATCAAGCCGTCCGCTGCGACCGCAACCGAACATCTCGCTTGACAGAGGTTACCATCAACCGAATCCGACGGGGCTTGCAAATCGGCAACGCAGGGCCAGAAAAGGCATCCGAACGCGCGGAAAAATGACAAAAGGCGCAACCTTTCGGTTGCGCCCCAAAATCTGAACCGGTCAGTCGAGTCTCAGGCCGAAGGCAGCGATTTCACGCGCGAGGCCAGACGCGACATCTTGCGCGCGACGGTATTCTTGTGCAGCACGCCCTTCGACACACCACGTGCCAGTTCCGGCTGGGCGGCCTTGAGCGCTGCAGCGGCGGCATCGGAACTGCCAGATGCCAGCGCTTCTTCAACCTTGCGCAGGAACGTGCGGATACGCGAACGGCGGGCTTTGTTCACGGCATAGCGCGCTTCGGATTGACGGGCGCGCTTTTTGGACTGGGCGGTATTTGCCATGGGCTTCCTATGGGTCTTTCGGTTTCAAACAGGTTGCACGAAAGACCAAAGGCCCCGGCCTGACGGTCGGGAAATGATTCTTGCCTAAGCGGGCCCACGCGCATGTGGGGCGGCCTATAGGCCAACGCGCCTGAAAAGAAAAGCCCTACTTGTCGCGGAACTGCGGCTGACGCTTTTCAAGAAAGGCCGCCATGCCTTCCTTCTGGTCTTCGGTGGCGAAAAGCGCGTGGAACATCCGGCGTTCGAATACCAGACCCTCCGACAGGCTGGTTTCCTGCGAACGATTGACCGCTTCCTTCACGACCATCGCCGTGATGCAGGACTTCTCCACGATCTTGGCGGCGGATTTCATCGCCTCCTCGATCAGCGATTTCGCGGGAACCACCCGGCTGACCAGACCGCAGCGTTCGGCCTCGGCCGCGTCCATGAAGCGCCCTGTAAGGTGCATGTCCATCGACTTCGACTTGCCGACCGCGCGGGTCAGACGCTGGGTGCCACCCATGCCTGCGACAATCCCGAGGTTGATTTCGGGCTGACCGAACTTGGCAGTATCGGCAGCGATAATGAAGTCGGCCAGCATCGCCAGCTCGCATCCGCCACCAAGGCAATAGCCCGACACGGCGGCGATCACTGGTTTTCTCACCTTGGCAATTGCATCGGCCTCGGGGCCGAAGAGGTTGTCGAAATAGACCTCGGTGAAGGTCTTTTCAGCCATTTCCCGCACATCGGCGCCGGCGGCAAAGGCTTTCTCGGACCCGGTGATGACGATGCAACGCACCTTGTCGTTCGCATCGGCCGCCGTGACTGCGGCCGCCAACTCACCCATGAGCAGCGAATTCAGGGCATTCAGGGCATCGGGGCGATTAAGGCGGATGAGGGCGACGTAGTCCTCGATCTCCACAATCAACGTGCTGTAGGCCATGGTTCGGCTCCGCCGTTTCGGGTGCGGTGACTCCTAGCACCAAAAGGGCGGTTGGCAAGTCACCTCTGGCAGGCCGGGCACCAGAAGGACGATCGACCGGATTGAACGGTGCGCGCGATGGTGGCCGTGCAGCCTGGCGTTTCGCAGGGTTGACCCTCGCGACCGTAGACCTGAAAATGCTTTTGGAAATAGCCAAGCTCGCCATCAGCCTGCCTGAAATCGCGCAACGACGACCCGCCGGCGTCGATGGCCTCAGTCAAGACCTCGCGGATAATGGGAACGAGGGCGGCGGGATTTCGCACCTTCCCGGCCAGCCGCAGCGGGCTGATGCCCGCTCTGAACAGGGTCTCGCACACATAGATGTTGCCAAGTCCCGCGACGATGCCTTGGTCAAGCAGGGCGGATTTGATCGGCGTGTTGCGGTCTTTTAGACGGGCCGACAGATACGGCTCGCTGAAATCGTTGCCAAAGGGCTCTGGTCCGATCTTGGCCAGCAGCGGATGACTCTCTGCCGTGGCGGTCAGCAGCAAGTCCATTGCGCCAAAGCGGCGTGCATCGTTGAAGGTGATCCGCGCGCCGCCCGACATGTGCAGAACGACGTGGTCGTGCTTTTGCGGCGCGGGGTGGTCGTGGTGAAAACTGCCGACAACACCGCCCGAAATCAGCATTCGCCCTGACATGCCGAGATGAATCAGCAGGGTCTCCCCGGAGGACAAGTCGGCAAGGATGTATTTCGAACGCCGCCGCAGCGTCATTACCCGCTGTCCGGTCAGCCGGTCAGCCATGCGCTCGGGCAGCGGCCAGCGCAAATCGGGGCGGTTGACCTCGGCCCGGTCAATAACAGCCCCTTCCATGACCGGAAGCAGCCCTCGACGGACAGTTTCAACCTCGGGCAGTTCGGGCATTATCAGACCTCGCGCTCGGCAGCACGGGCCTTGTCTCGCAACGCGGCGTAACCCACAACATACTTGTGCACCTGAACGACCGCTCCGTCACGGAAGTGAAACATCAAAAACCATCCCCGCCGTTCAAACACCACGTCCAGATCGCGCCAGCGGCGGGTTGTCCGGCCAAACCACCATCGCGGAAGGCTAACCGTGTCGCGATCATAGCGGATCTCATAAAGGCTGGCGTGCACCGCAAGGTAGATCAGCAGCAGTAGGATCGCGCCCTCGAACCCAAGCGGCGCACCATCCATGGCGTGAAGCATCGCCGCCGTGGCAAGAAAGACCCCCCAATACAGAAGTCGAAGGCCAATCGTCGCCCGCAGGCGCTTTTCCCCCAGGGTTTCTGCCGGTGCCGCACCATGGCCGACCAGCGACAAAAGGCGCGACGTCGCATCGGGCCGATTTAGCTCCTCACCGCTCGGCACCAGACCAGCGGGCAGGCGCGGTCGAAGATACCGTGCCAGCGCGATGCGCAAGATGTAAATCAGCGCTCCCGCAAAGATCGAGACCGCGACGCCCCATACGAAAGTCTCGAACTGGTCCTGCATACCCATGACCTGCGGCAGATTGCGGTTTCCCTTGTACGGTCTGCGGCGCTATATCCCGGCCTGATGGCAATTTTCGGGCGGGCTTCAATGACCGAGGACAAGACCACGCACTTCGGCTTTCAGGACGTGCCAGAGGCCGAAAAGGCCGGAATGGTGCATGGCGTCTTTTCGCGGGTCGCGTCGAAGTATGACGTGATGAATGATTTGATGTCTGGTGGCGTGCATCGCCTCTGGAAGGACGCGATGATGGATTGGCTGGCACCACGCGCCGGCCAGCGGCTGCTCGATGTGGCGGGTGGCACGGGGGATGTTGCCTTCCGGTTTCTGAAACGTGCCGCCGGGACGACTGCCGTGGTCTGCGATATGACCGAACCGATGCTGATCGAAGGCCGCAAGCGAGCCGAGGCCGAAAAGATGGCCGACCGTCTGGATTGGGTGGTCGGCGACGCGATGGCGCTGCCTTTCCCGAATGCGAGCTTTGACGTCTACACGATCTCATTCGGCATCCGAAACGTGACACGGATTGCCGACGCCCTGTCCGAAGCCTACCGCGTGCTTAAACCGGGCGGGCGGCTGATGGTGCTGGAGTTCAGCCACATTCCGAACGACCTGCTGCAAAAGGCCTATGACCTCTATTCGTTCAACGTGATCCCGGTCATGGGGCAGGTCGTGGCGGGGGATCGCGACAGCTATCAGTATCTCGTCGAATCGATCCGCAAGTTCCCCGATCAGGAAGCCTTTGCCAGCATGATGCGTGCAGCGGGCTTCGGACAGGTCAAATACCGCAATCTCACGATGGGCGTCGCCGCCCTGCATTCCGGTTGGAAACTGTGAGAGGACCACACAACATCATCCGCCTGATCCGGACGGGTGCGACGCTTGAACGCACCGGGGCAATGGATGTGGTGCTGGAGGCGTTCCGCGCTCCGGCGCGCCTGCGCTTTGCAGCGCGAATGCTGGGCTGGCCGTTCAAGTGGCTGGGGCTGAAGGGCGACCCGGCCTTGCCGCCGGCAACACGGGCGCTGACCGCGCTTGGCCCGGCCTATATCAAGTTCGGGCAAGTGCTTTCGACGCGCCCAGATGTTGTCGGTGAAGAACTGGCTCAGCAGTTGAAATATCTGCAGGACAAGCTGCCTCCCTTTCCGACCGAAATCGCCAAACGGATGATCGCGGCCGAGCTGGAGCTGCCGGTCAGCGAGCTTTTCTCGGAGTTTTCCGAGCCTGTGGCCGCCGCTTCGATTGCTCAGGTCCATCGCGCGCGGCTGGCAGACACCGGCGAGGACGTGGCGGTCAAGGTGTTGCGACCAGGCATCGAAAAGGCCTTCCGCAAGGACATTGACGCCTTCTACCTTGCCGCCCGTGGCATCGAATTGCTCGCCCCAGCAGCGCGACGGCTGCGCCCGATGGATGTGATCACCCATTTTGAAGGCGTGGTCATGGGCGAGTTGGATTTGCGGCTGGAATCGTCTGCCGCGGCGGAGTTCGGGTCGAACACTGCCAAAGACGAGGGCTTTCAGGTGCCAAAGCCATATTGGTTCCTGTCCAGTCGCAACGTGATGACACTGGGTTGGGCCGAAGGCATCGGGCTGAATGAAAACGACGCCATCGACCGCGCCGGCCACGACCGCAAGGTGCTGGGTGCGCGGGTGCTGCACCTGTTTCTGAATCATGCCTTGCGGGACGGATATTTCCACGCCGACATGCATCAGGGCAATCTCAAGATCGCCGCCAACGGCGACATCATCGCCTATGATTTCGGGATCATGGGGCGGATCGACGAGTACACCCGCCGGGTCTATGCCGAGATTCTGTTCGGCTTCATCCGCAAGGACTACCGCCGTGTGGCCGAGGTGCATTTCGAGGCGGGCTATGTGCCACCTGACCGCGACATCGACGAATTTGCGCGTGCCTTGCGTGCGGTGGGCGAGCCGATCTTCGGCATGGACGCCAGCCGTATCTCGATGGCCCGACTTCTGGCCTATCTGTTCGAAGTGACCGAACGCTTCGGCATGGAAACCCGGACCGAGTTGATCCTACTGCAGCGAACCATGGTGGTGGTTGAGGGCGTAGCGCGGTCACTGGATCCGCACATCAACATCTGGGAAGTGGCCAAGCCGATCGTCGAAGGCTACATCAAGGAAAACGTCGGGCCAAAGGCGCTGCTGCGCGATCTGGCAAAGACGGCTCGGGTACTGGCACGGTTCGGGCCAAAATTGCCCGCGCTGGTCGAAGCGCAACTGATCAAGGCGGGCAATCCCCTGACGCCGGTTACGGTAATCCGGCGGCGGGTGCATCCCTTGGTCTGGTTGATCGTCGTCCTCGCAGCCTTCGGGGCGGGTCTTATGCTGGGGGAAATTCTTTAGGTCACTGCGCCAGTCGAAGGCCGGTGACCGAAGCGGCCGCCACCTCGATGCCACCTTCAAGCACAAGCTTTGTGCCTCCGGCTCCACCCCTCGCCTCGATCACCTTGGCGTAGTGTTCGATGGCACGGCTGTCGATCAGTTCTTCGCCCCGCCAGCTTTCCAGCGCGATCTCGTAGCGCCCCTCTGGCAAGGGCTCGCCCGTGGCATCGGCACCAAGCCATTGGTACGGCGCTGCATTGGGCGGAATATCCTCACGCGACACCAGGTTTCCTTGCGCGTCCTTCACCACAATCACCGCACGGGTCGAACCCACCGCCGGATTGGGCGACAGAGTAACCGCCCCGCCGTCGTACCAAACCGGAGCGTTCGAGCGCGCTTCTTGGCCAATCCAGCCAGCCATTTCCGACATGCCCATCTGGGCGAAGCGAGCGGTCATCTCGGCCAGCAACTGGTTGGTCTGGACCTGCTGTTCGACGCCCGAAAACGTCGCAAGCTGAACCGCATAGTCGCTGGATTCGATGGGGTTCAAAGGGTCCTGATTCTGCATCTGCACCGTCAGCATCTTCAGGAAAGTGGTGAAATCGGACGAAATCTTGTTGACCTGCGCGCCACCAGCCGCAGCGGAGGTCGAGCCGGAGGTAGCGGACTGGATCGAGGTGATGGTCATGTCGGGCTCACAATCTGAGATCAAGGGAGGTGGATCTTGCACCATTTCGGGCCGGCAAGGCGCTGATGGCCACCGGCAGGTCGCCTTCAAATGTTCCGGTCTGCACTGCGCGGGCATCGTGACCCGGATTTCGGCCCTGCTCCGAGCCAGACTGCGCAAAACCCAGCTCGGCCCCCGAAAAACCCGCTGCCCGCAGGTCGGCCACCAGCAGGTCGGCATTGCGTCGGAAGAGATCCATGGCTTCGGGTCGCTCAAATGTCATCATCACCACGACGCGTGACGCATCGCTGTCATGGGGCCGGATCGAAAGTCGAACATCGCCAAGCTCTTTCGGCGATAGGGTCAACTCGGTCGCGGATTGCCCTGCGCCTGCGCTGAACACGATCTGCGCTGCCAATTGTGCGACGGGGCCTGTTGCAGGCCCGGCAGGGACTGCGGCGTGTTGCGTGGGCGCGGTCCCGGAAAGCGCACCGGCCCCGCCGATCAGTGCGCCCAGCGCCGCTATTTCAGCACTCGACGCGTCCGTTGGAAAAGCCGGCGCAAAGAAAGGAACAGGCATCTGCACTGGAGGTAGCGGGCCCAGCAGGCTCAGCCCGAAGCGCGCCTCGCCGAATGGCTGCGGCGGGCCGATGTGCGGTGACGCCGCCACAGCATCCCTTTGCAGATCCGCATCACTGCCGAGCCGCTCAATCGGTAAAGGCGCTGAGGCGACAGCCTTTGCCGACGGCTCAGCCAAACCGGCAGGTTTATTTTTCGGCACAACAACCGCATTGTCCGCCGCTTCTGCATCCTCGGCTACTGCCACAGCCTCTTTTGTGGTCCCCGATGCAACAGGCCCCTCGGTAAATGGCAACGCCACCGTCGCTGCGCCGTGAGAAGCTTCGTTTGGTCGCGTGGACGGCGCTAGATCCCGCTGCACCGCACTCGGTGGGTTGGGATGATTTGGGGGGTCTTCGTGTTCAGTGTGCTTCGGCGCGTCTCGCTTGTCCGCGTTCACCTGGAGTTTTTGTACAGCCAACAAGGCTGGGATTTCGGCTTCTGCGGGCGACGGTGGCAGAACGGCGACAGATGCCGTTGTCGGCTGCGGGGCCGCAATGTCCAGTGGCACAACCGCTGCCAGATCGGCTGGAATGGGCACAATACCTGCCGGAGCCATCACGGATTGCACGCCATCTGACGACAGAATCACCGGGCCGGATCGCGTAGCGGATGGAGTTGGCGAAGTCGGCCCCGTCACGGTATGCGCCGACGCGGCAGATGCCGGCAAAGATGGCGGATCCGGCACGTTCGTCGCGTCGACGAAAACTCCGGCAATATCGGTCGCTCCCGCCTCGGTCGGTTGCTCGGGAAAGGACTGGTTCAGCCAGAACACGGGGGGACTTGGCTGATCGACACTTGCTTCATCTGTGATCAAATGTTGATCGTCGACGGGGCTCTTCCAGCCTTCCACCATAGGTGCGGCATCTTGCATTGCATCAGCCTTCGCCCCGTCGGGCAGGCCAAGTTCAAAGACAAAGCCCCCCTCGACCGCCTGCGCAGACTGAATTGCGATTTGCGGATCTTGGCCACGTGGCGTGGCCGTTTGCACCATAAGACCAAGGCTTTGCATAAATCCCACTTCTGCAAGGACCCGCTCCTTATGCCCCGTGACTGGTTACTCCTTCTTTACCCCGACCTCGCAGAATGCAGAAAATCCTAAGCACCGGAGCGACGCGATGCAGATTACACCTACCCCGCCTGCCCCCGCCCAGACCCCAGACCGGCCACAGGAGCTGATGGTTCAAGCCCGTGCGCTTGAAACGGCTTTTCTGTCAGAAATGTTGGGCCAGGCAGGCCTCGGCACCTCCAGTGCGGAATTCGGCGGTGGCCACGGCGAAGAGCAATTCAGCTCTTTCCTCCGTCAGGAACAGGCCCGGCTCATGGTGGAAAAGGGCGGGATCGGGCTGGCAGAGATGATCTTCAATTCCCTTTCCGAGAGACGCAAATGACGAAATCCGATCCAGCGGAAATTCTTGACCGCAGCCATGATGCCCTGCTGCGCGGCGATCTTTCGGCGCTCCGCCTGCTTGCAGCCCAGTTGGAAAACGCCGATCTGGGCGGTCTCGACCCGACCGCTGCCGAGCGTTTGAGGCGCAAGGCCGAACGCAACCAGCATCTCCTTGCCGCCGCCGCCCGGGGCGTGCGAACCGCGCGCGCCCGGCTTGGCGAGATAATGGCCGAACCTGCCTTGACCACCTATGACGCACGCGGCCGGAAGGCCTCGGTCGGGCAGATCGCTGCCGAACAGCCACGGCGCTTCTGATTATCCTCAAATCCAAGGCATTTCGGGGGTCTGGCTTAGGAAAGCGTTAGCTGGTTCCACTCATCAATGAACCCGCATCCCATGACGGGAAGGCGCTCCCGGCCCGGCCGGTTGCATCGGACAGAAAGCCCGCATTGCCACCACCGCGGTGGCTCTTTCCAGCCGTGAACAAGCGGCATGAAGTGAAGGAATACAAGATGACGTCGATTTTGACGAATACCGGAGCGATGGTCGCCCTGCAGACCATGAAAGGCATCAACGCCAACCTCAACCAGACCCAAGCCGAGATTTCCACCGGCAAAAGCGTCGGTTCCGCCAAGGACAACGCGGCGGTCTGGGCCATCTCGCGCGTGATGGAATCGGACGTGAAGGGCTTCAAGGGCATTTCCGACAGCCTCGCCGTCGGATCCGCCACTTTGACCGTCGCCCGCCAGGCCTCGGAATCCGTGACCAATCTCTTGACCGAGATGAAGGGCAAGATCGTTGCCGCGCAGGCCGAAAACGTCGACCGGACCAAGATCCAGACCGATATCACCGCGCTGACCAAGCAGATCGAATCGGTTGTCGGCGCGGCACAGTTCAACGGTCTGAACCTCGTGAACGGCTCGCAAACCTCGGTCAACGTGCTGTCCTCGCTTGATCGCAGCGCGACCGGCGTCACCTCCAGCAACATCGAAGTGACAGCGCAGAACCTGTCGACCAGTGCCGGCGCGGCTCTGACCAACGGCACCCTCTCTGGTGCTTCCGTGGTCACCGGTACGCCTGTTACGCTCAACACCTTCAGCTTCCAGGGCGGCGCTGGTGCGCTGGCGAAAGATGCGCCGGGGGCCAACCCGGCCACCACGACAGCCCTGATCGCCGGCGACGCGATCGCACTTCGGATCGGCTCGGTCGAAGGGCGCTACATCGTGCAGGAAGGCGATACGGCGGATTCGCTGGTTTCCGGCTTGAAAAGCTCGCTGGCGACCAATGGCCTGTCCGACACCGATTTCACCCTTTCGCTGGCAAGCGGTGAACTGTCGGTGGCCAACAACACCAATACTGCGGCGGCGATCTCGGTCTCGGCGACGCGCGGCACGGGCGGCCTTGCGGGTTTGAACACCTTGGACGTAACGTCCGCGCCGGCCAGTGCCCTTTCGGCGATCGAAGGCATGCTGAAGACCTCGATCGACGCCGCCGCGTCCTTTGGTTCGGTCCAGAAGCGCATCGACATCCAGAGCGAGTTCGTCGGCCAGCTGACCGACTCGCTGAAAACCGGCATCGGCGTGTTGGTGGATGCCAATATGGAAGAAGCATCGGCCCGCCTGCAAGCGCTCCAGGTTCAGCAGCAGCTTGCCACGCAGGCACTGTCGATCGCGAACCAGCAGCCGCAGAGCCTGTTGTCGCTGTTCCGGTAAGCGATGACCCGGGGCCGCGGGTGACCGCGGCCCTCACCCTGTCTCTGCACCCTTGAACCGATGGACCCCCGATGACCTTCCATTCACCCCTCGCTTATGCCCAACGGGAAGCTCCGACCCGCTCGTTGCGGTCGGTCGAATACGATCTGCTTGCCCTCTCGACGCAACGGCTGACCGCTGCCTGGTCGCGTCGCACCGAAGATTTCTCCGGCCTAGCCGCCGCACTTTCCGACAATCAGCGGCTTTGGCTGACCCTTGCTGCGGACGTCTCGGACCCGGAAAACGGTCTCCCGACTGCTCTGCGGGCAAGGTTGTTCTATCTTTACGAATTCACCGTACATCACAGCCGGGCTGTTCTGGACGGACGCGGAAGCGTCGGCGTCCTTGCCGACATCAACACTGCGGTGATGCGTGGCCTGCGCGGCCAAGGGGGCGGCACATGAGCGGACTGGTTCTGAAGCTCGGGCCTCACGAACGGGTGCTGATCAACGGCGCGGTGGTTGAGAATGGTGAACGCAGGTCGCGCCTGGCGATCATGACGCCGAATGCCAACATCCTTCGCTTGCGCGATGCAATTCATCCCGAAGAGGTCAACACGCCGGTTCGCAGGGTCTGCTACATCGCGCAGATGGTGCTGTCGGGCAACGCGCAGGCGTCGGAGGCACGCATGCAGCTCTTGCGCGGGATCGAACAGCTAAGCCAGGTGCTGACCGATCATGACAGTCGCACCCAACTGTCGATCGCCAGCGCCTCGGTACTTGAAGACCAGCATTATCAGGCGCTCAAGGCGCTGCGCAGCCTGTTGCCACGCGAGCAACGGCTTTTCGCGGCCGCACAAGCATGACGTTCCAGCCGGTGCTCGCCTTAGGCGGAATTGCCGGCTGGGGCTTTCTTAAGCGGACCATGGCAGTGCAGCAATCCGTGCAACAGGCCACGCCGGTAAATCAGCGCGACGAGGCCTACTTTCGCGCTAAGATCGGAAAGATCGACACCGCAGACCAACTGGTGGCCGACAAAAGACTGCTGCGCGTCGCTCTGACTGCCTTCGGGCTTGAAGGCGACATCAACAGCGGCGCCTTCATCGCACCCTGTCGGGAAAACTCGCCAACAAGCAGTATCAGAAACTGTCCGCCGCCTTCGGTTTCGGCGATTTTTCGGTGCCTCGCACCAAGCTGTCGGATTTTCCCGACAAGATCCTTGCCCAATATCGGACGCGGCAGTTCGAGGCCGCCATCGGCGTTCAGAACAACACCTATCGCCTCGCGCTGAACGCGGAACGCGAACTTCCCGCCATAGCATCGCAAACGATCAGCGAAACCGCAAAATGGTTCACGGTCCTTGGCAACCCGCCGCTGCGCGAGGTGATCCAGACTGCGCTTGGCTTGCCGAAAAGCTTTGCTTCCATCGATCTGGACCAGCAGGTGGCTGTGCTCAAGACCCGCGCCGAGGCTGCATTCGGCAGCGCCGGTGTCAGCCAGTTCGCAAACCCCTCGACGCTCGAGGCATTGACGCGGCGGTTCCTTGCCCGCTCGGATCGGCAGCAGGGTGGCGATACGTCGCCCGCCGCCATCGCCCTGCAACTCTTGCGGCGCTGATCTCAGCCGGACAGGCAGGCGGCAAGCCGCTCGAAACTGCCTGCGATGCCGGTGGCGGGTGCAGGTTCGGCAAGGAAGCCATCAAGCAGGGGCCAAACAGTTATGGCGCGGTCGATCACCGGGTCCGACCCGCTTGCATAGAGGCCCGCCTGGATCATCATCTCGGCCCGGTCAAAGGCACCCAACAGGCGCCGTGCCTCGGTAATCAGGGCGTTCTCGGCCTCCCCTGCCGCATCCGGCAGTGAGCGAGATACGGAACGCAGAAGATCGATCGCGGGAAAGCGTCCGCGCTCGGCGATGCGCCGATCCATCACAACATGGCCATCAAGCACGCCGCGCAGGATATCGGCCACCGGTTCATCCATGTCGGATCCGGCGACCAGAACAGAAAAGATCGCCGTGATGTCGCCGGCGCCCTCCGGCCCTGGGCCGGCCCGCTCGGCAAGGCCCATGATCGCGTGCGACAGCGAAGCCGGGTAGCCGCGCAGTGCCGGCGCCTCGCCACCCGCAAGCGCCACCTCGCGGTGGGCTTCGGCAAAGCGTGTCACGCTGTCCACCAGCAGGAGGACGTGCAACCCTTGGTCGCGGAAATGTTCGGCCACTGCCATCGCGGTCAGGGCGCACATGCGTCTGACCAGCGGCGATTGGTCGGAGGTGGCGGCCACCACGACAGACCGCGCCATACCTGCCGATCCCAGCACCTTTTCGGTAAACTCGCGCAGTTCGCGCCCGCGTTCGCCGACCAGCGCGATCACCACGACATCCGCCTCGACGCCCCTTGCAAATCTGGCCAACAGCGAAGACTTGCCCACGCCTGACCCGGCAAAGAGGCCGATCCGCTGACCGCGCACCAAGGGCAGAAGCGTATCGAAGACCGCTACCCCCGTTTCGAGCCGTTGCCCAAGCCGCCGTCGACCCGCCGCCGCAGGGGCAGCGGCGCGCAAGGCGCGCGCAGTTCGCCCGCGCAGCAGGCCGCTGCCATCCAGCGGTCTGCCATAAGGGTCGATGATGCGACCGATCCAGCTGTCATCCGGCGCAATCACGGCCTGACCCAGAAGATCGACCCGATCGCCGATCGAAATGCCATAGCCCGGACCATCGGGCAGAACCGTCACTTCCTCGGCCGAAAGCTGGACGATCTCACCTTCAAGCCGGCCCGGAGCAGAGTGGATCGCGATCCTGTCGCCCAGCGCGGCACGCTCGAGCCCAGTCACGACAACCGTGCCACGCTGCAGGGAGGCGACACGTCCCACCCTGACCATGGGGTGCGACTGGGCAATTTCTGCCAGCAATCCATCGAATACTCCAGCCACGGGATTCTCCCTTTGTTCACGCTCACTCTTTTTAAAGGAATCACTCTTAAGCCTTGATGAAAGCGATCGGGGAGAAGCCCACGATGTTCGAGAAACTGGAATTGACGCGGATGGCGCAGGCGCTTGCCAGCCACGCTGGCGCCCGGATGGCGGTAATTGCCCGCAACGTCGCGCATGCCGATACACCCGGCTACAAGGCGCAGGACCTGCCTGGCTTTGCCGAGGTTTTCCGGTCCGGGGGCACCGACATGCGCGCAACTCGCCCTGGCCACCTTGCGGGCCACCTTGGCGATAGCTCCAATATGGCAATGCGATCCCAAGCCGCGCCGGGGCGCGAAGCTCCGAATGGCAATACCGTTTCGCTGGAAGGCGAGATGGTGAAATCCGTCGAGACCAGACAGAGCCATGAGATGGCGCTGGCGGTCTACCGGGCCACCTCGGATGTGGTCAGAGCCAGCCTTGGCCGGCCACGGTAAGGGCGCGCATCATGGGCAATGATCTTCTCACCTCGCTCAGCTTTGCGGCTTCCGGCATGGAAAGTCAGGCGATGCGCCTGCGCCACGTGTCCGAAAACATCGCCAATGCCGACACACCCGGCTACCACCGCAAGGTGATGAGCTTCGACGAGGCGATGGAGACCGGGCTGGTGATAGCAGGACCGGTCCGGCTCGACCAGTCCGAGCTGCAAACGATCTACGATCCCGGCCACCCGATGGCCGATGAAACCGGTCACTACGACGGCTCGAATGTCGATCTGGTGATCGAAATCGCTGACGCGCGCGAAGCGCAGCGCAGCTACGAGGCGAACCTCAGGATGTTCGATCAGACGCGTCAGATGACGCAAAGCCTGTTCGATCTTCTCAGACGGTAAGGGAGCTCCAGAATGGACGTCAAAACCTCTTTCGTCAGCCAGGCCTATGCCAATGCAAAGACCGCGGCCGCCCCCCAGCCCAAGGCTGAAGGGGCGGGCGACGGCTTTGCCCGGCTGGCCGGCAATTTCATGTCGGCGCTGCAGGAGCATGAAACGACGGCGCGTACCGCGATGAGCGGGGGTGCCGATCCGCACGCTCTGGTGCAGGCGCTGGCCTCGTCGCAGCTTGCCGTCGAAACTGTCGCCACCGTGCGGGACCGGGTGGTCGAGGCATATCAGGAAATCCTGAGGATGCCGGTATGACCGACGCGATGATCTTTGACACCCTGCGCGAAGGGCTGTGGGTCGCGGTCCTGATTTCGGCTCCGCTGCTTGCCGTGGCACTGGTTGCAGGCGTGGTGGTCGGGCTTTTCCAGGCACTCACCTCGATCCAGGAAACCACGCTGACCTTTGTTCCGAAGGCCGGGCTGATGGTCGCGGTGTTCTGGGTGTCGATGAGCTTCATGACCGCGACGCTGGTGACATTCTTCTCGGACACCATCATCCCGAAGATCGCGGGGTTCTGAGATGGATGCGGCAGGATACACCACACTGACCAGACAATCCGGCTTGATGCGGGAAATGGCGATGGTCGCCAACAACATCGCGAATATCTCGACGACCGGGTTCCGGCGCGAGGGCGTGGTATTCTCCGAATACGTCGCCGGGATGGAGACAGACCCTTCACTTTCGATGGCCCACGCCAGCGCGCGGCACGTCGACCTCGGGCAGGCCACGGTCACCGCAACGGGCGGCACATTCGATCTGGCAATTCAGGGAGATGGATTCTTCCTTTTGGAAACCGCCAATGGCGAGCGTCTGACCCGTGCCGGTGCTTTCATGCCGTCGGCGGAGGGCGAATTGGTCAACGCTGACGGGCTGCGCCTGCTGGACGCTGGCGGTGCGCCGATCTTCATTCCTCCCAATGCCGTCGGCGTTGCCGTCGCCAGCGATGGCACGGTTTCGGCTGGTGGAGAGCCAATTGCCCGTGTCGGGCTCTGGCAACCCGCCGATCCGATGACGCTGCGCCATCAGGGTGGCACAATGTTCGCCGCCGGTGAGATTGAGCCCGTCGCCGAAGGGCAAATCCTGCAGGGCATGCTGGAGGAAAGCAACGTCGAGCCGGTCTCTGAAATTGCCCGGATGATCACGGTGCAGCGGGCCTACGAGCTTGGTCAGAAATTCCTCGACGCCGAGGATCAGCGGGTTCGCGGCGTCATTCAGGCCCTTGGGCGTTAGGACGGAACATGAAAGCGCTTCAGATCGCCGCGACGGGCATGGCTGCCCAGCAGATGAAGGTGGATGTGGTTTCCAACAACCTCGCCAACATGTCGACCACGGGCTACAACCCGCGGCGGGCAGACTTTGCCGATCTCAACTATCAGCAGATGGCCCGCCCCGGCAGCGTAACGGCCGAAAACGGAGCGATGTTGCCGACCGGCATCCAGATCGGTCTCGGCGTGCGGCCGGCCTCGGTCTCGGTCGTACTGGGGCAGGGATCGCTGGATGCCACCGGTGCCGACCTCGACCTTGCCATCGACGGCAACGGCTATCTCGAAGTGACGCTGCCGTCGGGAAGCGCGGCCTATACGAGGGATGGCGCGCTGAAGCGGTCGGCTGACGGCCAGATCGTCACCTCGGACGGGCATCCGGTGGCACCGGGCATCACGATTCCCTCGGACGCACGCGGCATCACCATTACGCCCACAGGAGAAATCTTCGCCGATTTCGCGGATCGCGTCGATCCCGAGCTCATCGGCTCGCTGACGCTGACCTCTTTCGTCAACGAAAAAGGGCTGGAGGCGATCGGATCGAACCTCTTTCTTGAAAGCCCGGCCTCGGGGCCGGCAACAACGGCACCGCCGGGCCTGGACGGGTTGGGCACCCTGCGCCAAGGGTACCTCGAAGGCAGTTCGGTCGACGCGGTGCGCGAGGTCACCGAACTCATCAAGGCCCAGCGCGGCTACGAGCTGAACGCCAAGGTTATCACCGCAGCAGACCAGATGCTGTCGGCCACCACGCAGGTGCGCTGATGCGAGGCCTGATCCTGATCCTGCTTCTGGCACATCCGGCAAGCGCTGACAGTCTGGTTGCGACACGCACGATCCGGGCGCAGGCAATGATCGGGCCGGAGGACATCACCGTGGTCGCCGCCGACGTGCCGAACGCGCTGCGCGATCCGGCAGAGGCGATCGGCCAAGAGGCACGGATCACGATCTACGCCGGTCGCGCCTTGCGCCGTAGCGATCTGGGGGCGGCGGCCTTGATCGACCGAAATCAGGTTGTTTCGCTGGTCTACCTGGCAGACGGGCTGGCGATAGCGACAGAAGGCCGGGCCCTGTCGCGTGCCGCAGAGGGCGATGTGATCCGGGTCATCAATCTGGCGTCGCGGACCACGGTCAGCGGCCGCGTCGGACAGGACGGAACTGTATATGTCGGTTTGGAGAAGTGACGCGATGCTACGCAACTTGATCTTTCTTTCGCTGCTGCTGTCAGGCTGCGGCAAACTTGGCCAGGTTGGCCGCGCGCCAGACTTTTCACCGCTTGCGGGAAGCAGCCAGCATTCGGCAATGTACGCAGCCAACATGCCCGATGATGTGCTGCCGCCCGAACCCTCTGACGGATCGTCGCTTTGGGATGCCGGCACAGCCTCGCTGTTCGGCGACCGTCGCGCAGCGCAGCGGGGCGACATCCTGACCGTGGTGATCGAGATTGACGATGAGGCGTCGATCAGCAACTCCAGTGGCCGCAGCAGGACCGGCTCGGTCAAGTCTGGCTTGCCTGACTTCCTTGGCATCCCGCAGCGCATTGACCAGGGCCTGCCCGACGGCGCCAGCCTGGCCGAGGCAGTGGAAACCAGGTCGGCATCGACTTTTCAGGGCGACGGATCGGTCGCCCGCCAGGAAAAACTGACCCTTCGGGTCGCTGCAACCGTGGTGGAAGAACTGCCGAACGGGGTGCTGAGGATCGAGGGCCAGCAAGAAGTCCGGGTCAATTTCGAACTGCGTGAGCTGATTGTCACCGGCTATGTCCGCCCGATCGACGTGTCGCGGCAGAACGAAATCACCTATGACAAGATCGCAGGCGCGCGGATTTCCTATGGCGGCCGTGGCCAGATCAGCGACATGCAGCAGCCGACCTACGGCCAGCAGGTCGCCGACGCCGTATTGCCGTTCTGACGATGGGCAAGATACTCCCCCTTCTGCTTGCCATCGCTGGCCTTGGCGCCGGTGCCGCCGCCGGCTGGGCGTTGCGCCCGGTCAGCACACCCGGATCCGATGCAGGCGAGCATTCGTCCGAAGACGCCGATCCAGCCACGGAGCATTCCGAAGAGGATGCCGGCGAGGATGAGGCCGACACCGACCATGCGCTGCCGGAGTTCGTGAAGATGAACAATCAGTTCGTGGTGCCTGTGGTGTCCAAGGGGAGGGTTACCGCGATGGTGGTGCTTTCGCTTAGCCTGGAGGTCGAAACCGGCAGCACCGAAGCCATCTACGCGCGTGAGCCGAAGCTGCGCGATGCGTTCCTGCAAGTGCTGTTCGATCATGCCAATGTCGGCGGCTTTGACGGCACGTTCACCGATGGGTCGAACCTGATTTCGCTGCGGACCGGCCTGAAAGAGGCGGCAGGGCTGATCGTTGGCAAGGCAATCAAGGACGTGCTGATCACTGACATCGCGCGCCAGGACAGCTGAGACTTCGGCCGCTCCGAAGGTCGGGTCAGCGTTCGCGCTGTGTGTCCGGCGGCTGACGGTCGATCACGGCACGCAGTGCCTGGCTGCGCCCGAAGGCAAGCGACGCTGCTTCCCGTTCCGCCATCAGATCGACGGTCTGCCGCGCGATAACGGCGTTCAGTTCCGCGCGGCGCAGGTCGGCCCAACGCTCAAAGGTCAAGCCCACCCGTTCGGCGACGGGTACCGCAAGCTGCAAATCCACCGGTGCCACGTTCAACGCGGCAAGTTGCGACATGCTGCGCTTCCGTGCCTCGGCGGCCTGGCGCAGGCGTTGCAGCCGCTCGTCCAGCACCAGTGCCGCCAGGGTTGTCAGCTTGTCCAGATCCGCACGACGGGTCATCGGCGCGCCGCCTTGCGCCGCATGGCATCGGCGAAGCGGACGGCAGCGGCAACGGCGCGGTAATGCTCCGGCCGGATTTCGTGGCCGATTTCGACGGCTGCGAACATGGCACGCGCGGTCGGAGGATCGCGGTGGATCGGCACGCCGTGTTCGGCCGCCCGTTCGCGGATCTTGCGGGCGACCTCGTCAACACCCTTGGCAACACAGACCGGGGCGCGGCCCTTCGCGCGGTCCCAGCGCAGGGCGACGGCATAGTGCGTCGGATTGACGACGATGACATCTGCCGTGGCAATGTCGGTCAGCATCCGGTTGGTGGCAACCTCTTGCGCACGCTGCCGACGCGACGCCTTCATCTGCGGATCGCCTTCGCTGTCCTTGAATTCGTCCATCATCTCCTTGCGCGACATGCGGTTGCGCTTGGCATGCAGATGGCGTTGCCAGAGGTAATCGACGCCTCCGATCAGGACCGTCAGCACAAGGATGATCATCAGAAAATCCAAGGTCAGACTGGCCAGAACGGCGGATGCGGGCCTCGGCTCCAGATACATGGTGGCGAGAATGTCTTCGGCGCGCCCTGCGATGAAAAGGTAAAGGACGCAGGAAACCAGCAGCAGCTTCACGGTGCTTTTGGCGAATTCCGCCAGACCTTCCGGCCCGAACTTGTGCTTGAAGGTTGCCACCGGCGAAATCCGCGAAAGTTTCGGGGTAAGCAGGCTTGGCGTCACCAGAAAGCTCTTGGTCGACACCACAAGTCCGATGACGGCCACCATCGGCACCAGCAGCAGCGCCAGCACCGGAAGCCCGATCGCCATCAACAAGCCGCCGATCGGGCCGGAGGCGCCCTGGCTCAGGCCAACTGACTGGTCCAGCAGAACCATACCGGCCGACCCCGTCCGCTGGACCACCCATGGTCCGAGCGCAGCAAAGGCCAAGACGAAACCGGCGGTGGCGGCGGCGGCCTGCAAGTCGACAGATCGCGGGATATCGCCTTCCTTGCGCGCCTGCTCGAGCCGCTGCGGCGAGGCGTCGTGTTCCTTGTCTGCGCTGTCGGTGTCTTCCTCGCTCATCGCGGCACGGCAAAGGGCTGGGCAAGGTGCGCCTCGAAGGCCTGCAGCCAGACGGCGAGCAAGACCGGGGTCGCAACGGCCAGCATCGCAAGCGCACCGAGCGTCTGGGCCGGTGCGCCAATGAACGACACCATCAGTTGCGGCATGGCCCGATTGATCGCGCCAAGTGCCAGATTGTAGATCATCGATGCGATGACGAAGGGCGCAGCCAGCGAGAACGCCAGTGCAAAAGTCGACGTGATCAGCCCAAGGCCCCAGTCTGCGACGTCGGCAGGCGTGGGCAGGCGGCCCTGAGGCAGAATGTCGTAGGACAGGATGATCAGTTCGGCGGCGCGGACATGCAGCCCGGCATTCACTGCAAGCGCCAGCCCGGCCACGATGAACAGGTTACCGATTGCCGGCTGCGGCTCGGGCGCGGCGCCAGCAAAAAGCTGCGACAGGGTGGTTGCCTGGGCGATGATCGAGGCGGCAGTCTGCAAGGCCAGAACGAACAGTCGCAGGCCGGCACCAAGGATCAGTCCGGCCACCACCTCTGCGCCCAGCCCGGCAAAGGTCGGCGGCACGGCGGGCGCGTCGGCCGCAACGACCGGCAGCACAATCGCTGTGAAGGCCAGCACGAACACCAGTTTGACGCGCTGCGGTACAGCTTGTTCGCCCAGCGCCGGCAACAGCGCGACCAAGGCACCTGTGCGCAGGAAAACCAGCACCGCGATCCAGAAATACTGCTCGCCGAGGTTCAGGAGGGCGGCCAGTTCGGTCACGATACCCGTCATGTAGGCACCTGGCCAAGCAGTGACGGGCGGGCATCCGAGCCGATCTCTTCGTAAGACAGCACCGGCATCTGCAGCCCCTTGGCTTGCACGACCGTGCGCAGAAAGCGCCGCCGCACCACCGATGTGACCAACGCCGGGTAGACGCCGGTTTCGGCAGAGCGGTTGATCTTCTCGGTCAAGCCATTGGCGAGCTTTGCGAAAAGTTCTGGCGGCAAGGCAATGTCCCGTTGCCCGCGATCGCCGTCGATCTGGTAGGTCGCGAAAGTCTTTTCCCATTCCGGCGCAAGCTGGATCAACGGAATGGAACCGTCCGCCCGCTTCAGTTCGGCAACAATCTGAAACCCGAGCCGCTGGCGGACGTGCTCGCAGATCGCCTCGGGCGAGCCGAGATGACGGGCTTCGGCGGTGGCTTCCAGGATCAGGGGCAGGTTGCGGATCGAGACGCGCTCCTCCAGCAGCAGGCGCAGCACCGCGTGCAACAGGTCGACCGGCACCTTGTCGGGCAAAAGCTCGTCCAGCAGGCGTCGGTTCGCCTCGGCGCGGACCGGATCGCTCAGCCGGACGAATTCGTCCAGCAGGCGCCGCAGCCCGCGAAGGGTCAGCAACCGCGAGAGGTTGGCCTTCAGAACCTCCAGCAGATGTGTCGCCAGCACTTCGGTGGGGGATACAACGGTCAGTCCGGCCAACGCGGCGTCTTCCTGTTGATCTGGCCGGATCCAGCGTGCGGCGGCGCCGTAGACCGGCTCCTTGACGTCGATTCCGTCGGGCGCTGAGGCCGTTTCGGAAAGCAAGACCAGCACCCGGTCGGGAACCAGCCGATCAGCCACCCGCTCAACCCCTTGCAGCCGGATCCGATACTGGCCTTGTTGCAGCGCCGCCTCGTCGGTAAGCCTTATCTCGGGCAGGATAAAGCCGAAGGCCGAGGCAATGTGGTTGCGCATGTTGGCGATGCGGCTGTCCAGCCCGGTCGCCGGGTCCAGCGCCATTGCCACGAGGTTCGGCGCGAATTCGATATGGATATCATCGAAATCCAGCACGTCGCCAATCGATTTCGCACGGGCGGGTTCCAGCGTCGGGGTGGGCGCGGCTTCTGTCACCCGCTGTTTGCGCGCCATCGACCATGCCATCGCGCCCAGCGCGGCGGCGGCCAGCATGAACGGCACGAAGGGCATACCCGGCACCAGGGCAAACAGTCCCATCAACAGCGCGACCGTGCCAAGCGCGGCGGGATACTGGCCAAGCTGCGCAAAAAAGGACACATCGGCCGCGCCCTTCTGACTGCCTTTCGCCAGCAACAGGGCGGCGGCCACCGAAATGATCACTGCGGGAATCTGGCTGACCAGCCCGTCACCCACGGTGAGAATGGTGTAGGTCTCGAAAGCGACGCCCGGCGGCATGTCGTGGACGACAATGCCCATTATGAGACCGACCACGATGTTCAGCGCGGTGATCAGCAGCCCCGCAATCGCATCGCCCTTGACGAACTTCGAGGCACCGTCAAGCGAACCGAAGAAGTTGGTCTCAGCCAGCTCCTGCTCGCGCCGCCGCTTTGCCTCGGTGTGGTCGATCGCCCCGGCTGACATGTCGGCATCGATGGCAAGCTGGCGCCCCGGCATGCCGTCAAGCGCGAAGCGGGCGCCTACTTCGGCCATCCGGCCGGCGCCCTTGGTGATCACGATGAAGTTCACGATCAGCAGCACGATGAAGATGACAAGGCCAAGCACCACGCTGCCGCCCATGATGAAGGTGGCAAATCCTTCGATCACATGCCCGGCTGCGTCAGTGCCGGTGTGGCCCTCACCGATGATGAGCTTGGTTGACGAGACGTTGAGGGACAGGCGCAAGAGGAGCGAGGCAAGGAGGATCGTTGGAAAGGCCGAAAAATCGAGCGGCCGTTCGATGAAAAGCGCAATGGTCAGCATCAGGATCGCAAGCGAGAACGAAACCGCAAGGCCGAGGTCCAGCAGCATCGGCGGAACCGGCAGGATCATCATCATGATGACCGCCATCAAACCAAGTGCCAGCAGGACTGTCGGGCGGAACAACGGTGCAGCAATGCTTGCCGACGCGGCGGGGGCCGCCATCTCAGGGCGCTCCGATCAGACGGCGGGTTGCCTGTAGCGCGGGGACAAGGGAACCACGCCCGCTGCGATTGCCCTGCACCAGAAGCGGAAAATGATTGGCGCGGGGCTGCGCCTCAAGGTCCGGTTGGGTATCCCGTGCGGGTGCAGGCGACATGTTAGCGGCGGATTCGAGTGATGCCAGAGTCTCTTCGAATTTTGCCAGATACCTGGCTGCGTGCTCCGGGCTGCGAGAGTGGTAGGCGGCGGCGGCATCGGGCCAGTTTCCGGTGTCCCGATACAGGTCGGCAAGGAAACTGGCGGCGTAACGGGCATTCGACCACGGGTCCAGCATATCGTCGAGTGAACCGAAATTTTCGGCGTGCCAGCGATAATTGATCTGAAAGCAGCCCATGTCGACATTGGTGGCACCCGAGGCGAGCGCCCGCTGGGCGACCTCTGCCGCTTCGGCCTTGGAGGCCAGAAACCGGCCGTCACCGCCCTGGTTGACGGCCCAGGGCCAAGGCCTCAACTGGCCATTGCGGGATTGCCCTGTCTCGACAAGCGAGATTGCCAGCAGAATGTTGGCAGGGACACCGGTTTCCTGCGCAGCAGCTTCGGTGGCCTGCAGGCAAAGCAGCGCGGCATCCGTGGCCGCAGCGGCCAAGCGCGCCACAGACACCTGCAAAACAGCGGCGGCCAGCAAGCAAATCGGCTTCAGGTGGGATGTCTTTGCGGTCATTCCCTGCTCCCCCCGCGGCCCTTCTGGCCACGGTCATGCACAGGTCTAGCGGGCAATCATTGCCAACAGGTTAGCGGGCCTCAAGGTGCGGCAGCCGGGGCCGGCACGGCGGCAAGAAGGTTGGCCACGGCCTCGCGCAGCTCGCGGGAATGTTCGGCCGATGCGGTGCCCTGTGCCAACAGGCCGACAGCCTCGGTACCGTCGGTTTCCGCACCGGTGGCAGTGGCCAAGCCCAGTGCGGCTGCTTCTTTCCATGGGGTTGGGCCTGACTGTGAAACCCGCGGCCAGTCACGCGCCCAAAGAGCGATCCGTTCGGCGCCTGCGATGTCGCCAGAGGCGCGGGCACTTAGCGCTGCCGGATCGATGGCGCCCAGCGCGACCAGCACCTCGGACCGCGTCGCCTCGGCAGCCGGGCTGTCAAGTCCGGCCAGAAGATCTCGGGCAGCACGCGCATCGCCGCGCTGAAGTTCCGCCCGCGCGGCCAGAAGTCTTGCGTCCGGATTGTCGGTTTCGGCAAGCCGGCCAAGCCAGCGCCGCGCATCATCGGCAAAGCCGAGATCAAGCAGCCGGCCCGCGATCACCAGCGCGGTTTCTGTGTCGGCGGCCGGGCGTGTCGCAGTTTCGGGCAGCACGGCGATCCGGATCAGGTCGGCATCGGTGACACGCGCACCGGCGACACGCCAGAACTCCGGCTCGGTCGAGGTGCTGTTGGCCATCGCGGCCTGTGCCTCGGCCGCCTGCCCGGCCAGCGCAAGCGCCAGAACATACGCGCGCCGCAGCGCCGGCTCTGTCGAAGTACCTTCGGCTTCGGTCAGAAAAGCGGCCACCGTCACCGGCAGGTCTGCGGCAACCGGCTGCAGCGCGCGAAATCTGGTTTCGACCAACGCAATGATGGCCTCTGCCCCCTCGGCGCCACCCGCCGCCAGGGCAGCTTCGGCGTCGGTACCAGCTTGCTCCAGCTGATTGCCGCCAAGATTCAGTTTGGCATTGAGGAGTGCTAGCGTCGCCTGCGGCGCATCGGGAACGCGCGTTGTCGCATCGCGCACACTGCGGGCAGCGGCGATGTCACCAGCGGCAATGAACCGATCCGCAAGACCCGGCCCAAAATGCTGGCGCAGGTGCGGCGGGAGGCTCTGGAAACTTCGCAGGATTGCCGGAACGTTGGCACCGGCGCTTGCGGGCAGCCGGTCGTGCAGAAGCGCTGACCATAGCGCCGCCGCGCTGTCGCAACCAAGCATCCCGGCGAAGGGGCTTTCAGGGTCTGGCATGTCATCCAGAACACGGGCCATGCTCGCGTAGATGCGCGGATCGGGGACGGCGGACGGCAACGGGTCCAGCATCCGCAAGTATTGCAGAGCTTCGGCGCCGAAACCGAGGTGAAGGTGACCCCTAACCGTGCGCAGCACCGCTTCACGGTCAGGCGTATCAAACTCTCCGACCAGTCCGGCGCGGGCATCCGCGATGCGCAGGGCATCGGGGCCTTCGCCGCCCCAGGCCATCAGATCGAGAGTTGCGTCATCGATGCAGGCTTCGCCATCAGCCTGCATATCCCCAAGAGACGGGACGGCGGCGCCCGCAGCCATGCCGGCAAGCGGGCCAACGGCGACATGGGTCCAGGGCAGGTCGGCGGGTGGGTCGATCGACGCCCGCTCACCAAGGGCCGCGCCGCTGGTGGGCAATGACATGTCCACCATTCCCTCGGCGGCGGCGCGGCTCATCTCGATCAGGAGCGCGTCCCGCAGCGGCGCGAGCGACACCGGACCGGTGGCCAGCGGCACCCGGGCTGCGTCCCTGACCGGGGCTCGAGTCATCGTCTCAGGTCGGGACAGCCAGTCAAAGCGTTCAGGCCGTTTGGCGGGTGGCAGCGGCAGGGTAGAACCAGCATCGGCCAGCGGCGGCACCTCGCCTCCGGCGAGCGGGGTCTCGAATGCAGAACCGGGCGGTGCCGGACCGTTACGAACGTCAATCACGATCGTTCCGGGCTGCAACTCGAAGGGAAAGGCGTGGCAGGCGCAGGCAAGCACCATTTTCAGCGCGCCGTTCTCCGGGTCAGCCCACAGCCGCGTCACACGGGTGCGGGGAATCCGGTCCCAGATCCCCGACAGGTCATAGCGCAGGTCCGCAGTGCCGGGCACCACGAGTTCGTATCCGGTTTCGGTGCGCCCGAAGCGCCAATCTGCCGGTTCTGGCAGAGTAACGACGAACCGGGTGAAATCAGCATGTTCGCCCGATGCCACGCGCGCGGTCTGCGCTGCGACCGGGAATGACAGCAGGGCGGCGACCAGGGCAAGAACGGTGCGGATCATGCGGCGTCCTGCTTCAGACCACGCAGCGAGTCTTCCAGGTCGCCAAAGCCGGGGCGCAGGTGATGCGGGGTATTCTGGCGGCCCACCTCGATGCAGATGTTGGCCGGATGCCGGTGCAGGTTCGCCACCAGAACCTCACGGATCAGGTGGTAGAAATGCGCGTCCTCCTCTACGACGGCCTTAACGCGTGCCGCAAAGGGACCCATCAGGCCATAGGCCAGAAACACCCCGAGAAACGTGCCGACCAGGGCACCGCCGATCATCTTGCCCAGCACTTCCGGCGGCTGGTCGATGGAGCCCATCGTCTTGATCACCCCAAGCACGGCAGCAACGATGCCCAGCGCGGGCAAGGCGTCGGCCACCGTCTGCAAGGCGTGGCTGGAATGCATCGCATGGTTCAGGCTGGCGTCCATGCGCTTGTCCAGCACCTCTTCCACCTGATGCGGATCGTCGTAGTTCATCGAGGCGGCGCGCAGGGTGTCACAGATCAGGTCAATCGCCTCATGGTCGTGCTGGATACGCGGGTAGCGCGCAAAAATCGCCGAGGTGCCGGGGTTTTCGACATGTTCTTCCAGCGCCACCGGATTGCCGCGTGACAGGCGGATCAGTTCGAACAGCAGGCAGAGCAGATCCTTGTAGTCGGTGGTCTTCCATTTCGGGCCCTTGAACACCTTGCCGATGTCCTTGACCGTGTGCTTGACCGCCGCCATGTCGTTCGAGATCAGGAATGCACCGACGGCGGCTCCGCCGATCATGACCATTTCGAACGGCAGCGCCTTCAGGATGATGCCCATCTTGCCGCCAGCGGCAACATAGCCGCCGAAAACCATGATCAAGATGACGGCGATGCCGACGAGGCCAAGCATTCAATTCACCCGCTTTCAGGAAACTCAGGCCCAGTATCGCGGCGCGCGGTTAAGTTTGTCTGACGATTCGCGGTGATCTTGCGTCAATCCTTCGGCGCGTTGGCGTTACGTCCGGCGATGATCACGCTGATGCCGTAGGCTGCTTCGGACGACATGCCAGAAAGGATGGCGGCTGCGGCATCAGGTTGCATCCGACCCAGAAAGCCCGCCGCGAATTCGGGGGCCATCGCCTCGAACAGCGCGGCTGCATCCTTTGGTTTCATGGCTTGGTAGACGACGGTCAGACGCTCCACATCGGCTTCAGCGGCGCCATCGGCCAGCGCCACGGTGGCGCGCAGCTTTTCCTCCAGTGCCTGCATTTCGGCGATACGGCCGGTGATCGCCTGTTCGGCAAGATCAAGCGCCGCAAGCCGGTCCTGCAAGGCCGCTTCGCGTGCGGCGAGCCTGTCCTCGCGCAGGCCAAGCGCTTCGGCCACGGCCAACGGTGGCGCCGCACACTCCTGCGGTTCCGGCGTGGTTTCCGCGATGCCCTCGTCAGTGCGGGCAAGCGCCACGCCCAGATCCGAACCAAGCCGCAGCGCACCGGAAGCGGCCAGCAGGATCGCTACGATGAAGAGCGTGCCTTGCCCGGATCGACGGCGCAGGTTCATTCCGCCGCCTCCAGGCTGTCACGCGCAGTCCGACGACGCACAAAGCGCAGCCGGCGTTCCTCAACCTCCTCTTCCGCCCGTTCTTGCGGGACCGAAGCAGGGGGGCGTGGATTGCCGGGCAGATCGTGCAGCGATGCGACCAGCAACTCCAGCCGCTTGGCCACGGTTTCGCCCCGCAGCGTCAGCGCCTCCAGACTTGAGGCGGAGCCGTTGGCGGCTCCTTGAGCGTCCTGCAGCGCCCGCGTCATGTCGTCGACCTGGGCCGACAGAACGGCAATGGCGCCGCCCATGCCGGTTTCGAGGGTAGTAAACCGTTTCAGGCGCAGTGACAGGACGTGGCAATAGAACGCCGCCGCGAATGAACCCGCGACCAGCAAGACATCGGCTATCAGTTCCATTCTTGCCGTCTCCTCAGTTCAGGACGAATTCGGTGATCAGCAGGTCGCGCACCCTGCCCTCGCCCGTCACGATCTGGATGCGTCGCAGCATCTGCGCGCGCAGCCGCGCCATGGCGCTGGGGTCCTCGATTGCCTTGGCGTCGATCGCGCGCAGGTAGCTGTTCAGCACGTCGAGAATGCGCGGCGAAAGCAGCGTGACATCGGCGACGGCACTGTCGACCACTTCAACCTGCGCCGAGAACCGCAAATGCCGGCTTGACGCATCCGGCCCGAGCGACACGACCATCGTCTCCAGCGGGACAAAGGCGATGCCGGAAAGCGGCCCCGGCGCGTGGGATTCGGCGGGTTCCTCGGCGTGTCCCAGAATCAGGCCGGACCAGGTTGCGTAGAAACCTGCGCCGCCGAGAATCACCGCCATAACCCCGCCGACCAACAGCGGTTTCAGCCGTCTCTTCGGCACGTCTACCGGGGCTGCTTCTGCAATCGCCACGCCAGTTCTCCATCATTTTGCCGGGTGAAGATAAGCCGAATGTCACTAACCGATTGTTAAGGCGGATGCCCCATTCCTGACCCGGACGGCAGAAGCCTTCGCAGCGGAGTGTTGCCTTGCAGAACCTGATCGCGATCTGGATGTCCCTGACGCTTCGCCGGCAAATCCTGCTGGTCGGCGCGACTGTCGCGATGTTTGCCGCCGTGCTGGGCCTCAGCCGGATCGCAAGCCAGCCAGACATGGTGCTGCTTTATGCCGGGCTGGAACCTGCCGCGGCTGGCGAGGTGATTGCCGCACTTGACCAGCAGGGCGTCGCCTACACGATCAACGGTGACGCAATCCATGTCGATGCGGCTCAGCGCGACAGCCTACGCATGGCGCTGGCCGCGCAAGGGCTGCCCACCGCCGGTGGGGGCGGCTACGAACTGCTCGATTCGCTCTCGGGGTTCGGCACAACATCGCAGATGTTCGATGCCGCCTACTGGCGCGCCAGAGAAGGCGAGTTGGCCCGGACGATCCTCGCGATGCCCGAGGTCAGGGCGGCGCGCGTGCATCTGGCCAGCGCGCCGACGCGTGCGTTTCAGGCCGCTGTGCAGGCCACCGCCTCGGTCACACTGACCACGATCTCAGGGCAACTGTCCGAGGCGCAGGCCCGAGCGATAAGGCATCTGGTCGCAAGCGCAGTGTCCGGCATGCGGCCGGAAGACGTGCAGATCATCGACACGGTCGGTGGCCTGATCGGTGGCGAGAACACCGCAGAACTCGAAGGAACTGATGCCGCCGCCCGCGCTGCCGCGATAAAGGGCAATGTCGAACGTCTGCTTGCGGCGCGGGTCGGGCCGGGAAATGCGGTTGTCGAGGTAGCCGTGGATCTCGTCTCAGAACGCGAATCGATCACCGAGCGGACCTTCGATCCCCAGGGTCGCGTGGCAATCTCGTCCGAGACCGAGGAAAAGACCGGCTCCAGCACCGAACCGGGCGGCGACGTCACCGTCGCCTCGAACCTTCCCGAAGGGGATGCGTCGCAAGGTAACTCAGGCCAAAGCCAGAGCAGCGAAACCCGCGAGCGGGTGAATTACGAAGTGTCCGAAACGCAGCGCGAAATCCTGAAAAGCCCCGGCGCGATCCGTCGGCTGACGGTGGCGGTCATGGTCAATGGCGAGACCGTGGTGGCAGCCGACGGCAGCCGCAGCTGGGCACCGCGGAGCGAAGAAGAGATGGCCGCACTGCGCGAGCTTGTCGGCTCTGCCGTCGGTCTGGATGAAAACCGGGGCGATGTCCTGACCCTGAAATCACTGGAGTTCCAGGAAATTGCGGTTGCAGGCAGCGAAGCCTCCTCAAGCCTGTTTCCGCCCATCGGCACGATTGATGTGATGACGATCATCCAGACGGCCGTACTGGCGCTGGTCGCACTGGTGCTGGGGCTTTTCGTGGTGCGCCCGATCCTCACATCGGCCAGCGCATCGCGCGCCTTGCTGCCGCCCGACCCGCAGCTTGCCTTGCCGCCGGGAGGTGCCTTTGCCGGGCAAGCGCTGACCGGCGAAGTGCAGACCGGGTATGGCGACGTCACCGCCGCACCGATCGCCAGCTATGCCGAAACCTTCGATGAAGATGGTGACCAGGCCAATGACCCCGCCTCGCGCCTGCGTCGGCTGATCGAGAAGCGCCAGACCGAATCCATCGAGATTTTGCGCGGCTGGATGGAAAACGAGGAGGAAAGGGTCTGATGGGCTTCGTCACGCTGGAAGTGTTCGATACTGAAACCACGCCCGACGGTCTCGAGATGCCGCTGGTTCAGGCGAGCGCGCTGGAAGACGCCAAGATCGCCGCGTTCGAGCAGGGCTACACCGCAGGCTGGGATGACGCGTCTGCCGCGCAGAACGACGACCAGACGCGCATCCGCGCCGATCTGGCCCGCAACCTGCAAAGTCTTGCCTTCACCTATCACGAGGCTCGCACCCATGTGTTGCAGGCAATCCGCCCGCTGATCGTGGAGATGACCAACCGCCTGCTCCCCGAAATGGCACGCGAGACCCTTGCCCCGATCGTGCTGGAGGCCTTGATGCCGCTTGCCGACGATCTGGCCGACGCGCCGCTGACGCTGGTGCTCAACCCTGCGGCGCGCGCTCCGGTCGAGGCGCTTCTGGAGCGTGCCACCGGCCTGCCCTTGCTGATCGATGAGGAGCCGTCGCTTGGCGAAGGCCAGGTCTACATCCGGCTCGGCGCGGCCGAGGCGAAGGTCGATCTTGGCCAGGTGACGGCGGAAATCGCCGCAGCAGTCCAGAGCTTCTTCAGTCTGACCCACAAGGAATCCCAGCATGGATGAACTGACCGATGCAAACCCGTTCGGCCAGGTGCCGATCGAAGTCACGATCTCGGTGGGCCGGGCCCGCCCGCTGGTCAAGGATCTGCTCAGGCTCGGCAAGGATGCCGTGCTTCAGCTTGACCGCCGGGTGGATGATCCGGTGGAGCTTTATGTCGGTGACCGGCTGATCGCGCGGGGCGAGCTGACCGAGTTGGAAGGCGACATGGCCGGGCAACTGGCGGTGCGACTGACCGAGGTCGCCAATCTGCGTGGCGGCCTGTGAGAACGGGTATCCGGCCGCCTGTGACCGCGGCCGTCGCGCGGGCATTCGCACTTGGCTTTGTGCTGGCGTTGATGGCAGGCCCGGCGCTGGCGCAGCAATTGTCGCTAGACCTTGGCGGCGAAGGGTCGCTGTCGCTGCGCTCGGTGCAGCTATTGCTGTTGATCACCGTTCTCAGCATCGTGCCGGGCCTCGCCGTGATGGTGACCTGCTTTCCCTTCATCGTCACGGTGCTGTCGATCCTGCGACAGGCAATCGGCTTGCAGCAGGCTCCGCCGAACATGCTGATCATCAGCCTTGCGATGTTCCTCACCTGGTATGTCATGGACCCGGTGTTCACCAAGGCCTGGGTCGACGGCATCGAACCCCTGACCAGCGGCAGGCTGGAGCTTGCGCCTGGCCTGCAGGCGGCCATCGCCCCGTTCCGCGAGTTCATGGCCGGGCGCGTCGATCCGGAAACGCTGCAAACGCTGCGCGACCTCAGACCGCCGGCTCCGGGTACAGACACGCCGCTCTCTCTGTTGATCCCGTCGTTCCTGTTGTCCGAAATCCAGCGCGCCTTCGAGATCGGCTTCCTGATCTTCCTGCCCTTCCTGATCATTGATCTGGTGGTGGCTGCGGTGCTGATGTCGATGGGCATGATGATGGTGCCGCCAGCCGTGGTGTCGCTGCCGTTCAAGCTGGTATTTTTCGTGGTGGCGGATGGTTGGGCGCTGATCTCGGGGGCGCTGGTGCAAAGCTACGTCTGAACCGGCGCTTCGGCCACCCACCAGCCGGGCCTCGCCAAGCGCAGCATGGCAGCGCCCCGGCTTGCTGCATCCGCGCTGGCAAAGAGGCCAAAGCAGGTTGCGCCCGACCCCGACATCCGCGCCAGATGGCAACCCGGCAATCCTGCAATCGCGTCGATCACCTCACCGATGATCGGGGCAAGCCGACGGGCCGGCGCTTCCAGATCGTTGCGCTGGCCGCGCAGGAAATCGGCCAGTTCGTGGATCGTCGCAAACGCTGGCACATCGTCGGGCATCGGGAGGTTGGAGCGGCTTTCCAGCGCACGGAACACGTCGGGTGTGGCGACGCCGATGCCGGGGTTCGCCAGAACCAGCCAGCACGCGGGCAGTGGCGGGACCGGACGCAAGCCTTCGCCGACGCCGGTCATGCGAACCGGGCGACCGGCGAGGCAGACCGGAACGTCGGCACCAAGGCTCAGCACGGCCGCCGCGTCAGGCAACGCCCGCCCGGTCAGCCGCGCCATTCCCCGCAAGGTCGCCGCCGCATCCGCCGATCCGCCGCCAATGCCCGACGCAACCGGCAAGCGCTTGTCCAGAACCAGCCGTGCACCGCCACCCATCAGCCGCGCCGCGCGGATCACGAGATTGTCCTCATCCGCGCGCAGCACTGCACCCTGCGGGCCGCTGATATCCAGCGCCAGTGTATCGGACTTGTTCAGACTTACGGTGTCACCGACCCCGGCGAAGACCACCAGACTGTCCAGCAGATGATAGCCATCCGGACGCCTGCCCGTCACATGCAGGGTCAGGTTGATCTTGGCCGGCGCAAATTCGACGACCTGATCAGTTGCCATTCTCGACGGCTTCCACCGGTTTCGGAACCGCGCTTTCATCGGCCATCACCGCGTCAAGCCCGACCTCAAGCTTGCGCCGGATGCGCAGGGCATCCTTCTCGGTCGGCTCGAAGGAAAGCGCGCGGTGCCACTGGAATCTCGCTTCCAGCGTACGGCCCACCTTCCAGTAGACGTCGCCAAGATGATCGGTGACGATCGGATCGACCGGCTCCAGCACCGAGGCGCGCTCCATCGGGGCCAACGCCTCCTCATAACGGCCCAGCCGGAACAGCGCCCACGCGAGGCTGTCGATGATATAACCCTTCTCCGGGTCCGCTGCGACGGCGCGCTCGATCATGCCCAGCGCCTCGTCCAGTTTCTCGCCACGATCCACCAGCCCGTAACCAAGGTAGTTCAGCACCTGCGGTTGGTCCGGGTTCAGCTTCAGCGCAGCGCGGAAATCCGTTTCTGCGGCAGCCCAGTCCTGGCTCTGCTCATGGCAGATGCCGCGGTAGAAATAGAGCACCCACTGTCCGGCCTCTTCTTCCGTCACAAGGTTCAGCGCGGCGGTGTAGGCGACTTCCGCCTCATCGAAACGCTCCTCGACGCGCAGCACGTCGCCCAGCGATGACTGCACCATGATCAGATCGCCATGGCTGCGCGCCAGGGTCTGCAAGCTTTCCAGCGCCGCGTCGGTCTTGCCCTGCGCCCGCAGCGCCCCGGCCCGACCGATTTCCGCGGTCACATAGGCGGGATCGTCCGGGGTGAACTGTGCATAGGTTTCCACCGCCAGTTCCGGCTGATCCAGCGTTTCAAGAAGCTCGGCCGACAGCAGCCGCGCGTCGGTATGATCCGGCCGCAAATGCGTCGCAATCCGGCTGTGGAGCAGGGTCAGAACCGGGTCAGCATCGCCGTTCAGCGCGGTCGCCACCGAAAAGAACACTTCCGCCAGACCATCGCGCGCCGAGCGCACGGTATCGAACGGGACCGGCTCGCCAGCCCGCAACCGGGCACGCAGGGGGTCCACCATCGGGTCCGGCCCGGTCCCGAACGACCGATCCAGCAGGGCGAGCGCATCGGCGTTGCGCTCCAGCTGGCTGAGAATCTGCGAATGGGCCAGCACGCCCCGGCGCATCACATAAATCGGCCCGGCCGCTTCACCGGACAGAATCCGGTCCGCCCCCTCGAAATCGCCCACGAGGGCAAGCGCCAGCGCCTTGTGATAGTAGCCAAACGCCTCAAGCCCGCCAGTGCCGGCCATCGCGTCAAAGCGTTCCAGCGCATCCGACATCTGGCCATTGCCCGCCAATGCCCAGGCCGTCACCAGTTCTTCGACCAGCTTGCCAAGATCGCGGCCGGCTTCGGCATCGGCCAACAGCGCCTGATAATCCTCGCGCACCGCTGCGTCGGCCAGCAAGACAAACTGGGCAAGCTGGCTGCTCGAGCCAAGCTCCTTCAGGCGGCTTGCGACATCCTTGCCCAGTTCCAGATCGCCAAGACCGATCTGCGCCAGCAGGGCCCCTTCCAGCAACCGGATGTTGCCTTGATCAGCCAGGATCGCCTTGCCATACCACAAGGCCGCCGCGCGAAAATCATTCTCGGTTTCGGCCACCCGCGCCGCCAGATAGGCCCCTGAATCGCCGGTTTCCTCGGCCCATACCTGCCCACCGACAAGGGTCGTGCACAGCGCCGTGCCAATCGCCAGAACGGTCAGCTTGCGAAAGAGTTGCATGCGAATTGGGCCTCTCAGGGAAAACATGGCGAGAAGCTAGCCGCGCACCGCCCTCTAGGCAATGCATGGTGCGGCGCCAGACCCTCTGCAGGCCGATCCAGCGCCGAACATTTGCGTGATCCGTCACATGTTGGGATAATTCGGCCCGCCGCCGCCGATCGGCGTGGTCCAGACGATGTTCTGGCTCGGGTCCTTGATGTCGCAGGTCTTGCAATGGACGCAGTTCTGGAAATTGATCCGGAAGGTGGCGTCCTGGCCTACGCCAAGCACTTCGTACACCCCCGCCGGGCAATAGCGTTGCGCCGGCTCGGCGTATTTCGGCAGGTTGACCGCAATCGGAACCGACGGGTCTTTCAGCTTCAAGTGCGCAGGCTGCGCCTCGTCGTGGTTGGTAAAGCTGTAGGCCACGTTGGTCAGCCGGTCGAACGACAGGACACCATCGGGTCGGGGATAGTCGATCACCTTGTGGTCCTTCGCCAGCCCGGTCGCAGCCGCGTCGGACTTGCCGTGCTTCAACGTACCGAACAGCGTCAGGCCGATGGTGTTGGCCCACATGTCCGCACCGCCGCCCATCAGGCTGGCGACAAGGCCATAGCGAGACCATAGCGGCTTGACGTTGCGCACCTTGCGCAAATCGCGGCCAATCGCACCCTGCCGAACCTCCGTCTCATAGTCCGACAACTCGTCGCCCGCACGGCCTGCGACCAGCGCCTTGTGCGCCGCCTCGGCCGCAGCCTTGCCCGACAGCATCGCGTTGTGGTTGCCCTTGATGCGCGGCACGTTCACCAGACCGGCCGTGCACCCCAAGAGGGCCACACCCGGTGCCACCATCTTCGGAATCGACTGGAAACCACCTTCCGCAATCGCCCGCGCGCCGTAAGCCACGCGCTTGCCGCCCTTCAGAAGCTCGGCCACCATCGGATGGTGCTTGAAGCGCTGGAATTCCATGTAGGGGTAAACATATGGGTTCTCGTAGTTCAGATGCACCACGAAGCCGACGTAAACCTGATTGTTCTCGATGTGGTAGATGAACGACCCGCCGCCCGCGTTCTTGCCCAAGGGCCAGCCCATCGTGTGCGTCACCTTGCCAAGCTTGTGCTTGGAGGGATCAATCTCCCAGATTTCCTTCATGCCAAGGCCGTATTTCTGCGGCTCCTTGCCCTTCTGCAGATCGTATTTCGCGATCACTTGCTTCGACAGGCTGCCGCGCACGCCTTCGCCAAGGAAGACATACTTGCCCCAAAGCTCCATCCCCGGCTCGTAAGCCGGCCCCGGCTCGCCGGTTTCCGGGTCGCGCCCGAATTCACCGGCCACGACGCCAGCAACCCGGTCGCCGTCGAACACGAGTTCGCTGCACGACATGCCGGGGAAGATTTCCACGCCCAAGCCCTCGGCCACACCCGCCAGCCAGCGGCAGACATTGGCCATCGAGACGATGTAATTGCCATGGTTCGTCATCAGGGGCGGCATCGGCCAGTTCGGGATGCGAATTTGTCCCGCCTCGCCCAGCATGTAGAAATTGTCCTCGGTCACCGGCACGCTGACCGGCGCGTCCATGCTGCGCCAGTCGGGCAACAGGGCATCGAGGCCCGAAGGGTCCAGCACCGCGCCCGACAGGATATGCGCGCCAACCTCAGACCCTTTTTCCAGCACGACGACGGTGCGATCAGGGTCAAGTTGCTTCAACCGGATTGCCGCCGACAGGCCCGCCGGCCCGGCGCCGACGATCACGACGTCATATTCCATCTTTTCGCGCTGGATCGCAGTCATCGCTGGCTCTTCCTGCCCGTTGGGCTTTGCAACCTTCGCCATTTTGCGGCACTCCCCTTGCCCGAACCGAAGGCCAAGGTCAACCGTGACGCTGCAAGAGGGGGCCCTGCCACACAAAGTGCCATACGCTTGCCATACCAAAAGCAGACGCGCGCCAGACCGCTTGTCAGTGCCATTCCCCTTGCAATTCAGGACCTATTCAGATCAGGTTATCGGGTAACGAGCCCTGAAGTCATGGACCGTCGCCGGTCCGTGACTTCTTCTTTTGACTGGAAGGCCGATGGACAAGATCCCGATGACCCGGCGTGGATTTGATGCGCTGGATGAAGAACTCAGACGCTTGAAAAGCGTGGACCGCCCGGCGATCATCCGAGACATCGCCGAGGCGCGCGAACACGGTGACCTCTCCGAAAACGCCGAGTATCACGCCGCGCGCGAAAAGCAGAGCTTCATCGAAGGCCGCATCAAGGAACTTGAGGGCCTGCTGTCTCTGGCCGAAGTCATTGATCCGAAAAAGCTTTCTGGCTCGATCAAGTTCGGGGCCACCGTCACCGTGGCCGACGAGGACAGCGGCGAGGAAAAGACCTACCAGATCGTTGGCGAGACCGAGGCCGATATCGAGAATGGCCTTCTCAACATCCGCTCGCCGTTGGCCCGCGCCCTGATCGGCAAAGACGAAGGCGACAGCGTGGACGTCAAGACGCCGGGCGGCAATCGGTCCTACGAAATCCTGTCCATCCGTTTCATCTGACGCGGGTTCTTGATGGCGCTTCCAAAGGACACACGCAAAGACACCAGTTCGCTGCTGGCACCGTTCGCCCCGATGCAGATTGCATCCGGCCGCGCGATGGAAATCGCCGCGACCGCCCTCAGCATCGCCTGGGTTCTGTCCATCCTCGCCTACGTCCTGCTATCTCCTCCCGGTAACGAAGCACGCACCCTGGGTCTGGTCCTTACGCTAGTCATGGTGTTCCTGCCGATGGCGCTCATATGGGTGGTAGTGATCACACTGCGCTCCGTCCGCGAACTGCGGGCAGAAGCGGCGCGGTTGCAGCTTGCGGTCGATGCGATGCGGTCCACCTATGTTGCGTCGCAAGGGCAGCCGTCCGGCATGAAACCGTCGGTCGAACGCAAGATCGACGAGATCGCGGCGGCGACCAAACAGGCGGAATCCGTGCTTGCGACCTTCACCACACGCCGCGACGGCGCGCTCAGCGTGCCATCGGCCGACCGGAAGGCCGCTCTCACCGCCCCGCAACCCGAGCCGGAGGCCGAACAGCCCGCCCTTGCGCTTGGCACCCCGGCCGAGGAGCTTCGGGCACCGCTTTCCGTGGCGGATTTCATTCGCGCGCTGCAGTTTCCCGAAACGCCCGACGACAAGGAGGGTTTCCGTTCGTTGCGCTTGGCGCTGGAGGATCGAGCGGTCGCTAAACTGATCCGAGCGGCGCAGGATGTATTGACCCTTCTGAGCCAGGAGGGAATCTACATGGACGATCTGAAACCCGAGCTGTCGCGCCCCGAACTGTGGCGTCGCTTCGCCGGTGGCGAGCGCGGGCGCACGATTGCAGCGCTGGGTGGCATCCGCGACCGGTCCTCCCTGGCGCTTACCGCTGGGCGAATGCGCGAAGACCCGGTGTTCCGTGATGCGGCCCACCATTTTTTGCGCACCTTCGACAAGACCTTCGCGAGCTTTGAAAAGAATGCCACCGACACCGAGCTTGCCGAAATGGCCGACACCCGGACCGCGCGGGCCTTCATGCTGTTCGGTCGCGTAACCGGCACCTTTGACTGACAGGTTTTTGCTGGCCACCGGCGCGGCAGAATGACCTTCCCCGCGATGGACTGAGACGGGAAGTTCCTCCCGAACTGGCAACAGCGCCCGCACAAGGGGATGAAACCCACCGCCAACTGTCATATGTAAAGCCTATCCAAGTCAGCAGCGAGAAAAGCCATGGCCATCCGCATCAACGACATTGCTCCAGATTTCACCGCCGAAAGCACGGCCGGGACCATTCGTTTCCATGAGTGGTTGGGCGACAGCTACGGCATCATCTTTTCTCACCCGCGCGATTTCACGCCGGTCTGCACGACCGAATTTGCCGCCGTTGCGCAATTGGCGGGTGAATGGGCCAAGCGGAACACCAAGGTGATCGGTGTGTCGGTCGATTCGGTCGAAGATCACGGCAAATGGAAACGCGACATCGAGACGTTCGGCGGCGCGCCGGCGGATTTCCCGATCATCGACGACACCAGCCTCGCCGTGGCCAAGGCGTATGACATGCTTCCCGCGGATTTTTACCTGCCGACCGAAGGGCGGACCCCGGCGAACTCGGCTACGGTTCGGACGGTCTATATCGTCGGGCCGGACAAGAAGATCCGCCTGTCGATGACCTATCCAATGTCGATCGGCCGGAATTTTGCCGAGATCCTGCGCGCATTGGATGCGGTGCGGGCTACGGATGGGGTGCCGCTGGCGACCCCGGCCAACTGGCAGCCGGGGCAGGATGTGATCGTGGCGCTGGCCTTGAACAACGATCAGGCGAAGGAGCGGTTTGGCGAGTTGGATATCAAGCTGCCTTACCTGCGGTTTGCCAAGGCACCTGCATGACGTGAAAGCGGGGTGTCCAACGTGGGCACCCTTTTCACTTCAACAATATCAATGACTTATCTGTGGACATTTACCGTTTCTTAACGGTTCACGCCTGCAATTCCTTCGGCAGCAAGACAACCGGGGCGCCGATTTCTACGGCCTCATAAAGTGCCATGACGTGTTCGTTCGCCAGTCGCACGCAGCCGTTCGACACCGCGGTTCCGATCGTCCAAGGTTCGGGCGTGCCATGGATGCGCAGGAAGGTGTCGTTGCCGATATCGTCAAAAAGGTAGAGCGCACGCGCTCCAAGCGGGTTGCCCTCGCCCCCCGGCATCCCGTCGGCATATTGCGCGTATTGGTCCGGGTTGCGGGCGATCATGTCTTCTGTCGGGGTCCAGCTTGGCCATTCCTTCTTGGCCCCCACGATGAAGCTGCCCGATTCATAAAGATCGCCACGCCCGACGCCGACTGTGAACAGCAGGCCGCGACGGGGCTCGGTGATCCAGTAAAGTTCGAAATAGTCGGGATCGACGATGATCGTGCCGACCGGTTGTTCATCGCGGAAGCGGACGGCTTGGGGTTCGAACTCCTCGGGCATCACCCAGTCTTCGGCGGCTTCTTCATGTGCCTTGGCGCGCGTCGGCAACGCCGCGGCGGCGGCGGCACCAAGCAGTCGGCGGCGGGTCAGTATCGGTTTGATCATCTTGCTTCCTTCGCTGACGCCCGCCGTGTCGGGGACCCGACGATTGCTGACAAGCGCCCCGGAAAAACGCGAAAAAGGCCCCGGAGTTCCCCCCGGGGCCTTCTTGATTCCGTTGGCGAAGCTTCAGCTTTCGGCTGCTTCTTCTTTCTTTTCGGCGATTTCAGCGCCGGTTTCCTGATCGACCATCTTCATGCCAAGGCGAACCTTGCCGCGATCGTCGAAGCCGAGAAGCTTGACCTTGACCTCTTGGCCTTCCTTCAGAAGTTCGTTCGGGTGGTTCAGGCGCTTGTTGGCGATCTGGGAGACGTGGACCAGACCATCGCGCTTGCCGAAGAAGTTCACGAAGGCACCGAAGTCGACCAGTTTCACGACCTTGCCGGTGTAGACCTTGCCCTCTTCGGGTTCAGCCACGATCGACCAGATCATGTCATAGGCGCGCTTGA
>LNFM01002332.1_pt1 | contig 39999 bp, 38 predicted proteins | sample 596031 | NCBI WGS metagenome assembly LNFM01 (sample SAMN04254537, study PRJNA301005) | activated carbon metagenome | isolation source: dual media filters at the Ann Arbor, Michigan drinking water treatment plant | place: USA: Ann Arbor | reverse complement strand
CCGGCGTCGGCGTTGGCGCGCGAGCCGTTTGTGGTCGTCGCCGAACTGACCGGCACCGCGGCGGCGAGCCGCATCGTGCTGGCGGCGCCGATCACGCTGACCGAGATCGAGCATCGCTTCTCAGGCAAAATCGAGGATCGCGACGCAGTCACCTTCGACACTGCCTCAGCGTCCTTGCGGGCGCGGCGCAGCCGCCGCCTCGGCGCCATTGCTTTGGCCGAACAAATCAAGCCGGTGACGCCGGATGCCGGCACCGCGCGCGTTCTGGGCGAGGGCATCGTCAGCCTCGGCCTCGACAAGCTGCCGTGGAGCAAGGCGGCGCTGCAATTCCGCAACCGCGTGTCGTTCCTGCGCCGCGCCGAAGGTGACGAATGGCCTGATGTCACCGACGACGGGCTGGCGCGTACCGCGGCCGATTGGCTGGAGCCGCTGCTCGCCGACAAGACCACGCGCGCCGACATTGCCGCCGAGCACTTGTCCGACGCCGTCATGGAGCTGGTGCCGTGGAATTTGCGCCGCCGGCTGGACGCTGAGGCGCCGACGCATTTCACCGCGCCGACCGGCTCGAGCGTGCCGATCGACTACGAGGCGGAGCAGGGCCCGACCGTCTCCATCCGCGTGCAGGAGATGTTCGGGCTCTCGCAGCATCCGGCCATTGCCGGCGGCCGCGTGCCGCTGGTGATCGAACTCTTGTCGCCGGGCCACAAGCCGGTGCAGATCACGCGCGACCTGCCGGGCTTCTGGCGCGGCAGTTACGCCGACGTGCGGTCCGACCTGCGCGGGCGCTATCCCCGCCATCCCTGGCCGGACGATCCGGCGGCGGCGCTGCCGACCCGGCGTGCCAAGCCACGCGGTCAGTAAACTTGTCGCTCGCCGCTTAACCGGCCGCTTACCATCGTGTTGCCGCGTCAGGGTGTGCGGGGTCGTGTTAAGCCCGTTTTGGTAGCGCCCGTGCAATGTCGCCCGGTCATCGACGGGTCATTGGATCATGCGCAACATTCTCATCATCGCCGCTTTTGTGCTCGTAATCGGCGGCGCACTGGCGCGCTTTGCCGACCAGAAGGTCGAGATGCCGGCCGTGCCTGCGGCCCGGGCCGCGGTGCAGCCGGCCGTGTCGGGCCGCAGCCTGACGCTGGCCGCCGACCGCGGCGGTCACTTCAAGGCCGACGCGCGGATCGCCGGCCGGTCGATCGACTTCCTGGTCGACACCGGCGCCTCGCTGGTCATCGTCCGTGAATCCGACGCGGCGAAGATCGGCATCCGGCCGATGCGTAGCGATTACACCGCGACGGTCTCGACCGCGAACGGCAAGATCAAGGCTGCGCCGGCCCGGATCGACCGTGTCGAGATTGGCGGCCTCCGGGTCGATGACGTGCCGGCGCTGGTGCTGCCCGATGCCGCGCTGAGCCAGAATCTGCTCGGCATGTCGTTTTTGTCGCGCCTCAAGCGCTACGAATATGCCAATGGCCGCATGGTGTTGGAGCAGTAGGCCGTCACCTCCCGATTTTCACGACCGTCGCAGGGACCGCTTTGCCTGTCCCGGGCGTTAGGGTATGGAATTTCACAACGCCTGCCTGCATTTCCGAGGACCTGATGTTTCCCACACCGAAGCCCGCGCTGACCCCGAACACCTATGCCTATGAGTCCTCGCCGCTGGTGAAGGCAACCGGCTTTCGCGAATACGACGCGCGCTGGCTGCTGGAAAAAGAAATCAACCTGATGGGCATCCAGGCCCTCGGCATGGGTCTGGGCACGCTGATCCGCGAACTTGGCGTCAAGCCGGAGATCGTCACCGGCCACGATTTCCGCGGCTATTCCGCCTCGGTGAAGATGGCGCTGGTGTCCGGCCTGATGGCGGCCGGCTGCAAGGTGCACGACATCGGCCTCTGCATCACGCCGATGGCCTATTTTGCGCAGTTCGAACTGGACGTGCCCTGCGTTGCCATGGTGACCGCTTCGCACAACGACAATGGTTGGACCGGCGTGAAGATGGGCGCCAACCGGCCGCTGACCTTCGGCCCGAAGGAGATGACGCGGCTCAAGGAAATCGTGCTCGGTGCGCAGTTCGACCTCAAGGGCGGCGGCTCCTACGTGTTCGTCGAGAACTTCCCCGATCGCTACATCGCCGACATCACCACCCGGCCGAAAATCAAGCGCAAGCTCAAGGTCGTCGCCGCCTGCGGCAACGGCACCGCCGGCGCCTTCGCGCCGCGCGTGCTGGAAGCGATCGGCTGCGAGGTGATCCCGCTCGACTGCGAACTCGACCACACTTTCCCGCGCTACAATCCGAACACCGAAGACATGCAGATGCTGCACGCGATGCGCGACGCCGTGCTGCTGCACAAGGCGGATGTCGCGCTTGGCTTCGACGGCGACGGCGACCGCTGCGGCGTGGTCGATAACGAAGGCGAGGAAATCTTCGCCGACAAGGTCGGCGTCATGCTGGCGCGCGACATGTCATCGCTGCACAAGAACGCCACCTTCGTGGTCGACGTGAAGTCGACCGGCCTGTTCATGACCGATCCGGTGCTGAAGGCCAACGGCGTCAAGGTCGACTACTGGAAGACCGGTCATTCTTATATCAAGCGCCGCGTCAACGAACTCGGCGCGCTGGCCGGCTTCGAGAAGTCGGGCCATTTCTTCTTCAACAAGCCGTTCGGCCGCGGCTATGACGACGGCATGATCTTCGCGCTGGCGGTTTGCGACATGCTCGACCGCAGCCCGGGCAAGACCATGGCCGACCTGCGCAAGGCGCTGCCCAAGACCTGGGGCTCGCCGACCATGTCGCCGCATTGCGACGACGAGAAGAAATACGGCATTGTCGAGCAGGTGGTGAAGCACTTCGAGGCGCTCAAGGCCAAGAACGAAAAGTTCGACGGCCAGCCGATCCGCGATCTCAACACCGTCAACGGCGTGCGCGTCACCGTCGAGGACGGCACCTGGGGTCTGGTGCGCGCGTCGTCGAACAAGCCGGAGCTGGTCGTGGTGGTGGAAAGCCCGGCGTCGGAGGCGCGCATGCGCGAGATGTTCAAGTCGGTCGACGCCGTGCTGCGCACGCACCCCGAGGTCGGCGAGTACAACCAGACGATCTAGCCGCTTTTACCTCTCCCCGCCTGCGGGGAGAGGCGGACATCCGAGCGAAGAATTAGCCCCAATACCGCCCCGTCGCGCCGATCACGACCACCAGCAGCCCGAGTGGCAGGTTGACCGCGATGATCTGACGGATGCGGCCGAGATGGCCGGCCGCGACCGGGAATTGCTGCGCGTCGGCGGCGCGCTTGAACTTCAGCCACGGCCCGTGGAACAGCCACACGAACAGGCCGGTCATCACCAGCCCGAGCAACTGCATCAGGTTGATATAGAGCGGCGCGCCCTTGAAGCCGCCGAAGCTCGCGAACATCATCCAGTAGCCGCTGCCGAGCAGCAGCAGCACCGAGACCCAGACCCAGGGCAGAAACTTGGCAAAGAAGTCGCGCCACAGCTTCAGCCGCAGCGGCGGCTCCATGGCGCCGGTGGCGGGGCGCAGGCAGACATAGGCCGCGAACATGCCACCGACCCAGACGACGGCGCCGATCACGTGGGCGGCGAGCAGCAGGCTGTTCATCAACATGAGGCGGGGCTTTCGTTGGGGGCGAGTGAGTTTACTCGTAGCACAGATGCATGAAGGTCGTCATGGCCGGGCAACCGGGTCCGGCCTTCGGCCGGCCCGGCCGTGACGCTTGTCACGGCCATCCACGCCTTGCCTCGTTTGCCTAGCCGTGGATGCCCGGCACAAGGCCGGGCATGACGGTCGTGAGGCTTTGCGGTAATGGTCAGTCATGCGCATCACCATTCTCGGCGCCGGCCCGGCCGGACTTTACCTCGCCTATCTGATCAAGCGCCGGCGTGCCGACGCCGATGTCACCGTGATCGAACAGAACCAGGCCGACGCCACCTTCGGCTTCGGCGTGGTGTTTTCCGATCGCGCGCTCGAATTCCTCCGCGACGACGATCCGGACACCTTTGCCGCCATCGCGCCGCACATGGAATCCTGGAGCGACATGACGCTGGTGCATCGCAACGAGCGCATTGTCATCGACGGCATCGGCTTCGCCGCCATCGGCCGGCTCAAGTTGTTGCAACTACTGCAGCAGCGGCTGCGCTCGGTCGGCGTCGAACCGCAGTTCGGCCGCGCCATCGGCTCGCGCGATGAACTGGGCGAGGCGGATCTGGTCGTCGGCGCCGACGGCGTCAATTCGCTGATGCGCCGCACTTTCGCCGATGAGTTCGGTGCCAGCGTCCATTATCTTTCCAATCGCTTCGCATGGTTCGGCACCAGCCAGACCTATGACACGTTGACGCAGACGTTCCGGTACACGCCGATCGGCGCCTTTAACGCGCATCATTATCGCTATGCGCCGGGCCGCAGCACCTTCATCGTCGAAATGGATGAGGCGACCTTTGCCCGCAACTTCGAGCGCCTGACCGACGCCGAATCGCGCGCGCTGTGCGAAAAGGTTTTCGCCGATGCGCTGGGTGGCCGGCCGCTGATTTCCAACAATTCGATCTGGCGGCAGTTTCCGGTGGTGCGCAACGCGCGCTGGCATCACGGACGGCACGTGCTGATCGGCGATGCGTTGCACACCGCGCATTTTTCGATCGGCTCCGGCACGAGGCTCGCTCTGGAAGATGCCATCGCGCTCGACAAGGCGCTGGCGGAAAACGCTGATGATGTTGCCGCCGCCTTGCCTGCCTTTGAGGCGACGCGTCGGCCGATCGTTGACAAGATCGTTGCCGGCGCCGAGGCCAGCGCTTCCTGGTATGCCAATTTCGCCGCGCACATGGAACTGGCGCCGGCGGATTTCGCCATGAGCTACATCACACGGTCGGGCCGGGTCGATATCGAGCGTTTGCGCAAGCTGTCGCCGCGCTTTGTCGAACGCTATGAGCGCGAGCATCGGTAGCAGACCGCACTGCAACAAACCCAAAAGTTAATAATTGATAAAAGGTTGCGTTATACCAATAGCGCTCTCAGGGAGCGCTACGCATTGATCGATATTGTTGCGCAGAATTGGCTGCCCTTCGCCATCGGGCTCTGCTTGGCTGGATTTGCCAGCCTTGGATTGATCGCATGGGGTCGTCTGAAAATTGTCGGTAGCGGCGCCAAGGACGGGACCATGCTTTCCATGGTTCTCAACAACATGACCCAAGGCGTGGTTATGTTCGACGATGCTGAGCGTCTGGTTGTCTGCAATGATCGCTATGTCGCCATGTACCGGCTCTCGGCCGATATCGTGAAGCCCGGGCTGACGCTTGCCGAATTGATCAGTCATCGCAAGTCGACGGGCAGTCTGACGATAGACCCTCACAAATACCGCGCCGATATTCTGGCCGCGGTGCGCGAAGGACGCGCAACAAACAACATTGTGGAGACGCCGGACGGGCGCGCCGTGTCGGTGGTCAACTGGCCGATCGAAGGCGGCAGGTTCTGGATAGGGACGCATGATGACATCACCGAACGTATCCGGGCCGAACGGAGAAGCGCGGCGCTGACCGAGCAGGAACGCCGCCGCGTGGCGATCGAATCGGAAATCAGCGTGTTCCGCGAAAACGCCGCGCAGGTTTTGCAAACGGTGACCGAAAGCACGGCGTCGCTGAGGTCGATCGCCTCGGCGTTATCGGATTCGTCCGGCAGTACATCGCAACGCGCGGCAGGCGCTGTACAGGACTCGAGCGAAGCGTCCGCCAACATGACGGCGGCGGCCGCCGCTGCCGAAGAACTGATCGCCTCGATCGCGGCGATCGGCCGCCAGGTGAGCCAGGCGGCAGAACTGGTGGCGCACGCCGTCACCGAAGCGCGCACGACCGATGAGCAGATGAAAAACCTGACCGGCAGCGTTCAGGAAATCGGCCAGATCGTAAGCCTGATCCGCAGTATTGCCGGCCAGACCAATCTGCTGGCGCTCAATGCCACCATCGAAGCGGCGCGGGCCGGCGAAGCGGGCCGCGGCTTCGCGGTGGTCGCATCCGAAGTGAAGTCGCTTGCGGTTCAGACTGCGAAGGCGACCGAGGAAATTGCTGTCCAGATCGACGCGGTGCAGACCTCGACCCGCTGTGCGGTCGACGCCATCCGGCGCAACACCGAGCGGATGCGGGAAATCGACGGCTACACCTCGGCGGTGGCGCTGGCGCTGGAACAGCAGGACAGCGCGACCGGCGATATTTCGCGCAACGTGTCGGGCGCCGCTGCCGGCGCAAAAATGATGGTCGCGGTCCTTGATGACGTCACCAGCGCGGTTGACGACACGCGCAATGCGGCCGGTAAAGTCCTGGCAGCATCGGCGTCGGTTGAAGACGCCGCCGCGGGGTTGCAGCAGCGGATTGAAAATTTTCTCGTCCGCGTCGCGGTTTAATCGCCGTCCAGACCGTCAGCCGGCGGTAGGCGCCAGCGGAATTTCGATACGGCAGTGAACGCCGCCGGGCAGGTAATTGCGCTCAACGGTGCCGGCCAACTCGGCCGGCACCGCCATTTCAATGAGGACCGAGCCGAAGCCTTTCGCGCTCGGCGGCTGCAGGCCACGCAGTCCGGTTTCCGACCAGTCGATCGTGATTGTCCTGTCATCGCGCCGCCAGGTGACGTCGAGTGCGGCTTCGGGATCTTTGAGCGCGCCATATTTCGCCGCGTTGGTGGCGAGTTCGTGGAATGCAAGGCCGAGCGTTTCCGCCTGCTTGCCCGTCAAGCTCACACGCGGGCCACCGATCGCGACCTTGCGATTGTCAGCCTGCACGTAAGGCTTGAGTTCGGCCGACAGCAGGTCCTCCAGGCTCATGCCGTCCCAGCCGCCTTCGACCAGCAACTGGTGGGTACGGGCCATGGCGCTGATGCGCGCCTCGAAACTGGCAATGAAGTGTTCGGTCGAAAGCGCCGATTTTGCGGTGCGCCGCGCAATCGTGCCGACGGTGGTCAGAAGATTTTTGACGCGGTGGTCGAACTCGCGAGAGATAATGTCGCGCATCCGCTCGGCGAGGACTTCCGATGTCTGGTCGACAGCTTTCTGCACCATGCCGACGATATTGCCGTCGGCGTCGTACGCCGGCAGGTGATGGCAGGTCCACCAGACTTCGCGCATCCCGCCGCCTTCCGACTCAGGGCGCGGGATCGAAAACGGACTTTTGACGATGGCGTTGGCTTCGCCGGCGACCGCGCGCAGAAAGGCGTCGCGAAACATGGTCAGCCGTTCTTCGGTTTCCGGGAAGGCGTCGAACACGTAGCGACCGATCAAGTCCTCGCGCGTGCGTTTCGTGACCGCGAGATACTGGTCGTTCATGTCGATGATGTTCAACTGCCTGTCCAGCACCAGATAGGGCGTGGGCAGCACATAGAACATACGTTTGAAATCGACGTCGGACCCGGCCATTGTGATGCGTTTGGTGTCGAAGCGATGATTATAGGGTTGCGGGTGCAGGCGTCAAAGCGGATTGGCGGTCATCCGTTGCGGCCGTCGCCGCGCAGCGCCGGCAGACCGATGCCTGTGGCCTCGAAGCCACCATCGACCGCGATCACCTGCCCGGTGATGTAGCTGGCGCGGTCGCTGCACAGAAAGAAGATTGCCTCGGCCAGTTCTTCCTCCAGCCCGTAGCGATTGAGCGGAATGGCGTCGTGATATGCCGCACGTATCGCCGGCGAATGCACGGCTTTCGCCATGGCGGTGTCAACCGGTCCGGGCGCCACCGCGTTGACGCGGATGCCCAGGGCGCCGAGCTCGACCGCCTGCTGTTGCGTCAGTTGCGCCAATCCTGCCTTGCTGGTGCCGTAGGCGACGCGAAGCGTCGAGGCGCGCAGACCCGAGATCGATGTGATGTTGACGATGGCGCCGCCGCCGTTGTCCCGCATGATCGGTGCCACTGACTGCGTCATCAGAAACGGCCCCGTGAGATTGACCGCGAGCACGTGCGACCAGTCTTCATACGTGACGTCGAGGATCGGTTTGAAGATCGCGGTGCCGGCATTGTTGACCAGCGCATCGACCCGGCCAAATTGATGCACCACGCTGGCGACCGCCGCAGTCACCGCCGCCGGATCGGACACGTCGCAGTGGACCGCCGCCGTGGTTTCTGACGTCAGCGTCGCGGTACTGCGCTGCAGCGTCTCGTCATCGACATCGAGCAGCGCCACCCGCCAGCCATCTGCCAGAAAACGCCGGGCGGTGGCGAGCCCGATGCCGCGCGCAGCGCCTGTGACGAGGGCGACCTTGTGTGCCCCCGTCTTCAGCGCCGCTGGCCCTGTCATGTTCTGGCTCATGGTTCCTGCCGTGCGGCGATCCGCCTTTTCTAAGCGGAAAAACGACCGTCGCAAAGCGGTCTGCCAACGTTTCCGTGACCCGCCGGAACGGTTCGCGCCGCAAGGCTTTATCTGGCGGGTATGGAAAAAAGGAATCGTCGATGACCGTTCATGCACTTGGCGCCGGCATGGTGCTCGCTGCGATGCTGGTGGCGTCACCCGCCCCAGCGCAAAACGTGGGACCGGCCGATGTTCAGAAGGCGCTCGGCGGCAAGCGGGTTTCCTTGTCCTGTGCGGACGGAACCACCGGCAGCGGTCGTTATGTGATGGGCCGAAGTGTCGGGACCATTAGTGGAACCTATCAGCGTCCGGATACCGGACCGCTCCGCGACGTCGGCCGGGTGCCCGCCGCAGGCGATCAGCTCTGTCTTCAGTTCAAGATGCTGAACGGCGGGCAGGAGGCTTGTTTCGGCGTCCGGCAGGAGAGCGAAACGCTTTTCACGTTCACCAGACTGGGCGGCTTGGTCAGCGCGTGTCAGGTGGCCGCGCTATAGCGCGGCTCAGTCGTTCTCTTCCTTGAACGAGTCCCGGTATGCATGCGCCGGGTAGACGCCAAGTATGGTCAGTTCTTTCGAGAAAAACGCCAGTTCTTCCAGCGCATGGACCAGACCGGTGTCGTCGGGATGGCCTTCGACATCGGCGTAGAACTGGGTGGCAAAAAAGTTGCCGCCGACCATGTAGCTCTCCAGCTTGGTCATGTTCACGCCGTTCGTGGCGAAACCGCCCATCGCCTTGTACAACGCCGCCGGCAGATTGCGCACGCGGAAGACGAAGGTCGTGATCACCTTGCCGTTGCCGGGCTTGGCCCATTTTTTCTCGCGCGACAGCACGACGAAACGGGTGGTGGAGTTGGTTTCGTCCTCGACGTTTTCCTTCAGGATGTTGAGCCCGTAGATTTCAGCGGCCAGCCGCGAGGCGATCGCGGCGCGGCTGGGGTCGTTCGCCTCGGCGACCTCGCGTGCCGATCCGGCGGTGTCGGCGGCCACGACCGGCTTGAGCTTGAGCTCGCGGATCACGTTGCGGCACTGGCCAAGCGCCATCACGTGGCTCTGGACCGATTTGATGGACTGCAGCGTGGCGCCTTTCGGCGCCATCAGCTGATTGCGAATCCCCAGGAACCATTCGGCGACGATGTGCAGCTTCGCCGTCGGCATCAGGTGATGAATGTCGGCAACGCGCCCGGCGACCGAATTCTCGATCGGGATCATGCCGAGGTCGACGTCGCCGCTGGTGAGCGCTGCGAAGCAGTCCTCGAAGGTCGGGCAGGGGACCGGCTCGTAGTCCGGATAGGCTTGGCGGCAGGCGATATCGGAATTCGCCCCGGGCTCGCCCTGGAAGATGATCTTTTTCTTGGCCATGGGGTTCCTTGCGCAGACCTCAAACCGAGAGTCAATTGGCCAGCATCTGCCGCGCCTTGGCCAATTCCTCGGGTGTATCGACGCCGAGCGGCACGCTCTTCACCACCGCCACATCAATACGCATGCCGGCATCCATTGCGCGCAACTGCTCCAGCCGCTCGCGCTGCTCATTGGCCGACGGCGGCAGCTTGACGAAGCGCTCCAGCGCCGCCCGCCGGTAGGCGTAGAGGCCGATGTGGTGATAATGCGGTCCGGCGCCGGTTGCATCGGCGCGGGTAAAGGTGGCCGCGTGGAGCCGGCCCGGCGCCACCATCGCGCCGGTCACTTTGACCACGTTCGGATTGGTGCGCTCGGCCGGATCGGTGATGACGGCGGCGAGCGTGGCGATGTCGACGGCCAGGTCGGCCAGCGGGCCCAGCGCGGCGCGAATGGCGGCCGGATCAATGGTCGGCAGGTCGCCCTGAACATTGACGACGATGCCGTAGCGGTGCTCGGGGTCGAGCGCCTCCAGCGCCTCGTAGATGCGGTCGGAACCCGAGGCGTGGTCGCTGCGGGTCATCACGGCTCGCCCGCCGGCTTTTTCCACCGCCGCCTGGATCGCTTCGGAATCGGTCGCCACGACCGCCTCACCGATACCGGCGCTCTCGGCCCGGCGCAGCACGTGGACGATCATCGGCAGGCCGTTGATATCGGCCAGCGGCTTGCCGGGCAGGCGGGTCGAGGCCATGCGGGCCGGAATCAGAATAATGGTATCTGGCATCGGTCGAACCGCCACTTTGGCCGGCAGGATGATGCAGAGGCGTGACGAATGTCGCAGCCGGCGCGGCGCTTATACGGGTTGCCTTGGCCGGGGCAAACCGGTATCTGTCCGCCGGTCGCCGGACCCTTGGCGGCGACCCGAGCCAGCCGCCTCGCGACCCCTTCCGGGACCAGAATTGCGATGAACTCATTCGAACTGAACAAGATCCTCGGCGCCGTTCTCGCCACCTGCCTGGGCCTGCTGTCGCTGAATATCGCGGCGAGCGCGATTTTCTCGCCGGTAACACCGGAAAAGCCGGGTTACGCGATCGCGGTGAAGGAAGAAGCCGGCACCGACACGGCCGCCAAGGAAGAGTCGCAGCCGATCGAAGTGCTGCTGGCCAGCGCCTCGAGTGAACGGGGCGCCTCGACGACCAAGCAGTGCTCGGCCTGTCACAGCCTGGAAAAGGGCGGTCCGAACCGCGTTGGCCCGCATCTGTGGGACGTGGTCAACCGTCCGGTCGCCTCGATCGAAGGCTTCAACTATTCGGCGGCTTTGAAGGGCAAGGGCGGCACCTGGACGTTTGACGAGCTCAACAAATTCCTGCGCAGCCCGCGCGCCCACGTGCCCGGCACCACCATGGCCTATGCCGGCATCAGCCGCGATCAGGCGCGCGCCGACGTGATCGACTACCTGCGTACCCATGCCGATAACCCGGTGCCGCTGCCAGCGACCGCTGCGGCGCCTGCCGGTGCGGCGCCTGCGCCTGCTGGGGCCGCGCCCGCCGGGGCGGTTGCTCCGACCGCCGATCCGGCCACTGCGCCCGCCGGCGCTGTACCCGCCGGCGCGGCGCCTCCGGCCGCCAAGCCGGGCGAAGCGCCCAAGAACTAACCGGGCCAGTCCCGTTCAAAGACGACGCGGCCGGGATCAAGCCCGGCCGTCTTCTTTTGCGCGGCCGGTTGCGGCGATAAGCCACGGAAAATTGACGACCGTTGCTGCGTGGCGCCGCCGCGCCGCTGGCTTAGGACCGAAAAACCGACATAATCGGCGCTGATTCAAGGACGGCCCGCAAACGCGGGCGCGTTTGCCCGTTTGTTGCGGCTGGAGCACTGCCATGAAATTGAGTCGCCGATCGGTCCTGCGCAGCACCGCCGCCGTTCTTGCCGCGCCTGCGCTCGGGACCATGGGCAGCCTCGGCTCCGGACTGGTCGCCGCCACCGGCGCGGCCGCGCAGGACAGCGAGTGGAAGCACGGCCTGTCGCTGTTCGGCGACCTGAAATATGCCGCCGGCTTCAAGCATTACGACTACGTCAACCCGGCCGCGCCGCAGGGCGGCACGGTGCGGCAGATCGCGTTCGGCACCTTCGACAATTTCAACCAGGTGGTCGCCGGCATCAAAGGCAGTCTGGCGCTCGGCACCAATTTGTTCACCGAAACGCTGATGACCTCGGCGCTCGACGAGGTGTCGACCGAATACGGCCTGCTGGCGGAATCGGTCAGTCATCCGGACGATTTCTCGACCGTCACCTATCGTTTGCGCGCCAATGCCCGCTGGCATGACGGCCAGCCGGTCACGGCCGATGACGTGATTTTTTCGTTCAACGTGTTCAAGACCAACAGCCCGCAGCTTGGCGCCTACTATCGGCATGTGACAAAGGCTGAAAAAGCCGGCGAGCGCGATATCAAGTTCACGTTCGACGGGCCGGGTAACCGCGAACTGCCGCTAATCGTCGGCCAATTGCCGGTGCTGCCGAAGCACTGGTGGGATGGCACCGATTCGTCGGGCCGGAAGCGCGATGTCACCGCCACCACGCTGGAGCCGCCGCTGGGCTCCGGGCCTTACCGGCTGAAGGATTACGCACCCGGGCGCTCGATCCTCTACGAGAAAGTCGAGAACTATTGGGGCAAGGACCTCAACGTCATGGTCGGCACCGGAAATTTCCAGCAAATTCGCTACGAGTATTTCCGCGACTCCACCGTCGCGCTCGAGGCCTTCAAGGGCGATCAGGTCGACTGGCGTACCGAGAACAGCGCCAAGAACTGGGCCACCGGCTACGACTTCCCCGCCGTGCGCGAGAAAAAGGTCATTCTCGAGGAATTCGACATCCGCAATTTCGGCGTCATGCAGGCCTTCGTCTTCAACACGCGGCGCGACAAGTTCAAGGACCAGCGCGTGCGCCGCGGCTTCAACTACGTGTTCGATTTCGAGGAGATGAACCGGCAGATTTTCTTCGGCCAGTACAAGCGCATCAACAGCTACTTCGAAGGCACCGAACTGGCGTCGTCGGGGCTGCCGGAAGGCCGCGAGCTGGAAATCCTAGAGACGGTCAAGGACAAGGTGCCGGCCGAGCTATTCACCAAGCCCTATACCAATCCGGTCGGCGGCAATCAGCAGAACAACCGCAACAACCTGCGCCAGGCGCTGGCGCTGTTCCGCGATGCCGGTTACGAGATTCGCAACACGCGCATGGTCAACGCCAAGACCGGCGAGCCGTTCGTCGTCGAGTTTCTCGCCGAGGATCCGGCGACCGAGCGTTTTGTGCTGTTCTACAAACCGTCGCTCGAGCGCCTTGGCATTACCGTGAACGCCCGCATGGTCGATGCCGCGCAGTATGAGAACCGCCTGCGTCAATGGGATTTCGACATCATCGTCGGCTCCTGGGGCCAGTCGCTGTCGCCCGGTAACGAGCAACTGGGGTATTGGGGTTCGGCCGCGGCCGATCAGCCCGGTTCGCGCAATCTGGCCGGCATCAAGAATCCGGCGATCGACGCTTTGATCCAGCGCGTCATCTTCACCAAGGACCGTGACGACCTGGTCGCTGCGACCAAGGCGCTCGACCGCGTGCTGCTGTGGAACGACTACGTCGTGCCGCAATGGACCTACGGCAAGGTGCGCTCGGCGCGTTGGGACCGCTTCAGTCATCCCGCGACCATGCCGAAATACGGCCTGTCGGCGTTTCCGACGGTCTGGTGGTGGGATGCGGAAAAGGCGGCCAAGGCGCGGTCACGGACGTGATAACCCGCCGCAACGCATTGCTGTTGTCCGCGGGCGCGTTGGCCGCCGCGAAACTGGGCGCGCCGGCTTTCGCGCAGTCGCCCGAGCGCCATGGTCTGTCGGCATTCGGTGACCTCAAATATCCGGCGGATTTCCCCCACTTCAACTACGTCAATCCGAACGCGCCGAAGGGCGGCGCCTATTCGGAGACCGTCACCAGCCGCAGCTATAACGGGTCTTTTCTGACCTTCAATTCGCTGAATTCCTACATCCTGCGCGGCGAGGGCGCCCTCGGCATGGATCTCACCTTCGCCGCGCTGATGGTGCGGTCGGGCGACGAGCCGGACGCCATGTACGGCCAGGCGGCGCGCAGCGTGCAGATTTCCGACGACGGCCTGACCTACCGGTTCGCCCTGCGCGATGGCACGACCTTTCACGACGGCACGCCGCTGACCGCGCACGATGTGGTCTTCTCGATGGCGGCGCTCAAGGAGCATGGCCACCCGATCATCACGCAGCTGCTGCGCGACTTTAACGGCGCGGAAGCGATCGACGATCGCACCGTGGTGGTCCGCTTTGCCGAGAAGCGCGGCCGCGACGTGCCGCTGTTCGTCGCCGGCCTGCCGATCTTCTCCAAGGCCTATTACGCCAAGCAGCCGTTCGACCAGTCGACACTCGATATTCCGCTCGGCAGCGGGCCCTACAAGGTCGGCCGGCTCAATGTCGGACACTTCATCGAATACGAACGCGTCAAGGACTGGTGGGGCGCCAACCTGCCGGTGGCGCGCGGCCAGAACAATTTCGACACCGTGCGCTACGAATACTACCGCGACCGCGAGGTCGCCTTTGTCGGCTTCACGGCGCGCAATTATCTGTTCCGCGAGGAGTTCACGTCGCGGGTCTGGGCGACGCGTTACGATTTTCCCGCTTTCAAGGATGGCCGCGTCAAACGCGAGATACTGCCCGACGCGACGCCGTCCGGCGCGCAGGGCTGGTTCATCAACACGCGGCGCGACAAGTTCAAGGACCGCCGGCTGCGCGAGGCCCTGATCGACGCCTTCGACTTCGAGTGGACCAACAAGAACATCATGTACGGCGCCTATGACCGGACGCATTCGGTGTTCCAGAATTCGACCATGATGGCGTCAGGCAAGCCGGACGCCGCCGAACTGAAGCTGCTGGAGCCGTTCCGCGACCGGCTGCCGGCCGATGTGTTCGAAGATGCCTATCTGCCGCCGGTGACCGATGCGTCGGGGCAGGATCGCCGCTGGCTGCGCCGCGCCAACCAGTTGCTGACCGAAGCCGGGTTCGAGCTCAAGGGCGGCAAGCGCCTGATGGCGAACGGGTCGCCGATCACCATCGAGTTTTTGATCGACGAGCCGACCTTCACCCCGCACCATATGCCTTTCATCAAGAATCTCGGCGTGCTCGGCATCGACGCGACGCTGCGGGTGGTCGATCCGGTGCAGTACCGGTCGCGCGTCGACAGCTTCGACTTCGACATCACGGTGACGCGGTTCAGCTTTTCCGAGACGCCGGGCGATTCGCTGCGGGGTTACTTCTCGTCGCTGGCGGCGGCGACCCGGGGCTCGCAGAACCTGGCCGGGATTTCCGATCCGGCTGTCGACGCCTTGGTCGACATCATCATCGGCGCGCAGACCCGGCCGGAGCTGATCACCGCCTGCAAGGCGCTCGACCGCGTCATCCGCTCCGGCCGCTACTGGATACCGCACTGGAGCAAGGCATCGCACTGGATCGCCTATTGGGACGTGTTCGACCGTCCGGCCGAGAAGCCGCGCTATTTCCGGGGCATTCCGGCGACATGGTGGCACAGTCCCGACAAGGCGAATCGCCTCGAGCAAAAGGGCTGAGTACTCTCTCCGTCATCCTGAGGTGCGCCCCGGCCTCTTGCGCCGGGCGCTTCGAAGGATGAACGGCCCATCCCGGTGAGGCTTCGGCCGTCGCCCTTCGAGGCCCGCCTGACGGCGGGCGCCTCAGGGTGACGGATTGCAGATAACGCGCTAACAGGATGCCATGACCGCCTACATCATCCGCCGTGTCCTTTTCATGATCCCGACCATGCTCGGCATCATGCTGGTGGCCTTCGTCGTGGTGCAGTTCGCACCCGGCGGCCCGGTCGAGCAGGTGATTGCGAAGCTGACCGGCAGCGACACCGGGGCGACGTCGCGCATTTCCGGTTCGCCCGGCGGCGATTTCGGCAGCCGCGGCATGGCCCAGGGCGGCTCCGGCGTCGACGCCGGCAGCTCAAAATACCGCGGCGCGCAGGGTCTAGATCCGGAATTCATCAAGAAGCTGGAGGTTCAGTTCGGTTTCGACAAGCCGGCGCACGAGCGGTTCCTGCTGATGCTGTGGAACTACGTCCGCTTCGATTTCGGCAACAGCTATTTCCGCGACGTCAGCGTGCTGCAACTGATCAAGGAGAAGTTGCCCGTCTCGATGTCGTTGGGCATCTGGATGCTGCTGCTGACTTATCTGATCTCGATTCCGCTCGGTATCCGCAAGGCGGTCGATGACGGCTCGCGATTCGATATGTGGACCTCGAGCGTGATCATCATCGGTTACGCCATTCCCGGATTTTTGTTCGCCATCCTGCTGATCATTTTGTTCGCCGGCGGCTCGTTCTTCGACATTTTCCCGCTGCGCGGCCTCTACTCCGAGAACTGGGCGCAGATGACCTGGTGGCAGAAGATCGGCGATTACTTCTGGCATCTGACGCTGCCGATCCTGTCGATGGCGCTGTCGGCCTTTGCCACCATGACGCTGCTGACCAAGAACTCGTTTCTCGACGAAATCCGCAAGCAATACGTACTGACCGCCCGCGCCAAGGGCTGCACCCGCAACCAGGTGCTGTACGGCCACGTCTTCCGCAATGCCATGCTGATCGTGATCGCCGGCTTCCCCTCGGCCTTTGTCGGCGCGTTCTTTACGGGCTCTCTGCTGATCGAGACGATCTTTTCGCTTGACGGGCTCGGGCTGCTTGGTTTCGAAAGCGTGCTGAACCGCGACTATCCGGTGGTGTTCGCGACGCTGTTCATCTTCTCGCTGATCGGCGTGGTGGTGAACCTGATTTCCGATCTGGCCTATACCTGGATCGATCCCCGCATCGACTTCGAGACGCGGGAGGTCTGAGATGGACGCGCGTGTCGGCATCAAGTCTCCGGACACCACCGCAGTCGGCGTCGATGGCCTGACAGTGCCACCGGAGCGGCGCTGGATCGGCATGTCGCCGATCAACCGGCGGCGCTGGGAGAATTTCAAGGCCAACCGGCGGGGCTACTGGTCGCTGTGGATTTTTCTGGCGCTGTTCATCGTCTCGCTGTTCGCCGAGGTGGTCGCCAACGACAAGCCGATCTACGTCAACATGAACGGCAAATCGTTCTTTCCCGCCTTCGTGACCTATCCCGACACGGCCTTCGGCGATCCCGACGACCGCAATCTGTTCGGCACCGCAGCCGACTATCGCGACGACTATCTCATGGGCCTGATCGAGAAGGCCAACGGCACCGTGATCTGGCCGCCGATCCGGTTTTCCTACAACACCCAGGTCAGCAAGCCGCCGTCGCCGTTCCCGTCCAAACCGACCTGGCTGCTCAACGAAAAGGACTGCGACTTCGCCGCCAAGAACGGCTTCGCCAAATGCGGCGAGGTGGAAACCAACTGGCTCGGCACCGATGACGGCGGTCGCGACGTGGTGGCGCGGCTGATCTACGGCTTCCGCATCTCGGTGCTGTTCGGGCTGGCGCTGACGCTGGTGTCATCGGTGATCGGCGTCGCGGCCGGCGCCGTGCAGGGCTATTTCGGCGGCTGGGTCGATCTGCTGTTCCAGCGCTTCATCGAGATATGGACGGCGATCCCGTCGCTCTATCTGCTGCTGATCATCTCCTCGGTGCTGGTGCCGGGCTTCTTCGTGCTGCTCGGCATATTGCTGCTGTTCTCGTGGGTGTCGCTGGTGGGGCTGGTGCGGGCGGAGTTCCTGCGCGGTCGCAATTTCGAGTACATCATGGCGGCGCGCGCGCTCGGCGTGTCCAACGCGGTCATTATCTTCCGCCATCTGCTGCCCAACGCCATGGTCGCGACCATGACGTTCCTGCCGTTCATCCTGTCGTCGTCGGTGATGACGCTGACCGCGCTCGACTTCCTCGGCTTCGGCCTGCCGCCGGGCTCGCCATCGCTCGGCGAGCTTCTCAGTCAGGGCAAGGCCAACGTACAGGCGCCGTGGCTCGGCCTGACCGGCTTTTTCGCCATCGCCATCATGCTGTCGCTGCTGATCTTCATCGGCGAAGCGGTGCGGGATGCGTTCGATCCGCGGAAGACGTTTAGATGAGGTTGTGGTATAAACGGGGACGCAGGAGCGTCGCGCCATGAACAAGATCACCCGCGAGCATTATCCCGCTGCCAAGCTTCCGGAAGATCTCCGCGAGGGCGTGGATCCGGCATCGACGGTGACCGTCACGGTCGTTGTTGAAGGGTTGCAGCGGCCGGAGCACGTCATGTCGCTCGAGGAAATTTTTGCAGCACGGCGACCGCCCTACCGATCTTCTGAAGAAATTGTTTCAAGTATTCGTCAGCTCAGAGACGAATGGGATGACTGAAAAGCCTCTTTCGCCGGTCGCCTATCTGGACGCGAATATCTTCATTTTCTTTTTTCAGGGCGATCCGACGGTATCTGGGCGTGTCAAGGTCTTGTTTGACTCACTACGAGATAATCCGGGAAGCGGTGTTACAAGTGAACTGACGCTGGCCGAGGTCATGGCGGCGTCCGATCGTCCGCTTGTCCCAGCGCTGAAGCGCGAGTATCTCGATTTGATCGTGTGGGGGAATTTTATAAGTCTTGTGCCGGTGAGTCGTGACGTTCTTTATGCGAGCGTCGATCTTCGTGCAGCCCATAAGGTTGCCAGCGGCAAGAAGTTAGACTTGCCTGATGCTATTCATCTTGCAACTGCGATACAGAAGAATTGTCAATTTTTTGTATCTGGAGACGAGCGCATTACGCCGCCGATCGGTATGAGACGGGCCTCGCCTCTCGTTGGCAGTCTGGATGAAGTGTTGAAGGTTTTTCAATGACCCCCACCGACAAACTCCTCACCGTCACCGACCTCTCGGTCGCCTTCGGCACCGGCGCCCGCGAGGTGCTGGCGGTCGACCGGGTGTCGTTCGACATCGCCAAGGGTGAGACGGTGGCGCTGGTCGGCGAGTCCGGCTCCGGCAAATCGGTGACCGCGCTGTCGGTGATGAAACTGCTGCCGTATCCGGCCGCGCATCATCCGTCCGGTTCGATCCGGTTCCAGGGCCGCGAGATGCTGACCATGGACGAGGCCGAGATCCGCAAGGTGCGCGGCAACGACATCACCATCATCTTCCAGGAGCCGATGACCTCGCTCAATCCGCTTCACACCATCGAGAAGCAGATCGGCGAGATCCTGTTGCTGCACAAGGGCCTGAGCGGCGCGCAGGCGCGCGCCCGCACGATCGAACTGCTCGGTCAGGTCGGCATTCCCGATCCGGCCGGGCGGCTGGCCAGCTATCCGCACCAGTTGTCCGGCGGCCAGCGCCAGCGCGTGATGATCGCCATGGCGCTGGCCAATGAGCCAGTGCTGCTGATCGCCGACGAGCCGACCACCGCGCTCGACGTCACCGTGCAGGCGCAGATCCTCAAGCTGCTGAAGGACACGCAGCAGCGGCTCGGCATGTCGATGCTGTTCATTACCCATGACCTCGGCATCGTCCGCAAGATCGCCGACCGGGTCTGCGTCATGCAGCGCGGCAAGATCGTCGAGCAGGGCCCGGTCGAGCAGGTGTTCACCGCACCGGCGCATCCCTATACGCAGGCGCTGCTGGCGGCAGAGCCGAAGCCCGATCCGGCGCCGCCGAAGCCCGACGCGCCCGTGGTCATTTCGGCCGACAATCTCAAGGTCTGGTTTCCGATCAAGCGCGGCGTGCTGCGCAAGACCGTCGGTCACATCAAGGCGGTTGACGGCATCAGCATCGAATTGCGCAAGGGCGAGACGCTCGGCGTGGTCGGCGAATCCGGTTCCGGCAAGACGACGCTGGGGCTCGCCATGCTGCGCCTGATTTCCTCGGACGGGCCCGTGGTGTTCATGGGCGATGCCATCCAGGGCCTGAAGTTCAAGGAAATGCGGCCCTACCGCCGCAACATGCAGATCGTGTTCCAGGACCCTTATGGCTCGCTCTCGCCGCGCATGTCGGTGGCCGATATCATCGAGGAAGGGCTGCAGGTCCATCACCCGAAGCTATCGCCGGAAGAGCGCGACGCGCGCGTCCAGGCGGCGCTGGTCGAAGTCGGCCTCGATACCCGGACCCGCGACCGCTATCCGCACGAATTCTCCGGCGGCCAGCGACAGCGCATTGCCCTGGCCCGCGCGCTTGTGCTGGAGCCGACCTTCATCGTGCTCGACGAGCCGACCAGCGCGCTCGACATGCTGATCCAGTCGCAGATGGTCGACCTGCTGCGCGACCTGCAGAAGAAGCGCGACCTGACGTACATGTTCATCTCGCACGATCTGCGCGTGGTCGCGGCGCTGGCGAGCCGGCTGCTGGTGCTGCGCAACGGCAAGATGGTGGAAGAGGGCGCCGCCGCCGACATCTTCAAGAATCCGAAGAGCGACTATACGCGCGCGCTGTTCGCCGCCGCCTTCAATCTCGACATTGCGGCCGAGGGCGTGGTCGCGCAGTAGCGGCGCGACCGGCCGGCGGGGTTAAGCCGCCAGCCCGAGCATCTGCCGCGCCTCGGCGGTCGTCGCCGGCCGCCGGCCGTATTTCCCGCACAACTCGGCGACGCGCTTGACCAGCGCCGCATTCGACGGCGCCAGTTTACCGGTTTCGTCCCAGCGGATGTTGTCTTCGAGGCCGGTGCGGCAATGGCCGCCAAGCTCAAGGCTCCACTGATTGAGCAACAGCTGCCCCTTGCCGATGCCGGCGCCGGTCCATGTCGCGTCCGGAGCGATCCGTTTCAGCGTCTTGACATAAAATTCGAAGGTGTCGCGGTCGACCGGCATCGCGTTTTTCACGCCCATGACGAACTGAACATGCAGTGGTCCCTTGATCTTGCCGGCCTTCTGCATGGTGACCGCCTGGAATATCATCGAGAGGTCGAAAGCCTCGATCTCCGGCTTGACGTTGTAGGTGATCATCTCCTGCGCCAGCCAGTCGACCAGATCGGGCGAGTTCTCGTAAACCCGGGTGGGGAAATTGCACGAGCCGGTCGACAGCGACGCCATGTCGGGCTTCAAAGGCAGCATGCCCCCGCGCTCCTTGCCGGCGCCGGAGCGGCCGCCGGTCGAGAGCTGGATGATCATGCCGGGGCAATGCTTCTTGAGGCCCTCGACGAGCCGGCCGAATTTCTCCGGGTCCGATGTGGTGGTGCCGTCGTCATTGCGGACATGGCAGTGCGCCAGCGAGGCGCCGGCCTCGAACGAGGCATGGGTCGACTCGATCTGCTCGGACACGGTGATCGGTACCGCCGGGTTGTCTTTCTTGACCGGAACCGAGCCGGTAATGGCGACCGTGATGATGCAAGGGGACATCGGCTTCCTCCGTCGTCTCTTATGGCAGGGTCTTCTTACAAAATGCGCTTCACGCTGGTCACGTCACTACCAGCCGCCTTGATGCGTGCCAAGGCTTCCGTTGCCGGCTCGATTGCCACCATCATGTGATGCGCATTGGCGTGGATCAGCGTGCCGGCGTCGCGCGCGATGGCGACGTGGCCCTTCCAGAACACCAGGTCGCCGCGCCTCAGGTCGGTCGTGGACGACGGCGTACCCAGCACGGCTTCCTGCATGTAGGCGTCGCGCGGGCAGGGGGTACCCGCAGTCTGCAATGCGAGCTGTACAAGACCCGAACAGTCGATCCCGAGCGAACTCTTGCCGCCCCAAAGATAGGGTGCATGCAGCAGCCTCTCGGCAATGGCCACGAAATCCGGATGCGTCGCGGCGAGCGGTGCCAGATGTGTCAGCGGGAAATGCCAGCCGTAGCCGTTGAGGGCGAACTGCGTGACCTCGCGCGTGATGGTCACGCGCGCGCCCATCGGCAGCGCAGTCATTGGCGGCAGCTTGATGTCCGGACCCGGAAATCCAAACGTGCGCGGCACCGCGACGCGGTGAGTCGGCGTGGCCGACAGCGGGCCGAGTGCGTTGGCCGATAGATAACCGACATAACCGTCGTTTTCGAGCTGGCCCCAGGCCCAGCCTTCGTCGCTGAGCTCGTAGACGGTCACCCGCTCACCAGACAGCGCCTGGGTGTCGAGCGGGGCTTCGTGTGCCGGTGCGCGGCGCAGGTCGGCAATAGGCTCGATCACCTCGAGTTCGGTCCCCTCGACGAAATGCGCGGCCTCGACCTGGCCTTGCAGATGCTTTGCCGCAAGGTCGGGACGGAATGGGTGAATGCGGGGGTCGAGGGCAGGCATGTCGGCGCGTCGCAAGGGTTCGATGGGAGCGAATGCGCCTATCCGTAGCACATTCCCGCCGTCGCTCCACGCGCACAAGCGCGGCGTCTCTCGCCGGCGGGCGTTGGCTTGGCCGTCAGGAAACCGTGCGTGCGATGGTCAGCGACTGGCGCGGCGCCATGAACATCTTGTCCGACAGATTGATGGTGCCGGTGATCGTGTGGCCGACGACCGGCGTATAGGCGAACGACACTTCGCTGAGCACGATGTAGGAATTGGGAATGGCCAGCGCCGCGGGAATCGTCACGGTGGAGTTCCTCGCCCGCGCCACGCCGTTCTTGGTGTCGCTCCAGTCGACCGTTGCCGTGCCGTTCGCGTCGATCCTCAGGGCCGACACCACGATCTTGAGCTTGCTGGCATTGTAAGGCGAGACGATCGCCGCCGATGCATTCAGGATGGTGGTCATCTGAGCGTTGGTCAGAGCCGATTCCTGGGCCGTCAGGTTGGCGACGGTGGCCGCGGTCAGGCTGACCTTGCGGGTGGCGCCGACGCCGTCGGAGATCTCGGTGCAGCCGAGGTAGAGCGTGATCATCAGGGGCGCCAGCATCGCAAACTCCACCGCCGAGACGCCGCGGCTGTCGCGGCGGAAACGGCGGAAGATTGACGGACGGCGGACGGTCTCGCTCATGTGTGTCGCTTCAGTTGTAGGGCTCGTTGCGGAAAACGGCCGTCGCTGTCAGCAAGCGCTTGCTGCCGTTCAGGTTCGACAGATTGTTGCCGAGCATGGTGACGTATACCGGCCACTCGTAATAGAGCGACACCACGACGATATCGCCCGGGCCGCCGGCGTTGTAGGTCATGCTGGCGGTGTTGAGCTGGCCGTTGCTGACAGGCGAAACGGGCGCTGACGGGGCGCTGTTGCCGTAACTCTTGACATCAATATGGATGCCGTTGGCGCAGTCGAACAAGCCATAGATGCGTTTGCAGACTTCCGTCTTGAACTCGGCCTTGCCGAACTTGGCGGTCTGCGCCTGACCGGTCATGATCAATCGCGACGAATCCGCGGTGGCCGCTTCGAGCGTTTGTCCGGCGAAGAAGACGAAGGCCGTCTCCATGATCGCGAACAGCAGGGCCAGAAACGGCGCCGCAACAAGGGCAAACTCGACGGCGGTCGCGCCCTTTTCCTCGCGCACGAAACGGCGGGCGAGACGGGGCGGCAAAAGACGGCACAGACGGGTTGCAAGTGTGCGTCGGGTGAGGTCGAGCATGGAGATCGTTCTCGATCGCTGAGGCTTATGTCAAAAGCTAGCAGATGCCCGTTTGCGAAATCTTGCAGGCATTGCCGAAAACCGCGGGGATTGCGCTAACCAAACGCTAACCGTGTTCGCGGACCCCGCCGGGGAGGCGCTCCGGCGCGGAATAGCGATGCGTTAGTTGCCGGCCGACGGCGCCGCGGCCTGGCCGTTGCGGGCGCCCGACTGGGACAGGTTGCCGGTGAAATAGGCGGAGGAGTCACCCAGCATCGTGCGCGGCGAGCATTCCGGCGAGCAGCTATAGGATTCGCGATCCACACCCTTGTAGACGACGACAAGATTGCTGCCGCGCGACACCGAAGGGCTTAGCACCTGCACGTTCCGGTCCAGCAACACCTTTCCGGCGGAGTCGAGTGCCAGCAGGTTGGTCGAGCCGTAGCTCTTGCCGGTCAGTACCAGAATGCCGCCAACCTGCAGCGACGCATCGGCAATCGTCGGATTGCCGATGACCAGAGTCGCGACCCGGTCGGGCAGCTTCATGATCCGCGCTTCGTCGATGTTAACGCTGATGGTATCGGCTCGGGCAGAGGAGAGGCCGAGCGGTGCAATCGAAACAAGAATGGCGGCCAATACCGCGACCAGCCGCCTGCGACGCCCGAACAAGGCCGACATCAAACTCTCCAACGCTACGCATACAAAATACTGGTGCCTGCCGAAGAACAAAGGCGGGCGGTCGTCTAAACGTGCGCTGAGTTGACTGCAAATAGGTGAACGAAGTGCAAAGGCGGGGCATCGCGGTTGACCACGCCATCTGTTCGGCACAACAGGTGCGGGTGCCGCTTTGACACGGCCAGCGGCTTCGGCGGCCGGCCAACGCCGGAGATACGTTTTCGCATGGCTCGCTTGCCAAGATGAGGCGCGATCAATGTCCGTTATAGGAGTGTCGCCCGGCGCCCAGCAGTAATGGGACAAGGGAACTCAGCATGAGTAACAGTCGTTCCGGCGCGTGACTCGGGCATAATTGATTATATGCGCATGTATTCGTAGCGTTCTTTTGGCTAATCTTTCAAGTATAGATCGTGTAAAATTTTATTAACTTTGATATTCTTACGTATATATTCCATTAACTACGTTAAATACGCTTACAATTACCCTATCTTTCTTCAATGATATTAACCGCCACGAAATACCTCCTCGCTAAGTTCTCCTCCAAGGTTCGGACCGGAAGCTACTCGTCCCGTCGTCTGGATCCGCTCAGACAGCCACGTCTGGATCAATTTGGAGCTACCGATGAAAAACCTCTTCGTGCGTTTCCTCAAGGACAACTCGGGCGCCACCGCTATTGAGTACGGTCTGATCGCTGCCGGCATTTCCGTCGCCATCATCGCTGTCATCAACGGCCTTGGCACCACGCTCACCGCCAAGTTCCAGGCCATTCAGACCGGCCTGACCGGCGCGGGCGGCTGATCGGACGAAGTGACGTCCTAAAATCAAAGGCTCCGGCAGTGCCGGGGCCTTTTGCTTTTTGGCCGCCCATTCACCGCCGATAAAGATTATCGCGCTAATCGATGCGCTGGCGCAGCGCACGCTGTCGCGCGCGGGGATCGGTCATGGTCGCGGATACAATCAGGCTGCTGCTGTTTCCGGCGCTGATGGCCTTTGCCGCGTCGAGCGACCTCTTCACCATGACGATTTCCAACCGGCTGTCGCTGGCGCTGGTCGTCGGCTTCGGGATACTGGCGGTCGTGACCGGCATGAGCCTCGCCGAAATCGGGATGCACCTGGCCGCTGGCGGCCTGGTGCTGACGATCGCCTTCGGCTTCTTCGCCGCGGGATGGATTGGCGGCGGCGATGCCAAGCTGGTCGCCGCCACCGCGCTGTGGTTCGGCTTCGGCCATCTGATGGATTACCTGATCTATGCGTCGATCTTCGGCGGCCTGCTGACGATTCTGCTGCTGCTGTTTCGCAAGCTGCCGTTGCCAGAGATGTTGGCGCGGCAGCCGTGGATCAGCCGACTGCACGACGCCGCTGGGGGCGTGCCGTATGGCATTGCGCTCGCCGCCGCCGCCCTCGTGATCTATCCGAAAACCGGGTGGATGCCGGGCACCGGACTGTAAATCGCGCCGCGTAAAGCATTGCTTGCGCAACACAATATTAACGCGATTTAGACACCGACCCTTAACCATACCTTGACCTTTAGCTGCTGAAATCCGGTGCAAGCGGTGGCCCCGGCCGCCATGTGCTTTGGGCGGTCAGTCAGGCCGCCTGTCATAGTGAGAGTAAGAGTATGAAAGCCGCGCGTGTCGTCGTTCTGACCGTTGCCATCGCCGCCGGTGGCGTTGCCGCGATGCTGGCCGGCCGGTCGCCCCCGCCTCCACGGCCTGCCGCGCCCGTCGCCGAGGTCAAAGTCGAATCCGTCGATGTGCTGGTGGCAAGCGCCGCAATTCCGATGGGCCATGCGTTGTCGCCGGGCGAGTTGGCATGGCAGGCTTGGCCGATGAGCGCGGCGACCGGAGATTTCATTCGCAAGAACGACCGCCCCGACGCACTTGAATCGCTGGCTGGCCATATCGCGCGCGCCCCGTTCGTCGCCGGAGAACCGATCCGCGAGGCCAAGCTGGTCAATGCCAAGGGCTCCGGCTTCATGGCAGCGATCCTGCCGACTGGCCGGCGCGCTGTATCGACGCAGATATCGCCGGAAACCGGCGCCGGCGGTTTCATTCTGCCGAACGATCATGTCGACGTCATCCTGACGCGCCGCGGCCGCGGCGGCGCCGACAATGCCGGCGGCGCCGGCGACAGCTTCAGCAGCGAAATCATTCTCAGCAATATCCGCGTGCTGGCCATCGACCAGTCGGTTGAGGAAAAGGGCGGTCAGAAAGTCGTGGTCGGCAAGACCGCGACGCTTGAGCTGTCGCCGAACCAGTCGGAAACGCTGGCGCTGTCGCAACAGCTCGGAACGCTGTCGCTGGCCTTGCGCAGTATCACCGACGTATCGAAGGCCGACACACCCGAGACGGATGGAGGCCGCCGCAAGGCTGTGAACATCGTCCGCTTCGGCGTCAGCACACCGACGACGTCACGATGAGCGTTTGCCGGAACGCTTCGGTACATTTTGAGGGACCTGGGGACATGGCCACGTTTAAGTTGATACGCACGGCCTCTTTGGCGGCGCTGATTGCCGGTGCCGTACTGGCGCCAACGCCGCAGGCCATCGCCGCGGATCGTGCAAGTTCTTCCGTCATTCAGGTTGCCGCGAGCGAAGCGACGTCGCGCTTCATTCCGCTTGGCATCGGCAAGTCGGTCGCCATCGATTTGCCGACCGACATCAAGGACGTTCTGGTTGCCGACCCCAAAATCGCCAATGCGGTAATCCGTACGTCGCGCCGCGTCTACATGATCGGCGTCACCGTCGGACAGACCAACATCTTCTTCTTCGACGTCAACGGCCGGCAGATCGCCGGATTTGATATCGCCGTCACCCGCGATCTCAACGGTGTGCGCGCCGCGCTCAAGCAGAGCATGCCGGAGGCGGATATCCGCATCGAAGGCGTTGGCCCGGAAGGCATCATGCTGTCCGGCAGCGCCTCCAGCCCGGCGGAAGCGCAGCAGGCTTTCGATATCGCTTCCAAACTGGTCGGCGACGGCGCCAAGGTCGTCAACGGGATCAGTGTGCGCGGGCGCGACCAGGTGATGCTCAAGGTCACGGTCGCCGAAATGCAGCGCGATGTGATCAAGCAGCTCGGCGTCGACCTTTCCGGGACGCTGAACTACGGCTCCGCCGTGGTGAACTTCAACACGGCCAATCCGTTTTCGGCCAGCGGCCAGCCGTTGAATGCCGGATCGTTTGCGGGCACGTTCAAGGGCGTCACCGCCACCTTGCGCGCGATGGATCGCGCCGGCGTCATCCGTACGTTGGCGGAGCCGAACCTGACCGCGATCTCCGGCGAAACCGCAAACTTCCTGGTGGGCGGCGAGTTTCCGTTTGTCTCGGGTGTCGATCCGAATACGCGTCAGCCTCAGGTCGAATTCAAGAAGTTTGGCGTCAGCCTGATCTTCACACCCGTGGTGCTGTCGGAAGGCCGCATCAGTCTGAAGGTATTCCAGGAAGTTTCGGAGCTTTCTTCCGAAGGCGCTCTGCAGAACCAGGGATTCTCCATCCCTTCGCTGAAGGTGCGGCGCGCCGAGACGACCGTCGAAATCCCGTCGGGCGGATCTCTGGCCATGGCCGGCATGATTCAGGAACAGACCAAACAGGCGATCAACGGCACGCCGGGGCTGATGCAGGTGCCGATCCTTGGCAGCCTGTTCAAGAGCCGCGACTACGTGAACCGCCAGACCGAACTGATGGTGCTGGTCACGCCCTACATCGTGCGCGCGGTGGCGCAGAAGGAATTGTCGCGACCGGATGACGGGTTCGTCGATTCGACCGACCCATCGGCCGCATTGCTGGGACGCCTCAACCGCATCTACGGCCCCGCGGGCAACACGAAGGTCGAGCCGCCGCGCGGCAGCTATCAAGGCAAGTACGGTTTCATCCTCGATTAGGCGGACCAGGAGACGATCGATGACAGTGCGACATAAGGCGATCGTCGGGCGGCGCGCCCAGGCGGCGATGCGGATGCTGGTGGCCGGCGGTGTCGCCCTGGCGCTGGCTGGCTGCATGGAATCGAAGGTGGCCCGGAACGAGTTCGCGCCCGACTATCGGCTGCGCCACCCGATCACGTTGAAGGAGGGCGATCGCACCGTCGAAGTCTTCCTCGGCCGCAATCGCGGCGGACTGACGCCGAGTCAGCGTGCGGACGTGCTGGCCTTTGCGCAGATATGGAAGCGGGAAGCGATGAGCGGCATTATCGTCGATGTGCCCCGCGGCGGAGCGACGGATCTCGCCGCGTCCGACTCGATGCGCGAAATCCATTCCATCTTCGGTGCCTCCGGCGTACCGCGCAATGCGGTCTTTGTGCGGCCCTACCGGCCGCCGGGTTCGGCGCTGGCGAGCATCAAGCTGAACTACTCGAAGCTGGTCGCGGAAGCGGGGCCGTGCGGAAAATGGCCCGCCGATCTCGGCGTTTCGCCGGGCTCCAGATACAACGAGAACCAGCAGTACTGGAACTTTGGCTGCGCCAATCAGCGCAATCTCGCCGCCATGGTCGATAATCCGGCGGACCTCGTGCAGCCGCGCGGCGAAGGACCGGCCTATACCGCACGCCGCAGCGTTGCGATTGACAAATACCGAACAGGCGAATCTCCGTCCGGAAAGTACGAAGGGTACGAAACCGGCAAAATCAGCGAAGTCGGACGATGATCAAAAACGCCCAGCAAGTCGCCGTAGCCGACGACCCGATGCAGTTGTTGCCGGCCGATATCGCCAACGGCGAGCACATCGCACCGGCGCCGCGCGTATCCGTGCAGGCGTTCTGCGAAACGGTGGAAACCGCCGCCGCGGTGCAGGCCGCCGGCGAGGATCGCCGCTTGTCCAAGGCGCATGTGAAAATCCAGATGGGCGGCGCGGTTGCCGCCGTCGAGGCCTATCGCAGTTCGCCGACGCCCAACGTCATCGTTATCGAGGCGGAAAGCCGCGGTAACGACATTCTCGGCCGCCTCGATCAACTGGCGGAGGTTTGCGACGCCGGAACGCGCGTGATCGTGGTCGGCCGCATCAACGACGTCACGCTGTACCGCGAGCTGAAGCGGCGCGGAGTCAGCGACTACCTGATCGCGCCGGTCGGCACGGTGGATATCGTCCGCTCGGTCTGCGGCCTGTTCACGTCGAACGATGCCAAACCGGTCGGCCGCATCATCGCCGTCGTTGGCGCCAAAGGTGGTGTCGGCGCTTCTACCGTCGCGCACAACGTCGCCTGGGCGATCGCACGCGATCTTTCGCTCGATTCGGTCGTCACCGATCTCGATCTGGCGTTCGGTACCGCCGGCCTCGACTACAATCAGGATCCGCCGCAGGGCATCGCCGATGCGGTGTTCTCTCCCGATCGCATTGACACGGCTTTTGTCGACCGGCTGCTGTCGAAATGTACCGATCATCTGAGTCTGCTGGCGGCGCCGGCGACGCTTGAGCGGGTCTACGACTTCGGCCCCGAGGCTTTTGACTCAACGCTCGATTCGTTGCGCAGTTCGATTCCCTGCGTCGTGCTGGATGTGCCGCATATCTGGTCGGGGTGGACCAAGCGGCTGCTGATCGGTGCCGACGACATCCTGGTGGTGGCGTCGCCCGATCTGGCCAACCTGCGCAACGCAAAGAACCTGATCGATCTGCTGCGCCTCGCGCGGCCGAACGACCGCCGTCCTTATTACTGCCTAAACCAGGTCGGTGTGCCGAAACGGCCCGAGATTTCGCCGCCGGACTTTGCGAAGGCGCTGGAAGACCAGCCGCTGGTGGTGATCCCGTTCGAGCCGCAGTTGTTCGGCACCGCCGCCAACAACGGCCAGATGGTCGCCGAGGTGTCGGCCAACCACAAGACCGCGGACATGTTCCGCAGCCTGGCCCAGGTGCTGACCGGGCGTGCCGAGGCCAAAGGCAAGAGCAGCAGCCTGCTGTCGCCGCTGCTCGCCATGTTTAAACGGAGCGCGTAGCCGCAGCGGTCGATCAGGCCAGACCCGATCGAAATTGGAATGTTGGGGAGAGTATTGTGTTCGGTAAGCGTAGCGGAACGACGGACAATCGCACTGTGGCGCCCGCCCCGCGCCCGGTGGCGGCGCCCGCTGACACGCCGGCGGCGGCGATAGAAGCGCCGCGGCCGGTCACGGTCTCGCTGGAGACCGGCCGCACGCCGTTCCCCTCTGACGGGTTGGGCGCGCCTCTGGTGCCGGCGCCACCGCCGACGCGCGCGCCGTCGGCCATCAATACCGTTCCTTCGTCGATCGATTCGCGCCGCTCGGAAAGCTATTACGAAACCAAGGGCACCATTTTCGGCGCCCTGATCGAGGCCATCGATCTGGCGCAGCTGGCGCGGCTCGACGCCGATTCGGCGCGTGAGGAAATCCGCGACATCGTCAACGAGATCATCGCGATCAAGAACATCGTGATGTCGATCTCCGAGCAAGAGGAACTGCTCGATGACATCTGTAACGACGTCCTCGGCTTCGGTCCGCTCGAGCCGCTGTTGTCGCGTGACGATATTGCCGACATCATGGTCAACGGTTCCGGTACGGTCTATATCGAAGTCGCCGGCAAGATCCAGAAAACCGGCATCCGTTTTCGCGACAATCAGCAACTGTTGAATATCTGTCAGCGCATCGTCAGCCAGATCGGCCGCCGCGTTGATGAATCGTCGCCGATATGCGACGCCCGCTTACCCGATGGCAGCCGCGTTAACGCCATCGTGCCGCCGTTGGCGATCGATGGCCCGGCGCTTACCATCCGCAAGTTCAAGAAGGACAAGCTGACGCTCGATCAGCTCGTCAGGTTTGGCACCATCACCGAGCAGGGTGCGGAGATCCTCCGGATCATCGGTCGCAGCCGCGTCAATTGCCTTGTGTCGGGCGGCACCGGCTCCGGCAAGACCACGCTGCTGAACTGTCTCACCCAGTATATCGACGACGACGAACGCATCATCACCTGCGAAGACGCCGCCGAACTTCAGTTGCAACAGCCGCATGTGGTGCGTCTGGAAACCCGGCCGCCGAACCTCGAAGGCGAAGGCCAGGTGACCATGCGTGATCTGGTCCGCAACTGTCTGCGTATGCGGCCGGAGCGCATCATCGTCGGCGAAGTCCGCGGACCTGAGGCATTCGATCTGCTGCAGGCCATGAACACCGGCCATGACGGCTCGATGGGCACGCTGCATGCCAACAACCCGCGCGAAGGTCTGTCGCGCCTCGAATCGATGATCACGATGGGCGGCTTCTCGCTGCCGTCGCGCACCATCCGTGAAATGATTACCGCCTCGGTCGATGTCGTGATCCAGGCCGCGCGTCTGCGCGACGGTTCGCGCAAGATCACCCACATCACCGAGGTGATGGGCATGGAAGGCGACGTCATCATCACCCAGGACCTTTTCATCTTCGACATGACCGGCGAAGACGCCAAGGGCAACATTCTCGGCCGGCATCGCTCGACAGGCATCGGCCGGCCGCGGTTCTGGGACCGTGCCCGGTATTACGGCGAGGAAGCGCGTCTCGCCAAGGCGCTCGACGCTGCGGAATCCGCCAACGACGCAATGCAGAGTTGACGGAGAAAGCCATGGACACCATTGCGGTGATTTTCCTGGCGGCCACCGCCGTCGGCGGCCTGGCATGGGTATTCCTGTATCCGATCCTGTCCGGCGAGCGCAAAGCCGAAGCGCGGATGGCGAGCATCGCCAAGGCCGAGGTCGTCACCCGGGCGACGCGCGGCACCCCGATCAAGAGCCGCCGCGACACTGTCGAAGCGACGCTGAAGGAATTCGAGGAGCGGCAGAAAAAATCCCAGCGTATGTCGCTGTCCAAACGGATCGCGCAGGCCGGGCTGAAGTGGTCGAAACGACGGTTCTTCATTACATCTGCCGCCCTCGGCGTGGTGATGTTTCTGATCGCTGTGTTGTTGAATGCCGGCTTGCTGACAGCCCTTGCGCTCGGCTTTGCCGGCGGCTTTGGCCTGCCGCGCTGGATGCTGAGCTACCTGAAGAAGCGCCGCGAGAACAAGTTTCTCAATGCCTTTCCCGATGCCGTCGACATTATCGTCCGTGGCGTCAAGGCCGGCCTGCCGCTGCTCGACTGCCTGAAGATGATCACGATCGATTCGCCGGAGCCGGTTAAGTCGGAATTCCGCTCAATCATCGAGACGCAGGCCGTCGGTATGCCGCTGGGCGACGCCTGCGGCAAGCTGTACGAGAGCATGCCGGTGGCGGAGGCAAATTTCTTTGGCATCGTCATCTCGATCCAGCAGAGGGCCGGCGGCAATTTGTCGGAAGCGCTCGGTAACCTGTCGCGCGTGCTGCGTGACCGCAAAAAGATGAAAGCCAAGATTCAGGCGATGTCACAAGAGGCCAAAGCCTCGGCCGGCATTATCGGCGCGTTGCCGATCGCGGTAATGACGCTGGTTTACGTCACCAGCCCGCAATACATCGCGTTGCTGTTCACAGAGCCCCTGGGAAACCTGATGCTGGCGGCGTCCGCCTTCTGGATGGCGATGGGCGTTCTGGTGATGAAAAAAATGATCAACTTCGACTTCTAAGTCCTGCTTTGGCCGAAACCGGAAACCGATGATCGACCTGCTGACCCGTTCGCTTAACCCGCAGACACTGACGATGGTGTTCGCCGCCATTGCCGCGGTGGCGACCGTGCTCACACTGGCGATGCCCTACGCGTTTGGCGACCAGCTTAGTCAGCGGATGAGGGCGGTTGCGGTTGAGCGCGAGAAAATTCGCGCCCGCGAGCGCGAACGCATGGCGGCGGAAAAGCAGAAGATCTCATTGCGGCAGTCGCCGAAGCAGTACATCAAGACCATCGTCGATCGTTTCAATCTGAGCAAGTGGGTCGGTCAGGAAGAGGCGCGGTTGAAGCTGGTGCAGGCCGGCTACCGCGGCCACGCGCCTTACATCACCTACTTGTTTTTCCGCATGGTGACGCCGGTGGCAGCGGCGCTGTTTGCGCTGTTCTACCTGTTCGTTGTGCTCGATTTCAATCAGCCGGCGATCGTCAAGATCGGCCTGGCCATCGGCGCCGCCTATATCGGCATGCAGCTGCCGTGGCTGATGCTGAAGAGCAAAATTCAGAAGCGCCAACTGTCGATCAAACGGGCGTTTCCCGACACGCTCGATCTGCTGCTGATCTGTGTCGAATCCGGCATGTCGATCGAGGCGGCTTTCAAGAAGGTCAGCGACCAGGTTGGCAGCCAGTCGGTGGCGCTGGCCGAGGAACTGACGCTGACCACCGCAGAGCTGTCTTATCTGCCGGACCGCCGCCAGGCCTATGAGAATTTGGCCAAGCGCACCGATCTCGACGGCGTCAAATCTGTCTGCATGGGCCTGCAGCAGGCTGAACGCTACGGCACGCCGCTGGGCAGCATGTTGCGGGTGATGGCTCAGGAAAATCGCGACTTGCGCATGTCGGAGGCGGAGAAGAAGGCCGCCGGCCTGCCGCCGAAGCTGACCGTGCCGATGATCGTGTTCTTTCTGCCGGTGCTTTTCGTCGTGATTCTGGGGCCGGCCGCGATCAAGGTGATGGCGCTGCAATAGTGCCGGTCAGCGCCGGCGATAGCGCGTGCGATCAGCTGTCGGTGTCGGGCGCTGGCAGACGCGGCCGGCCGCCGGGCTTCTTGGCCTCGGCCTGCTGTGACAGCATTTCCCGCAGATAGCGGACATTGTCGGCGGCTTCGGCTTCCGGCAGATCGGCGCGGGCGATCTGCTCGGCGTCGGCGAAGCGGCCCTGCAGCCCGACCACGAGCGCGAGGTTCTGCCGCACCTTTGGTTTGGCGCCGGGCTGCGATACCGCCCGCCGCAGCGTCGCCTCGGCGCGCCTGAGGTCCTTTATCAGCACGTAGGACAGGCCGAGATTGGACAAAATGGACGGGTCGTTGGGCGCGATCTTGAGCGCTGATGCGTAGTAGCGCTGCGCCTCGGCGTGCCGGCCGAGTTGATCGAGCACCGCGCCTTGGGCGTTGAGGATGCGCCAGTCCGGGGCGTCGGGTGTATGGGCACGGGACAGCACATCCAGCGCCTGATTGTAGTCGCCGGCCTCGGACAGCGCGCGGCCGTAGGCGCCGAGCAAGGCCATATTGCGCGGGTTGCGGAGCGTTGCCTGTTCCAGGACCGCGACCGCCTGGGCGCGTTGTTCGGTCGCGCGCAAGGCCTGCGCGTAACGCAGCGCCGCTTCGGCATCGTCGGGATTGCTGCGGTAGCGCTCGCCCAACCGGTCGAGCGACGAGCGCCATTCGGCATCGCTGCGTGGGGCGGATGCACCGAACGAGCCGGTGACATCATCGCGGGTGGTCTTGCAGCCGGCCACGGATAACGCCAGAACCGCGGCGAGGGCGGATGACGCGAGAAAGCGGGACGTTTTCGGTGAATGAAAGCGCATGGCACTCCGGTTGGTGACGTTCCGCGCGGCTTTCCTGAGCAATAAAACGTTAACCCTAACGAGGGGTTAACTTGTAAACTGTGAGCATCATGGGCGGAGTTGAAATGCACCCTGTTTTTGCTGGCGCTGACGCGGCCAAAGTCCTCCCGATCTGGTTTGTCCATGCCGCGAGCTTTGAGGCCGTCCTCAAGAGCCTTGGCCCGGGCGAACAGGCCTTTGTCGCGGCTGCCGGCTTTCAGCCCAAGGCGGGACGCCTGCTGCTGTTGCCTGGCGCCGACGGCGGCCTGGGTGGCGCCCTGTTCGGGCTAGAAAAGCCGGACGACGCGGTGATTGATCTGTTCCGGCCGGGGCTGCTGGCGGGGCAGTTGCCGCCCGGCGCCTACCGCTTTGCCAATGCGCCGCACGATGCGCGGCTCGGTGCGCTGGCCTTTGCGCTCGGCGCCTACCAGTTCACCCGCTACCGCAAGGCCGAGGCCCGCGACGTGCGCCTGGTGGTGCCCGACGGCGTCGACGGCGACGACCTGACCCGCATCGTCGAGGGCGTGACCCTGACCCGCGACCTCATCAACACGCCGTCCAACGACATGGGCCCCGACGAACTCGAAGCGGCGGCGCGCACGCTGGCCGACCGGCACGGCGCGTCATTCGACTGCACCCGCGGCAATGCGCTGGCGACCGAATTTCCGTTGATCCACGCCGTCGGCATGGGCTCGCCGCGCTCGCCGCGCCTGATCGACTTCACCTGGGGCAAGGACGGCGACCCGAAGATCACGCTGGTCGGCAAGGGCGTCTGCTTCGACACCGGCGGGCTCGACATCAAGCCGGACACCGGCATGCTGAACATGAAGAAGGACATGGGCGGCGCTGCCACGGCGCTCGGTCTGGCGCACATGATCATGTCGCGCGGGCTGAAGGTGCGGCTGCGGGTTCTGATCCCGGCGGTCGAGAACTCGATTTCCGGCGTCAGCTTCCGGCCGCGCGACATCTTCAAGTCACGCAAAGGCATCACGGTGGAGATCGGCAATACCGATGCGGAAGGCCGGCTGGTGCTGGCCGATGCCTTGACGCTGGCCGATGACGACAAGCCGGATTTCATCGCCGATTTCGCCACGCTGACCGGCGCGGCGCGCGTCGCGCTCGGCCCGGAACTGCCGGCGGCCTTCACCGACGACGACGCGCTGGCCAGCGAACTCTCGGCCGCGGGTCTCGCCGAATTCGACCCGGTGTGGCGGCTGCCGCTGTGGCGGCCTTACGAGGCGATGCTGGATTCGAAAGTTGCCGACACCAACAATGTCAGCACCGGCGGTCAGGGCGGCGCCATCACCGCGGCGCTGTTCCTGCGCAAGTTCGTCACCGCGAAGTCCTGGCTGCACCTCGACGTGTTCGCCTGGACCAACGCCGCCAAGCCGGGCCGGCCGGAAGGCGGCGAATGTCAGACCGCCCGCGCGCTCTATGCCATGCTCACCAAGCGCTACGGCTAGCAGTCTCACACAATCGGCAGTGCCGTGGTCGACTTGATCCGTTCCATGGCGAAACGCGACGTGACGTTCTTCAGTGGCACGGTGGCGATCAGCTTCTTGTAGAACGTATCGTAGCCCGGCATGTCCGGCACCACCACGCGCAGCATGTAATCGACGTCGCCAGCCATGCGGTAGAACTCCATCACCTCCGGCATGGCACTGACCGTCTCGGCGAAGCGCGACAGCCAGTCCTGCGAGTGGTCGCCGGTTTCGATCGATGCGAAGACGGTGATGCCGAGGCCGACCTTTTCCGGGTCGATCAGTGCGACCCGGCGGGTGATGACGCCATCGGCCTCCAGCCGCTGCATCCGTTTCCAGCACGGCGTCGACGACAGGCCGACGCGCTGGCCGATTTCGGCCACCGACAACGAGGCGTCCTGTTGAACCACGGCGAGAATCTTGCGGTCGATGGCGTCCATTCTTTTTTCCTTTGAGGAATAGCGAATTCCGGCTTAAGATCGCGGTCGTGGTAGAATAAATTTTCTTATTCGATCCCACAGATTTGTTTATATAGAAGATAATTCTATATCAAGCGCAAATCTCCTGTCTCGATGACAAGGATCTGCTGCATGTCACGTGCGACCCGGACTGGTTCACATCGGACCGAAGGCACCTTGCGCCGATTGGCGCTCGGCCTTTTTGCCGCGCTGAGCATTGGCATGGCGCTGCCGGCCACGGCGGCGGACGTGCCGCCGCTGGTGACGGTGACGTGGCTGAACAGTCACCTGCGCGATCCCGGTCTGGTCGTGCTCGACACGCGCTATGGTGCCGGCGATGCCGGTGCTGCCGCCTTTGCCGCCGCCCACATTCCCGGCAGCGTCCACAGCGATTACGACAAGGGTGGTTGGCGCGTCGCGCGCGACGGCGTGCCGTTCATGGTGCCCACCCTTGCCGAACTGGAACGGCTGATCGGCGACCTTGGCATCGACGAAACGAGTCACGTCGTTGTCGTGCCGGCCGGCGAGACCGTGCTGGATTTCGGCGCCGCGGCGCGGGTGTACTGGACGCTGAAATACGCCGGTGTGAAAAAGCTTTCGATTCTCGATGGCGGCTTCGCTGCCTGGACCGCAGCCGGGCTCCCGGTCGAGCGCGGGGTCAAGCGGCCGTCACCGGCGATCTTCACCGCCACCATCGACCCCAGCCTCGCCATCGATGCCGCCGGCGTCGAGCAGATCACCAAGGCGGGCGGCGCAACGCTGGTTGATGCACGGCCGGCCTCGTTCTTCCTCGGCAAGCAGAAGGCGCCGGCCGCGGCCGCCTACGGCCGGCTGCCCGGTGCCGTCAATGTCGACAGCGGCGCATTTTTCGATGCGCAGACCAAAAAGCTGAAGCCGCAGGCCGAACTGGTCAAGGCCGCTGCCGCGATTCCGGAAGGACCCGCGGTCAGCTATTGCAACACCGGCCACTGGGCGGCGACCGACTGGTTCGTGCTGCAGGAATTGCTCGGCCGCAAGGACGTCCGCCTCTTTCCCGGCTCGATGGTGGAATGGTCCAGCAATGCGAGTCGGCCGGTTGAGTCGTCCCGCACCAAATGGGACGATCTGAAGAAGACGCTTGGGCTGGGGACGTAAACCTCCGCGCCTCGCCTGGGCTTGAACGAACGGAAAGTTGCTGATGTCCACCACCACCATTGATGCGCCGTCGGCCACGCCGGCGCTTGGCATCGACCGCCTGTTTCTCGGCCTTGCCGTCGGCGCCACGGCCATTCTGGTGGCGCTGGTGCTGCTGGACCATCAGCCGCTGTCGGCGGTACTGATCCTCGGCGGCTTCGCGCTCGGCGTGGCGTTCCTCAAGGCCGCCTTCAGCTTCACGGCATCCTGGCGGCATTTCCTCAACCGCGGCGAGGCCGGCGGTTTGCTCGGCGGCCTGATCGTCATCGCCATCTGCGCGGTGGCGGTGGTGCCGGTGGCGGCTTTGCAGGACAATTACGGCGGCGCCATCGCGCCGCTGGGGCCGTCGCTGCTGATCGGCGCCTTCACCTTCGGCATCGGCATGCAGCTCGCCAATGGCTGCGGTTCGGGCACGCTCTACACCGCCGGCGGCGGCTCGGGCCGCATGCTGGTGACGCTGGCGCTGTTCATGGCCGGCAGCGTGCTCGGCAGCCTGTCGCTGCCGCCGTTTCTGGCGCTGGGCGGGCTCGATCCGGTGCTGGCCTCGGATTATCTCGGCCCGTGGGGCGGACTGGCGGCGACGCTGGCGAGCCTGGTGCTGGCGGCGGCCCTGATTGTCGCGGTGGCCAAGCGGCGTGGCGCCAGCTTCCTGCCGTCGCGCAATTTCGTCGTCGGCGGCATTGTCATCGGCCTGCTGTGCGTCGGCGTGTTCTTTGCCGGCGGCCATCCGTGGAGCGTGACATTCGGCTATACGGTGTGGGGCGCCAAAATCGCCACTGCGCTCGGCGCCGATCTGACCCAATACGAATTCTGGCAATGGCCCGGTCCGAAGCGCGCGCTGACCGAGTCGGTGCTCAGCGATACCTCGAGCCTGACAGATTTCGGGCTCTTGTTCGGCGCCATGGCGGCGGCGGCGGCGAGCCATCCGTTTGCCCGCGCCGCCTGGCCGCCGCTCGGCTCGCTGCTGGCGGCCGCCGTTGGCGGCCTGCTGATGGGCTGGGGTGCGCGGCTCGGCTTCGGCTGCAACATCGGCGCCTTTGTCGGCGGCATCGCCTCAGGCTCGCTGCATGGCTGGATCTGGTTTCTGGCGGCGCTGCCGGGCTGCATGATCGGCATCAGGCTGCGGCCGATGTTCGGCCTGAGCAGGGACTAGGCGCATGATCCCGAAAAGTGGGAACCGGTTTTCGGAGAAGATCATGCGCGAAGGGCAGTAAGCATGCGCAATGTCTATATCGCCGTGGTGCTGCTCGGTGTGGTGGCCATCGTCGGCAGCCACCTGAACAGCCCGTCGAGTGCCGGCCGTGCGGTGTCGCCGGAGGATTTCGCCGGCGCCTGCGCGCCCTGCGGCGCGCCCTGTCCGTCGAAGAAGTGACGCTGCATGCCCGGACGCGGAGCAACATTACGCGAAGCGGAATGTTGCTCCGCTGAGCCGGGGCCTTTCCAGACTCGGAGTTTCGTAAGGTCCCGGTTCTGCAGCCCGCAACGCGTCAGGCCGGGTGCTTTTCCAGAAACGCCTCGACTTCTTGCCGCGTCGCCGCGCCCATCAGGCCGCCGAAACGCGTGCACTTGATCGCCGCCGCCGCGGAGGCGAAACGCATCGCCTCGACCTCGTCGCCGGTCTCGACCAGCCGCAACGCGAAGGCGCCATGGAAGGTGTCGCCGGCGCCCAGCGTATCGACCACCTCGACCTTGTAGGCTGGCATATGGTGGACCTTGCCGCCGTCGCGCCAATAGACGCCGTCGGGACCGTCAGTGACAGCGAGAAAACCCGAGTAGGTTTCACCGTATTTCAGCAGCGCGGCCGACAGGTCTTTCAACCCGGTGCTGTCGCGCATGGATTCAGCGGACGAAATCACGTGCGTGCAGCCGGCCACCAACGGATCGTCGGGCGGCGCCGGCTTGTCGAGATCGAGCACGCGCGGAATGCTACGCGACTTCGCCGCCTCGCAGACCGGCAGGCCGACATTGGCGTAGCGGTTGTCGAGAACGACGGCATCGGCCGCGGCGACGGCGGCCTTGGCCTCGGCGGCGGACGGCTCGGACTGGCCGAGCCCCTTGTCGCGGCGGGTGGCGATCATCTTCTCGCCGGCGCCGTCGATCAGGATCAGCGACACCGATGAACTGGCTCCCGGCACGCGGATGGCGCCGCTGACGTCGATATTCTCGTTCTCGAAGGTCTTGATGATGCGGTTGGCGACCTCGTCCTTGTCGTCGCCGACATAGCCGAGATAGGCGACGTTGCCGCCGAGCCGTGCGACTGCCACCGCCGCATTGCCGGCCTGGCCGCCGCTGGTGATGAGAAATTCGGACGCCTGTACCTTGCTGCCGGCGGCGGGGAATTGATCGACCCGCATGACGATGTCCTGGACCGCGCCGCCGGCGCAGAGAATTCGCGGAGCCTTGCTGTCGTTCCTAGTCAAAACGGATGTCGTCCTCCACCCAGGCGCGAATGAGATGATGGGCAATGGCCATCGGCGGCGGCGTGGTGAGCGCGCCCGGGTGCCTGCGCGTCAACATCGTCACCACCTCGTCCTTGCTAAACCACCGGGCGTCCTCAAGTTCCGCCCGGTCGATGACAATGTCGCGGGTCAGGGCCTCGGTGTGGCAGCCGATCATCAGCGACATCTGGAACGGCCAGGGTTGCGAGCGATAGTAGGACACTCGGCCGCAGACGATGCCGGCTTCTTCGCGGGTTTCGCGGCGCACCGCGTCCTCGATCGCTTCGCCCGGCTCGATGAAGCCGGCCAGGCACGACCACATGGTCGGCGC